>OJDV01000078.1_pt1 | contig 62575 bp, 54 predicted proteins | sample 1592911 | NCBI WGS metagenome assembly OJDV01 (sample SAMN05416860, study PRJEB24817) | seawater metagenome | isolation source: Sea water | place: Canada:Atlantic | collected 2013-11 | reverse complement strand
ATTGGCTGCCGCGATCACTGTGGTGGATGCATCCCTTTGGTGGCCGGCGCAAAGCCACAGCCATATCCAATGCACGATAGCCAACCCCTCAGTGAATGATCCATTCACCTGCCGGTCAGTGAATCACGTTTCATTCGGTTGCTGACAGCCCAACCCGCTGCACGGCAGTGGTTTGCATGCAAACCATGAAAGTGGATTACGTGTCGCGAATGTAGGTCCAAAACCGCGGCCAGATACAGCCAACCTTCTTGTGCCCAAACATAGCTAATATCGACGACCTAAAGCTGACAGGCGATGCTTGCATCGCCGAGAAGGGCGTTGCCGCCTACTGATTGGACGGGATCGATAGGCTCTATACCCACGCGGGCTGACATTCATAATTTGGCACAATCGTTCGGTCGGTAGTATAGCCCTATTTTCTTCGACACACCTAAGCCTCATATACTGCCCGGCAGCGCATGTTTACATACGTGAGAGGGGTTTTTGGCTCGCGAAGAACTGTGTTGCCTTTTTCAACACCTCCCTCTCCTCACGCAGAAGGCGGTTTTCTTTGCGAAGTTTGGCGTTTTCATACTCTAGCTCGGATTGAGCGGCCGGCTTTTCAGGATTCTTCTGGTCTTGCGGTATCCACTTTCTCAATGTCGAAAATCCGATACCAAAATCGGACGCTACCTGCTTTCGTGTGAGCCCGCTCGTCAGTGCAACCCTGACCGCTTCCTGTCTAAATTCTGTTGTGCTTTTCGTTCCCAGTCTCGGCGATTACTACGCATTCGCCTGCCGTGCAGCGCATAGTCGTTCTCCTTTTGCGCATAATACGCGGTTAAAGGAGCGGCACAATTCCGCGACAGATCCATACATAAATCATGTATTTTAAGTACCTTTCAATCTTCTCAAAAGTGTTGCCTATTAAACTCGTCGAAAGCAATCTCTTTACCCCTTGCTGCGCAGCCACATAAAAATTGACCGAGCTACACGCACAAATTGTCTTCGTTTAAGTTACCATAGGTTTATAAAAAGTGTTACAGTGGGTTGTTACAGCAGTCAAAATTGACTATATTTAAGCCATTGAATATAAACGAAACTTGATCCTAAACAGCGTTCCTCCTAGGCTCCATCAATCTTCTTAACATGTTTAGTATTAAAATTCTTTAAATCATGACAACAAAGTATTATCCAAACCGTATAATCAACGTGCAATTCAAGAATCATAGTTTATATTTATCCTATAATATTGCATATGTTGATATGGTCATATTTGGATCGAACATTATAAGGAATGCAACGTATGGATCGGACAGAAAATTATACCCGAATAGGGCTTGCAGACGCTTTGCGTAACCATCCCCATCCAGGTTGTATTATTGTCAATCCAGAGCTGAAGTTTATTTACATGAAGGCACCAAAGGTTGCTGGCACCAGTATTTTGCGTCATGTAATGGAAAAGTCCATTCCAAATATCATTCATTATAAAGACCACCCAGTACCTTTTAAAGTATGGCTGGATACCGTTACTGATGAAGCATTAGCTGAATACTAGATATTTAGCGTTGTGCGAAACCCATGGGATCGCGCCCTATCTTGCGCTTCATATTTCAAATTGGGTTTGAACGACTTTATTGAGAACTTTAATGCTCATTGCTGTGACCCACAAATCCAAACCCACGCTTTTTCCCAAGTTATTTACACTCATATAGGCGGCAAACAGTTTGTAAATCGAATCTGTCTATTTGAAAACCTGCAAAACGAAATGGATGCAGTGATGGGTGATTTATCACTGCCGCGCCAGACCATCCCTGTCAAAAACAAGTCCAAACACCGCCCTTATCAAACCGTATACTCCAATGAACTAGTGGCAAAAGTAGCTGAAATTTACACCGATGATATAGAAACATATGGCTATAAATTCAGCCGTAAGCGACCATGGTGGCGGTTCTGGGATAAATAACATCACTGATATTTATTTTGAACAGACACGGCTTGCATCCTTACTTAGTTTCCATTCCGAATACGCACGTTATCAATATGTATCTCACTTGTGATTTGAATTTCTGGATGGCGATACATGCCCAGTTTTATATAATGCTGGTATGCGTTATGCATATTTCGCCCCGTAGCATTGGCAAATGGTGTGTCCATGTTATCAACAAAGACTAGGATGCTGCCTGTATCATTTGCAGCCCATTCGATAACAGCGCGAATATGGTACCACTGGTTGCGCTTTATCGGCATAATATCGATAGGCTTTAAGTCAGGCGCACCATAAGACAGGCTAAGCACATCACGCCCATCTTTCACCCCGTACCCTAGTGCTATTGTTGGGCTTCTATCAGGGAACCCATTCCAGTTTTCGCCTTGGTTCACATCGGGCTGGTCATGCCATTGCCCTAAAATCCACCACCTGTTTAACGGCGCGTCAGTTTGTGAATATTTGGGGATACGCATATCCCATTCATAGATCACCTTATCACCTATTTCATAAGGGAAATTAATGCTTAGTTCAGCACGATTACCTCTGTTAACTCTGGCTTGGGTAGGCAACATTCGTAACTTTATGTATTCGCGCCCTATTTCATTTCCGATCGAAACATTTTTAATTCCTGCAACCTCTAAATTGCTGACTGAAAGCAGGCCTTCCGCAATAGCTTTTTCAAGGAAAGTTAGCTCGGTTGTGTGCATGTCCGCGAAAGATAGTTGCGGTATTAGGTAAAATATCAAACTAAATGCGCCTAATCTAACAGCGTTTATAAGCTTACTAAGTGACATGGATCTACACAGACGCTTCCAGCAAATGTTTCGAATATGGATGCGTCGCTTTCATTGCACGCAAAGATGCCACATCCATGATCTCGACAATTTCACCGTCTTTCATCACAGCCAACTGGTCACACATATGGCCCACAACCGACAAATCATGCGACACCATCAGGTACGTTAGCCCGTGTTCAACACGCAAATCCGCCAGCAGGTTCAGGATTTCCGCCTGTACCGATACATCCAATGCCGAAGTTGGTTCATCCAGCAACAAGATCTCTGGTTCAGGTGCTAAAGCCCGCGCAATCGCCACCCGCTGGCGTTGCCCACCAGACAGTTGGTGCGGATAGCGAAAGCGGAATTTTGCGCCCAACCCGACATCATCAAGTAATTTGACCACACGGACGTCAATATCCGTAAACCCATGTAATTGCAGGGTTTCACCCAGTACCTGATCCACAGAATGACGTGGATGTAGCGATGCATACGGATCTTGAAATACCATTTGTACTTTTTTGTAGAACGTCTTTTCACGGCGGCCAGAAATCACTTGCCCGTCAACAGTGATCTTGCCGCTCCAGTCAGGGGCAAGCCCAGTGATCGCTCGCAAAATCGTCGATTTACCCGACCCGCTTTCGCCCACCAGCCCAAAACTATCGCCGCGTTTTACCGCAAACGTCGCGCCTTTGACCGCATCAACACGGTCGCGGCCATTCCCGAACCAAACGTTCAGGTTGTCAACGCTTATCATGCTCATATTCTGCCACTCACACTAGGTGCCTCTGACCATTCGGGGTCGCGTTGCAATACTTTTAGGCGCGCGCAGGGCTCACCAAGTCTCGGCAATGAATTCAGCAACCCTTGGGTATAAGGGTGCTTGGCTTCGCGCAATTTATTCGCATCGCACACCTCGACAATCCTCCCTGCATACATAATCAACACGCGGTCACAAAAGTCCGCGACTAAGTTCAAATCGTGACTGATAAAGATCAGCCCCATGCCGCGTTCCTTAACCAAATTATCCATAATATCCAAAACCTGCCGCTGCACTGACACATCCAATGCCGAAGTAGGTTCATCCGCTATCAGAATTTCAGGGTTAGGGATTAGCATCATCGCAATCATAATACGTTGCCCCATACCGCCTGACATCTCGTGCGGATAGGCCCGCATCACCCTTTCTGGATCACGAATAGAAACGGCTTCCAGCATTTCTATGGCTTTGTCATAGGCAACTTTCTTGCCAGCAGAATTATGCAGTTGATACGCTTCCATAATTTGCGCACCGATGGTCATCACGGGGTTCAGAGAAAATTTTGGATCTTGCATTACCATAGATATTTTTTGCCCACGCACCGCACGCATATCTTTTAAGGATTTTTTCATCAAATCTTCGCCGTCCAGCGAAATTTGATCTGCCGTCATAATGCCCGGCGGCCTTATCAGGCGTAAAATAGAGCGGCCTGTCAGTGATTTACCAGAGCCACTTTCGCCCACAATGCCCAAGCGTTCTTTGCCAAGTGTAAACGACACGCCGCGCACCGCATCAAACACGCCGTGGCGCGACGGAAACTTTACCCATAGGTTTTCAACATCCAGCAGCGTCATTATTCGGCATCCTTTGGGTCAAGTACATCGCGCAGCCCGTCACCCAGAAGGTTAAACGCCAGCGACACGGTGAAAATCGCCAGTCCAGGTACGGTCGCCACCCACCAGCTATCCAGAATAAAGCGGCGACCTTCGGAAATCATCGCACCCCATTCTGGGCTGGGCGGTTGTGCACCAAGGCCCAAAAACCCAAGGCCCGCAGCGGCCAGAATAATGCCGGCCATATCCAGTGTGACCCGCACAATCAGTGAAGAAATACACAATGGCCAGATGTGTTTGGTGATAATCCGCATCGGCCCTGCACCTTGCAACTGAATGGCACTGATATAATCGGATGATCGAATGGTCAGCGTTTCTGCCCGCGCCATACGCGCATAAGGTGGCCATGCGGTCAGTGAAATCGCCAGTACCGCATTTTCAATACCAGCCCCAAGGGCAGCCACAAATGCCAATGCCAAAACCAAACGTGGAAAGGCCAGAAAAATATCCGTGATACGCATCAAAACAGTATCTGTCCAACCGCCGACATAGCCCGCAACAGTTCCCACCAATAACCCTGTAACAGGGGCTATCAAAGCGACAAGCCCTACAATAAATAGTGTAATCCGCGAACCATAGATCAGACGGCTTAGAATATCGCGCCCCAAACTATCGGTGCCCAAAAGATGCCCGTCAGAATTCAAACCCTGCAAGCGGTTGCTTAACGTCTGTTCAAACGGATCATGCGGGGCCAACAGCGGGGCTGCAAAGGCGACAAAGACCAAAAAGATCAATATCCACAACCCAACCATTGCCATCGTGTTTGACCTGAACGACAGCCACCCCTGATATGCAGCTGCATAGCGTGCATGCCTGCGCGATGTTGGAGTATCAGTCGATAACCACGCGCGTAAACTTTGTGTCTCGCTCATATCCAGCCCCTATTTTGCACGCGGATCAAAGACCTTGTAAAGCAGGTCAGAGAAAATATTCAGCAGCACAAAAACCAGCCCTACAACCACAGTACCACCAAGTACTGCATTCATATCAGCCGACAACAATGCCGTGGTAATATATTGCCCAATACCTGGCCATGAGAATATAATTTCGGTCAGCACAGATCCTTCCAGCAGGTTGGCATAACTCAGTGCTATCACGGTTATCAGCTGCACTCGGATGTTCTTGAAGGCATGTCGCCAAATTACAGCAGACTCGGACATACCTTTAACCCGCGCGGTCACAATATATTCCGCGCTCATCTGTTCCAGCATAAATGACCGTGTCATGCGACTGATATAAGCCAGCGAATAATAGCCCAGAATAGACGCAGGCAGCACGATATGACTAAAGGCATCCTTAAACACCTCCCAGTTACCATCCAGAATACTGTCCACAAGGATCATACCTGTCACAGACGGTACAACATCTACATAGAAAATACCCACACGGCCCGGCCCCCCGACCCAGCCTAATATGCCGTAAAATACCAGCAAGCCCATCAGGCCCAGCCAAAAAATCGGCATTGAATAGCCCACAAGGGCCACAACACGCGCTATCTGGTCAATCCATGACCCGCGTTTCACAGCCGCAACCACGCCCAAAGGCACGCCAAGTACAATGCCCATGGTCACCCCAAGTGTGGCCAGTTCCATCGTCGCGGGAAATACCCGTTTAATGTCATCCACCACAGGGCGCGCATTCAGTAAACTGTCGCCAAAATCACCGTGCAGCACATCCCAAACATAGTAGAAAAACTGCACCAAAACAGGGCGATCAAGCCCCAGTTGTTGATAAGCTGCATCATAGGTCGATTTTGAAGCCTGCTCGCCGACAATAGCCAGAACAGGGTCGATCGGCATCACACGGCCAATGATGAAGGTTATAAACATCAGACCCAGCATTGTCACAGCGATAGACCCTATCGTGCGCACTGTAGTCATAATCCAAGTTGGGAAAGGCGCACGTTTGTGCGCCTCCCCATTGTCATTGGCTATCGCCATTACTTCGTCACAGGCCAGTAAGAAACAGCCGTGATCGCACCACCTAGATTAAGGTTTTCCACGTTCTCACTACGGCCAGTTTGTTCAATCTTCTGGAACATCACCGCGAATGGTGAGATGTCACGGAATTCAGACTGAATGTCTTGATACATCTTGGCCCGCACATCACGGTCGCCTTCGATTACAGCTGCGTCAACTTTTGCAGTCAACCCGCCTGTATCCCAAGCATTACGCCAAGCCAACAAACCAGTTGCTTTGGCTTCATCCGTGTTCACAGGGTTGTAGGCAAATGTACCTGCATTAGTGTGTGGGTCAGGATAGTCAGGCCCCCATGCACCCATATAAACATCCAATTCACGTGCGCGGTAACGACCCAGAATTTGCTTCGCTGTACCCACAGTGATATTCAGCTTGATACCCGCTTGTGCCCAGATGTTCTGTAGGGATTGTGTGATTTCCACACGTTCCTGCGCTTCACGCACACCAACTTCCAGTTCCATCCCGGATACACCGGCTTCAGCCAATAACGCTTTGGCTTTTTCGATGTTTAGGCTGAACGGATTTTCGTTCACGGCACCCAGATAGGTAGCAGGCAGGAAGTTCTGATGGATCACATATTGACCATTCAAAAAGCTGTCTTGCATACCTTTATAGTCGATCAGATACTTGATCGCTTGGCGCACCTTTGGTTTTGATAGCTCAGGGTGTTTCTGGTTCAATGAAATATACATCAAACGACCACGCAGCTCATCATCAATCGCAATTCCAGCACCACCGCGTGCGCCTGCAATATCTTCAGGGTTCAGGTTGCGGGCCACATCAATGTCACCACGTTCCAGCATCAAGCGTTGTGTTGCACTTTCTTGTACGTGACGCACAATCACACGTTCCATTGCAGGGGCACCCGCATAGAAATCTGCATTTGATAGCAGTGTCACACTTTCATTCGGCTTCCAGCTACCCAGTGAATAAGCACCAGATCCAGCTGAATTAGTTTTCAGCCATGTGTTGCCCATATCGCCATCAGCTTCATTGGCCATAACCAGTTCTTTATCAACGATACCGCCAATAGTAGATGTCAGACAGTTCAAAACAAATGATGTCGCATAGCGGTTGTCAGTTGTGATCGAAACAGTGTTTCCATCCACCTTGATAGTGTCATTGGCATTCTCAGCGGTAAAACCGAACTGTGTCAAAATGAACGAAGGTGTCTTGTTCAAGATAACTGCGCGGCGCAATGAAAATGCTGCATCTTCGGCACGCACAGGATTACCTGAATGGAACTTAACACCATCACGCATTTTAAACGTAATCGTCATGCCATCGTCGGAAACTGTCCAGCTTTCAGCCAGATCGGGGCTATAACCCGCATCTAGGTTCAGGGGATCAAAGTTCACCAGCTTGCCGTAAATATTGCGGCTTACGTCAGAACCGGCAAATTCAAAGCTTTCAGCCGGATCAAGTGTTGTGATATCGTCAATACGGTTTGCGATCACCAGCATATTGCCCGGTGTTTCAGCAAATGCCGCAATCGAAGTTACGCTGACAGCAAGGCCGATCGCCGTACCCATCAGTAGTTTGTTAAATGCATTCATAGTTAGAACCTCTCCTTTTGGTTTCATGTTGTACTACGCGCTTACACGGGGATTATTCCCCCCAGGTTTTCTCCAGAACACGCAGCCAGTTATCAAAGCAAAGCTTGGTCATTAACGCATCGTTAAATCCATGCTCCACCATCGCCTGTCTTAAGTTGGGTAGATCAGCCACGGATGTCACATCCTGCGGCACAATCGCCCCGTCATAATCCGAGCCCAGACCAACATGGTCTTCGCCCAAATGCTCAATCAAATAATCCAGATGCCGCAACATCTGTGAAAGCGGTACATCCGCCAGCATCTGCCCATCTTCGCGTAAAAACGCAGCGGCAAAATTCAAACCGACCATGCCGTCACTTTCACGAATGGCGGCCAGTTGCTTGTCAGTCAGGTTGCGCGAATGCGGGCAAATCGCATGAACATTGGAATGTGTTGCAACCAACGGCGCATTAGAATGACGTGCCGTATCCCAAAACCCAGCTTCATTAAGATGAGATAAATCAAACATGATCCCCAACTCATTGCAACGTTTTAGTAAACGCAAACCATGATCCGTTAATCCATCACCAATATCAGGACTACTAGGATACCGAAATGGCACCCCGTTCCCAAAAATAGTTTCCCTGCTCCATACAGGGCCTAAGGATCGTAAACCCGCTTGATATAAAACTTCCAACGTATGCAGATCAGGGTCAATCGCTTCAGCCCCTTCAATATGAAAGATGGCCGCCATCATCCCTACGGCCATAGCCCCACGAATATCCGCCACTGTACGGCAAACCTTCAAAGCACCACGTTTTTCCAAATCAAACAGAATAGCCGCTTGTGACATAGCCACAGGCACCGCATCTTGCCAATCTATGGGGTCAGGCAATGGCAAATCGTAAGATGGTTGGCACATCTCATCAACACGTTCATCACGATTGCTGGGTGACGGGATGTAAACCGCAAAGAAACCGCCCGCGAAACCACCCGCATTTGCACGTGGAATATCAATAGCGCCTTCGCGCCCTGTAACAAAGCTACTTGCCGCACTCACACCGCCTGCGCGGTAAAGCTGTAACAAGACATCATTGTGTCCATCAAAAATCATCGAAGTGTGGTGAGTGTCCAAAAATGCCCCATACTAAAACTTAAGTATTCAGCCTACATCAGAATTAATTGGGGACAAGGACAATTTTCATATTTTTTGGTCAAACAATTATAAGAGTGAAAAACAAGCGTACATATAAAATATTGTACCGTTTTCACTTGTCTTAACTTTATCTTAACCTATCGTGCGCGCAAACATCCCAGCCGCAGAATTTAACAATTTACCAACAGGTTCGGTTATTTTATTTTGATCCGCCAGATACTGGCCTACCTCACACAACCTAAGACCCAGCTTGGGATTAACACCAACATCATCATAATGAAGCGCTTTTTCTGGCGTAACCCACCCTTTGCGTTGCGCATTGCGTACAATCAAAACAATTCGTTTGATCGAATGCAATGCACCATAAACCTCTAAGTAGCTTTTATAGTCCTGCCAACTGCGGCCGTAGTTGCCATCAAACCGTTCTTCGATAATCTTCATCATGGTCTCAGGGGCAATCGGCCAGTTTTCATCTGCTATCAGCCAAGCAAAATCTTCGGCACCATGGCGCACACCTGCGTATTCAAAATCAAACCAACGCACCTTATCTGTTTTATCAACAGCAGCATTCCCAGACCGACAATCCCATTTAACGAACTGCACAGCGGGTGTGCCAATAAATTCGCATAATGCGTCCTTACCAATATCAACGGGATCCAGTTTTAGTTTTTTTACCAGCTTATCAGATCCATTTACAAATGACTGAACCCAGTCATTAGTTGCGCCAAGGCGCGGCAAGTCAGCTGCCATAGTGGTTTCACGCCCTGCTCTGTGTACATCAAATAAGGCAGCCACGGCCCTATCAGCTAAATCTTCTTGCGCAGGCGCAGTTAAATCTTGCACGCGTTGCCCCAGCCGCACGGTTCCCACATCAGATTGAAACATCAGATTTCCATCCAACCCAAGAAACCTAGGCGACGTATCACATAAATCTTGAATTTGTTGCAAAACATGTGCTTCATAATGTGTGCGCTGAATATTGTCGCGGCACGACACGATCATTGACCAGTCTTTAAAGTTGACCCTATAACTACCACGGCGTTTTCCGCCCGGCGCTGTTATCGTCATTACACGTTCATCAAAATACGCTTCTACCCGTTTGGCTATTTCTTTTGGCTTTAGTGCATTCGCGCCCATTATAACATCCTGCCTGATATAAAGAATTGACAAACAAACCTATCAGTATTTTCAAAAGCGCGCCCCAGTCGTGGTTTGCTTATTAAAATTTGAACCATAGTGTGTACATTCTTCACTGCTTACTTAACCTGAATTATTTTTTTATTCATATACTACCATTATGGGTGAAATTAAGGCAGCTATAAGGGCCATTTGTGTATCGAACTTTGAACACCCAAATGCCCAGTTAGGAGAACCGAATCACTTATGGGTAAAATTTTTCTTTAAATTTTTCCATTGTTTACGTCAGAGATACAAAGAGCTCGATAAGAATTCGTTGTTTCCAAATGCTTCAAATGTGTTTGTAAAAATGACAACTTTGTGGCCTAATTTAGGAAAAAGTACCGCTTTTTCTTGCAATTTTACAGGCATATCGTCTTAATTTCAGTCTGGAGGAAGTATTCTGGGCAGTGGGGTGTCTGCCAATCGTAATCGCGATTTGCTTCCATATTGAGTTTGGTATTAGCAAGCATGCACTGCGCATTCTTGTTTGTTTAGAGAGTGGAGAATAATATGAGTGGCGGTTCAAAAAAGCATAAGGGTACTAAAGGTTCCAACGGTAGCGGTTCATCTGCGGGCACATCACATTCAAATACAGATTATGTAACGGGTGGTGTCGGCGACAAATCCCTTTCTCAATATTATTCTGATTGGTCAGACGACAATAACGGATCTGGCGGCTCAGGTGGCTCTAAAGGCACGGGCGGTTCAGGCGGCTCTAAAGGCACTGGCGGTTCAGGCGGCTCTAAAGGCACTGGCGGTTCAGGTGGCTCTAAAGGCACGGGCGGTTCAGGTGGTTCTAAAGGCACGGGCGGTTCAGGTGGTTCTAAAGGCACTGGCGGTTCAGGTGGTTCTAAAGGCACGGGCGGTTCAGGTGGCTCTAAAGGCACGGGCGGAACTGGTGGCACAAAAGGCACGGGCGGAACTGGTGGCACAAAAGGTGGCCCAGTTGATGGTACCGATGCGAACGATGTAATGTTGCCAGGATTTGTTGATGCGCAAAACGACACAATCGATGGCGCCGATGGTGATGACGATATTATTTACGCCTATAAAGGTGATGATGTTGTTGACGCAGGTGCTGGTGATGATCTTGTCTTTGGCGGTCAGGGTTCTGACACCCTTGCAGGTGGTACAGGTACAAATGAACTATATGGTGGCACAGGCCGCGATGTGTTTATTGGTGGTGATGGTGCAGATGCCTTTAATGGTGGTGCAGATCATGACAACCTAGATTACAGCAATTCTGACTCTGCGGTTAACGTTGATCTTTCAACATCTTCACTATCAGGTGGTGATGCCGATAATGACACAATCCTCGGCGGTATCGATGGAGTGATCGGTTCAGATTACGATGATGTTCTAACTGGCTTTGACCAACAAGGTACAAACCCGAACGACATCTATTCAAATGAGTTCTTTGGCGGCGGCGGTGATGACCTTATTACCGGCCTTGACGGTGACGACCTTATTGATGGTGGTGATGACAACGATACGCTTTACGGCGGTGGCGGTGATGATGAAGTCTACGGCGGTGACGGAGATGACTTTATTGATACCTCTGGTCTAAGCCCCTTACCTGATCGTGGCTACCCTGGGATATTCCCTGCGGATAGCGACCCATCGGATGACAACGATTTTGTCGATGGTGGCGATGGTAACGATACCATCATAACCGGTGATGATGCGGACAGCATTTTAGGTGGTGACGGTGACGATACTATCAATGCTGGTTTCGACGACGATGAAATCGACGGCGGTGACGGTGATGACTTCATCGTTGGTGGTGAAGGTGCTGATAACATCGACGGCGGTGACGGTGATGACACGATTTATGGTGGTCTTGACCCGATTTTCCCAGACACACTGAACATTCCTGATGCGCTTGATCTAAGGCCAGATAACGGAACGGATACCATCCACGGTGGTGACGGTGACGATACAATCTTCGGTCAAGACGATAATGACGTGATCTACGGCGATGCCGGTGACGATGTCTTGGACGGCGGTATCGACGACGACGAAATCTACGGTGGTGCAGACGATGATGTGCTAACAGGCGGCGAAGGATCTGATGATCTTTATGGTGGCGATGATAGTGACACATTCATTGTTGACAGTCCCGATGATGGCGACGGTGATGTTATCGACGGTGGTACAGATGGCGTTGATTTTGATACGCTTGATCTGACAGGTGCAGGATCGTTCCAAATTACTGGTGAAACTGTTGATGCAGATGGCGACTCTACAAGTGGTACAATCGAATTCCTCGATGCACCCGGTGGTACTGTTACTGGAACATTGGATTTTGCCGAAATTGAACGCATCATTCCTTGCTTCACACCTGGAACATCCATTGCCACACTACGCGGTGAGATGCCTGTCGAAGACCTAAAAGTCGGCGATAAGGTGATTACACGGGATAATGGCGCACAAGAAATCCGCTGGGTTGGGTGCAAACCAATGTCTGCGCTTGAACTTCAAGCCAGTAAACACTTGCAACCTATCCGGATCCAGAAAGGGTCTTTGGGTAACGGATTGCCAGAGCGTGATTTGTTGGTCAGTCCTAACCATAAGGTACTTATCAGCAAACCAGAAGTTGGATTGTTGTTCAATGAACCAGAAGTTCTGGTGCCTGCTAAACATCTTGTGAAACCAAGTGATGGCATCCAAACGGTAAATCTTGGTGCGACAAGCTACATCCACATCATGTTTGATAACCACGAAGTTGTTTTGTCCAATGGGGCATGGACAGAAAGCTTCCAACCGGGCGATCAAGCACTTGGCAGTGTAGATACCGAAAGCCGTAATGAGATCTTGGAACTGTTCCCGGAACTGGCATTCGCAGATGGCCGTGAAGCCTATACAGCTGCACGTATGACGCTTAAGAAATTCGAAGCAGAAATGCTTAGAAAATAACCGCTCCTTCTTTAACGAAGAGCTGTTTAAACCAACGAACCACCCCCTAAAGCCCGCCAGCTTTAGGGGGTGGTTTTCTGTTGGTAGTCGAAAATATTAAATAATATCAGTATCATATACTTCTACTAAATATTTAGTTTGACAAAATCACAAAATTAAACTGACTATAAAGGTGTTAAACAAATCAAATGGGAGGAAACAAGATGCGAAAGTATCTGCTCTCCGCAGTTGCGGTTATAGCCGTTGTCGCGGGATCTACTACAGCAATAGCCGATGAGGCATCTGCAAAGAAATGGATCGATCAGGAATTCCAGCCATCTTCACTTAGCAAAGATGCGCAAATGGCTGAAATGAATTGGTTCATCCAAGCTGCACAGCCCTTTGCTGGTATGGAAATCAACGTTTTATCTGAAGGTATTCCAACGCACTCATACGAGTCGGAAGTGTTGACCAAAGCCTTTGAAGAAATCACTGGTATCAAGGTTAACCATCAAATTCTAGGTGAAGGCGAAGTAGTGCAAGCGGTGCAAACCCAAATGCAAACAGGCCGCAACCTATATGACGCCTATGTCAACGACAGCGACTTGATAGGCACCCACTCACGCTTGCAACTTGCATACAATCTAACCGATTGGATGGCAGGTGCGGCTGCAGATGTCACCAATCCTGGCCTTGATTTGGGCGACTTTATCGGCACCCAATTTACCACAGGCCCAGACGGCGATCTGTATCAGTTACCCGACCAGCAATTTGCCAACCTTTACTGGTTTCGCAAAGATTGGTTTGACCGTGCAGATCTAAAAGCCGAGTTCAAAGCCAAGTACGGCTATGAATTAGGTGTGCCCGTCAATTGGTCAGCCTATGAAGACATCGCAGAATTCTTTTCCAAGGATGTCAAAGAAATCGACGGTACGGAAATTTACGGCCACATGGATTACGGCAAACGCGCACCCGATCTAGGCTGGCGCATGACCGATGCCTGGCTGTCTATGGCCGGTACCGGTTCTAAAGGTGAACCAAACGGTATTCCCATTGATGAATGGGGTATCCGTATGGAAGCGGGTTCTTGTAACCCATCAGGTGCGTCTGTCAGCCGGGGTGGTGCAGCAAACGGGCCTGCGGCGGTATATGCCATTCGCAAATGGGATGAATGGTTGCGGGCTTATGCGCCTCCGGGGGCTGCATCTTTTGATTTCTATCAATCATTACCTGCACTTAGCCAAGGGAACGTTGCCCAGCAAATATTCTGGTATACGGCCTTTACTGCCGACATGGTGAAACCCAAATCTGAAGGCAATAACACTGTCGATGATAACGGTAAGCCGCTTTGGCGCATGGCCCCGTCCCCACACGGCCCTTACTGGCAAGAAGGCCAGAAAGTTGGTTATCAGGACGTGGGTTCATGGACAATTCTTAAGTCCACACCTGAAGATCGCGCAAAAGCTGCATGGTTATACGCGCAATTTGCTGTATCCAAAACCGTGGACGTAAAGAAATCCCATGTTGGCCTGACTTTCATCCGTAACAGTACTGTCAACCACGCATCGTTCTCTGAACGCGCACCTAATTTAGGTGGTCTGGTCGAGTTTTACCGTTCACCTGATCGTGTGGCATGGTCTCCAACTGGTATTAACGTACCTGATTATCCAAAACTGGCCCAAATCTGGTGGCAGCAAATCGGTGACGTGAATTCAGGTGCTTTCACCCCACAAGAAGCGATGAATCGTTTGGCTGGTGAAATGGACATCACAATGGCACGTATGCAGGCAGTTGATGAAGCCGCCAATGTATATGGTGGTTGTGGCCCACGTCTGAACGAAGAAAAAGATGCGGCATTCTGGTATGCCAATGGCGGTGCAAAACCACCTTTGGACAACGAGAAACCACAAGGTGTGACGGTCAACTACGACGATCTTGTTGCCCGCTGGGCTGCACAATAGTAACTCCCTGATGAGTTTGTACAATCAAACTTACCTCGCTAGGGCCTTCGGGCCCCAGCATTTTGCAGATTTAGTGGCCATTATACACATCCCCAGAAAAGTAACGAAATGACGCTCAAGCTTGAAAAAATTACAAAGGCCATTGATGGGGTCACTCATATCAAAGCTACAAGCTTGATACTTGAACCAGGTCATTTCAATGTACTTTTAGGCCAAACCGGTGCCGGCAAAACATCCCTTATCAAAATGATGGCAGGGCTTGATCCAATAGTCAGCGGGCAGATGTTTATGGATGGGCAAGATGTAACCAAGCTTTCAACCCAAAAACGTAATATCAGCCTTGTTCACCAGTTTTTCGTCAATTACCCACACATGACAGTTTACGACAACATCGCCTCGCCCCTAAAGGTTGCAGGCATGGCAAAATCCGAAATTCAAGGCCGCGTAGAAGAAGCCGCAGACATCTTGCAACTGCGCCCAATGTTAAACCGCCGCCCACAAGAATTGTCAGGTGGGCAGCAACAACGCACCGCCCTTGCACGCGCCATTGCCAAAGAAAGCCGTGCGGTTTTTCTGGATGAACCACTGGCCAATCTTGATTATAAACTGCGCGAAGAATTGCGCGAACAGCTACCTGAACTTTTTGCAGGTCGCGGGGCCGTAGTGATTTATGCCACGTCAGAACCTGAAGAGGCCCTTCTTTTGGGCGGCAAAACCGCGCTGATGGATGATGGCACAGTTACCCAATTCGGCCCCACTGCCCAAATTTACCGCAACCCACACAATCTGGCCTCGGCACAAGTGTTTTCCAGCCCGCCAATTAATATCGCAACCGTCACCAAACAAGGCGCTAACATAACGCTGGATAAAAGCACCTCTTGGGGGCTCACAGGGGATGCCACTAATCTGCAAGATGGCCAATATACCGTGGCAATTCGCCCAAATCATATTGTGCCCCATCAAACTGGGGACACATCCGTGACACTGACAGGTACCGTTCTGGTGACAGAACTTAGCGGTTCTGAAAGCAGTGCGCACTTTGATATGGGGCATAACACTTGGGTGTCATTGGCCCACGGCACCCACCCTTATGAAATCAGTGCGACGCGTGATTTTTACATGGATACCAGCAACTGTTTTTACTTTGCGCCCGACGGCACAATAGTAGCGTAGGGTAGAAATATGGCAAAAATCACCCTTTCAAAGCTACGACACAGCTATTACCCCAACCCCAAAACCCCCGAAGATTACGCATTAAAAAAAATTGATCTGGATTGGAAAGATGGCGGTGCATACGCCCTGTTAGGCCCGTCTGGGTGCGGTAAATCCACCCTGTTAAACATCATTTCAGGCCTGCTTGACCCTTCCGAAGGCCAAGTTCTGTTTGACGGTAAGGATGTCACCCAGCTCCCCCCCGATCAACGCAATATAGCACAAGTGTTCCAATTCCCCGTGATCTACGACACCATGACCGTGTACAACAATCTTGCATTTCCATTACGCAATCGCGGTATGGATGAGGTTACGGTCACACAACGCGTGACAGAAATAGCCGAAATGCTTGAACTAAGCGACATGTTGCACAAGCGGGCAGCAGGATTATCACCTGATAATAAACAAAAAATCTCTATGGGGCGTGGGTTGGTGCGCAAAGATGTAAACGTAGTAATGTTTGACGAACCCCTCACAGTGATAGACCCACATCTGAAATGGAAGCTGCGTTCCAAACTAAAAGAACTACATCACAAAGTGCGTGCCACAATGATCTACGTCACACATGACCAGACCGAGGCACTGACCTTTGCCGATCAAGTGGTCGTTATGAATGACGGCGAGATCGTGCAAATCGGCACACCTGTTGAACTGTTTGAACGGCCGGCCCATACTTTCGTCGGCCATTTTATCGGCTCACCTGGCATGAACGTATTACCATGTGATGTGCAGCAAGGTGCTGCATTTTTTCAGGGCAATTCAATCAATCTTGAAGGGGCGGTTGATACTACCCTTACAGGCAAATCTGAAATCGGGATACGTCCCGAATATGTTTCAATCAGCGATCAGGGCCTTGAAGCAACAATTCGAAAAGTATCCGATGTTGGGCGTCACAATGTGATCGACGCAATGATCGGCAACACTGCCATCAAGGCCGTCGTCAACGGCCCAGTACCAGCACAAGGCGAAAATGTTCACTTGTCTTTTGACCCTGCAAAAACGCGACTTTACCGTGACGGTTGGATTGCCTCAAAAACTGAAGGGGTTACACCATGAAAAAACCATACCAAAAAGCATGGTTCTTTGTGCTACCCGTTTTACTATTGGTCGCCTTCAATGCACTGATACCGATGATGACTGTGGTTAATTACTCGGTTCAGGAAACTTTCGGCAACAACCTGTTTTTCTGGGAAGGGCTGGGATGGTTTGAAAAGCTGCTGCATTCCGAACGGTTCCATGCCGCTTTGAGCCGCCAGTTTCTATTCACTGCAATCATTCTGGCCATCGAAATTCCCTTGGGCATCATCATCGCCCTTTCCATGCCGCGCAGTGGTTTTTGGGTGCCCGTCTGTCTTGTTACCATGGCCCTGCCCATGCTGATCCCGTGGAATGTTGTGGGGGCAATGTGGAATATCTTTACCCTGCCCGACATCGGCCTGTTGGGGTATCTGATGAACACCACACTGGGCATCAATTACGACATGACCCAAAACCCGTTTGCCGCTTGGGCCACCATCATCACGATGGATGTCTGGCACTGGACATCACTTGTCGTATTGCTCAGCTACGCAGGGCTGGTTTCCATTCCAGACGCCTACTATCAAGCCGCGAAAATTGATGGTGCATCCAGCTGGGCGGTGTTTCGTTACATCCAGCTGCCTAAGATGAAACAAGTGCTGACCATCGCCATTCTGTTGCGTTTTATGGACAGCTTCAACATCTACACCGAAGTGTTTGTCCTAACAGGCGGTGGCCCTGGCAACTCCACCACCTTACTTTCCATCGACCTTGTCAAAATCGCCCTTGGCCAGTTTGATTTGGGGCCAGCGGCCGCGATGTCACTGATCTACTTTGCAATCACCCTTTTTGTGTCATGGCTGTTCTACACGCTGATGACCAAAGACGACACGGAATAGGATTGAACCCATGCGCAAACGTTCCTTAATCCCACTGATTTACATCTTGTTCCTGATGCTGCCGATCTATTGGTTGGTTGCAATGAGTTTCAAAACCACTGGTGAAATCCTGTCAGGATTTTCGCTGTTCCCGCAAACATGGACGTTTGACAATTACCGCGTGATTTTCACCGATCCCACATGGTATTGGGGCTATATCAACTCGATCATATATGTGTCCTTGAACACCGTCATATCGCTAACCGTTGCCCTACCCGCCGCCTACGCGTTTTCGCGATACCGTTTCCTAGGTGACAAGCAGCTGTTCTTTTGGCTGTTAACCAACCGTATGGCCCCCGCCGCCGTCTTCGCCCTACCCTTCTTCCAACTTTATTCCGCCGTAGGCCTGTTTGACACCCACCTTGCGGTGGCATTAGCGCATTGCCTGTTCAACATCCCGTTGGCAGTGTGGATATTAGAGGGTTTCATGGGCGGTGTGCCCAAAGAACTGGATGAAACCGCTTATGTCGACGGTTATTCTTTCCCACGTTTCTTTACCACAATATTCCTGCCTTCGATCAAAGCTGGCGTCGGTGTTGCCGCCTTTTTCTGCTTCATGTTCTCATGGGTCGAACTGCTGTTGGCCAAAACCCTAACCGCAGTTTACGCTAAACCCATTGCCGCCACGATGACCAAAACCGCATCTTCCGCAGGGTATGAGTTGGGCTTATTAGCTGCCGCTGGCACACTAACCATTATCCCTGGTGCCATCGTGATTTACTTCGTGCGCAACCACATCGCCAAGGGCTTTGCCCTAGGGAGGGTGTGATGCTGGGATGGATGGCATGGACATGGCCCACGGCACTGGTCTTTATCGGCATTTTCAGTGCAATGGGCATTCTGACAATATTGGAAATTAAATATCCGGGCGGCGCGATACGCAAAGGTATTCTAGGCCTGACAACCACACGCGGTGACCGTTTGTTCATCTCACTGCTTGGCTCTGTTTACATCTTCCTTGCATGGCTTGGCCTGATGGGAATGCCGCTTTGGGCACCTCTTGGGTTGGCCGTCACATGGGGCGTGTTTTGTTTTTGGAAAGTATAAACACAGATGTTACTTGGAAAAACGGTATTTTTAGTATTTAGTAAATTCAGTTAAATTAACTTGGATAGAGTATCTATGAGACGTAAAAAGAATACCGAATTGCTAACAGAAGTTGAACTGGAATTCATGTCTCATTTATGGAAACTGGGGCAAGGAACCGTGCGCGATGTTCTGGCCAATCTGGCTGAAGGCCGCAATCTTGCCTACACTTCTGCCGCCACGATCTTACGCATTTTGGAACAAAAGAATTTTGTGGTAAGTATAAAAAAGGGCAAAACTTTTATCTATAAGCCCGCTATTGAAAAAGATGTCTATCAGTCAAGGTCGCTTAAGAACCTGTCTGAAAAGCTGTTTGACGACACGCCCGTATCCTTGGTTGCACGCCTTGTAGATGATGCAGGAATGTCCGAAGAAGCCCTAGAGGAAATTCGAGCTCTGCTAGATAGGAGGTTGAAAAATGATAACGGCTGAAACCGTCTTTAACGCGTTTATCAATGCAAATATTATGCTGATCTTCGCATATTTTCTATGGAGTTTTACGCGGTATATTTTAAAAAAGTTTAAGGCACCTTTAGCTTACGTCATGCAATTACGTTTGCTGAACGGTATGTTTCTAGCAATAGCCCTTAGTCCGCTTGCGGTCTTCGCATTAGCGGTATTCATGCAAGTAGGTCTAATTTCACCAAGTTTCTCAATTAGCATATCCGACTTTGCAGTAGCCCAATTTCTACATGGTAACATAGAAATTAAAGCTACCGAATTTGAGAAAATCCTAGGCTTACGCGAAACGATCACACAAAATATTCTATCGCTTAACACACCCGCCAGCACCTTTATTGTTGGCCTGTTTGTTGCGGGTTTCAGCATTTGTCTTGCCAGTTCCCTATTACACATCTTCAAACTTCGGGCCATTTTGCGTTCCTGTTACCAATGGCGCCAGTTTGGCGACCTCAAACTGCTGTTAAGCGATACAACATTTGTGCCTTTTTCAACGCGCGGGTTTAAAACGCGCTATGTTGTCATCCCTTCTGGAATGCTGGCAAACAGCACCGATCTTAAGATTGTGTTACACCATGAATTTCAACATATGCGCCAAGGCGATGTTGAATGGGAATTCATCCAAGAAGCATTAAGGCCGCTGTTTTTTTGGAACCCGGTATTTCTTCTTTGGAAACGTCAGGTGCAAAAACTACGCGAATTAGCCTGCGACCAAGTATTGATCTCAAATAAAAAATTGGATGCTTTAACTTATTGTGAATGTTTGCTGAATGTATGCAGCAACAGTATTCGTAAAGACGATCGCTATTCCATTGCTTTGCCTGCCGTACCTTTTGTTCATATTGACCAGCGCCCTTTTGGGGTAAGTACACAGGAATTTCTTAAGCAACGGGTTATTGCTATCGTTGAGCCTGTAAGACGCAAACGTTTGTCACGTAAAGCCTTTCGAATGCTCTTACTTCCCAGCATGGCACTTGTCATATTAACATCCCTCGTCTTACAAGAAGCCGCTGACTGGAGCCAAGATCGCTTAATGCTTTCTACAATCGTAAACCTAGAACGCTTAGAAGCCAGAAACAGTGTGACGCCGTAACAATGATAAAGCGGCCCCTACGCTTTTTAACACTTATGCTGGCGTCAATCACATTGCCCATTCACGCCCAAGACCGTGCTGGTAATAATACAGCAGGTGAATGGCGGCCAACCCATTACGAAATTTTTGACCAATGGGATAGTGTTTGTGACCAACGTGGGTCTGAAAACACAATCGAGCAAAGATGTTATATCCGCTACGTTGATGTTTACAGCGACAGCCCTAAATTCGGTGCTGTTTTCCTTTTTGTAACACCAGAAAAGTCAGGCCATAAAATTGAAGTCGGCTTTGAACGCGGTACGCGGTACAAGGATCAAGGTTTTCAGCTAGAAATAAATGGCACCCAGATATGGGCGATGCCAGAAAAATGCCTGCGAACAAAATCTTGTGTGTTAACAGGTGATAACGCCGCAGAATTCATTGCAAAAGCGCAGGAAAATGAAAATACCTTTTTGGTTCAACGCTTTACCGACAGATATAAACAATCCCATACCTTAAACTGGGATATCAACACCTTCCTAAGTGCCCTAAGTGATTTTGAAACCCAAACAAAAATAAGAGCTTTAAGATAAATTTTTTCCAAATTCATTGGAAGAGGCAATAGCAAGCCCGTTCACAATCGCCGTAAACGCATCTTTGTGCTGCAGTTGCGCCTTGGGGCAAAGCGTTTTCATCGCCTCAATAATCACCGTCATCAAACTGGAACCGCCAACGAATATCACAGTATCAACACGTGCTGCATTGCATTCGGCCATCTTCAAAGTCTCTATTGCACAAGTCTGAATATTTACGGCAAGCTCTTCCAAAGAAGCCACAAGGTTTTCTTGTGTCAAAGCCGCCGCCAATTCAGGTTCTACAAAACCAAGGTCAATTTTTGACGGGGCCGAACCCGCTTTATTTGCCTGTATTTTGCCCCGCTCCACAGCAAAGGCCACCTCATGTGCTAATTGATGCTCAAGCACAGAATACAACCTTGAAAACAAGGGCTTATTTAGTGCCAAACGGCGAAAATGCTCAACGGTTCGCAGCATTTCTTTGGTATATAAAAACGGTATTTTTTCCCATGTCGCAAGTTCATTAAACATCGCATTTGGCGCTTCCAAAGCGCCTTTTCCCATTTCAGTGCGAATAAATGAGCCTTTACCAAACAACGGCATTACGTGGTCAACACTTATGGCTTTATCAAAATTCGTACCACCCATACGCACCCCGTGGCTGGCAATAACATCAAGCCTGTTTGCCGCATTCCTTGCCCCACTTTGGCGCATCTGAAACACTGTAAAATCCGATGTCCCACCACCAATATCAACAATAAGCCCTATGCTGTTATCACGTGCCAAATTGCCATTTGCAATCGCAGCCGCTTCTGGCTCGTATAAAAACTGTACATCTTTAAAACCTGCCCGCAGGTAACATGCCTTTAGATCCTCTAATGCACGTTGATCTTTTACCGCATCATTTGAATGAAAGTGCACAGGCCGCCCCGATAAAGCATAGTCGAAACTCTGATGACAAGCTGCTTCGGCACGGGTTTTCACCTCACTAAGGAAACGGCTGATAATATCTGTAAAGGTCAGGGTTTCCCCCATCATACGGCGTTTCTCATGCATCAAAGAGGTGCCCAAAACGCTTTTCAACGACCGCATAAACCGGCCTTCATCGCCCCGCATCAATGCCGTGTTTGCAAAACTGCCAAAACTGGTTTTTCGGGTTTCAAAATCAAAAAACACTGACGTTGGTAACGTATTTTTACCAGCTTCAACTTCAATCAAATATGGTTTGTCATTCACCAAAATTCCTGCCGCCGAATTTGACGTACCAAAATCTATACCCAAAGTCGCTGGTTGCTGAGAACGTTCCATAATGACAATTCCTATCTGCCAGTGAAATCCAAAGAACCGCTCTTTAAAGCACTCTTGAAGATGGCTCAACCATTTGTTTTCATCATTATGAGTTTAAAAAAAAGGGCTGGCTTTGTTTTAATAAGCCAGCCCTATTCAAATGTTGCGCTTACAACATTAATGTAGCCAATCGTTCAGGCATTGAAAGTGTTGGAAAATGGCCAGAAGGTAGGCTATGAACCTCATCAACGTCCCATTGCGCAATCAGTTCATCTTGCATTTCCACTGATAACATTTTGTCAAATGTTGTGCGGATATAAACCTTTGGCACAGAACCAAAATTCTGCGCAGTATAAGATGCTTTCGCCATAAACGGCTCGGTTGCCTGTGCTAAGCCATCAACTAGGGGCAACACTTCCGAAACACTTTGTGCATCAACATCATGAAAAGCTTTGCTGCGCCAAGTGGCCTCTGCTGCGGTGGCATAACTTTGATCTTGCGCAAATATCAATTCAGGTAAAAATTCACCACCTGGATCTCGTTGCATAACCTCAATTACACTATCATCGTTTTTCATCATAAAGGCCGTTACATAAATCAACTTTTCCAGCTTTTCTGGAATGCGTTCTGCAACTTGGGAAATAACCGCCCCTGCCATAGAATGGCCCACAAGAATAACTTTCTCATCTAATGGATCAATAACATCGACAACTGCTTGCACATATTTTTCAAGCGTCACATCACTGATGTCTTTCTTGTTTTCAGGGCTGCCCGGCAAATCAACCGCCGTTACTTTATGGCCATTGCCTTCCAAAACAGGTGAAGTTTTGTCCCAGCTCCATGAACCTTCCCATGCGCCGTGTACTAAGATGTAATGTTTCATTTTATTTTCCTTTATTTTCAGACTTTTGATGGCATCGCATAAATCCAACCAAAGACTTAGACGGCTTTAATCAGTTCAACTCGATGCCATCTGGGTTGTCGATAAACGCAATCATTTCGCGCTTTGCTCTTTCATCAACAGCCATCAGGGGGTTAATTCACAAGAAATGTGATGACTTTCGCAGGAACCTCTGATGAGGCATTAACGATTGTCGCTTTGTCCGGTGAGCTGGGAATTGAAAAACTACTGCCTGCAATAACGCGAAGTGTTTTTTGTCCTTCAACCCGAATTTCCACAATACCTTCAGCGACAACACCCATTGTTGGTTCAGAGGTTTCCAATAAAATTTCACCGCCCGCAATCAGGTCAGCGGTATAAACAGATACTTGGTCTACAATCTTATCTTCTAGATCAATCGTTGGTAATGTACGGCGGTCTATCGCTTCAGTTGGTGGTTTCTCAAATACGATAAACGGCTCACCTACCTGTTGTAGGTTAAAGTCTAAAAAAATAGCTTCTTCCGTTGCAGACGCGTTATCAAACCGCAAAATACGTTTATCAACTGGCTCAAAGAACGCATCACCTGTGCGCAAAACCTGTGGTTTTTCACCTTCAACTTGATAGATGATAGAACCTTTTGCAACGTAACCAACAGCAGGTGCTGCATGTGTATGGATAGGTGCAACTTGGCCCGGTAAAAAATGGAAATCACCTACTTCTACTTGTACGACTTCACGGGGTTCAAAGTTTGCAGTCAATAGTTTTACCGCATTTTCAGAGCTTGCATTAGCAGAGCCGCCAAAAGCAGTCGTTGCCAAAATAGCTGTAACGGCCACGGATTGTAGTGCTTTATTAAACGTTTTCATAACGTATTCCTTTTCTATGTACAGTCAGGTGGAGGTTCTGACCTGTTGATTTTGCGAAAGAAATTTTGGTTTCTCTCTAATAAATATTAACTTGCATTTTGCAAGGTGTAATCTTCATACTTAATTGACTTGCACTTTGCAAGTCTTTTGTGTAAAAAATTATTTATGAGAAAAAACATACAAAAACGCCAATCTGGCTGCCCTATTGCATTTGGCCTCGACACTTTCGGGGACAGGTGGAGTTTATTGATTATTCGGGAAATTATGCTACGCGGTCACAACACCTATAGTGAGTTCCTTGCAGCTGAAGAAAAAATTGCGACCAACATCCTGATAGATCGTTTGAAACATCTAGAGGCAGAAAACATTATTGAAAAAAACCGCGATCCAGAGAATCGTCGCAGTTTTATCTATACCCTCTCTCAAAAAGGCCGCGACCTTGCCCCCATTCTACTGGAAATCATTATCTGGAGCGGTGCTTATGATAAACGCGATTTTGCCTTGCGCAACGTGTTGGAAAAAATCAACGCAGACCGCAAAGGTTTCGAAGCAAGCCTAACATCTGAATAAACGCTGGTTACTCACTTAAATCAACCGCAAGGTTTTCCGCAACTTCCAGCGCACCTTCAAGAAAGCCGCCAAATTGCCCTGCCATCTCACTAGACCCCATTTGCAAACGGCCATCCCATAAATTGGCCAGCGCATTAGGCAAGCCATAGTTAGGGTGACTGTTAGGCGGTGTGAAATCCTGTGCGGTTGCAGTCTCAATGGCCGCCGCCCAATCTTGATAAAACACATGTTTTGGTGACAGTGCTTGCTTGCCAAACAACCGCCCTAATTGTGCGATTGCCGCCGCCTTCACCGCGTCACCTTGTCCCGCGCGTGCACTTGCAGGCACGCCCACAAACCCAAACAGCGCACCGTTTTGGGTGTTGGCATCTGTAGCATCATGAATTTCAGCCAATGGGCCATGCCTGCTCATCGCGTCACCAGATAGCCCGTCGTCCCGCCAAAAGGCATGATCGTAAACCGCCACAAACTTAGCATGCCCTGCCATCCATGTGGGTATAGCGGCCATCGCACCTTGTGCCGCCGCAGGTAAAGCAGGTTGAAAGTTAACTGTAGCTGCAACGCGTGGCGGCACCGCCAAAACAACTTTCCTACTTGTAACAGATTGCCCATCAGCCAAATCTACAGTGATATGCCCGTTATCATGTATCGCCGTTACAACCGCATTCGCCTGTATTTTATTTGGGTCAAGCCCTGCTACTATAGCTGTCACCAGTGAATTCATCCCACCCTTTAGACGGTATGACCCTTCCATCGAGGAAAATCCAAGCCCGCGCTGTACGTCACCTTGTTCATCCTCAAAGCTTAACGTGCCTTTTGAATATTGCTCGGTAACCGTAAGCCCAAATCGCGATACCATGTCTGCAATACGCGGCTGACCTGGCCAAAACCAAGACGGGCCAAGATCAAAGAAGCCGTCCTCAACTTTTGCAACCTTAACCCGTCCGCCAAAACGCGATCGCGCTTCCAACAACCGGTAATCCACACCTAAACGTTGCAAATGATCGGCAAGGGCCAGGCCTGACAGCCCGCCGCCTATAATAATTACATCGGTGTCCATCGTTTATTTAGGGGCTTTTGCATGGGGCAGATGCCCGGTTTTAATCCAAACCTTCGCACCTTGATCGCCTGCAACCGCTTTAAAAGAAGCCCCAACTGGTAGCCTTAACCACGAATGTTTGTGCAAATCATCGCCGCCTTCGGAAAACCCGCCATCCAGCACCAGAAACTCTCCACCCTTTGGTAAGTCCATCTCTACCTTGGCACCCGATCCCCATGTTTCCATCGTCACGGCTTCATCGGTATCCTTAAACAAAGGCATCACCGCCACACCGTCACGGCCCGCCGCATCAACAGATGCATTCTTATTCATATCCATCATCACTTGGGTACGGTCATCCATGTCAAACTGCCACAACTTCACAAAAATCACACAGCCCGCATCCGAACCGGGCGTATGACTGGTGGTAGGCGGGTTGCGGATATAACTGCCCGCAGGGAAATCGCCATGTTCATCCTGAAACACACCTTCCAGTACAATGAACTCTTCACCGCCCGTGTGGGTATGGGCAGAAAATTTGCTGCCCTTGGCAAAACGCACAATCGTCGTGGCCCGCGCCACTTCGCCACCCAATCGGTCTAACATACGACGTTCAACGCCCGGCATAGGTGAGGTCTGCCAGTCTATTGCCTCTGAATGCACCAACGCGCGCGCCGTAAAATCTGCGTTAATTTCCATAATAATATCCTATCAGTTAAATTTAACCGCTTTTCAGAAACATACGTATAGCGAAAAATATAATTGACAATGCACCTTTTTAATCGTGAGTAATATTAAAACATAAACATTTTAGGTAAAAAATGACCGATCACGTCACCACCCACCAAGCCGCCAATGACAAGCGTAATGAAAACATCATGATTTACGTAAATGGCCAGATCGTGCCACGCGCGCAAGCAGTAGTCTCAGTTTATGACAGCGGCTTTATGCTGGGCGATGGCGTGTGGGAAGGTTTGCGACTTTATAACGGCACATGGGCGTTTTTGGACGATCATATGGACCGTTTATTTGAAGCGGCAAAAGCGATTGATCTGGATATTGGGCTGGATCGTGCGGGTGTGATTGCAGCCCTAGCGGCTACACGGTTAGCCAACGATATGACAACGGATGTGCATGTTCGTTTGATGGTAACGCGCGGCGTTAAAGTTAAACCATTCCAGCACCCGTCCCTGTCGCAATCAGGCCCCACTGTGGTGATTATCTGCGAACATTCCAAACCATCCCTGCCCCGCCCCATTCGTCTGGCTACAGTACCGCACGTGCGCGGGTTACCTATGACCCAAGACCCCAAATTGAACTCTCATTCCAAACTGAATTGCATTCTAGCTTGTATCGCCGCCGAAAAAGCAGGTGCAGATGAAGCGCTGATGTTAGACATTAATGGCTTTGTGAACACCACCAACGCATGCAACTTTTTCATAGTCAAAAAAGGTGTGGTTTGGACAAGTACTGGTGATTATTGCATGAACGGGATTACCCGACAAAAGGTAATTGATCTGTGCCGCGCAAACGATATTGAATGCCAAGAACGCAATTATTCGCTGGTCGATACCTACAGTGCTGATGAAGTGTTTCTAACGGGTACGTTCGGTGCACAAACCCCTGTGTCTGAAATAGATGGCCGCCAAATCGGTAGCGCCGAACTTGGCCCTGTCACCAAACGCATTCGTGCACTTTATGCCGATCTAATCGCATCCGAGACCGCATAATGCGTATCGCCATGTGGTCAGGGCCACGAAACCTATCAACTGCGATGATGTATTCATTTGGTGCGCGTGCCGATTGTGCGGTTTGGGATGAACCTTATTATGCCGCATACTTGTTGAAAACTGGCTTAAACCACCCGATGCGCGATGAAATTTTAGCACAATGGCAGCATGACCCAAAAGAAATCGCCAAACGTCTTACGGGTAAGCTTACTGAAGGAAAAACTGTTTTTTATCAAAAGCATATGACCCAACATATGTTGCCCTCAATCGACCGCACATGGATGAAAGATGTCACAAACATCTTTCTAATACGCCACCCCGCTAGGGTTATAGCCAGCTATCACGCAAAACACGAAAACCCGCGCCTAAGTGACATCGGATTTCTAGAACAGGCCGAACTGTTCGATCAAGTTGCACAAAACTTGGGCCAAGCCCCGATTGTTATCGACAGTGCCGATATTCGCGCCAATCCTGAAGCCATGCTGCAAACCTTATGTGGTGCCATCAACCTGCCCTATGATCCCGCCATGTTAAGCTGGCCCAAAGGCGGCCACCCACAAGACGGCCCTTGGGCCCCGCATTGGTACCCCGCCGTTTGGAACAGCACGGGTTTTGCAGGTGTTGAAGGGCCCTTGCCCAAAGTAGTGGATAATTTGCAACCCGTATTGGCACAAGCCCTGCCTTTTTATGACCGCCTTGCAGCGGTAAAAATACAAACGCCTAGCAAAGCATAGCAACATACGCCTATACTGCTAACAAGTACAAATCGAAAGAATTCACATGGGCATGACACATCAAAACCGGGTGCTAACAAAAATGCGCGAACAGTATTCGCACCTTGCCCCAACTTTGCAACTTGCCGCAAAATATGTGATCGACCACCCGGCGGATTTCGGCATTGACCCGATCAGAACCACTGCTGAAAAAATTGGTGTCAGCACCTATTCACTAGTGCGCCTGTCAAAAGAGTTGGGCTTTCCAGGGTTTGAAGAATTTCGCGATCCGTTTAGACGCGCATTAAGGGCAACGTCAAAACCGATTATCAGTTCAAACTGGCTTGATGAATTATCCGCGCAAGGCGCAGCAGGCAGCACTTTGGCCAATTCCGCCGAAAATTCGATGTCTATTATTAAACAATCCTTACGCCAGATGACCCCTGAAATTTCCGAACAATTCGTAACCACATTAACCAATGCGCGTACAGTCTATGTCACCGCAACAAGTACCAGTTATGCTATGGCATATTATTTTCAGCATATCGCCCGATTGATCTTGCCAAATGTACAGTTTATTCCGCGCGACATGGCCAACCCTATCGTGGATATGAACTTTGCCAATGAAGATGATGTGCTACTGGCACTCACAGTTCACCCGTATAGCCAGATCACTGTAAATGCCTGTAAATTTGCCCGTCAAAGAGGCATGAAATTACTTATCATCACCGACAGCCAGCTACCTTTATCCGAATTGGAGCCTGATGCAGTTTTGACAGCGGAAATGGAAAGCCCCTATGTTTTTGCCTGCTATCTGGGCGTTATGGCTATTTTAGAAAGCCTATTGCATCTATTGGTTATTGCAGGTGGCGATCAAGCTGCCGCAAACATCAAATCTTATAGACATCTAAAGGCCAAAGTAGATGGAACCTCACCGTTTTAATAAAAAACACTAAGGCCTGTTGTTATTTCACCGTATTTTGACCAAACTATCCTTATGTATCTAGGGAAAGATCATTAATGCGGATTTGGCGTTTTCCAACACTGGTTATTATGATCTGCGCCATCTTTGGCGCGGGCCCACTACACGCGCAACAATCCCAGATATATGAAGCAAACAAGGGCCGCATCGGGTTGATGACGGGTAGTGCAACTGGCACATATGTTAAAATCGGGGCGGATCTGGCATCCGTATTAGATGGCCAATATGGGCTACGGATTATTCCCATGCTAGGGCGAGGGTCACAAAGCAATATCAAAGATATGCTATATCTACGGGCTGTTGATATGGGGCTGGTTCAGTCAGATGTCCTAACCCAAATCAGGTTAACCGATCCATACAATGAAGCTTTGCAAAAAATATCCTATATCTCAAAAATTTATAACGAAGAACTGCACATATTAACCAAACGCAGCTCGTCCATTCAATCCCTTGCAGACTTACAAAACAAACGTGTCAGCACTGGGGGCAGCGGAAGTGGTACGGAATTAACCGCTAAATTAGTGCTGAAATTTATGGATGTCGAGGTTAAAGAGCATAAGTTGCGCAACATAGATGCTTTAGAAGCCCTGAAATCAGGAACCTTGGACGCGATGATGTTTGTCGCAGGCAAACCTACAGCGTTCGCCAGCAGCATTTCACACGCAGATAACCTACGACTTATCCCCGTTCCATATTCTGATTTATTGTCAGGTATTTACCAACCTTCGCAAATTACGTCACATGATTACCCCGCTTTAATTGATGGTAAATTCATTGAAACAATTTCTGTAGGGGCGGTTTTGGCCGTTTATGACGATCATGCAAAAAAATCTAACCGTTACGCAGCCTTTATCGCTTTTAGCAAAGCACTTTTGGATAATCAGGCTATGTTTAATAAATCAGCTCGGCATGAAAAATGGTCAGAATTCGACCCCAGAAACGAAGTTCCAGGCTGGCGCAGGTTTGAGCCTATGCAAAAATTATTGGCAGGCGAAGATATTGTGAAGGGCGACACAATAGAAGACATCATGAAGAACCAATAGCCCAATGGATAAGTTTTCAGACCCCCTTCTTAGCGGCACCACTCTTTTACAAGGGCAATACCGTATCAAAACATTCCTAAATGACGGCGGGTTCGGCATCACCTACCTGGCAACCGACAGCCTTGACCGCACTATGGTTATAAAAGAATGCTTCCCACGCGCCATTTGCAGGCGCAGCGGACAAGAAGTAGGAACGCGTGCCCTAAGCCACCGCGAAGAATTCCGCTCTATTGTTAAAGCGTTTGAGGAAGAAGCCCGCAATCTGTCTAAATTTGAACACCCCAATATCATTAAAGTGCATCAGGTTTTCGATGAAAACCAAACCGCTTATATGGCAATGGATTATGTCGAGGGGCAAGAATTGATCGCAGCGATTGACCAAAAAAAACTTACCCCAGATACAATCATATCCATCGCATTAAAATTACTGGATGCGTTGGGGGAAATTCATGCAAACGGCATGTTGCACCGTGATATTTCACCCGATAATATCCTGCTGGATCAAGAAAATAACCCCATATTAATTGATTTTGGTGCCGCCAAACAAGAAGCCAGCCAGCACGGGCCAAAAATGACCTCTATCCGTGTCACTAAGGAAGGTTATTCACCACAGGAATTTTATGTTTCAGGTGCGCAACAATTCCCATCCAGTGACCTATACGCACTTGCAGCCACTTTATATCACGCCATCACAGGTACAGTTCCCCCCGAAAGTCAGGCCCGTTTATTGGCATTGGCACAAGAAAGACCTGACCCATATCAAGCTTTGTCAGGTCATCATAACGCCTACCCCGCAGGCCTTTTGAAAGCCATTGACTGCGCGATGAGCATCGCGCCAAAAGATCGGTTAAACTCGGCACAAGATTGGCTGAAATTAATAGATAAACCACTAAATTTATTAGATAAACCTAAATTTATTTTATATGGTGCAAGCCTATCATGTGCTGCAGCAATGGTAATTGGTCTGGGTATTTGGCAAGTTTCAACGACCCAAGAAACCGTATTACCAATCGCCCCGCCCATGCAAACCACTAATTTCACATATCTGGCGCCTAAAATAACCCAGATAGATCCGTGGGTCATTGAACTACCTTTCACAGTAAAAGCTACTGAGGCAAACGGCTTAGAAATAACAGCCGTTCCTACTTGGGTTAATCCTGATATTGCAGGGCAATGGTTGGGCATTGGCGTTGGTATTTTATCAATAAACGGGAAAACACTAGATCAAAAAGCTGATTTATCTGCGGCTATTTTGCTTTCGCAAGTTCAGCCATTTCCAAATCCGGTGATCGTAAACGTTCGTTATCAAACCAACCCCGATACCCCCTCTAAGCAGGGGCAATTACAACTATACCCAACACGTTCACAGACATATTCAAATGGCATGAAACTGGCAGAACAATTTCGCACCCCACGTTGGCAGTTGGGTGTATCATCTGCCCCCAATACGACAAAAACTGACGTAAAAATAGGTGACATTTTTCTAGCCGAAAGGGTATTAGCCCTTTCGGCGATCAGTTTGGGTCAACTCGATGAAGTCTTACAAAAATTAGAACAGCGCAATTTACCAAAAGGTGTTTTTTCAGTACGCCGTGGTGACAGTGTTGAACTGGCAAATTTGCCGTTAAAACAGGTATCACCATGACACAGCTTAAAATAGAAACCGCATGGGCCTTATCCAAAGGCGAACGTAATGCTCAAGAAGATGTATTACACTTGTGGTTCGAACCTAGCGATCGTTCTGGGTATATCATCATAGCTGATGGAATGGGCGGGCACACATCAGGTGATGTTGCCAGCAGCTTAGCGGTAGAAGCAATCGACGGTAGTTTAACTGCGCATTGGGCGCAAAAAGATACCTTACGCGATAACATGCGCACATACCTACCAGAACTCATAAACACGGCTAACACGCGTTTGGCACACTATATAAAATCCAGCCCAAACACCGCTGGTATGGGCACAACATTACTAACCGCCATTATTATTGAAGGTCAGTTATACTGGGCGTCTGTTGGCGACAGCCCATTGTATTTATTGCGGAATAAACGATTGATACAGCTAAATGACGATCATTCAATGGCACGCCAAATCGATCAGATGGTTCATGCGGGACAATTAACAAAAGAAGCGGCCCAAGATCATCCAAACAGAAACGCCCTGACCTCGGTTATAATGGGCGATGTTATTGGGGATATGGATTGTAGTGTATCGCCCTTTGAAATGCGCAAGGGCGATACATTGATTGCCACAACAGATGGTATTAGCAGCCTGTCACAAGATGATCTGATAGAATGTATTTTATCGTCGAACCAAAGTGCTAAAGAAATAAGCGCGTCGATCATAGCTAAGATCGACGCGCTAAAAAATCCCAATCAAGATAATCTGGCCCTATGCGTGGCACAGATTACATAAATTATAGGCCCAACGCTTTGTAACTGTCAGCGATACGACCAAGCGATACCAGATAAGCCGCAGTACGCAGGCTATCCACATCATCGCGTGAATGCCAGACCTGTTGCATCGACTGATAAGCACCACGCATGGTGTCTTCCAGACCAGAGCGCACCAGTTCCAACTCACCTGCCCCTTGGAAGAACTTCATTTTGAAGTCTTCCGAGACTGGCTTACCAACCAAGCGTTCCAATTCTTTAATTAACAGAATGTTATTAGACTCTTCTTTACGGCGCTGCATCCGACCAAAACGGATGTGACTTAGGTTTTTGACCCACTCAAAGTACGATACTGTTACACCGCCCGCATTGGCGTACATATCTGGAATAATCACCACACCAGATTTGCGCAAAATCTCATCAGCACCCGCAGTTACAGGGCCGTTCGCAGCCTCGATAATTAACTTGGCAGAAATACGTTCCGCGTTAGACAGGTTGATAACCCCTTCCATCGCAGCAGGGATCAAAATATCGCAATCTTTTTCTAGAACGGCAGCACTGTTTTCTTCATACGTGCCACCAGAAAATCCTTTAACACCGCCAGTCGCACGAATATGGGCAGAAAGTTCGTCAATATTCAGACCCTTATCATTAATCATCGCACCATCACGTTCACCAACACCTGTAATCAAACAACCGTCTTCTTCTGCTAAAAACTTGGCAGCGTGATAGCCCACATTACCCAAACCCTGCACAACCACACGTTTACCGTCCAACGTACCTGTCATCTTAGCGGCTTTTATGTCGTCAGTGTGGCGGAAGAATTCCTGTAGCGCATATTGCACCCCACGCCCTGTAGCTTCAACACGCCCAGCAATACCGCCCTTATTCAAAGGTTTACCTGTCACACAAGCCTCAGAGTTCAACTCGGTTGTGTTCATGCGGCGAAATTGATCGGCAATCCAGGCCATTTCACGTTCGCCTGTACCCATATCAGGCGCAGGTACGTTTTGTGACGGATGGATCAGATCGCGTTTAATCAGCTCATATGCAAAGCGGCGGGTAATACGCTCTAATTCATCCACTTCCCATGCATTAGGGTCGATGTTCAAACCACCTTTTGATCCGCCAAACGGCGTTTCAACCAAGGCACATTTATAGCTCATCAAAGCAGCAAGCGCTTCCACTTCATCTTGGTTAACAGACAGTGCATAGCGAATGCCGCCTTTAACTGGTTCTTTATGTTCTGAATGTACCGCGCGATACCCTGTGAATGTGTGAATATCCCCACGCAGTTTCACCCCGAACCGCACGGTGTAGGTAGAGTTACAAACTCTGATTTTATTTTGCAATCCCGGCGATAAATCCATAAGACTAACCGCTTTTTCAAACATCATGTCTACCGATTGACGAAACGAAGGTTCTATTAAGCGTGGCATATTGTTTTCCCTAATTGTTTATTTTCATAGTGGCCTAGTATTTTACTTATTAGCAAGCATATCATGTGTTTTTTATTTGTCTAATAATAACGTTTGTTATATCACAATAAAATATACGACTCGTTCTATTATTTACCCAATCAAAACGACGGTTAATACAATGTTAACACCAACCCTGATGGTCGCCCCCAATGGCGCGCGCAAACAAAAGTTGGATCACCCTGATTTGCCGATAACAATTCAGGAAATTGCCCTATCCGCACGGGATTGTTTTCTGGCAGGCGCTGACATGTTGCACCTGCATATCCGCACTAAAGACGGCGATCACAGTCTTGATCCTGACCATTATAAAGATGCTATTTGTGCCGTTACTGAAACAATTCCCGAAATGCCAATACAAATCACAACTGAAAGTGCGGGTATATTTGATGTGGAAACGCAATTTCACTGCCTGAAAAATGTTACCCCTGCTGCTGCCAGTATTTCCATTCGTGAAATGGCGACCAATACGTCTTTGGCAAAACAGGTTTACAGCTTTTGCGCCGAAACAAACACAACTGTGCAACATATTATATATACTCCAAACGATGTTGCCTTACTTGCAGATTGGTTTGGTAAGGGTTGGGTGCCGCGTCATATGAACTCGGTAATTTATGTTTTGGGCCGATATCAACCCCAGGTTTTAGCCCGGCCAGAACATTTACCAGCTTTTCTTGAAGCCTCTAAACACCTATCACTTGATTGGGCAATTTGCGCCTTTGGGCAGCATGAACTGGCCTGTGCAAGTGCGGCCTTACAGCTAGGCGGTAATCTTCGCATCGGCTTTGAAAACAACACTTTACTGCCAGATGGCAGCCCCGCTAAAGATAATGCGCAGACCGTGGCCCTTGCCGCCGCTTTGATAAAGGACTTGCAACATGAGTAATATTTTCCCACGTCACAGTAAATGGAACGCACCTATGGCCGTCGGCGGTGAAGGGTGTTATCTGATTGATGCGTCTGGAAAACGCTACCTGAACGTCGGCGATGCCGCCGTATCTTGCCTTGGACATGGCGATCCAGAAGTTACCCAAGCAGTTAAAGATCAGTTAGATAAGATAGCTTTTAGTCACACGGGCTTTTTAACGTCGGAACCCGCCGAAGAACTGGCAGCACTGCTTATTGAACACGCGCCAAGCAACATTGATAAAGTCTATCTGGTTTCAGGCGGGTCTGAAGCGGTAGAGGCTGCGATAAAACTGTCACGCCAGTATTTTCTTGAAAAAGATGAACCACAAAGACAACACTTAATCGCACGTCGTCAAAGTTATCACGGTAACACTTTGGGCGCACTGGCCGCAGGTGGCAATCAATGGCGGCGCAAGCAATTTGACCCGCTACTAATGAATGTCAGCCACATATCACCTTGTTACGAATATGTGGATCGTAACACAGACGAAACAGCCGAAAGATACGGGCTTCGCGCCGCCCAAGAACTGGAAGATGAAATTATCCGCCTAGGCCCTGAAACCGTTATGGCTTTTATTGCAGAACCCGTTGTAGGGGCAACGATGGGGGCCGTTCCCGCAGTTTCTGGCTATTACAAACGCATTCGCGAGATATGCGATCAATATGGTGTCTTACTAATTCTAGACGAAGTTATGTGCGGAATGGGCCGAACAGGTCATCTGTTTGCTTGTGAAGCCGAGGGCATCAACCCTGACATTTTGTGTATCGCAAAAGGGTTGGGTGCTGGCTATCAGCCAATAGGTGCAATGCTGTGTTCTGCCGAGATATATTCAACGATAGAAAACGGCAGTGGTTTTTTTCAACATGGCCACACCTATATCGGTCACCCAGTTGCCGCAGCCGCCGCTTTGGCAGTGGTCAAAGCGTTAACGGGGCGCGGCCTGATCGCGCAATCCCGCGATAAAGGCGTGCAATTGCAAGATATGCTGGCGCAAAGGTTCGGGCAGCACCCATATATCGGGGATATTCGGGGGCGCGGGTTGTTTCTGGCCCTGGAAATTGTTGAGGACCGCGAAACCAAAACACCGTTTGACCCTGCTTTGAAACTGGCCGCAAAGTTCAAACTGCAAGCTTTTGAAAACGGATTAATCTGTTACCCTATGTCTGGCACCAGAGACGGGGCAAATGGCGATCACATTTTACTGGCCCCGCCTTTTATCATCAATGATACTGAAATGGCGGAACTTGTAGATAAGCTAGACAAAACATTCGCCGAGATTTTACCAAAACAGCCGTAAAGCGGGCAAAACCTACCGCACGCACAATTTACAAAACGGCAACCTTTGCAGGTGTATATCTTTATGCGTCGACAAACAGTAGTTAACGGGTTCTCAAAGGGCGCATAACAACGCCAAATGCGAAAACCACCGAAACTTAACAGTTAAGAACAGGTGCAGAGCTAACAACTCTGTTCGGCCATATAGCTACAACGGCAGGCCTGCCTTCCTTATCAACCACATACCCTGAGAATACGAAAACCCCGCCGCCAAATGAATGGCGACGGGGCGATAAGGCGTACCAGCACTAACAAGCGTTCATAAATAAAAACGGCCAGCTTTACCGGGTGATGGTAAAGCTGGCCGTTTATGTTTAGCCACAGAGAGTAGCACTAAACGTTCGTTTTAACGCACGATATAAACCGATGCATCAGAGTGGCGTGCAACCCGTGCTGCATTCGGCCCCATCATCTTATCTGCCAAATCAGGTTTACTAGCCCCAATTACAATAAGATCGGCACCGATTGTTTGTGCGGATTTCAATACTTCTTCATAGACAGTTCCAAGAGCAATAATATGTTGTATATCAGTTGCCTTTGGTAAAGTTTGTTTAACGAATGTATGCAGATCATCATTGGCTTTTTGCAAGGCACTTTCCAAAGTACCTTTGTCAAAAAATGACCCAACAATACTCATGCCAAAATCAGGCACAACGGTTATAACGCTTAGGTGTGCGTCATGCAGGTCAGTCAATTTACTGGCCTCCGTTAAAACATTTTCGCTTTTGTCAGATTGACCTAAATCAACCGCGCATAAAACTTTCTGTGTCATGCTGTCACCTCATTTCCTTCTTCATTACGTCTACGTCGCGCTTGTAGCATGTAGACCAGTATCAACAGTGCGAATGCAGGCACATAAAGTACTTCTTTGGGCATACGGTCGGCTTCAATATCAAGCCCAGCCAGTTCCCAATCAAAGTCAATGCCCAACTGTTCAGCAGAGCCGCCAAAGTCGATGTTATCAACTAAGATTTTGCCATCTTCTTCTCTGAATTCGATACCAGAACCCGCTTTTAAGCGCGCGGCACCATCACCAGATTTTTCACCCAATGGCAGAACGAAGTTACTGTCGACCATGTTTCCATCCAGATCTTCACCTGTTAGGCGCACACGTAATGTGCTGTCGGCAGGGGCAGCTTCGGCTACTTGGTATACTTCTGTTCCAGGTTTCACAACAAATTCTGGTGTGATCTGGTTCAACAAGATGTTTGGCAAGAACAAGGCGAATGCAACAGCACCAAGTGCAACACTTTCCCATATTTTAGACTTGGTAATGAAAAAGCCCATAGTACTTGCAGTGAACACAAGGATTGCAATAGACGCGATAATGAACACAATGATACCTTGCCACCAATTAACCCCGATCAACAGCATATCTGTGTTGAAGATAAACACGAACGGTAGGGCAACAGTTCGCAAGCTATAGAAGAATGCGGTAAAGCCTGTTTTAATCGCATCACCACCTGATACAGCGGCAGCGGCAAAACTGGCCAGCCCCACAGGTGGCGTCACATCCGCCATGATCCCGAAGTAGAACACAAATAGGTGTACCGCGATCAATGGCACGATCAAGCCAGAGTTTGCACCCAGCTCAACCACAACACCAGCCATCAGGGATGATACCACAATATAGTTCGCAGTTGTTGGTAGACCCATGCCTAAGATCAAAGACAAGATGCCTACAAAGATTAGCATCAAGATCAAGTTACCACCCGATAAGAACTCTACCAGATCAGCCATAACTTGCCCGATACCCGTCAGTGTCACAGTACCCACGATCACACCAGCGGTTGCTGTCGCAAGGCCAATACCGATCATGTTACGCGAACCGTCGATTAAGCCTTGCATCAAATCGACTAGGCCATCCTTGGCGCGTTCAGCCATTTCACTTTGACCACGGAAAATTGCTTTCAGCGGACGTTGTGTCAGTAGGATAACGATCAACAGCATGGTTGCCCAAAATGCGGACAGGCCAGGTGATTTTTGCTCAATCATCAAGAAATAAACCAACACGATAATCGGCAATAGATAGTACAGACCAGATTTGTAAATCTCGGATACTTCCGGCAATACAATTTCTTCCGCATTGGGATCGTCAGGTTCAAGATCTGGCACTTGTGATGCAAGATACAAAAGACCCACATAAACCGCACCCAACAAAACAGTCAGTATTAAACCTGATCCCGCAGGAAACGCGGAAACGATCCAGCCAACTGGATATTTTGTACCGTAGCAAAGCGCTGCAAAGCCAAAGAAGAACAAGAACATTGAAAGAGCTGTTGCTAAAACAGAGGCTGATTTGCCGCTGGCTTTTTGTAGCAACGGCATATTCAATTTCACCGCTTCCAAATGAACAATGTAGACCAAAGCGATATAAGAAATCGTGGCAGGCAAGAATGCGTGCGTAATCACTTCCACATATGAAATGCCCACATATTCCACCATCAAGAACGCAGCAGCACCCATAACAGGTGGCATGATTTGACCGTTCACAGAGGATGCTACTTCAACAGCACCCGCTTTTTCAGAACTAAAGCCCACACGTTTCATCAACGGAATAGTAAATGTACCCGTTGTTACCACGTTGGCAATGGAAGAACCTGAAATCAAACCAGTAGCAGCAGAACCCACAACAGCCGCTTTTGCAGGGCCACCACGTAAGTGACCAAGGGCTGCAAAGGCCATTTTGATAAAGTAGTTACCTGCACCCGCTTTATCCAGCAATGCGCCAAACAGAACGAATAGGAATACGAACTTGGTAGATACACCCAGCGCAATACCGAACACACCTTCAGAAGTTAGCCACATATGGCTCATGGCTTTGTTAAGCGATGCACCTTTCCAGCGGATAACATCAGGCACCACATCTGAGGAACCAAAGAAAACATAACCAAGGAAAACAACCGCGACAATCGCCATTGCTGGGCCTAATGCACGACGTGCAGCCTCAAACAATAGTGCCAAACCAGCCGCAGCAGCAAAAACATCCAGCTGCGTGGGCAATCCAGGCCTGTCTACAAGTTGCGTATAGTAAATATACCCATAAAGCGCACAATACGTACCCAGAAGTGCCAATGCCCAATCAACGATTGGAACATGGTCACGCGGACTGTTTTTAAAGGCAGGATAGGCCATATAGGCCAAGAACACTGAAAATCCCAAATGGACTTGACGTGAACTGTTAATGATAGAGCCCGGCAATACCTGATTAGAGATAGGCGAAGCTAAAAGGATTTGGAACAATGCCCAGACAATTGCCAGAACGGCTAGGAAAGTTCCTACCGGTCCGACTGGATTACGCGCACCTGCATCCGCAGAAGCAACCATATCTTGTAGTTGCTCGTCCGAAAGTGGTGCATTTTTATCTTCTGTAGCCATGTTGTTCTCTCCCAAAACAATCTATTTATAAGTTGGATAAAATTATTTATCCGATGCTTTTTTCTGCATCTTAATATCTTAAAGTGCCAAGAAGGGGCCAAAGCCCCTTCTTGTTCAGTTGGTTTAGATTATTCAATCCAACCTTGTTCTTTGTAATACTTAGCAGCACCGTCATGTAGAGGTGCAGACAGACCAGCTGTAGCCATTTCTTCAGGCTTCAAGTTTTTGAATGCTGGGTGTAGTTTTTTGAAAGCTGCGAAGTTTTCAAAGATTGACTTCACCAAAACATAAACAACATCAGCAGATACAGCTGTTGAAGATACAAACGTTGCACCAACACCAAATGTTTGCACATCTGCATCTGAACCACGGTACATGCCACCAGGAATTGTTGCTGTACGATAGAACGCATTGTCTTCGATCAGTTTATCAACAACTGGGCCAGTTACGTTCACAAGAACGGAATCACATGCGGTTGTGGCTTCTTGGATTGAACCAGAAGGGTGACCAACTGTGTAAACCATTACGTCGATTTGGTTGTCGCAAAGTGCAGCTGATTGCTCAGATGCTTTTAGTTCTGACGCCAAAGCGAAATCGTCCATAGTCCAGCCAAGAGCTTCAACCAATACTTCGGTTGTGCCGCGCGCACCTGAACCAGGGTTACCAATGTTAACGCGTTTGCCTTTTAGATCAGCAAATGTTTTTACGCCTGAGTCAGCACGTGCAACAACTGTGAACGGCTCTGGGTGTACAGAGAATACTGCGCGTAAGTCTGTGAAAGCACCAGCATCTTTAAATTTAGATGTACCGTGGTATGCGTGATGTTGCCAATCAGATTGGGCCACACCAAATTCCAGTTCGCCGGCTTTGATTGTGTTGATGTTGTAAACAGAACCGCCTGTAGACTCTACAGAACAACGAACGCCGTGTTCTTTGCGACCTTTGTTTACCAGACGGCAAATCGCGCCACCTGTTGGGTAATAAACGCCTGTTACGCCGCCTGTACCGATTGTGATGAATTGCTGATCTGCTGCAAAAGCAGTACCAGTCATCATTGTAGCTGCTGTCAGTGCACCAGCTAAAAAGCTAAAGTTTTTCATGTATTTCTCCCATGTGTAGTAAATCGGCATAACACCGACTCGCACCATAAATACATTATGTTTTATTGATGTCACTAAAAAACATTTGTTTTTTTATTTATTTACCAACGGGTAAAATAAAAAACAAACACTCTACACGTGTCAGTAGGGATTTCTGAAAGCCCTTTGTGCGAAAACCGCACACCAAAACCACCAGACACTTAACCTATAGAACGCAAGCAATAACGATTATTCTAATCGTCTTTATGTGCCCGAACATAAGCGGCGGCTTCTTTTTGTGTTTCAAATATATGCGGTGAAATTGCGCGTGTTTTTAAATCTTGGCCCATCTTTTGACGTAAAAATGCAGATGTAGAGTACCGCGTGGCGGTGTGGTAATATTTGGTTTCCAGCTCTGTTAACATATCAGCAAATCTTGCACATAACCTTGGCGCGATTGTTACCCCGTCATAATTAGAGATCACATCCACTTTGCGCCCAAGGCCACTAAAGAACGCATTCAACCGATCGCGCATGAAATTCAGATCATCCACAGTTTCAATGCTTAGCCCGCTTATGTTGGCAAATACTATATTTTCTTCTTCCACATAACGCAAACGGTCATCCCAATTCATCGCCAGCATCGTTTTCTTTAACCGCATATCTGCCTCTGCAAATATTGCAGGGTTCATGATTTTTGGCTCATTGATGATCGGCTTAAACGCCATATTCGCAAGAATATCTTTTTCTATATCAATGCCAGGGGCGACTTCTGCCAATTCCAATCCTTCAGATGTCAGGCGGAAAACGCACCGTTCGGTGACATATAGCACCTCTTGCCCTTGGGATGCAGCATAAGCACCGTTAAAGGTAATCTGTTCAACTTGTTCAATAAACTTAGAAACCGCGCCCTCATTATCGATAACCAGCTTGTTATCATCCGCGCTAACGCGCAATCCTTTAGCGGTAAATGTACCTACAAAAACCAGCTTACGGGCGTTTTGTGAGATATTGATAAACCCACCCGCACCCGCAAAGCGATCCTTAAAGCGGCTGACATTAACATTACCATGTCGATCCACCTCGGCCATCCCCAAACAGGCCAAATCAAGACCGCCCCCGTCGTAGAAATCAAATTGCTGGTTAGTTTGAATGATGCTTTCAGCATTTATTGCAGCCCCGAAATCAAGCCCGGATTGCGGCACGCCACCCAAAACGCCTGCCTCGGTCGTTAGCATGATATGGGCAAGCAACCCTTCTTCATTGGCCACAGTGCCCACCCCTTCGGGCATACCGATACCAAGGTTTACCACACCGTTGATCGGCAATTCCATCGTGGCGCGACGCGCAATCATTTTGCGCATATCAAACGGCATCGGTGGCAACTCATCAACCACACCGCGCAGGCGGCCACTAAAGGCGTGATCGTATTGCGTGGTATAGGTTTGGCGATGCTCATCGGCATCTGCAATTACAACGCAATCCACAAGGTTACCCGGAATAATTACGTCCTTAGGGGCTAATGAGCCGTGGGCTGCAATACGTTCAACTTGCGCTATCACCACGCCGCCACTGTTTTTAGCAGCCATAGCAATAGAAAGCATATCCAGTGTCAGTGCTTCGCGCTCCATAGTGATATTGCCAAATTTGTCAGCGGTGGTACCGCGGATCAGGGCCACATCAATCGGGGTAGATCGGTAAAACAGCCATTCTTTGCCGTCAATATCTTTCAACTCTACCAGTTTTTCAGTGGATATTTCGTTGATTGCACCGCCATCTTGACGCGGATCGACAAAAGTATTCAGGCCAACTTTGGAAAACATGCCGGGTTTGCCCGCAGCAATATCGCGATATAGCTGTGAGATACACCCAAGCGGCAGGTTATAAGCCGCAATTTTGTTCTGCATCGCCATCGCACCCAGTTTTGGCACCAATGACCAATGCCCACCGATGGCGCGTTTGACCAAACCTTCTTTTGCAATGCGGTTCAGGCCCGCGTTTTTGCCGTCACCTGGTGCGGCTGCGAACAGAAGTGACAGATCGCGTGGTGATTGGGTGGCGTCAAAGCGTTCTTCAATACCGCGCAACAGGCTTTCGGGAGTGCCGATGCCAACAAAACCAGAGACACAGACCGTATCATTGTCGCCAACTAATGCGATTGCGTCTTCCAGATTTACGATTTTATCAACCATCGTGCACGTCCCCTAATATTTATTTAACCTTGGTGTTTTGTGTCTCTTTCAGCCAGTCAGACAGACCTTTGGCCACAACCCCTTGGGCTTTGCGGCTAACAAAAACGCCGACATGCCCGCCTGAAAAACCGATTTCACGGTAAAGCTTAGGGCGCACATGTTTGCCCAGTGCCTTGGTGCAACTGACAGGCACGATATGATCTTGTTCGGCATAAATATTCAACACAGGGCATGAAATGTGGCCTAGGTTAACCGTGCGCCCGCCCAATTCCAGCGTGCCCGCAGTCAGGCGGTTTTCGCGGTAAAGCAGGTTAAACCATTCTTTGGCCGCAGCCCCCGGATGATCGGGGCGATCGGCAATCCATTTTTCCATGCGCAGAAAATTCAGTGTGGCGGCTTCATCGCCTTCAAGGCGCGCCAAACCCAGATTATACTTGGTCATGCTGGCCATAGGCGTCAGGGATGAAAATATCGCACCTGTCAGCGCACCTGGCATATTGCCGTGCGTGTCGATAATTTCATTAACCTCGGCCTCAGTCATGTTTTGCGCCCATTTATTCAAGAAACCTTCACCGGGCCAGAAATTATCAGGGTCACCGACAAAATCTATCGGGGTGATGGCAAGGGACAGGCCGCTGAACAATTCTGGTTCTAAGGCCACAAGGCAGGACGCGAATGTGCCGCCTTCGCAAATACCGAACATTGAGATCGGCTTGCCGCCGTTTTGACCAACAAGGTAATCAACACAATCACGCAAATACCCGTTGATATAATCGTCGAGCGTCAAAAACTGGTCTGCGCGTGTTGGGTTGCCCCAATCCACCACATAAACATCAATGCCATCGTTAAGAAGGTTGCGCACAAGCGAGCGATCTTCTTGCAGGTCAATCATGGTTTGGCGGCCAAACAGCCCGTAACAGATGATAACCGGTGGCACATCAGCCTTTTTCTTGGTCAGTGGGCGATAGCGCGACAGGGTGACTTTATCGACGCGAAACACCACATCTGCCGGGGTTTCGGCAATTTGCACATCCCGTTGATCGATCTTGGAAAGCGTATCATTGGATTTGACAGCCTTAACCCCTTCATCCATCATTTGTTGCCATGCGACGCCGTAAGCTTCGGTAAATTCGGCGTTAATAATGTCTGAATTGGCCATCTTTCAAATCACCCTAATTTGCGTTTTAAATCACGAATTTCACGGCGCAGTTCAGTGACGGTTTTTGTTAGATCGTCCACTTCAGTACGTGTTGGCATTTGATAGGCTTCGGCCCATTTTTGCGCGGCTTCAGCTTGCCGTTTTTTCAGCCTTGTCGCCGTAGACATCAGTTTTTTCTGTGCATCCATAAAGTCTTGTGATGATTGCGTGTCTAACAGTTCTTTGTTGGCGATCTTCAACCATGCGTCCAAAGCTTGTTTAACTTTACCTGATTTTAAGTCTTCCAAAGTAAACGCTTTGGAATATTCAGCGTAACTGCGCAGCCATGCTTCATGCATGATTTTGGCGAAAGTGCCTGTTGCTTCTTGAAAGTCAGTGGTTTCAGACCACGCCGTTGCCATATCACCTTGTGGCATCACTAAGTCCGCGAATTGCGGTGCGTTGGCGATACCTTGCAATATGGTTTTCAACTGATCTGGGCTTTGGACCATCCAAGTGCTTGGGTCGAATAGGCTAAACATCGCGTCACGACTTTTGCCCATCATATCAGCCGTGCCTGTCGCCATCGCGGTGGCAGGATCCCATGCAGGGGCCCATGCTTTGACAAAACCTTGCCACGCATCAAAACCTTGCGGCATCATATTCGTAGGCTTTGGCGTAAAACCTTGTGTCATGGATTTGGCGAAACCATCCGCCAAACCTTGTTGTGCTGTAAAGAACGCATCCTGACCATCTTGCCAGAATTTGAACATATCATTCATTGTATCTTTTGCATCGGCCATTTTGCGTATTCCTTATAATGCAGCGGTATAGATCGCCAAAGCGGCGTCATAGGTCATTTCACGTGGGTTGTTCACCAACAGACGGGTTTGTTTCATGCCGTCTTCTGCCAGCATCGGCAGGTCGTTGTGATTTACGCCCACTTCGCGCAATGTTGATTTCATACCCAGTTCTGGCCCCAAGTTTTTGAAGCCTTGCACCATGCCCGCGCAAATCTCTTGCGTGGATTTACCAGCCAGTTCGGGAAAGATAATCGGGGCTATTTCGGCGTATTGCGATGCACCCAATTCGTCAGCCATGTTGAACTCTAAAACATGTGGCAAAACAATCGCGTTTGACAGGCCGTGTGGTACGTGGAAATGCCCACCCAGCGGATAAGCCAATGCGTGAACCGCAGCAACAGGGGCGTTGGCAAATGCCATGCCCGCAAGCATTGAACCCAAAAGCATATCAGAACGTGCAGCACGGTCTTCGCCGTTACTACAAGCAGTGCGGATAGCACCACCTAACAATTCCAATGCTTGACGCGCCAAAGTATCCGACAGGATGTTTTTAGCATGTTTGGTTGTGTAGGCTTCAATCGCGTGAACCATCGCATCAATGCCTGTGGCCGCCGTGATATGAGCAGGCAGACCAACAGTTAATTCCGCATCCAAAATGGCCCAATCAGGTATAAGAACAGGGGAAACCACGCCCTTTTTTTCTGATGTACGGGTGGTAACGATGGATATTGGGGTCACTTCAGAACCTGTGCCAGCCGTGGTTGGTGCCAAAACAAGCGGTAAACGACCGCCTTTAACCATACCAACACCGTACATATCGTCCAAATCTTGCGGCGCGTTGGGTTGCGACAGGATAGAGATCAATTTGGCAGTGTCCAAAGACGATCCACCACCAACGGATACAACGCCGTCAATGCCTTGTGCTTTGGCTTCGTCAACTGCGGCACGGATCATCGCCTCTGGCGGGTCGGCAACCACATCGTCAATGATATGAACCCCAATGCCAGCTTTTTCCAACCCGTCAAGGCAAGCTTGCGCAAGGCCAAGTTTTAGGATCATAGCATCGGTTACAAAGGCTACTTTTTTACAACCCATATCAGCCATGATCTGGCCGATTTTAGCGGTCGCACCAACCTCTGACAGGATAGAGCTGGTGGTTTGGAACTTAAACGGTTTCATATGAATGCTTCCTAGTCTTCAAATGGGGATGAAAGTGATTTCAGGCGTGCCGTCAGTTTCATATTTTCAGAATAATCAACTGGGCAATCAATGATTGAAACTGTGCCGTCGTTCATGGCTGTTTCGATAACAGATTGTAAACTTTCGGTATCTTCTACACGATAGCCTTTGGCACCAAAACTTTCGGCGAATTTTACGAAATCGGCATTACCCACATCAATATTGCTGGAACGGCCATATTCACGCAACTGGTGCCATTCGATCAGGCCGTATTTATTATCGTTAAAGATAATAACGGTGATGTTCAGACCCAAGCGCATTGCGGTTTCGATTTCTTGACTGTTCATCATGAAGCCACTGTCACCCGCAACAGCCAGAATGTTCTTTTCAGGATAGATCAGTTTGGCAGCTATTGTGCCGGGCAAAGCGATGCCCATTGATGCAAAACCGTTTGAGATAATACAGGTGTTGGGTTGTTCTGCCTGGAACATCCGCGCCATCCACATTTTATGTGCACCCACATCTGATATAACGATGTCTTCGTCATTCATAGCCGCGCGCAAATCGCTAATGATCTTTTGTGGTTTTGGCGGATAGCTGTTGTCATTGGCATGTGCATTCAGCTCTGCCGTGATTTTATCGTGCAGCTTCGCCACTTTATTGTCAGCGTGACCTGTGCAGCGTTTAGCCAGACGTTTCAAGCTGTCTTTGATGTCACCGATCATACCTATTTCAGGGATGAAATGCGCATCAACCTCTGCTGGGCTGGCATCTACATTAATGATTTTAATGTCGGCATTCGGGTTCCAGTGACTTGGGGTGTATTCGACCATATCAAGGCCGACACAAATCACCAGATCAGACTGTTCAATACCAAATGCAACCAGATCATGGGCTTTCAAACCCACTGTACCAATAGACAAAGGATGGGACGAAGGCATCGCACCTTTTGCCATAAATGTTGTTGCAACGGGGGCGTTGGCTGCTTCTGCAAACGCAACCAACTCTTCACATGCGTTAAAACGAATAACGCCATTACCTGCGATCACCACAGGGTTTTTTGCTTCATTCAGCAATTTAATAACTTTTTTGCCGATCCCAAGTGGTGCAACGGGTGGTTGTGGTGCTTGCACTTTCAAAGGTGGTAATTCGTCAATTTCCATGTCTCCGACATTTTCAGGGAAATCGATAAATGCGCCGCCCGGCTTTTCCGCTTCTGCGAATTTAAAGGCCTTGCGCACAACTTCTGGAACAATTTCTGGCATAAGCACTTGAACCGAATACTTAGAGATCGGCGCAAAAAGGTTTACCAGATCAAGAATTTGGTGGCTTTCTTTGTGTAGCCGAGTAGTAGACCCCTGCCCTGCAATCGCAACAATCGGTGCGCGATCCATATTGGCGTCGGCAAAACCAGTAACCAGATTAGTAGCCCCTGGGCCAAGCGTTGACATACAAACACCAGCGCGACCTGTAAGGCGGCCATACACATCAGCCATAAAGGCTGCACCTTGTTCGTGGCGCGTGGTGACAAATTCGATTTTACTGTCTAGAAGCGCATCCATCACAGCGATATTTTCTTCGCCTGGGATGCCGAAGATATATTCAACACCTTCATTTTCAAGACACTTAACCAACAAGGTCGCTGCGTTTATTTTTTTCTTCTGTGTCATCTGTTCCTCCAATGACATTACGAGCTGCCTTGCAGCCCCCCGATTTTATTCTGTTCTTAATCTACCAGTAAACACACAGGTTTAAAGGTACACTTCGTTAAATCTGACAACCCTATGATGATTCACTGAGTTTAAAGGCCAATAACAGGTTATTGTGCATTGCACAATATATATTATATTGCATCGCACAATAAAATTACTAAACCTATCATTTGATATATTTGTAAATCTACACACCCTATATACTACCCTTATATAAAGGTACACTCGGGCAAAATAATAGCATGCATTTCGGCAATAAATACCCCAGCACGCCTGCATGCGCGCGTAACTTTGTGCGCCGCAAGAAAAATAATTGCGCACTGCACTATTTTTATGTTGCGCCGCACAAAAAGAATCGCTATACACAATTTTAGAAACACACGAGATTACAATATTCTCACCCAAGCAAACGCTGAAGCACCTCCCGCCTCAGTAAAACATTAAAGGAAAAGACAATGGCTAAGACAAAAGAAGCAATCACAACTGCAACAACTGAAGCACTTGTAAAATCACAAGAAGTTTTTGCAAAAACAACTGAGAGCTCAGAAAAAGTTGCGCAGAACCTTATTGATTACAACACTGCAATCATTAAAAGTGGCGAAGTTATGATTAAAAAAGCATATGATAACTACCTATCAAATGTTGCTGCAACTTTTGACGGTGCAAAAGCACTAACAAAAACAACTGATGTAGCTGAGTTTTACAAAGTTTCTTCTTCTAACTTCACATCTGCTGCTGAAAAATTCTCAGCGCAAGGTAAAGAATTGGCTGAACTTTCTGCTAAAGCATTAAAAGACAATGCTGAAACAGCAAAAAAACTATACACAAAAGCATTTGCTGCTTAATTAAACTATAATTACCTCCCTGAAGAAACGTCGCAAGCTTTGCTTACGGCGTTTTTTTGTGCATATGCTTAGGTATTAGTTGCGCCGCACAAATAAACTGCCTAACACTGTTGAAACCTAGGCATTTGTTCTGATTGAGGGATCAAAATGACACAGAAACCGGAAGCTGCACTAAATGCAGGAAAAGTGGTTATCAAGAAGTACGCCAACCGCCGCCTGTATAACACAGCGACCAGTAAATATATTGTGCTGGCAGATGTGGTTGAGCTGGTAAATCAAGGCACCGAATTTACCATTGAAGACGCAAAATCTGGTACTGACATCACCCGTGAAATTTTGAACCAGATTATTTTTGAACAAGAAACCCGCCCTGCTGAATTTCTGTTTCCGTTAGAGTTTCAGAAACAACTTATCCGTATGTATGGCGAAAATTACGGCAAGATGTTTCCTGATTTTCTTACTCAATCGATCAGTTTCTTCAATTCAGAACGCAACCAGATGCAAGATATGCTAAAGGGCATGATGGGGCAAAATACTGGCGCCTTCTTTACCCAAGCACAAGAAATGGCGCGTAAAAACATGGAAATGTTTCAAAAAAGCTGGGATGTTTTTGGAGTAATGAACTCTGGTAATAATTCAGAAACCGAAGAAGTAGATACACAAGACACGTCTAAATCTGACGCGATGGAAGATATGCAAAAACAAATAGACGCGCTTCAATCCCGCCTTAAATCTTTAAAATAAGTATAAGAATGTCTGCAATGAAAATAACCACTAAGCAAAATACAAAAGCCTATTCCACACATCATTTTTTAGGCTTGGGGTTTCATGGATTCCACAGAATTCACTATATGGAATGGGGTACCCAGATTAAGAAAGAGCGTAAAAATACAATGGTTTGCGTTCACGGTGTTACCAGAAATGCCCATGATTTTGATTATTTTGCAGAAGAAATGTGTGACGAATATCGTATTATTTGCCCCGATATTGTTGGGCGTGGTGAAAGCGACCATCTGGCTGAATTCCAAGGGTATGATTATTTACAATATAATGCGGATATGAACGCCTTGCTAGCACGCCTGAATGAAACCGAAGTGGATTGGTTGGGGTCTTCTATGGGGGGAATTATCGGTATGGTACTGGCCTCCGTTTCACAGTCCCCTATTCGGCGGTTAATCATTAACGATATTGGCCCAAATATTACCCGTGACGCGTTAACCAGAATTGGCGATTACATTGGCAGATCTGGTGACTTTGATACACCAGAAGATGCCGAATTGTATTTTCGTGAGATTTACAGCGAATTTGGACCGATGTCAGACGATGACTGGAAACATATGGTGCAATATTCCACACGCCGCACGAAAACTGGCAAATACCGTCTTAAAATGGATGCGGGTGTGGGCGATGCGTTTCGCGATCAAGTGTCCCTATTTGATGTGGATATGTGGGATACTTGGGAAAAGATTACCTGCCCGGTTTTAATCCTACGCGGTAAAAACTCATCCTTTTTTAGCGAAGAAACCGCGTATAAAATGCTTACTTGCGGGCCAGAGGCTACTCTGGTTGAGTTTGATGATATCGGTCATACACCAACGTTGCGAAGCGAAGAACAGGTTGGGGTTATTCGCGATTGGTTAGAAAACAATTAAAGCCATATAAATTTCAAACTATTTTATTCAAATTTATCCTTCAATCCCACCTGTGTTTGAGTAAAGCACATCTGCATAGAGAGTTTCTTAACACCTTTGATTATATAGCTAGCGGATAAATTCATTCGCATCGGGGTTCTATATGTATCATGTCAGCAAGTTAATAAAAGACCACTACATTACTTACTTTCATAAACCTTTTTGGGCTTTGGTACTCACTATGGCTTGTGCGTTCTCTGCCCCAGCCTACGGCGAAATCAATCTAATTTTTGGGGCTTATACGGCGGATAAACCTACCGATACGGTTCGAAAATTCATGCCATTCTTGAACTATTTAAGTAAAGAAATGGCCATAATTTTAAATGAACCCGTGAAAATAAAACTTAAAATTGCTTCTGATTATGAGGAAGCTATAGAAGATTTAACCGACGGGCGTGTGGATTTTTCTAGGTTTGGCCCCGCATCGTATGTCACTGCTAAAGCCAAAAACCCGAACATCAAAATTATCGCGATGGAATCTAAAAAAGGAAAGAAAACTTTCAAGGGTATAATCGCAATTCATTCAGACAGTACTTTAACCGCTTTAAAGGACCTAAAAGGGCATAGTTTTGCATTTGGTGACCCGCTTTCAACCATTGGACGGTACTTAGCGCAAGAACAGCTTTTGAACGCAGGCATATCAGGTGCGGATTTAAAAATGTATAGTTATCTAGGTCGCCATGATCGTGTTGGGGCTGCGGTAGGTAACCGTGATTATGATGCAGGCGCTTTAAAAGAAAGCACATTCAAAAAACTTGTGGCAAAAAATACAAAAATAAAACGCTTAGTAACTTTTGATAATGTAACCAAGCCTTGGATCGCCAGCCCAAATGTTCCGATACGTATATATGATGCAATCAATCGTGCGATGATGGATGTCACGGATACAAAAACCTTAAAAAGCATAGCTAAATCTGGTTTTTTACCAGGGAATGATGCGGACTATGATATTATACGCGCCGCAATAAAACACAGTGAAAGCTTCAAGGGATTGTAGAGAAAATGAATAATATTCGGCTATCCACTCAAATTGCGATATCCCTTTTGGTTACAGCAATTATTGTTGGGTTAACATTCGGTGAAATTGAACGTCGCTTGGAAACCAAACGCCTAAACACAAACTTACAAGAACAAGCAGGTTTAACTGTATCCCTTATTGGCGGGTTGTTAATAGAAGCCATCCTAATAAGGGATACGCCGGTATTGGACACGGCTTTGCAAGAAGCTGTACAACGTAATACCAAATTGCTTTCCATAACAGTATTTGATGAAAATGGTCAAAAGTTATCGCATTTCTCGAACACCGCATTAAAAACAGAGGCAAGCGTTCGAAAATTTACAAAAGACATTATATTTGATGGCAGTAAATTTGGCTCTATGGATATTATCTGGTCTACTGTGCAAGGGCAGAAACTTGTCGCAAAAAATGTGAACACAGCGCGCTTTAAAATATTTGCAGTGCTAAGCACTCTTGCGATACTTTTCCTTGCCTTAATGTCAAAATTAGCAATGCAACCTTTACAAAATGTCCATGAGCGTATGATGCGCACCATAAACCGTGATGCTGTAGCAGTACATAACATTCCAAAGCTTGCTTCTATTGAATTTCACGCTCTAGACAGAAGTGTAACAACTTTGGAAAACGCCCTATCAGAACGCGATATGAGGGAAAAAGAATTACGAGTTGCGAGTGAGAAAGCGACACGCGCAAGTGAAGCTAAATCTGAATTTCTTGCAAATATGAGCCATGAAAAAAGAACTCCCATGAACGGTGTCATTGGGATGGCAGAGTTAATATTAGAAACCAATCTTGATCGCGACCAGAAAGTCTACGCAGAGACAATTTCCAAATCTGGATCGGCACTTTTAACGATCATTAATGACATTCTGGATTTTTCAAAAATTGAAGCTGGGAAATTTGAATTAGATCCAACACCTTTTGACCTAAGCAAAACCATGGAAGACATTGTTACTTTGATTGCTGCAAAAACGAGCCAAAAGGATGTTGAAATAACTTTACGGTTCGATCCGAACCTTCCCTGTGGTTATTATGGGGATGTTGGCCGCATTCGTCAGATACTAACTAATATAATCGGAAATGCAGCAAAATTTACCTTAAGTGGTTATGTACATATAAACGTTTCCGGGAAAAAAATATCTGACCGAATACACTTACAGTTTGATATTGAAGATACGGGTATTGGCATTCCTGCCAGTAAAATAGAAGGGATTTTTAACGAATTTGAACAAGTTGATGGTGCTGCAAATCGAAAATTTGAAGACACTGGATTAGGATTGGCAATATCTACCCGATTAATCAAAATTATGGGCGGGCTGATTTCTGTTAAATCAACAGTAGGTAAGGGTTCAATTTTTACAATTTCCTTTGAACTCCCTATATCCAATGACATTCAAATCGAAGAATATCAAAATATTAAACTATCCGGAAAATCGGCACTGATTGTAGATGATCTAGCCGTGAACTTGAATATTTTGTCCGAACGGCTTCGTAGTTGGGGCGTTATATGTACAACTGCATCATCTGGAAAATTGGCAATGCAAATATTAAATGACACACAAAAGCAGGGCGAAATATTCGATTTTGCAATCCTCGATTTCCAGATGCCTGAAATGGACGGCAAAATGCTTGCTGAAAACATAAGAGATATAAAGCAATATGACACACTTCCTTTGATACTTTTATCTTCTGTCGATCAAAGTATCGACCTTGTTACGAAAAAACGATTGCGAATTGACGAAACTCTGATGAAACCCGCGCGAGCCGTTATATTACGAAGCGCCATAGCTTCTGCTCTTAAAATGGAATTTAATCGCCCCAACACATTTCCAACGCATGAAAATATCACAAAATTAGATGCGTCTTGTGCGCCGCTGGAAATCTTAATTGCTGAAGATAATAGAACCAACCAGTTGGTTTTAAGGATAATGTTAAAAAAAGAATCAGCATTTTTAGAAATAACCCAAAACGGGTCAGAAGCAGTTGACAGTTTTATTAGTAAAAAACCTGATTTAATACTTATGGATATGTCTATGCCTGAAATGGATGGCCTAGAAGCAACCCAGAAAATTAGGGCCATAGAGAGCCAAAAAAGGTTACAAAGAACACCAATCATCGCATTAACAGCAAATGCCATGAAAGGTGATCGTGAACTATGTTTAGAAGCTGGTATGGATGATTATTTATGCAAACCCATAAGAAAAGACATGCTATTACAAACAATTCATAAGTGGGCAGGCGAACACATCGTTACCGATAATAAAGAATTCCTTGAAGTTTCCTAGATAGTTGCAGTGGGCATCCATTGATTTACGTCAACTAATATTCAATTCACTGCGCCCCGATTGCGATGCCCAAAACATTTGGAGTTTGCATTTCAATCAACCCAGATTTTGTAATTTTTATTTCCATGCCATTGCGGAACTGTCCCAACCCTGTGCAACCGACGATCATTGGTATATTATGTTCTCTTGCCACAATCGCCATATGGCTTAACCATCCACCAACTTCACTGACTACAGCCGTTGATTGCAACACATAAGGCAACCATGCAGGGTTAACCATTTTACAGATCAAAATATCGCCAGGATTGAAGTTTGTAAGATCTTCCAACCCTTGTTCTTGTTGTTCTGTTGCTACAAAGATTGAACCGCAAACATCTTGCCCGCCTGATACAAAACTGCCCTGCATCTCATCATTATTGTTCTTAATACTCTGCGAAAGATTAGATAAAAGCTCGCAATCATGCAGTGATAACGTCGCTTTTTCAGGGGCGTATTGTTTGGTTAATTGCGATTGCTCTAGCCTGTTAATGGCGACATCTTTCAGACGTGGAACCTGGTTTTCAATACAATTTAATACTTCATCCAGGCCCAGATAAAATATAAGCCCTTCATTTCCAAATGCCTTATCAATTTCCAAAAGTGCAGTTCGTAATATCGCATATACCCTTAATGCTTCGTGTTTTGCTTGTTCTTTTAATCCCTGGAATTGCATAGACAGTTGCATAATTTCTGGTAATTTTGGCGACGCCTGAGTGTTATTTTTCTTAATAAAATTCAGCGACTTAATATTTATAAGAGCAAGCTTCCAAAGCATTTCAGGCGCTTCATTATACCGAGGAATGGACAATTCATAATCAAAGATCGCACGATGCCCCATTGCCTTTAGCAAATATTCTTTTTGTTGATTTTCAGGCAAGCTAGAAGCTAGACTTATAATGTTATTTGGTGAATATGCAGCAGGTGCAGACATTATTTGCAAAACATCCAATCCTATTTTTTCGCATTCAACTGCCGCCTTATGGCCCAGTATGCTGGCTAGAATATTGATTTTTTCGGCTACGACATAAACCTCTTGCCTGAAGTAATTTGATACAGTGCCAATGAACTCTATTTTTTGTGTGAAAGTTAGTTTTTCCAAATCAGTGGCACTCCAATATGCCAGTTTTTTTACCAATGGCGGTAAAAGATCGTTTCTGAATTTTTGCTCCACATCATGGCACTGGGCGTTTAAAGATTTTTCCATAGATTTAGGAAAAGTTAATGTAGCTTCAGATTTCAACGCAACATCGGAATATACCTTACCAAATAATTGATACATATGGCCGTTAATATTTTCTGGCATGGGGTATTTTAGGCCAAGTTCACGACAAGCTATTTCTACACTTCCGCCAGGTGCCCAAAGTGATGACATTATTGAAAATGATAAGGGTGTTGGGCGCGGTAATACCTCTGACATTTCGTCTTGCTTTAGTATCAATTCGTCTTTTGTCCCATCGCCAAATCGATCAAAGAAACCACCCCACTGGGTTTGGCGTGCCAGTTCTAACTCTGATCCCAAGTTAAGTGTTGTAATATCACGGCTTTGGACAAGGTAAAAACGCCCTTTAAAATAGGCCCATTCAATATCTTGTGGTTTACCGAAAAGGCTTTCAACTTTCTGACCTATCTGGATTAATTCAGCTAAATCAATCGGGCTTGCCGTATCATCACATTTTTTATGTGTGAACCGGCCAAACCGTAAGCTAAGCGGTGTTACCCGCCCCGATACCAGATCATCGGCTGTACCTTTCGCCATTTCCAACAACATTTGGCCTGGTGCCATTGGACTTTGGGTAAATAAAACACCCGAATATTCAGCGTCAATCATCTGTTGAACCAAAATATTGCCACGGTGCATAAAGTCGCTCTGATTTTGATAAGACCCCGCGCGTTTAGATTGAAACGATTTTAGAACCGTTTCAAAGCCAGCCTGTATCGTTATACGGTCAATATCCAAAACAGAATCGAACACGCCGGCAAAGCTTTGCCCTGCCCCATCTTCATCAGAGCCAGAACAGCGAACAACGCACTGCTTTTTATCAACCATGCGCCATAATTGATCGAAAAATTTAACGCGTTCTTGGGGTGACCATGTTGCATAGCGTTTAAGAGCAGTATGCTCAATCACCACCCCGTTTGGTACTAAAAAACCCGAATTTAAAAGAACAGACAGTCGATGCGATTTGTTACCGCATTCTGTTAATGCACCTGAATAGCCCAACGGAATAATGCCTTTATGAACATTTTTGATCTTCCAGTTATGCCAAAGCCCGCGCAACCGCATATATGTGTGTGCCATATCTTTTGTAACGTAAAACCGTTACACCAAAAGCAAGATTAAGCTGACATTCAAATAGAGTGTGCCAGCCGCACTAAGTTGAAACACTAAGGCAATCAGCAATGGCACTGCTATGCCCCAAGACAATAGGCGGCGCGTGTTTGTACTGGCTAATGTGACATGCAAATATACGCCTGCAAATAATCCAAAGCTTAGTGGCAGAACAAAATACGGATCGGGGTTGCCTATTATATCGATCCACAAAAACCCATCTGTCACTTTAGGGGCGGCTTTTTCAATCGCGTTCAGGCCCAACATCATCACGGGTAAAAACAACAGTGCTGTCAGGTTTCTAAGGGGTGTCAGGCCTAATTTCTTGTGAAAATTTTGCACCGCTCGCGCACGGCGAATTGGATCATGCTTTAACTTTGCCTTCAGGTCGGCAAGTGCCTGTTTATTTTGTGCCATCGCAATTTGATCTTTTTCCGATTTACGTGCGATCGGTAATATTAATATCCTAGATAGGAACGATAAGGCCAGAATACCTATTAAAAAATGAGATTTCTCTGCGACACTTAACAAACCGGCTGCAAGCATTTCTATTGCACGATCCCACAGTGTTTTATCTTGCTCTAGCAACCATTCTTGCACATGTGATTTTGGTGGTGGTGCAATAAAATAATCCCACGGGGTTGTGTACCTGCCTAAATAATCAATACCACGCGCGGCCATCTCATAGCCTAATACCTGCCCCATAAAGCAGCTTCTTCTGTCATAACACGCTGCTATTGTAGGCTTATTTTGAACTGCGTCCAAAGCTATTTTCAACTTATCTGTCGGCATAGCCCGCAAGGGGATATTAATTGCATTTGGCAAATGCCCAGCGGCGAAATCTTTGGGATACCGCGTATCAACGATTTGTATGTCGCTATCTATAATATGGCTTTCAAATTGCGGTGTCGAAATTAGCGTCTCTTTATTTTTATAATCTGGAATAGCACGTAAATCAGACAGGTTGCGTACAGAACTGTCTGTAAACGTGCGCCCCTCTACAATCCATTTTTCAAGCCCACCCGTTATAAACCTGCAATCAATCCCCATCGCGGCCAAACGCGCACAGGTTTCTGAGCTGCGATTGCCATTGTGGCACAGAAAAACAACCTTTTTTCCCTCTAAATACAAACCCGCATTTGCAATATCAGGAAACCGAATATGTTGCGCACTTGGCAACGTACCCATCATATTTTCAGCCCGCTCACGCACATCAAAAAATAGTGTTTCTTGCGCGTTATTATCCTCTTCCAAAATAGCAGCAACTTCGCTTGTGGATATTCCCAAACTACTTTTGGATTGTTTCAAAAAACTGGTTTCTTTTAGGCTATCATCTAATATTTTGGTGCCCGAAAATTGTGCGGGCCTTACCAAAGTCTTTTGCATTCGCACCAGTTGTTCAGTGTTATTTTGTGCAGCTTGGTAAAAATTAAACGTGATAGACCCCATGCACAATACCAGTAAAATTATCACCGCAACGGTAGAAAACACAGATTGCGAATTACCAGGTTTTCTACGAATGCCAAATTTTGCGCCCAGTGCCGCCATCGTACCAGACACCATCGCAAACCCAACTGCAAATATCTGTGACAAAGATGAAACTGATCCTATTACCAGTTCGGGCGACGGTATTGCAAACGCAGGGGTAGCAAGTAGCAGTGAACTGCCACCAAATAATAAAATTGACAGATATTTCATGATAACGACCCTCGGTTGGTAAAGTTTTCCAACCCAAAAGGTTAAGAAAATCTAAAGGCCACCCTAGACGCCAACTGGTAAACAGATTGTTAATATTAAATTTTTATTTAATTCTTATGTTTTAACGGTCTTCCAAGACGTCATCGTCTAATAAAATACGCGCCGCATTGCCCTCTGGGTCTTCAAATTGCTTGGATCTTATTGCCCAGAAAAATGCGACCAATCCTATGCCCCCCAAGGTAAGTGAAATCGGTATTAAATACAGTAAAACTGACATTATTTTCCCCTAGTAAGCCACAAAGCATTCAGTGAAACACAAATCGACGATGCAGACATTGCAAGGGCTGCAAGCAATGGTGTTGCAAAACCTGCAAGTGCTATTGGAACAGCAATCACATTATATCCTGCGGCAATACCGAAGTTTTCCAACATTCTACCTTTCGCGGATTTTGACAATGCAATGCAACTGTTAATCAATGTTAGATCATCTTTTACCAACACAAAATCAGAGGCAGCACGCGCTGCATCAATCGCAGATGCTGGCGACATAGATACATGTGCGCCCGCAAGTGCTGCCGTATCATTCAGCCCATCCCCTACCATTAAAACACGCCCGCCATAAGATTGAACAAGGGCAAGTTTTTCATCAGGCAATACGGCACCTATTGCATGATCTATACCCAACTGTGCACCTAACCGCTCAGTTGCTAATTGAGTATCCCCTGAAAGCAGTACCACTTTCAGGCCGCGTTTTTTTAACTGCAATACTGCCTGTTTAGCGCTGTTTTTCAGTGTGTCTTCAAACAGGTAAACGGATGCAGGTTGATCGCCAATTTGTGCCCATGTTTGAACATAGCCCGCAACAGGTTTTACCCCAAACCATTCAGCACGACCAAGGCGCACATGTATGCCTTTTACCGTTGCCTCAATCCCTTGGCCCGGATGTTCAATCATATCTTTTGCTTGCTGAAATGCGCCTTGGTCAATCAGACTGGCAACGGCCACAGATAAAGGGTGATCCGAGTATTTAGCAAGGCTTGCAGCCAGTCGTAAATCTTCGCCTTTTGGGGCCTGAACAACAGTCATTATCCCTGTAGTCAATGTGCCCGTTTTATCAAAAACCACCGTATCCACATCAACCAAACGTTCTAATGCGGCACCGTTTCTGATTAAAACACCCAAACGATACAACCGTCCGCTTGCCGCTGTCATTACCGCTGGCACTGCCAAGCCCAAAGCACATGGGCATGTGATAATCAGAACCGCAGTGGCAATCCCGATCGCCAGACGTGTATCGCCAGAATAGAATTGCCAAAAGATAAATGCGCCAAAGGCCAGCAAATGCACAAGGGGTGCATATATCTGTGCCGCCTGATCCGCTAGGCTGGTATATTTGGTTTTTGTCGCTTCAGCCGTTGCCACAAGAGCTGCGATTTCTGACAGTTTTGTACCTTGCCCAATATGGGTTACATCAACCTCTATCGGGGCACCTAAATTAAGCGTACCACTGTAAACCACGTCATTTTCAGCCACTAACTGTGGCATAGTCTCACCCGTAAGCAAAGACATGTCGATTTCACTGGTGCCGTTTACAACTTTGCCATCCACGGGCACGCGGGCGCCGCGCCGAACTAAAACTCGGTCACCTATCTGTAAGGTTTCAATCGCAACAGTTTCAACCATACCATTGCGCATTCTTTGCGCACGCGGTACTTCTAATGCAGTTAATTCAACTGCCGCAGATCGGGCTTTCGCACGTGTTTGGTAATCAAGATAGCGGCCTGCCAATAAGAAAAATGTTAGGGATAAAGCTGCGTCAAAATATGCATGTTCACCACCGTGGGCAGTTTCATATAACGACAGACCTGCTGCCATCAAAATGGCCAATGAAATTGGCACATCCATGTTCAGCCGCCCAACACGCAGGGCAGACCAGCCGTTTTTGAAGAATGGTTGGGCCGTATAAGCCACCGTTGGCAGTGCAATCGCGGCGGAGACCCAATGCAGTAGATCACGGGTAATTCCTTCGGCACCTGCCCAAACAGAGACCGAAAGCAGCATTACATTCATCGCGGCAAACCCTGCGATACCCAAACGCATCAACAAATTTCGCGATTGTTCATCTGGTTTATTATTCAGCAGTTTACCGTCAAGCAGATGCGCTTCAAACCCCAGATTAGTAAGCTGATCTAGAACGTTTTCTTCAACCTTGCTACTGCCATCATGGTCAATACGCACCCGCTTTAACGAAAGATTAACGCGAACGGCCCGCACACCTGAGACTTTCATCAAACCCCGCTCAATAGACCCAATACACCCTGCACAGTGAACTGAAGGTACCGAAATATCCAACCTGTGTTCAGCTTCAATCATTTGTTCAATTTTATCATGCGGCACGGCCCCGCAAGCAGAACAGGTAGCAACTGTCATTTTGCGGCTCGGATATACAATGATAAGCTACGTGAAAATGGGGTTCCATCCAAAGCGGTTGCTTTGATTTTTGCCTGCCAGTTTCCTGCGGGAATATCCATATCAGCCACATAATCATGACCATCGAAATAAAGTTCTACATCCATGTCATAACTGGCCGACGTTGCACGCCCTACGGTCAGGGCGATCTTTGGTGTCACAACGAATTTCCCTTGTTCATCAAGTAAAGTCAGTTTCAACTGACCCTGTTCATAGGCAACAGATGATGTCCAGTTCAACTTTTCCTGTGCAATACGGCGGCTTTCAAAGTTTAGGCTTTCAACATATGGCTCGCGTGTTTCCAACCCAGGAAACGAGCCTATTGCAGAATAGATTAAAGCGAAATTGGCACCAGTTACCGTCGCAAAGCCGGCACATAATATCAGGGCGAATTTACGACCAGTTAATTCTTTTTTCTTTAGTAATTCTGTCATTTTGCATCTCCTGCAAACACACTATCCACATATGTGCGCTCGCCACCGGCGCGTTCATCAATCCAAAATCTAACCGCCGTGCGATCGGTCTTACTTGCAGCATATTCTGGTTTTGCAAATATATAAACCCGTTGATGAAACCGACCGTCAGCAGGTACAACCACATTTAACTCATCGGTTCCTTCTAAATCCAACCGCAGTGGCTCATCCGTTTTGATCGAGATGTGAAATGAACGATCTTCACCTGTTTGGTTGCTGATTTTAAGGTCATAAGCATTTCGGATTGTTCCATCCGACAAAGTCACATAGCGCGGATTACGATCGGGTTTTACCGCAGCAGAAAAATCTGACCGAATAAACAGTGCTACAACCAGACCCACACCAATGCAGGCCCATAGACCAAAGTAGATGAAATTGCGCAAACGCAGAATATGGCTCCACACGGTTTTTGGTTTATTTCCCGCCCGTTCAAGTGGCTCATCGCTAAGCGCGCAATAATCAATCAAACCGCGTGGGCGGCCAATTTTTTCCATCATTGTATCACAAGCATCAATACACAAAGCACACGTAGTACATTCAACTTGCTGGCCATCGCGAATGTCGATGCCTTGCGGGCATACATTCACACAAGCCATACAATCTATACAATCACCTTCTGCTTTACCCAGCTTACCGCGCGGCTCACCACGCCAATCGCGGTAAGCAACAGTTAAAGAATGCTCGTCCATCATCGCAGCCTGAATGCGCGGCCACGGGCACATATAGGTGCAAACCTGTTCGCGCAAAAAGCCGCCAAAAATAAAGGTAGTAGCCGTCAAAATCGCAATCGTGGCATAGGCTGCAAAAATTGCCTGCCCATTTACAAGATTACGTAGCAATGTTGGCGCATCAGCAAAGTAAAACACCCATGCCCCACCTGTTGCAACTGCAATTAACAACCATATAAACCATTTGGTGATACGCAATCTAGCTTTGCGAAATCCCCATTTTGAACGCAATAAACGAATGCGTTCATTGCGTTCACCCTCAACCCAGCGCTCAACTAAGATAAATAGGTCTGTCCAAACCGTTTGGGGGCATGCATACCCACACCAGACCCTGCCCAGTGCAGAAGTAAACAAGAACAAGCCCAAACCCGCCATTATTAGCAAACCTGCAACAAAATAAAATTCGTGCGGCCATATTTCGATCCAAAAGAAAAAGAACCGTGCCCTAGACAGGTCGATCAAAACCGCCTGATCTGGAAGATTTGCCCCCCTATCCCAACGCAACCACGGCGTTATATAATAAATACTAAGCGTGAATATCATCAACCACCATTTCAAACGGCGGTACCAGCCCGATACCCTTTGTGGGAATACTGGCTCTCGCGCCTGAAATAGTTTCGGCGGTTCTTGTGTCGTATGGGGTGTCATGTTTTACCCAATGTCCTGTTCACGTCTACATTCGCATGAATGCGGTGTTTGCGTCTTTGATTTCGATCAAATTTAAGATATATGGTACCAGCCCTGATCGGAACAGGACAAGGACTGGTACTAGGGCTGTCTCTTATACACATCTCCGAGCCCACGAGACAGGCAGAAACCTCGTATGCC
>OJDV01000077.1_pt1 | contig 64014 bp, 57 predicted proteins | sample 1592911 | NCBI WGS metagenome assembly OJDV01 (sample SAMN05416860, study PRJEB24817) | seawater metagenome | isolation source: Sea water | place: Canada:Atlantic | collected 2013-11 | reverse complement strand
ATGCCTATACGGTCATAAAATATTTTTGTCAAATTTTTGGGCCGAAACGAGTACCCCTCAGCGAAAATTTTTGCCGATTTTTTTTTGAAAATTTTCAAAGTGTGTGCCGACCAAATATTTTAATTTTGAGATTTTGGATTTTTGGCAAGATTTTTTTTCGGACACCAAAAAAAAATCGAGTCGAAAAAATCGACCGAAGAAAAATCGACGATGCCAACTCGCTTGGCGCCGCTGAGATTCTCGTCCAATCTCAAGCAGAGCATACAAAGAATCTATTACTAGTGTTGTCATGCAACGCCATAGGCGGCAACTGCGTGCAACAGACTCGCTCTAATGTCGACGTCGCACGTTATCCACAATGCACGAGACCGATCCACCGGCGTGCGCTATCAGCCCTACGCCGACCCGTCTCCGCCTGTGAGCTCCCTACTCACAGACGAACGTGAAGTCGGACGCTACTTGTCGACTGCCGAGAAAATGCCGCTCGGCGTTCGTGGCAGCCAAGAGGCGACGAGTGCGTACCTCGCTGCACGACGAGCTGCTAGGATCGGTGCACACGCTGTCTACGGACAAGACAACGAGCAATTGCGCGCCGAAATGCTCTCGCTGCTCCCCGGTGCTTTGACAAGCGGCTTGACACACGCGCAGCTCGCAGCTGGCGTCAGCGGAGCCTACTTGCACCCGCCCCTCGTTCCACGCGCGCCGGTCAAGCCAAAGGACGCGTCGTCAGTGGACGCACTCGGTCGCTCGCTCGAGCAGTACAACCACTCTCCGCTCGCCGACAAAGACCTCTCGCGAGACGAAGCGGCTGCGAGTGCACTGCTCGTGTCACGCCTTGTTGCTCGTCGGCAGTTGACGCTCGGAGGCTTTGCACTCGGCACCGAAGAGTCTGCATCTCCCAGTGCTCGTGCAGACGACGCCGCTCTGCTCGCTGAAGCGATCGAAGGCGTGGCTGCCGCGCGCATCGACCTTCTTTCACACGGCGTGCGCTCTAGCGACTCGGCCCTGCGAGCAGACAACAACACAGAGTCTGGAAACGAGAACGCCAGCGTAGTCTCGTTTGTCGACTTGACAGACGCGGCCAAGGCTGCCGCGGTGCTCGCGAGCTCGCAAGCAGACGAAGATACAGTGCGAGCACAAGTGGCGACAGCTCGCGCGGCTCTCACAGCCGCGAAGGCGACAGTCGCCACAAACAAACTGGCGAGCGAGAACGCAGAGGTTGCTCGACTGGCCGAAGTGGCGAAGAACGAAGCGCTGCAGGTCGCAGCCAACGACGAGGCGTCCAAGTTGAACAAGACGATGACTCGCATGCAGCGCTTGCAGGAGGAACTTCGAGCTGCGCGTGTCACCAACGACGCCGACAGCGTGACGCGCCTGGTGGCCGAGCAAACACTGCTCTCGGCCCGCTTTCAGGAGATCATCAACAACTCTGCCAAACTGCAGACCGATCTCACTGCATCCGACGCGAAACTCAAGACAGCATTCGCGGCAAGCGGTGCTGCGAGTCTCGTTGCATTCAAAGCAGAATCGGCCGAAGGGAAGGCCACACGCGACCTCGGTTCAAGTGCGCTGCGCCTCGTACTTGCAAAAGACGCCAGCCGTTCCCTGCAAGTTGCAAACACAGAGCTAGCCGCCGGACGCGTGCCATTTGGCGCCCGCTTCAGCGCAGTGGTGAAAGCATCCGAGGCGCTGAAGAGCGGAGACTTTAGAGCACTGGCGTCTGGGCTTTCGCTCGATTTGCCAGAGGACGACCAGGCGAGCGGAGAGGCTCTCGTCGGCTCGGTGCTCATCGACATCCTGCGCGCAGAGCTCGGATCAACAAAGTTCCTGAGCAAACGCACGACTGGCTCGTCCAACGTCAAACACACGTCGAGTGCGATCGCGAGCGCGCAACGCACGTTGGTCGGCGACGACATTGCGCAGCTGAAGCGACTGGCGGGCAGTGTCGTTGTGCCATTCGCGCGTCGCTCTGACTTTGTGTTGGAAGGCGTGCCTGGGGATTACGTTGGAACTGGAGATCTGCTCAGCGCGACGTCGCGTGCGCTTCTCGGTGCGATTTAACGGCTGGAAATGTGACTACTAAATGCCCTGGTTGTTTACTTTCCAAATTCCACTAGCTCGATGCTCACTTCCCCGTCGAAGTCCGGGTGCGTCCACACACCGGTCGCTTTCAGATTTCCCGAGATCCGATCGACGAGCGGATCTGTCAGCACGTGGATCTTTTTAGTGACATCGAAGAACCCGGGGTCAAGCGATGGTTGGCGAAGGAGATCGCGACAGGCCTCGAAAATCGACGACGCAGACGCCGCGTTGCGTACTCGGCGATTGTACGCACTGTTGACGAGAATGACACAGTACAATTCGTGGTGAATAACGAGTCCAGGGGAACGCGTCTTGCGTTTGCGTACAGGACTCGATTGATCGCTCATTGTTGTCGGAGGTTTGATTCAAGTTTGAAGCCTGTACAAGAATGACACACGAAAGTTACTTGTGCGAAGACCGAGAGTATTGCATTAAGGAGACGAACGGTGCAATCTGCGGCGAGTGTAAAGGCGTCGTGTGCGACGAATGCTTCACAGAGTGGAACGAATCCCACAGAATGTGCCAATACGTAACACGGCGGGCTGCGTCACCACATCCAGGCACGTCTTCCTGTACAAAGTGTAAGCCGCTCTGTAGATCGTGCAAGCTCGGCGCCCGTCTGTCGACGAGGGCATTTCACGATTCCGCACTCGACGGACAAGAAGAGGAAGATTAAAGTGTACATTTACTCTCTCTGGCCGAATCGGATCTCAATCGTCTGCGTTTTCTTATCTGCGACGGGTACGAACGCGCGGCCTTCTGTGCCGCAAAATTGACAGTCTGCACGAGCTTCTCGCGATAAATGAGCGGCAAAGACACTGTCGCCATCGGCATCACAATGTCCATGATCATAATGACACAGAGGTTGTGCACTGGCGTCAGTGCCATCTCATAGAGAAGGATAACAGTCGTCGTGTAGACGTGTACGAGGAACTTGCGCACAGTCGACACTTTGTCATACATAGCTGAAATCCGACGGAGTATGAACCGTAAATCCGCCTCGATTCTGGAAAGCGGGTTTTCATCGTGGTTTAGGCACGTGCTAAGCAATCTGCGCTGGAGATCTGTCTGCTCAGATAGATGCAACTCTTGAACACGTAGAACCCAATCCTGCATGTCAAGTTCAGACTTGGGAAATTTTTCCATCATGGCATCGATTTCACGAGTATCCTCGAATTGTTTGATACAACGCAAGGAAAGAGTCTTGTGAATAGACGGACAATTGAGTGCGATGAGGCGGAAACTTTTCTCGCGTGGCAATACAGCGCTGCACGCCAACATTAACCAATCAGTGTCCTCGAGCGAGCCAAGATTGTCCTCTCTATCCTGACTCCTGCCACAGGCCCACCGTGCAACACTAACATAGTTCGACACCATTCTAAGCTTGCCATACGTTATAATTCTCGGCAATTTGTATCCACTCGAGAGATTGTCGACCATCCACTCGGCGAACTCTTCAGTTTCGTCGCACTCGATATAAAGGCTACGTTCCATGCTGTGCGAGGCAATTTTGCCAGATAAATGAAACTCGCTGGTCGCACACAAGTACGTGGATTTGACCAATTCAAACGATCGAAGGCGGATTAGCATCCATAGCATAGAACTCTTCTGATAGTATGCCATGGCCTGGTGTCTCTCGAGGGCGTCGTCCCCTCCGAAGACGGCAACCGCCAAGATCCTCCCGAGATTACGCATTGCACTGGGAAATCCGACTGTTGCATTCCGAACCTTCTTAATGAGAGGTTCCATTGTGGCATAGACATGGTCGTGTGTGAGGTATGGCATCCCGCAGCGGACGTAATCGGCCATCAGCTCGCGCATTTTTTTGTGGGTTGTGTACGCAAACAGCCGCTTCAGTTGTGCATTTTTCGGAGGATACCCGCGACGTGTTCGACTGTAACTCATCATTGCAAGAGCTCGAGTTTAAGTTCCACCCCAAATCCACTCTTGTCAGCGATGAGCGAGTTGTTCCGCAAACACTTTGCGTTTTTTCTCTATGTATGTCGACACATTACTTCTCCATCTCTTCGCACTGCTTCGTGCGGGAAATGCGGGACACTACGCAACTGCAATGCGTGTATCGCCGTTCCGGGCGGCTGCACTGACTTGTACACGCTGATCGACGGGCGGGTGAAGAAAGTATACCCGGATGAATTGAAACGCAATAAGGGCTTGAAGAAAATTGTACGCACGTGCTCTGACCAGAGCGCCACTCGATGCGATGCATGTGTCAACATCCGCAAACGCGAAGATGCAAAGTGCGCAGTCTGTTTCGACGAGCCATTGACAGACGAATCCGGCAAGATCACGATGCGGTGCTTTGTTTGCAAGCCTAATCTGAGCACCGCGTACGCCGGCCGCGCACTGGCGCTGGTCGCCGAGATGCTCGAGCCGCTGACCGAGGAAATGTGCGACGACCTCGAAAGCCTGCGCCACGTCCGAAATCTCTGTGCTTTCTCAGAGTCGATCGTCAAGACAAAGCTCTATCCGGTTGTCCGCACACACCACGTCGGAGAGGAGCTCAAGTTTGACGAAGACAAGCTCGCCGTCGCCCTCGAATCTGCCGAGATTCTTGGTCAGATCGTCAAGACGTATCGGGCGAGTGCGCCGAGAAAGACGCGAAAACGCAGCAAGCCGTCAGACTCGGAGGAGTAGAACCGCAAAACATTGAAAGATGATAACACCGGTTGAGATTTACAAGCAGCAGAAGAGGCGGTATTGGAGACGCACTCTGTTGACTATCCGCACGCGTTTGCCGCGCATCGAGGCGTTTGAGCTGCGCGGTCCGTCGTTCGGAGGGACCATCTTCTTCGCCTGTGCAGAGGCTCGCACGAGATTCTCGATTTTCCTCCACGGATTACGCGGACGATGCTTTAAAATTCACCACGGGATCGTGGTTGTCGGCTGCGACCCAAAGGAGCGCTCGGTGTGCGGATGGCCGTTCCGAGATAGGCTGCGCCGCTGTGAAGCAAAGTATATTGGCTCGGTGGTTCCACACACTGTCACGCACGGTGGCAGGAGAAACAACTCTGAATATGCTACAGTGCTCAGGATATTCGAAGCAAAGCCAGAATGGCGGCTAGTTCGCCAAGAATCTGTATTGCTACACCTCGGACACATTCACGACTTTAAGAGCCGATCGATGGGCAGGTTTCCGCCTGTAAGAATACTGGGAAGAGAGATAGACCCAAGGATGTATAGAAATTACGATTAAAATGCCTTTGAGTTTTCAGTCTGTCCATTTGATCGCATCGGCAGCCTGTTCGTCTAGAATCGTCCATTTTCTGCGCCGCATGAGGCTTGCAAGTTCATCTTCGAACATGATCTCGGCCATTGGATTGACCTTGGACGCGTCGTCCTCTCGTGCTGTCTCGATCGTGTGGCGGGCTGTGTCTTTGTGGACCGGATCTGTCGACGAAAACTGTTCGTTGAGCCGGTCGGCAGTTTCGTACCATTTCTGCACAAGCGATGGAGCGTCCAGTCTGCTCAGCTGCTCGGTGACGTCAAATTCGCCCTCAAAGTTATAGAGCTTCCCGGTGCCGCGTTCGTACATCTCCTCGTCCTCTTCCTCTGTGAATATACGCACAGCAATCGCATCGACGGCATTCGGGTCGGCGATGACCATCTCACGCACACCAAAGAGTACCTCGTTGCGCACCCAGCCACCGATTTCCGGGAAACGCTCACGCAGCAGATCGATCATTTCTGTCTCTGTGGTCCCATCTCCATTGGAATCGGTAGAAAGCCATCTGTACGCAAAAGAGTCTGTGAATTCGTCGTACCCGTCGAAATTTTCTGACATCGCGGCAATAGACGCCTCGGTGGCATCTTCGACTTTGTCAAAGTCGAGTGGGTCTTCTTCCATGCGCGCCAGCTCAGCTGCCGGATAGTCCCGCTTGTAATTGAGCGTGTCCAAATCGAGTACGTAGATGTCACGATTGGCACGCAATGCTCGAATCATCGGATTCTGCCCTTCGCCAAGCTCACTGGCATATTCGAGAGCGTGCATGGGCCGAGACGAGTAGAATGCGTACGGGCTCGGACGCTCAGATTGAAGTTCGAATTCAGAGCGGGAACCACGAAACAATATTGTGCCGCTCGGAATCACACGCAGGCCGTACGTCCGTGGAAGAAGAATCGCCAGAATGTCGAGACGCGCCTCTCGCTTGTCGTCCTCTCCGCGCTTGCGCTTATCGACGCCGGCTTCGTCTTCGCGGTCTCGCTTGCCCTCAACAGATTTCCACTTGGCACGCATGCCTGATTGGTGCTGGTCTCGGTAGCACACAAGATCAAGTGGATCTAATTATTTGTAAGACGTAGAAGCGCAGACCTTTAATCTTCGACTCTGGCGCGCTTCACGTTTCCAGCTGCCTGTGCACTGAGATCATCCATCGCCGCTTCGAGCGTCGTGGTCGTGTCTTGTTGTTCCCATTTCTCGCGGAAGTAGGCCTTGCGCTGCAGCTCGTAGATCCGCTTGGCGATCGACGTGCGCTGGCGCTCGGTTCCTCCCCCGTTACACGCTCGCTCGACAAGCTCGAGTGCGTCGCACAACTGTGGTCCGTTTGCATCGGCATCGGCGTTGGCACCGGTCTCCTCTTCCCACGCCTTCTTGGCCGCCTGGAACTGCTTTCCGGCGGCGGCGCGCGCCTTTCCACACAACTTGCCGCTGAATTGCTCGGCGACAATGTCGTGTAGTATCTTTGTGTAGTTTGGTTTCTCGCTCATTCTTTCTTGTCTGTTGGTTTGCGTTGGGTTCTGAGAAGTGAAGGCCAGATGGACGAACAACTCCAACCAGATACGACAATGAGCACAGATAGATTCCCATTCGATGACAATCCTGATGACGAATTATCTGCATTGTTAAACGACCAGAGTCACGCTCTGTCCTCGTCTCCGCAGCGACAAGAAGCGTTTCCCGAGGTTTTGCCCCCGCAACGACAACACGAGTTCGTAACACCAGAGCCAGTCAAACGAAAGAGACCAAGACAAGCGAATTCGTTTGTCAGAAAACTTCAGGACGGAGTCCTCGCTGCAACAGAGAAATACAGACAGAAGACTGACCGGCCACAAGCGTACCTCGACGAGTGCATGGAGAGGGCACGGTTACGTGTCGAGGATATTGTAGAGCATCTCGGAGATCGAGAGAGCGGAGACGTGGACGTCGAAGAGTTGTCGGTGTCGCAACGGAGAGATCTTCTCGGAGAGATCAGCGCGGTCAAAGGTCTGAGTGCCAAGCTCGTCAAGAAGTGGTTCGATCATTCGAAAAACCCCAAGATGACGCGGATCTTAATTTGGCTGACAGAGGCCGGAGAGCCGAGCGATTGACGTAAATTGTGAAATTGCATCGCTCGCCACTCAACAATGATGTTCGTCATCAACGTAATCCCTGGAAATGTCTGCGGGATTTTACTCGTCCTCGTTGGCCTCTTCTCAGACAGACCCGCGCAAGAGCGCACTATGCTCGTCCAATATGGCGCTACCCTGCTCACCCTGACGAATCTTATCTGCTGGCTCGCGGCGTACACGACACTAACAGAATAAACCTAAATTCTAAACTTACAAACAATGAACAAAGTCAACTCACACGGTGTTGGGCTGTGCGAAGTTACGTCATTTGAAATGAACACCATCCTCGAAAAGTTTGTACCGTTCGAGGAGATCACACGCGAAGTCATACAAAAAGCGCGCATCGAGCAGATTGCAGCGGCAAATCTGGCCAACAAATCAGAGCTCATCGGCACTGCCGCACTCGACAAAAAATTCCCCATCGACGCGCTGATCGGCCGCGTTCTGTTGTCAGAGTTGGCCGAACGATCGATACTGGCGTGCGGAATCGAGAATGCAGATCGCGAGGCGATCCTCAAAACCACGTACATATTCTCTCGGCAAGGACCGGCGCTCGGGCAGGCGGCGTGGACAGTCTACTCGACGATTCGCTCGAATCTTGTGAAGCAGCTCAGGGAACTTGCCGCACACTGTGCCGAGCTCGACAAGAAATGTACAGACAACCAAGAAAAACTCAATGCGACGTGCAAGAAGCAGAGGAAGAGTGAAAACTGAACGGTTCACCAACCCACCCGACCAGCAACAATGAGCCACATCCCCGCCGTCCAAGTCCGCCTCGACATGATCAATGGCATGTTTGATCTCGACGAACCCACAACGCTGTTTATGAAATTTGCACGCTCCAAGATCAGCGATCTGGCAAAGGAGCTCGTTGACGCGGCGCCGAGCACAGTCGATGTCGGTCGTCTCATCGCCACAATCGACGCGCTGCAAGCGGCAAAGGACGTTGTTTGCGCCGCCGCCATTCTCGGCAAAGAAACCGATTCACGCAAGAAGCGCAAGGCCGCTGAAGTGGATGCGCCCGAGGCCTCTGCCGTCGCTGTCGACGAAGGCGACGAGAATACAGAAGACGACGCAGAGAAGAAAGACTAAACATCCAATCTAATTTATTTTTTCCATTCAAGCTACTGTACCAACATGGACTCGATGGCAAAGATGATCAGTTTCCTGTTTCCAAACTCGGTTAAGCGTGAAACGCCGACTGCAGCCGAGGGACAAGCACAATTTAAAGCGAAAGTTGACGCACGCCTAGCACAGAACAAGGCAGAGTGCCAGCGCAACATTCTCCGTGCGATGAGAGACGGGGAGCCTGGAACGAGCTGCAAAGGCGCACAATCGGACGAATTTGTTGCCGATCTGGAATCAAAAGGGCACAGATTGACGTTTGGCAACGCACCGCCAAACTGCGGAGGTCGGTTCTACATGGACGTCGATTGGACGAGTGAAAAGTAAAGAGAGTCGAGGTTTAATGGGAAACTCCAAGCGGGCACGTCTTTCGAGCAGCTTTACGAATAGTGATTGACACGGGGCGCTCCCCGTCGTTTGTCGGATCGCTGCCCTCTTCGGGGTACCCGTTGACGTCCGGGCACTTCTTGCAAAGTGAATGCGACACGTGGCCTGGCGGGTAGCGATGCTTGAGCTCGGCGATGATCTGCTCGTCGACTCTGGGGTGTCCTGTCAAAAAGATAGTCAACTCGGTTGGGTCTCTCAGCGCTCTGGCGCGTGTAACGTTCCACATGTCCATCAGTTCAGTTGGGCCAAGTTTGAACTTTTTGTCGTCCGCCTTGCGTTTTTTCGTGGCTGTGTGATCACAGCCGCCGCTTGGATCGATTTCAAAGTCCAGCTTCTCGGCGAACACATCTCTGTACGATTTTCTCTCTGGTGCTTCGAATTCCACGCCGAGTTTCGAAGCTTCCGCCATAATACTGTCGATGTCCTCAAAGTCCTCGTCCCGCAGGAACTCGGTCGGGCAAGTAAACAGATACGATTCCTTCATGCGATCCGCTCTCCCAATCCCGACAAGAAACACGCCAGTGCTGATCGGCATCCCGTTCAGCTTATGGTAAAACCAGTCGAGCGTGCCCTTTTCGTCAGCGCCTTCCGGCATGTAATCAAAGATAGCTTTGACGAATTCGTGTTCACCTTTCAGTGACATGAGAGCGCTACATCGATGGAGGAATCCCTCGACAGCCCGCATATTGATGTCGCATCGGGCCTTGAAGATGGCTTCCAGCCCTCCCATTTCCTTGAGGTGTTCCATCGCTAGCTCCTTGTGGTCACAGTTGACAGCATGAAAAAAAGCTTCGATTGACATTTGAGTTGGCGTTAGACGTTGTTGATCCGAGTTGGATTGGCGTAGATCGACACTTTTTTCTTCACCCCAACACAGACCAATGAGCGTCAACAATGAAGAGCTGCTCTTTGAGCGACTGCGCGTTGCACTTGAGAGCATTGTGGACGACGAGCACGACCGACGCACGGTCGCCGCACATTTTCGCGACAGTCTACGTCCCCTGCCTGGCAGCATTGAGAAGTTTGGCCTCGCATTCAGCACTGCAACAGACGTCGACTTTCTGACCGAGAGCACAGGCAGCGGACACAGCGAGGTGACGATCGATGTCACGTTCTCGTCGACTGGAAAAGCCGACAGAATCACAGTGGGCGATGTGCGCAATGCACTTCTTGCTGTGATCCGAGACAACGTCTTGCTTTCAATCACATTCGTGCACTGCCTGCCTTCTGGCGGTGGGTTCGCCTGGCAAGTCCGACTCTCCGTCAGCGACACTGTCTGCACAGAGCTGCTCAACACTCTGCGTGAAGCGCAGCTGGCGCCACGAGCTCCGGCGACAGTCGAAGACAAACTTGTCGAACAGAAGCGACACTTGCGTCGCTCGATTGCAAACAAGCAGCGCACCGAACGAGACGAGACGGTCCGCGAGTACGTGTCAGCTCGCACCCGCTCGTCGAACAAACGCACAATCTCAACGCGTTCGTACAAACCACGCGTCAGTCCTCTGCCGCGCATCACTGTGCGTGGAAAGTACACGAAAGAGCTTGAACGGGCACGCTCCGCTCCGCAGTCTGGAACAACGTTTGGCGGGCGTTTCGCTGCGTGGGTCGTTTCGTCGGTCCCGCTCGCATCTTCGCTCTCGAGCATCTTTGCACCGAAGAAACAAGCCGTCGCGCCCACGAGCTACGAAGAGGCGTACGGCAAGGACGTTGACTTGTTTGTTGTACACGAGTAAATATGAGGCTTCCTTATATCTACGCTCCGCTACTATTCACAGTGACGCTGTGCGTTGTCGGCGTTATTGTGCTCGCCTACTTTGAGGACCTCGTGCAGAATCCGTTCTCTCGAGCTGATGTTGGAGATGCGTGTAATTTCGAGTTTCGCGGTCAGCACGACACGTCTTGGCTGCGCTGTGAAGACAGCACCTATTGGCCAGCAGCGCACATCACACAGCCGCTCGGAATCACGCTTCTGCTCGGTGGGACGTGGGTTCCGCTTGCCATTCCGTTCGCATGGGAGTCATTCGAAGCGCTCCTGCTCACGTTCTTCAAGAGCTTTGTGATCTTCCCGACCGATCTCGAGCAGCAAGAGTCGGCCGGCGGTGCGCTCATCGGCGATGCGCTCATCAACGGGACGATGGGTGTAATCCTCGGGCTCCTACTCATGCGTCTCACAAGGTTTCCTGGCATTCTGCCGTTCATTCTGCGGAACAGGGACTATGGTGTCCAGGTCGTCAGTCGGCGATATGTCTCGCAGAAAGTGGCACGCAAGTATGCATTCATGTTTGTTCTGCACGCCGTGGCACACGTCTTTCCTGGCCTACGCACAGACGAACTCGCGTACGGAGGTCTGATCACGTACGCGCTCGTGCCATTTCTTGTGCTCTTCGTTTTCCCTCGTCTCATCGACCGACACGATGTCGAGGGCGTTGACATGAGCCGTGCGTACGCCCGTCTCGCGCCGTGGTGGGCAATCTGCTCGCTCGTCATCGGCTTTGGTGCTAGTGGAATCCACTACCTCGGCAACGACTGGTTTCAAGTTTGGTTGTCGTACTATTTGATTACGATGGTTGTGCTCTACAAAGTGGTGAAGGCAAGGGAATCCGCGACATTGATTGAACGATGAACATTGTCAAAGTTATTGTCCCAGATAACCCTTCACAAAATTACTTTGGAGAACTGGTCGATAAAGAAGCGTACCCGGATGGCATGGTGGGCTGGGTTGTTGACGAACGCGGAACCAGACCCATCCCCGTCGAAAATTTATTTTCGGTGTCGTGCGACGAAAGAAATCACTTCATAGCCGAACGAGAGAAACGCGCTGGCATGTTTGGTGCGATCCCGTCCAAGGAGCACCTCGGCGTAATCGGCGCAGCGACCCTCAGAACGGTCGAAGAGGTGGCAAACTCGGGGCGCCGACGGGCCATCGAATCTGTGAAGCAGCAACTGAAAAAGCTCAACGAACTCACACCGCTGGACAGCAAGTGCGCCCAGAGCCGGGCGTCTATCATTCAAAACAGCAGTGTTACGATCAGACTGACGGACCAGGACGACGTCAATCGCGAGTTGGTCGAGCTCCTGTGTGACACCTATTCGCAGGAGAACCTTGCGTCATTCTGCGAAGGCCCTCGCTGGAGTAACGGCCTCAACCGTAGATACGACCCGAGAGTTACGTGCATCTGTGTCAGTACTATTCCAATTGTCGTTCTCGATGGGTCGATGGTTTAATGGGACTTCCACGTGTACTGCTTACTAGTAAACACAACAGCTGCCGGTTGAACTCCATTTGCAAATGTCGACGAGATGATCATCCGTTCGCACAGTGCGTGCCACCCATCTGCCATTTCGACACACTGCACCTCGGTGGCGGTTGTCGATATTGCCGAGTACTGCCCGCTCCTGGCCATGTCTTTTAGGCGCATGTCACAGTCCGCTCTGGCTTTCGTGCGTGCGACAGTCTCGTTGTCCACCGAAACGGCACGCTTGTGCCTACAGTGACGCTTGGAGATACTGTACGCGAGACTTGGCATCGACGGCACTCAACGTTGAAACTGAAACGATGAGTGGACGTGCGACGACGAACGAGTATGCAGAGTTTTTATTCAACCCTTTCTTCACGCCAATTGATGTTCTTGCTCTTGGCAAGATCAACCGCATGCCAATGAAGTTTGCCGACACTGTTCGCCCTGAAATAGCCCGCTCACTGGCAAGGGGAGCAGCTAAATTCGGCGCGTTTTTCGGATATTTATTATGCGAGACTACTGCACGCTATGCGTTAGAGTACTATGGGATTGTGTCAGAGAATCTTCGCCGTGTAGACCGTAAAACGAAAGATTGGCAAAAATAAACAATGTAAATCGTCACCCAAGTGTCTACCGACTATGAGTTCCCTGCGTCGCAAGCCAGCGCGCACATTCACAGACTTTGAGGAGGACTTTGCACACGCACAGGCCTACGTCAGACTCCTTCCGCTCTGCGTAAAAGGGCACACAAGGGCGTACATCCAGCAGTTTCCCGGTGCCGACGCCACTGCGCGCTACTCTGGCATGACGCTCGCCGACATTGCATCGCTCAACGCGCGAGTCAAGATTCTCCGCTTCCTGCACAAACAGGGCGGAGATTTGAGCACCGCGCTCGTCTACGCTCGGCAGTCGGCGAGGGCTCCGCCAGACGGCGATGAGTCGTTTGACGAGCGGATCTCCGCGTGCATAGCTTTTCTAGAGTCGCTGGACATTAAACACTGTACAGTTTTGTAGTATAAACGGACAATGGTTTAATCGTGCCCGTGCTCAGTACCACGACGACAGTCCGACGACAACTTTCCGAGGAGGGACGATAAATTCTCTCTGCATATGCCCAGTGAAGAGGGTTGCGTCCGGGATGTCGATCTTGGGCAGGTTTGGCATATAGTCAAGTTCCGATTCCTTCCACTCGCAGTCTGCGAATGCGCCACGGATCGCGTCATTTGCAGTTTCGCCGAACGCGAAACCGTTGCACATGTGATGTTTCTCGTAGTCGACCTTTGCGCTATAGGCTTCAGACTGAGATTCATTCGACGTCGCTTCTACGCGAAGTGTCCAATCTGGATGGTCTTCGTGTACAATGTTGTACGAACAGACTGAGAGTTTATCGTTGTCGGTCATAGTCTCTGAAAAGTGTGCAGGTTTACTCTACAGTTCCTGGTGAGCCGTGCCACTCAAGTGCTCTCCGACGTGCGAAACGACGTCGCCAATGTACTGAAAGAGTGTCTCGTACGGGGCACTGTAGTCGTACCAGTGGAGCCAAAGCGCCGCGAGCCCGAACAGTAGAACGGCGACGCCGATCGCATAGACGACGCCCGCTACAACAGGATTCCACACGGATTTGGCTAACACTCGGGCACGATGCTTTGTTTCAGCTCTGATCGCTTCGATCATGGTCTGCGGAGGCTCGGCGACGTAGATGTCGAGGTGTGTCGCACAGTGCGAAAAGCGAAACGCCGGACCGAGTTCTCCGACGAGAGCTCGTCGGATTGTCGCTGTGAGCTTTGGCGAGACACTGTCCCCGTCGCCGGCTTCTGCGAACGCTGTGAAGTGCAACTCGGCCTGCGACTCTGACGCCTCGTCGAAGAACACGTCCACTCGCTCGTCGAAATTGCGCTCAATGAAGTCAACGATGCGTTTTTGGCACGTAATCGGGTTGAGTGTAATCATAGTTGATCCTGCGAGAGCGTGTACACCCAGACGTCCAAAAAACAATTTACCCTCTTAAGGACAAAATCTCCTTATCCCAATGCGTGGCCGTAGAGGGTTGCGATTGCGTGTAAATTGTACACAATAGTGTCTACATATCACACATTTAAGCGGAAAACCGCACCGCCTAAAAACAAAAAGTACCGTGTACCCTCGTAAGGACAAAATCTCCTTATCCTGTTGCGCGCCCGTAGAGCGCTGAGAATTACACACAATGTGCACGGTGATAGCACCACAGACGGTATATAAGCGGAAACTCGAGCGCCAAGGGGCGTCGAAGCGCAAGGCCGAGTCTGTAATTTCTCGCGCTAGATATTTTTTTTCGGATTTTTTTCAGAGTCAAAAAAATCGACATGAAAAAAAAAATCGAGTCGAAAATTTTGACTCGGTCGCCGAAGGAAAAAAAATCTGAGCGGCGCGGCGTACCAAGTGAAGTGAGATTTGAAAAAGTTGGCCGAGCACACACTTGGAAAAATTTGAAAAATTTCCGGCAAAAATTTTCGCCGAGGGGTACTCGTTTCGGCCCAAAAATTTGACAAAAATATTTTATGATCGTATATGCATGTAGATTGTGCACAGAAATTTTATAAAAAATAAATGTCGGTCGAGGGACCTCGGCGATTTCATCGGGCTCTCGTCTCGATTTTAATCTCAAAAGTCTTAGAATTAATTCTTCTTTCCGAAAATGTGTTTAAATCGAGCGTGGTGCTCCTCTACACCGACAAACCCGAGGCTAGAAAAGCGTCGTCGCGGTCGAGTTTGGCCACATAGAGTCGTCGGTTGGGCGTATATTCATAGACAAAAAGATGCGTCTAGGTCTAATTAGTAGGAAAATCAAATAAAAAAAAATCATTTGGGGCGAATTCCAAATTTGAGACTTTGCGCACGTGAGCAACTTTTGGGTTTCATTTCAACTTTGGGTCGCCCCCTTTTTTTATTTGATATTCAGACTATATCGACCAAGACGCGTCTACTCATCGGTACGCGGCGCCCGAACGAGCACTCAACGTGGTCGAACGTGGCACGTGACAGAAATGGAAATTTCGCAATTCGCATACGTAGAGCGGGCCCATGTCGGATTTAAACACATTTTTGAAAAGAGGAATTAATTTTAAGATATTTGGTATAAAAATCGATCCGATCAAACATAAATATTCGAGGAGTCGGTCGGTCGACATTTTGAAATATTTTTAATTCACTTTCATAATACTATGGTTATTAGCTACCATTTTCACTTTTTCGGATTTTTGGGCCGAAACGAGTACCTCTCAGAAAAAATTTCGAGCTCGAAATTTTTCAAGTGTGCGTCGGGTCGATTTTTTAATTTTGGAATTTTGGCGAGATTTTTTTTAAATTGAAAAAATAAAAAAAAATCTGTCAATTTTTTTTGTTGAAATTTTTTTCAATCATCGACGGGAGCGGCGCCGGCTGCGTCCACAGAGTGCCGCAAAGACTCCGGCCCAGGCGCACAGGACGAACGAGATGACAATAAAGACGCACGATGCAATCCACATCCATGTGGCGCATGCGTTGAGAACGGAGACGAGCGCCAGGTCGCTCAGGTCGCAAGACTCGCTGGGCGGGCAGTTGCCGCAGAGGTCGCGCACCGCATCGCCGCCTGCAACGCCCATGCAGTCGATGTCGCACGCTGGCTTGTAGCCCGAGGCGGCAGTGTCAACACAGTGACCGCAGAGATCGATGTGCAAGGTGCCGCCAACGACACCAGAGCAGTCGGTGCACGTTGCGCCAGTCCCGCCACACACGCCACAGACGTCTTCGACTGCACTGCCGAATGGTACACCAAAGCAATCAAAACATGCGTTGTCGCCGTTGCACACGCCGCACTCGTCCAGTTGCCCAGAGCCGTCGATGATTCCTGCACAGTCGAGACCGCACGACGAGTTGTCGCCGCCGCAGCAGTTGCACGCGTCAAACGTGTGCGAGCCGTTGGGCACGCCGGCGCAGTCGAGGCACGTGTTGTTTCCATTGCACACGCCGCACAGGTCTGTGCAAGCGCCTCCGTTGACTACACCTTCGCAGTCAAAGCACGTGTCGTTGTTGCCATTGCACACGCCACACTCGTCGATTGTGCCGTCTAGCGAGAATGGGCAGAGAAGCTCAGAGACTGCGTACGGCTTTGGCTTGAAGCAGAATTGGTTGCCAGACATGTCGCACACGCTGTCGTCGCTTTCGAGCATAAAGTCGCGCAGCCAGTCTGGAAGCGGTTCGCTGACTCGGGTCCTGACCACCGTCAGGCGAATAGGCTCGACGCCTTCTGGCAAGTCGGGGATTGAGCCGTTGACGCAGTTGTTTGCGATCACAAGAGTCGCCAGGCTTTCACCAAACAGCTCGATTGCAGAGGCAGGGAATTCGCCAAACATTGTGTTTGGGGGTGGCACCGGAACACAGAGGGCCGTATCAAATGCCGGGGCTCCAGAAATGATAAGGCTGGCGAGCTCAGTGAGGCTACCAAACGTGTCTGGAAGAGGTCCGCCAATTTGCGTTTCGCTGATAATCAGCGACTGTAAGTTGGTCAACTGTCCAATACTCGGGCCGACAGATCCGCTCGTGGGGCTGTCGATGAACACCAGAGCGGTGAGGCTCCCGACTTGTCCGATGCGGTCGTCGAGTTCGAATTCTGGACCGGATCGAAAAAACCCGAGGGCTTCGATTGAATTCGATGCGTACAAAGATGCCGGGAGTGTACCGGTGACATCTGGGTTGAACTCAAACGTGAGAAGCTTGAGGTTTGGCGAGAATGGCAACTCGTCGTCGTCAAAGTTGACCTGTGCGTCGACGCCGGAAACAGAATAGGATTCTAGTGTCGGAGAATTGCCAAAGGGCGGCAAGTCGAACACCAGTCCCACTACGGTCGACAGCGAAAACTCTTCGATCGTGTCTGACCACCCATCGCCTGCTTCCTGTGCCGGAAACACTGAAGTGTAGAGGACCGACAACAGCACGAATTGCTTGAGTGACGTCCACTGGCCTATTTCGGTTGGCAGTGCACCGGCAAACGCAGTGTTGCGCACGTCAAACGACTCGAGTGTCGACAGCTGTCCAATCTCTGTTGGGATGGGATCGGCGATTGTGCCAGACGAGAGATCAATTGAGAATTCCTCGAGGACGGCAAGTGTGCCGATCTGAGATGGCACAACGAGGTCTGCTGCGGTTGTTGGGCGGACGATCTGAAGGGTGCGTAGATTCTCTAGCAGTTCGATTTCCGTCGGAAACACGCCCGACACTGCATACTTGTGTGTGACCACGTCGAGTGTTACAGGGTCACACGTGAACAAGTCTCCCCACAACAGGTGTGCAGCGTTGCAGTAGTCATTGCGATCCTGTCCGATGCACGGAAGAGGATTCGCGTCACAGAACGCGTCGACATATGCGCGGTCTTGCAGCGGTGTTCCGGCTGCGAGACTGAGCGCGCAAACGAACACCAGTGCCACTAGCATATGGCCGTTGCTGTCTTACACACTCGTCGGTGCTCTGCGCGCGTTCTGCACACTCAAAATAGTTTCCATTGATTTACTTGTCGTCATGCGTTGGATGCGTGGGGCGCGTCACAGAAGCCCACGCCACTGCTTTGCCCGCCTCCGTGCTTGGAGCGATGTGCGTCTCGTCGCGCCTTGGCTATGCGCCTGTCGCGCTGTGCCTTTGCTGTCGACTGCGATGCCACAACGGCGTTTCCAGTGCTCGCCGCAATGGACAAGTTGAACGCCAGCGTGAACACTGTCCACGGGATGTCGAGCAGTAGAAGAACGCCGGCCTCTGTTGAGAGTTTGAAGAACATAACGAGTACAACTGGCACGAATATTCCCGACAGACATGTCAGGACAACGTTGAGGATTGGGAGGCAGGGGAACGAAAGCGACGTGCCGCGCACGATTCTCCAAGCAAAAAATACAAACAGCTGTCGTTCGTTGCCTCCGCCAATCCACGCGCCGCCGACGATACGAACGAGATAAGCCGCAGAGCCGGCCATAACGCTGAGGACGCACTGGGAGGCGCGAACAGCAGCGAGGGACGGAGCCCAGCGCGGACCCTTGACATGTCCGTGGGTGTTATCTAGTGCCCGTGTCACAACTAGCGCGAAAAGTATGTACAGTGCGAGCAACTCTACGCGCAGAGCAGCGTCGAGATCGAGGAGGCTCATCGTTTACGCTGTGCTAGACTTGTGTGTGCTCGGGTGTGATATACAATCGAGCTACAGAGTTTCACTCGCTCACACAACCAGCTGTGCGACTCGTTCCTGGACGCGATCCAGGAAGCGGTCGTCGTCGGCCTTGACTTTGTCTGGCAGATTGTATGCACTAGGTGCACCAGACACCGCTTCGATTATCTTGTCTGCCTTTGCGTCTGTCACGTCTTGTGTGGCGTATGCCAGTGCCTCTTCGACCTTTGCAGCTTCCTCCTCGTTGCCGTCGAATTCAAAGGCGGACGCGAGTGTGTTGTCGATTTCGCCAGATTGGTGCATACATCTGGCGAATTGCCGTGCAGTTTCGCGCACAGAACCAATTGGATTGAGATCGTTGAGTGTGCGCTGCGCGGACACGCTGCCTTGCACTACACGTCCGAGTGTAAATTGCAGCGACGCGTCGCGAGCCGCTTGCGAAAGCGTTGTTAACTGAGCCTTCTGTTTGTGTGCTCGGGCCAATTCGCGTTGCAGCATAACTAGGCCCGACGCCTCGGCGCGCAGAACTTCATTGCGCTCGCCTTTCCGTTTCAGACCCCGTATTTGCTGTATTTTTTGTTTGACGATTGATGCTGCCTTGGAGATCACTCGGTCCTGTTCTCGCAGTTGCCGCCTGATCGACTTCTTCATTTCGTCCATTGCTGTACGCGGATCGTGCACAGGCTGTGGCCAACAGGCCTGAAATGGCGTCAGGAGGTAACTAAATTGGCCAATGTATTCAGTGATTGACATCTCCAGCCAGATTAACAGTCAATGTTTGCCGGAATGGGATGTGCAATTGCTGGATTGAGTTTTCAACACAAATCAAGTCCGACAAACAATGTCTAGCCCCAAACCGAAAGTCTCCAAGAAATCCAAATCCAAACCTGCGTCGTCTCTCCGCTCTGGATCGAAAGCAACTTACCGGCGCACGGTGCTACAAGATGTGGGCCCGGGCCGCCCAACGCCGGCAGGGAAAGTCGACTACAACGCGTACCGAGCGTTTTTGACACAGATGCCTCCTTCTGCACTGTTGACGAACATGTTTGAGCTATTTTTTGGACAGAGTCGGCCCACTTACGTGTGCACGCTGACCGGGCAACCCTTTTGGTCTGGACTCAGTGCACGAGATGAGCTGTGTGAGTTCAAGGCGGAATTTGACAAGCGGTTTGAAAAGATGAAGAAGAGTGGCAAATAGAATTAAACTAGAATGGTCACAATTTGGAATTTGGGTCTCTGTTGTTTATTTTGTGAACCAGGGCGGGCACGGTTTAAATGGTGGCATACCACCGACCGTCATTCTATGTAGGTCATTGGCCAGTGTATAGAACCAATCTGAGTCGTTAAATGTGTACGACGCGACAATTCGACACCCGAAGGATTTGGCTGCTCGCTTGAACGCGGGGATGTCTGATTTGCGGACCGTGTAAGTTCGATATTCCTTTTTTACGACCCATTCCAGCAGCTGGTTTGTGTTGGTTGGATTAAATATAAAAGTCGCTTTCGCGGAACTCATAATTGTGATTTTTGTGCTCATAACTACAGTTTCCGAATTCTTTTTGTGATTTGTTTAGTGTTCTTAATAGTCTACATTCCGCTAGTATCACGATTAGCGAATGGTAATCGACTGTTCGACGCGCAGCTGATCTGCGCACACGTCGCGCTGTGTGCCCTTCCAGACGCGTGCCACGCCCGGACCCGTACGGTCGCCACTCAAGCCACTCGTGCCAGTGATCTTGATCGAGTGCGAGCCCGACTGTGGCGAGTAGAGGAAGCACTTGCCGCGGCGAGCGACCACGTTGACGCGCGTCGAGCCCGATCCAAAGTTCTGCGTGACCTTGGAGTTCTTTGCGAGCGCCACGCCGCTCAGGCCCCAGATCTTCTCGTAGAACGCGGCACCCGAGTAGTCGGGCAGCGCGCGCTGCGACTTGGAGCGGTTGGTGCGCGCCTTGAGCAGGCGCGGCTTGGTCGTGTCGACAAAGTTCACCTTGGACTCGTCGATCGTCTCGGTGATCGCCATCGCAGTCGAAATCAGCGAGCCGCGCGATTGCTCGCTCAGCTCCTTCTGCGTCATGATCCACGTCGTGTCCCAGCCGGCGATGTAGTCGCGCGGGTACACGTCCTTGAGGATGTGCACGAGCTTCTCGTTGAAGATGACCGTGGCGTGGTGGAACGTCAGATGGCCGTGCATCATCTTGTCGCCGCCGCTGTTCGTAAACACCATGTTCGACTTGCCGAGCAAGTTGGCGCCCATCTCAATGCCCGACTGCAGCAGGATGCACGAGTACATGTCAAACTCGATGTGCAGGCGCCACACGAGGAAGTTGATCGGCACGTGGATGTCGGCGTCGATGAGCGCCGTCCAGCTCGACAGCTTGTTCGGCATCTCGTAGAGCGCGAGCAGCGCCACGCGACGCAGCGGATCGCTCACTTGCTGAGCGCGCGCGTAGCGGTACACCGAGTTCGGGTGCATCATGGCGGCAGACTCGTCGGTCTCCTCGAGCTCCTGCGAGCCGCCAGTGAACGGCTGCAGCGGCTGACCGTCACGGCCGAGTTGCACGCTGTCCGTGAACGGTGCGTACATCGGTTGGCCGTGGCGATCGTAGCCGTGGAACGCGCCGTGGCTGTGGCCGTGGTAGCCGTGCGACATCGGCATGCCCTGCTCGCCGGCAACCGCGTAGCCGCGCGAATGGTCGTAGCCGTGGCCGTAGCCGTGCGGGTGGTGGGCGTCGGCGTGTGCGGCCGACGTGTCGTAGTAGTAGGTGCGCGGCTCGCGCATGTAGGCCGGATCGGGCAGCTGGTCGTTGTGCTTGTTCAGCTGGAACTGACCGGTGCGGCTCGAGCGCGAGCCAGCGTAGGCGCCCATCTGGTGGCGGTACGGGGCGGCGGCGGCGGCGTGCTGCTCCGACACGTGGTGGATCGGCGCGGCGAGGCTGCTGCCGTGCGTCATTGCGGCGGCACGAGCCACCGGGTTGAAGCGCGCGGGCAGCGCCGTGTTGTTGCCGGCGGCGTGGATGCCAGTCTGCGAGAGCTGCGTGAGCGCAGCGGCGCGCTGCTGAGCGAGATGGTACTCGCGCTCAGCGGCGGCGCGCTGCTCGTTGGCGTTGGCAATGTCGAGACCGATCGGGCGCGGAGCCTGGCCACGCGCCGCGCGCTCGGCGTTGATCTTCTCGAGGTTGGCGGCGATGGCGGCGTCGTGCTCAAACACCACACGGCCGTCGGCGAGGCGCTTCATGCCGACGCTGAGCGTGTCGTTGCCCTGCGTGCCGGCGCGCACATGGCGGAAGTCGGCGTGCGGGTTGTACCACTCGTTGGCCGACTTGAGCGCGCGCACCTGCGGCGAGTTGGCGAGCACCTTGGCGCCGGCTTCGAGTGTGCCACCGACCATCTGCGCCATGAGCGGATCGGCCGAGATGTGCAGAAAAGCGGCGCTGTCGACGGCAGAGCCCTGCGTGGGCGCCACGTAGGCGCGGTAGTCCTGCTTCGGGTCGGCGGGCAGCACCATCGGATCCACGTCCTTGACGGCGGCGAGCGAGGCGAGCGCAGCGTTCGACATGGCGAGCGGAGCGCGGAAGTAGGCGGCCGGCGCCGCAGCGACGACAGCACGGTCAGTCGCTTGCTGGTTTCCAGCAGGCAGAGCGCCAAACGACGCGGCCGACGGTGCAACCGAAGCGGCCGCGGCAGCGACACGCGCGTCAATGTCGGCGAGGACAGCGACGTACTCGTTGCGCGACTGCTCGAGACCGTCGATCAGCGTGCGGTCGGCACCGTTGACGGCGAGCGCGTCGACAAACTGGTTGTACGACTCCATCGAGAACGGACGGCCGGCGATGCCCGCGAGCGACATGCCGCGAGCCTCAAACTCGCTGCGCATCGACGTGAGCACGGCCGAGATCGGCGTATCGCTGTTGGCGCGAATCGGCGCGGCCATGGCGGCAGCGATCGCGTCGAGCTGTGCGGCCGACGGGAGAGCACCACCGCCGCCAGACTGTTCGGCGACGGCCACTCCGCTCGCAAACTTGAGCAACACTTCGCCAAAGTCCTTGTTGGCGACGTAGGCCGCCGAAGACTTGGCGCCGAGCTTCTTCAGCTCGGCCTTGATCGCCGCCGGTGCAGCCTTGATGGCAGCGGCGAGATCAGAGACGATCTTGTCCTTGTTGGCGAGCTTGGCATCGGCGACTTTGAGTTTGTCGTTAACAAACTTATCCGCCTCGTTGGCTGCAAGCGGTGCGTTCTCGGCCTTGCCCTTGTGCAGCTCGAACAGGTCGTACAATCCGTCGACAATCTCGGCGCGCAACTCTTCTGCCTCTTTGATCTTCGTGGGGCCCGCATCGGCAAACAGTGCCTGGACAAACAGATCGAGCGGCGAGTTGTCGATCAATTTGTTTCCGAGGCTAGCAGCCAGTGTGCCAACGCTGTCGCCTGACTGTGCGCCGAGGATGTTCGCAATGATGGCCTGGCGCGGAACGGTGCTCGAGATGAACGCCGTGCCAGCTCGGCCACCTTGCCACAGAAGCGGTGCGTCCTCCTCGTCCTGCTCGACAGGCACGCCATTGGCGTCGACGAGATCGGGGCGAGCTCCACCAGCCACGGCACCGGCCTGAAGACCGGCGGGCACACCGAGGAACATCGGCGGGCGCGTGATGAAGAGCGCCTCGAACACGGCCGCTTCGCTGCGAGCAGCGCGAATCCATTCGGCCGCACGCGCACTCGATGTCATCTCCGACGAGCGGATCGTCTCGCTGAGCGAAGACTTGATGCGCTTCACCATCGCAACGGTCTTGCGCGCGAGCGCAATCAAGTTGTCGCCGGCCACCTCGTAGCCGCGCTGCTGACCTTGCGCAGCGAGCGTGGCAATGCCACCATAGTTGCCGAGACCGAAGCCTTCGACGGGGAACGCATTTCCGGCGCGCGTCGGCAGATCGAGACCGCCATAGGCGTTCGGGTTCCAGTCGATCACTTCGGAGAGGTCCTTGCGGATCGCACCGACAAACTCGCCGTTCGGGCCCACCGACTGGTCGATGTTCTCGTTGGCGAGCGCTTCGAGGAACGCCTTGCTGTACGGCGCCGACGACAGACGGTCGAGCAGCTCGCCGGCGTCGCGAATCGCCTCGCGCAACTTGGCCGCCTCGGCGGCGCCGTGCATCTTGCCGACGACCGTGTCGGCCACCTGCAGAAAGTCGTTCGTCGGAATCACGTCGATGTCAAACTCGGAGAACTTCTTCACCGGCTCGACGCCGCGCTTGTTCACGTTGTGCGACAAGTGCATGTAGACGCGACGCGCCGGGCGCACCGTGTCGGTGTTCTCGAGCTCGGCCGGGTTGCCGTAGATGGCCGCCTCGTCTTCAAAGCCGCCAGAGCCGCTGAACTGCTCGTTGAGATCCTGCATGAGCGCGTACGTCGACGGCGCGAGACCGTCCTCGTCGCCGCGGTTGCCGCCAAACATGCGCGCGTTGAGGAACGCGTCCTTGAGCGTGATCTTGCGGTACGCGTCAGCCTTGATGTCGTAGACCGCAACGTCACGCCAGCGCGACTCGTAGACGCCGGCGAGCGGCGCCTTGCGGAACGACTCGAACGTCATCGGGTAGTACTCGCCGATCGAGCGACGCGCCGACATCGGCTGCACGCGCATGCCGCCCGAGTATGCATTGAAGTCAGACGACTCAAAGACCGGGATGCCGCGGAATGTGGCCGGCGCAACCGGGCCGCGCGTCAGAATCTGCATGCCGCGCGGGCCAGTGGCGTAGTACTGCGTGTACGTGCCCTGCAGGATCATGTCGTTGTACCAAGTAAACTTGGGGAAAACGATCAACGAATCCGCCTCGCCGTCGTGGTCGCGCATCATCTCGCGCGCGCGCTCGATCATCGCGCTGAAGCCCTCGCGGTGGTAGGCGAGCGTGCCAAACTCGAGCGCCTCGATCTCGGCGATCTTGTCGAGCACCGAGTCGTCGGCGCGGTGCAGGTCCTGGCGCTGCTGCACGCTGTTCTTGCACGTGAGCAACTTCCACACGGTGTGGTAGTTGACCGTCTCGAGGCACGCCTGCGAGATGCCCTGGATGTTGCGGCGGTACATGACTCGGCCCTCTTCAGAGTCGATAAAGTCGCCCTCCATGATGAAGGCAATGCCAAAGCGGCTCACCGACGCACTGTTCTCTCGCGTCTTGTGCGAGATAATGCGCGAGATACCCTCGGCCGGCACAGCCTGCGCCAGCGTACGGTTGAACTCGAACGTGTTCCACTTGATGTGCTGCTGCGACGTGCGCAGCCACGGCACGAGCGACGTGTACCACTCGATGTTGCGCAGCACAAAGCCGACGATCGTGTCGGCGAGGTAGAGGTTCTCGCCCTCGTACGCCTGCCAGAAATCTTCGTGCGTCGACGACGTGTCCCAGCCGATCTTGCGCGATTCGGTCGACGTCGCCGGACCAAACATGAGCGCGATGGCGCTATCGGCACTCTGGCCGGGCGCGAGGCCTGACGTCTGTGAGTAGTTGGCGCTCTGGGCACTGTGCGCCTCTACTGCGTTGGTGTAATTAGACATGAGGATCTGCGAGTGTAGTGGGGGTGAATTCGGAGAGTTGTGACGGAGGTCCTCGGGTTGCACTTTTCGCCTCGCGGCGCGTGTCACGTGAGACTGGGAATTTGTTTATTCAGAGCACAAGCTTGACCGAGCCTCCTCGCTGGGATCGTCGCTGGCTTCTTGAGGCGGCGGATCTCCCGCTGCAAGATGTTTTGGGTCGCCGAGCAAGATTGTGTGTCGATTCTTTAGTCCGGAAATCGTCTTTAGTTCTTCGACCGCGTCTTTTTGAGTGCAGCTTCTCGTGCATCCTTCCGGCGTTGTGCGGCACGCTCCATCACCTTCTTCCTCGTCTCGGTGCGTCGCTCCGCGCGCAGATCGCGAGCCGTCTTTTTGCGTGCACCGTTCGCGCCCAGACGTCGCTTCTCGGCTGCCGCTCGGTCTTTGGTGATAAATTTGTACTCGGCATACTCGTCGATGTTCTTCAGTGGGATCGGGACACGATCACGCAACTCGAGCATTCGGATGTTCTGCGCAGAGTCTCTTTTCAGGCCCTTGCACGTTCGAAGAATCGATCCGACGCCCATTATCCAATCGCTTTCGACGCGATGTTCGCCTATGACGAAACTCTCACCGTCTTCCTCTCCGGGCCACGTCGTTCGGACAACCTCCTCGCCGTTCGCACCGACGTCCACTCCCTTGTCCATCAAAAGCAAATTCAGTAGAGCATATTTGTCTTCCACGAAACAAAGACCGTTTCGTCCCATCTCTCGGTACCGTAGGACCATCTTCCAGGCTCCATCCAAGTCGCCCTTCTCCGCCATCCGAATCCCACAGCAGCAGTACATGAACGCCCGCCAGCTCCACTTCACATGCTCAACTTTCTCGTTGTCGACACCTATCTTCAGTAAAGCGTCTCTGAACTCGTCTGTACGGGCATGTTCTGGGTTCTCCAGTGCGCGCGCGACAATGGCAACGGTCGTTGTTTCCTCGCGTTCTGTGGCAGTTAGGTGGAACGGGTGAGGTACATCAGCGAACGGGTGATAGTGCTCCCAGATTGGGGAAGTCTGCCCGTCGTCTTCGCGAGTGACGTTGATCGAGTCGCCGAGTTTGTAGTACTGGATCACTCTGCGCTTCCCTCCGTATCCAACGTCAAATTTTCCCTTGCGATTGCAAATAGCAGAGAGGATTTTGATTTGATGGGCAGTGAAAGGCATAGTTGGTCGGGCGCGAAATGTGTAAATTCCGTTAGAATTGGTGCGATATCAACTATGTTAACTTTCTTGCTATCGGCCTTTGTTTTCACTGTCTCGTCGCTCATTAATGTCGTTCCGTCTGCGTCCGAGTCGCTGGCACTGTCGACGGCCGTCCGAACTTCGCACTGTAGCACTGAGATCAGCCACGCTGTCAAGGCCGGGAAAACTCGAACTAGATGTACCGGTCCGCTCGAGGACGAGTTCATCGAGCAGCTGATTCTAGCCGAGTATCTTGTAAAGGTGGAGAATCTCGACAGCATTGGTGAGTCTGTGTACGGGACAGAAACCCTAGTCGAGATTATTTGGGCATAGAATAAAAATCGGTTTGGTTTCAATTGAACGCTTTATTGGTAGACGCAGCTGAAAACCGATGTACCGTCTGCCCCGACGAAAATGAGATCGCGCGGTGTCAGACTGGCGAACGTTGGCCTCCTTTGTGCGCGTTGGTGTTCCAGGGAAGTCGGCGTGAACACCAGGCTCCCGACGCGACCCTTGCTCGATTGGGTGTCAGATTTACGTGACTCTTCTGGTTTTCCTCCTGGCATTTCAAACTCAAAGTTGGCGATTGAGGTGTACGACGCTAACTGCAGAGATGCACAGACAGCAGGACGAAAGATGGGAGATTTGATATACATTTCCAAATTTAATTCGCGCCCAGCTGCAACCTCGCACCAGCCTGCGACGCTTTGATGAGCGGAATTGGGGCACCGGCCTTCAGTGCCTCGGTGTCGAGCGCTTGCGCCTGGATGACACGATAGTTGCGCACGCGTTCGTTCCTGATGCGACGCGCAGCCACATTGCGCCGCTGTGCGTGGGCGTCGGCAGTCTGCTGTACAATCACTTGGTCGCTCGTCGTAGAAAAGGGCAGGTAGTCGGCCGACGTGTTGTGCTGTCGTAGAACGTTGACGGGACGTGTGCTCGTCTCAATCGCCGCAGAGCCGTCCGCGCCAACGACGAGTGCCATGCGTGCGTGCTCGCGCTCGCTGATACGCCCGAGTGCGGCACCGGTCTCGCTCAGCGCCACCGCCAGCGACTCTCGGTTGCTCGGTGCCACGAGCTGCTGCTGTGTGCGCGCTGCCGCCAGCCGACTCGGCACACACACCGCCCCACCCCCGACGGCGGACGCATCACCGGCCGCCCGCGTCACTGCGAGACAGTGCGCGCTGTTCTTGCCAAACTTCTGTGTGAGCATCTCGACGAGCTTCTCGCTCTGTGCGGCGGCAGCGGCGAGCTTTTCGATCGCGGCAGCGGCGCCTTCGAGGAGCTTGGCATCGCGCCCTCCGTCGGCGCCCGATTCTCGCAGTGCGCTGATCGTCTTTGCATACTCGCGCATCGCTTGCGGAGCGGCCCGTGTCGATCGGACCGTGGCGCGGATTTTGCGCAACGCTGCTTCGCACTCCTCTCGTCCGCTGTTCGCCTCGTTGATTGCATCGCCGAGCGAGCTTCCGGCAAACGTATCAATCGTGGCCTCGAGCAGTTCTGTGGCGACTTTGCCAGTCTTCCGCTCGTGTGTTTTGCGGATGCGCTCGAACCGCTCGCTCTGTGTCTGCTTCTTCGGCCGCGGTGCGACGCGGTCAGACGGTTTTCGCGGTGCACGTTTTCGTTTCTTCTTCGCCGGCTCGCTGCTCGGTTTCGGCTCTGGTTTGGATGGTGTTGGCGCTGGCGTGTAGCTTTCGCCGAGCTCTTCGCCAGAGAAGCTCAGCTCGTCGTCGTCGTTGGTCGGCGTCACACTGCTCATTGTTGTGTGACAGTGAAAGATTTAAATCGGCGGCTGGCAAGGACCGGTTGACTGTTGTACGAGAGATGTACCAGTCCACCGAGAGCGGAAGTATGACTTCGAATCCAGAGAAAAAACGCCGATATTCACAGTCTTTTTTGCCCTTTGACAAATCTATGTCCAGCCGCTATGGTCGAGGGCGCATCCGCGTTGCAAAGTATGTACCCGGGAAGCCGGTTCCAAAGACGCGCGGGTTCAAGAACGTGCTGATTCACACGTCCCCGTCAGTGCTCGGAGGAGATCTGTCTCCGTACGTGCTGAGGGACGAAGATGGACACCTGATAGAAAATATCTGGCAGTTTTCAAAGATATATCATCGCGTCAGTGCACAACGCACGCCGCTCGGGAAGTTCCACATGGATACGATCGTATGGGAGCATGCGGCCGAGCAACACATCGGGAAAGGAAAGAAGGTTCTACCAGCATATTGGAAGTGGAGGCGCAAAGGCTTTGCGAACAAATACGCGGTTCGCTATCCGGCTGGCTTCTTTTCCAGGCGCTCGGCAGTGGCATCGCTCTGGATGGTGAACGGCGAGCTAAAGTGGCTGAGCTACATCGAAGCGCGCAAGCACATCTACTGCAAAGAGTATGCGAGGCTTGCACCGCGGACAAACCACTTCAGAGCGCTTTCGGTGTTGCTAGACAAAGGGATAAATCTGCAGATTGTGGAAGTTGACGGACCTGATCCAGCGCTGACGTACTGGCCATACACGATGATATCAGTTCACAACCCGGGTCTGTTGATCGACGAAGCAGTGATCAAATTCCTCCTTAACGACCCCGGAAAGTCATTTGGGCACGGCTACACGATCGCAGCGCTTCTCCTAGGGCGACCCGATTGGTTGGAACCGGACAACGCAGAAGACGACAAAGAATGAGCATCACAGGCCGCGTCCAATTCTGTGGCGACTGGGACTCGTCTGTAATCGACTGGGGAAATATTCAATGCGGAGAATGTACGCCAAACTATCCCAAGATTTTAATATGCCAATCGTGCATCGAGCGGCAAACGAGAGAGTCAGCCACCCTTCCCAGATATCTTCAGGTCCCTTCTATTGGACATCCATTTGGATGGCCATCGCCTATCGCAGACGATTCATCGGGTGATCATGGTACAGATCCAGACGGAGACGCAGTCATGAATACAGGATAGTACAGAAATAAACTCAATACCAATATCACTTTGAACCAACAATGAACACTGCCCAAAAACTTCGCGCCGAAAACACAGGAAAACCGTTCACTTCTTATAAGAGTATTATTGGTATGGTAAAAACCGCGAATTCACATGGGCATCTTGAGGAGTGCTTTCACGGGCTTAAAATCGCCGACGAGACAATCGAAAAGCTCAAGGCCGAAGGCTTCTCGGTCGCAATCTTAGAAGGTGGCACGATTAAAGTGGAGTGGTGATTTTTTCAAACCGGTGCGACTCCTTTAAACCATGAGTTCCTATGAATCTGTGTGTACACTGCTCGGCATAATTTCACCGGCCATCGCAATTGCGGCGATATTTTTCGTTGATGCATACTACAATCCTTCAATCGAAGCCAAAGTCACCGCCGAGCTGAACCAGAAGCCTTCGAGACGCGCGGTTTCGGTCGCTTACCCGCAGCAGTAGCGCGCTTCGCTGCTGCCTTTTTCGCTTTGGTGGTGGCGCGGGCGCGTTGCTTGTGCTGACGAGCAGCGCCGACGAAGGAGAGTAGCGAGTTGCTTGCGTTCACAATGTCGTCTGGAAGCCTGTAGTAAACCGTCTTTGTGTTTGTAACCTGTGCGACGTAGCACGGGCCAATGTCCACTGCCGGATAGTGTCGCTCTACCATGAGCCGATAGAACGCCAGCTGCAAATAGGCCTGCGTCAGCGGCGAATCGTTGTAGTGTCGTAGTTCTGGCGGATTCTTGAGTGGTCCAACTCCGTCTCGGAACCCATTGTCGTAGCCGCACTTGAGCTCGACGATCACGAGCTGCTCACGTCCGGTGGCCAAATTGACACGCGTACAGAGCAGATCAAACGCCGACGCGAGCTGCAGGTGCTCAAAGTAGTCGGCAAACTCTGACTGCACTGGCTCGAGACGCTTGGCGCGCAACGAGGCTAGGAACTGTGTGACGAGCGGCGTCTCTCGTTTGTACATGCCGCGGATTGCGTCGCGTCCCACGTTCACAGCTGCGCGCAGCTGCTTGTGCACGAGATCTCCGCGCTGTCTGCCGTGCCACGGCCTGCTGAGGCCCGTCTTGAGCAGTTGCGCCTTGGGGATCTTGGCCGCCGAGCGAGCACGTGAAAAGTCGTACTTGGGATAGCACGCTGCGCGCAGTGTGTCTAGTAGACCACAGTAGCGCAGCTTCTTCTCGCTGCCCGGCAGAGTAACGATGAAACCGCCGCCTATGTGGCCTTCGACGATGCTGTGTGCCCGAGCACAATTGAACATGGCCGCTAGATCCGCGCGAAACCCAGTTGATCGTTGCGCGACACTGCCTGTGCTGGCGGAGGCCGCACCTGCGCGTCGCTCGACGTCGCCAGCGATCGGTGGGAAGGCGAGGCGGAGCGCGCGATTGCGTTCCTGCCGGCTGAGGGGCGCTTTGAAATCTCCGATGATTGCGGTGGTGACGGTGTTCGCGGTTTCTTGCCGCGCTTCGCCCTTTGTGTGTCTTCCAGAGTGTTTCGTTCGTCCTGGTCGTCAAACAGAGAGTCCACCTCGTCGGCGTCAATGCCCGGCATAAAGTCGCTATCCGGTGACATTGCCAGACCGAGCGATAGCGGTGCACTCGTTGTCGGCTTTTGCCGAACGGCAACCGGTGCAGGCCTCGGTGCAACGGGAACAGAGGCAGGAACGGGATCGACAACTGGACGTGGACTGGAGGGTTTTGGCGGTCTGCTTGGAGACGGGACCTGTTGATACTTGTCTCCGACAACGCGCAGAAGAGTGCCACGGGCACGCGCCTTTGTCAGCGTGTCGGATCGTGCGCGACAATAGAGCACCAGTGTAACGAACAGCTGCACCAGGCCGAGCACCAAGCCGGCGTTGCTCGAGACGAGCAGCCACGCACAGCGAACAATCACCGCGCCCTTGGCCAGCGTTCCGTCGAGCGAGAAGCGGCTGCCGACAATCGGCGGCTCGTCTGCAACAGCGACCTGGATTGTCTCGGCGGTGCAGTTCTTTCCTGGTCGACGACGCTTAACGACGCCGAGTGCCATCAGCAGGCCGACGAGTTGGATTTGCGACGCAGACACGTACGAGCCGACCCAGAAGCGGTACTGTTGTGCGCGCGTGAGCGCCTCTGTCGAGACGAACAGTGCTGCAAAGAGCCCAGTTCGACCGAGAAGTTCTAGCGTCCCGAGTGCCTGCGCCGTAGATTCGCTCGTCGGCACAAAGAGTAGCAGAAAGAAGAGGATCGTAGAACGCGTCGACCACACCATGCTAGAGTGTGTTCGGCCGCCAGGGTCGCCGGCAGTCGAGTTCTCTGAGAAAATCGAGTAGAGTGCATTTGCAAAGAGCAGAAAATTGCGACACAGTCGGAGCGTGTGGAGAACAGTGGCACCGCTGACGTCCTCGGTGAGCGAGGCAATCATGCGTGCGATGTAGGCGTCCTCGGTGTCATTGTGCCGTGCCTCGTGAAACAGTGAGCCGTATGCGATCCAGGCAATCCACGCACAGATTCCGATGTGAACGCGCAGTGGACGCATATAGAAGCGCTCGTAGTTGGACGAGATGCGCGGCAGGTAGCGTCCTATCGTGATCACCGCGCGCGACTCTAGTTTGCACTCGATGCAGTAGGGCGATTTGACCGACTTGCCGGTGCACTCGTTGCGCAGCGAGGCGTCGTTGATCGCCATAACAAACGCAGCCGTCGACACGACGAGGATTGCGTAGGCTTGCAGCTGACAGAGTACGCTGCGGTACGCCACGGCAAGCGAGCCACCAGTCAAAATCAAGAGCATGGACGCAACACGACTGAAATAGCGGTGCGTCGAGCGCTGCGAGACATTTATCCAGGTTTGCCGTGAGGCCATTGTTTGTACTTTACGGTTTCTGTGGTCGCATAAGAGCCGAGCGTCCCGCCTCGGTGTGACCGTGCGTTTCTCTGTCGTGCACGTAGAGTGCGACGTAGAAGCGTTCGGGTGCACGCACGGCGCTAGAGATCACGTCGATGTCGCAGATCGACGAGCCGCGCAGCGGATAGAGCTGCGAGCTTCGCTTGATGCCCATCTCGACTGCCACTGGTGCTGTCGTTTCGTTGGCTTGCAGAGGTCCGCGCAACACTAGGTCGGCGAGAGTGTCGACGCCGCCGTACGCATCGCTGTAGCTGTCGTCGATGTCCCACGCCACAAGCTGTTGAATCTCGTCAAAGCACACTTTGCCGACGGCGAATGGGGCGCGTGCCGATTCTGACACGAGCGGCGGGGTCCTGCCCGGCACACGCTCGCGGATGATGTCGACGACCATGCAGTTCTCTCGATCCGACAACGCGAGCTGTAGAAGGAACGCAATTGTTACCGTTAGCGCCATAGCTACGGCAAAGAAGCCGCAGATGCAACGAGGGTTGACCGCCGCCCGCTTGCCGGCCATCGGAACTCTTGCGTGAACTATGAGCGCGCGCGAGCAAAACGAATGTGCCCAAGCGAATGACGAACCAGAGGTTGTAATCGAAGCGGAAAGTGCAGAGTCAGACCCTGCCGAGGAGCAGGTGCCACCCACTGTCGACGCCGACGAGGCCGAGGAGCAATTGCCGCCGTGGCCGCCGACAGACTGGGTCGACCCGTTTGAAGTGCCAAAGAACTATTTTATGCGTCTCTCAAACTGCTGCCCGAACCACATTACGGCGATGGTGCCCGACAACGAAGAGGCAAAGCAGGCTGTCGACGCGCTTGGCAAACATCCGCCTGTTCTTTTTTTCTCGCATTCACCAGAGCAAACGCACTTCTCCGACGAGGGTGAATGGAAGGATGACGAATGGGTCATCTACCCGGCAAAGGATCTACCCGGACTCTGCAAGGGCATTTACATCCACCGAGAGACGATGGACATGCTCAAGGGCATCACTGCCCTGCCGAGTACGGCTGACATTGGTTTGATTTTCCATCCGGTTCCTCATCCGGTTGATCGAGACATCTACGTTGTGCCAGAGATCTACGTCATGTGCGGCGGAACGATTCGAGATCAGCTCGTCGGAGACAAGCCGTGCTTGCAGTGCGGCAAGAACGCGGTCATGGGCTGTTCGTGCCAAACCGCCGTGTTTTGTTCGCTGGGCTGCAAGGACATGGCTCGGATGACCGGCACGCACAGCAAGCTCGACTGTCGCGCCATGCTGCGAGAGGTGATTGCATCGGATGCCACTCGTGCGCGCGAGAGAATCATTGCCGCGCACGACAGAATGGACGCTGATGCTGCCCTGGAGAAGGAAGACGCCGAGGCGAAAGAGAAGAAGGCCAAAGAGGACAGCACATTTGACCAGCGCAAGAAGCGAGATCTGCAGCGAGAGTCGGCAATGGGACGCCGAGCGGACGGACTCCCGCCGTCAAAGCATCTCCCGCCGATCGACGACAATGGCATCTTTGCCGACGAACCGGGCTACACGCCGCCGAAAGAAACAGACGCGCCTCCAGAGGAGCAGCCAGGGCCCAAAGTGTGAATCTTAAAAGTGCAATTCATTTAAATCTGTCGTAGATCGAGGAGATCTTTGGCGCACTCGCGGCGCTCTTCTCGGCAGTTTTCGTTGAGAAGCGGCTGTAGATGTCGCTCAGCGTCGGCTTGTGCTCAACTGGAACTGCGACGGCCCGTGGAGCTGATGCAGCAACCGGCGCAGGTTCGTCGACTGCAATCTCCTCGACGCTAAACTCCTCGTCTTCGGTCGAGGTCTCTTCGACGACGACGTCCTGTTTCACATTGGCAGGCACAGGCTTGACGCGTACCGCCAACGGGACCGCTTCCTGGATGACTTCTGGCACTGGAGTCGGTTCCGGTGCAATGATCGGGACCGGAACTGCGACTGGCGCTTGCACAACGGCTGGGGCTGGAACAGGCACAGGGACTGGAACCGGCTCTGGAACTGGAACTGGCGCAGGAGTGGGCGCAGGTGTGGGAGCTGGCGCCGGCTTTGGGGCAGGCGGACGCTCCGGCTTTTTCGGCTTCAGGTGTCGGTTGAGCGGTTCGAGTGACACATTGATCTTTGACGACACGGCATCCCACTCGCCGGCGATGAATTGTCGCTCAAACTTGTCAAACGTCAGCAGCTTTTCGCTGATCGCAAGCAGTGCACCGGAGAGCGTGTCGAAGAGTGCACGCGGGTAGAGAATGTCGTCGCGCAGGAAGTTGTGTGCTTCTCCCTTCACGTACTGGTACTTGTCAGCGCGCACGACGTCTCCGAGATCACTGACCACGTAGCTCACAATGCCAGACGAGGCACGAGAACCAGCAGCGGACAGTTTGCCCGGCGTCGGACCACTGTTGAACGGCGTCTCTGAGAGTCGTTTGAATAGATCGCTAATGTCCTTTGCTAGCAGAAGCGAGCGGCACGAGTCCGCACAAATGAGTGCAGTGTACAACTCGAACATCATGTAGGTGAAGAGTGTCGCGATGGCGTGGCGCTGATCTAGTTCTGTGACGCGCGACCATGCATCGACGGCGAGGGCTGCACCGTTCGCCGCTCGCTCCTCGCTAGACAGGCGCTTCTGAGCAGACATCATCGACGCGAGGTCGTCCCGCGTCTCTTCGATCCCTTCGGCAACGTCGCACTCGCCAAACTGGGCGGACGGGTAGGTGACGCGAACAGTCTCGTACTCGCGTGCACAATCGATCGATTCGCACATCATGGAGTTGACGTTGTACTTCTCTTCGCTCGACAGGACGCACGCAGACACCGGGGGAATTGCCGGATTGTTTTCCTCTGGCAGCGATGGCAGTTCCTCTGGCGGAGGCGGCGGCGGATTGCTGTCTGGTTCCTCGTCTTCGCATGAGTAGCTCTCGTATGAGCAGCTTTCTTCGTCGCTCTGCTCTTTGCAATCTTCGCCTTCGCTCACGCGTCCATCGCATGGCGGCTCGACGTCGCCGGCGACCTCTTCTTTCACTTTCTCGGCGTCTTCCTCCTCGTCGCATTCGTACGAGTACGAGTCTTCAGTCTCGCTGCACTCGTAGTCTTCGTCTTTTTTCTCCTCTTTGCATTCCTCTTCGTCGTCTTTGTCAGCTTCGCAGTCTTCTTCGTCCTCTCCTTCATCGAACAGGTCTTCGTCGTCTCGAGCATCGACACTCTCCTCTTCACATTCTTCGTCGTGCCCCTCTTCCACGCATCCGTTCTCAACTCGATCTCGCACGGCTCTGTCGGTTTCTTCGTCGACACAGCCGTCTCCGTCTCCGCGAGCTCGCGGGTTCACGTACACATAGTGGTAGTGGTGGACGACGCGTACGCGCTGTTGCTCGTCGATGCACGGCTCTCGTGGCTTTGGACAGATCGGCGACGCGCCAAGCACGTCGTCGTCTGCGTAGCTCACGTAGCGACGCTCGTCGTACGGCGAGACGTTGCGCGACAGCCACTCCTCCGAGCGCACGTCGGCGGCGAGTCCGAGTCCGTAGGCATCGGCAACCATGGCGGCAGCGGCGTCGTCAAACTGTTGAGATTCGCCTTGCGCGGCGAGCAGGCGCCACAGTTCCTCGTTGCGACGCGTCAGCGCCAACCAGCGCTGCTTGGCGGCAGCCTCGTCGCCGATCGCCGCGCCGAGCAGCTTTGACACTCGGTCGGCGTTGATAGAGCGGGCGTTCTCGGCATTGTCAAACGGTGTGCGATTGCGGCTCTTCTCTGTGCCGATCATGTCGTTGTCTGCGCGTGCGTACAAATCAGACAGCTCACGGTTCACAATGACGCGGTTGCCGTCGAGAATCGTCGTCGACTGTTCGATCGCAAGCTGATTAAAGTCGTCCAGAGTACTTCTGACATCAGACGCCTTGCGCAGTTCGACGTAGTTGTCTCGCACCATGAGCGATGCAATTGCGCTAGTGATGTCGTCGAGCGCATGACCAGAATCGTCGCGCATTCCACGAGACCCGCGGTAGTAGCCAACGGCGTGACGCGTGAGCGCTTTCTGGTGCTCTTCGAGCAGCACGGCGAGGCCACCGCTGCTCGGTTCACGTGCATAGTTGGCCACTGCCGGAACGGCGCAGCCGATAATAGCATCGGCCGGGAGCGCGACGTCTGGCAGACGCTCGCGCGCCGCTGATGGCATGATTTGGGCAAGCGATGCGCCGAACGGCTCAAGGCTCGAAACATGCTTGCGAACAGGTGAGTCGTCAGAATCGTTGGTTTCGACCATCGCTCCGATGTCTCTCATTCCGTACGCCTCTGAATCAGATGACGAGGATTCGTCGTCGCTGTCGTTTCCCCAGTTCATCCAGCCGCTGATGTCAGTCTTGACATCGGCCAGAGCACTCGGAACCGGCGAGGCAAGTGACGACTTTGCCTTTTCTGGCTGCTCTTGCGACGCACGCGGCGTTCCGAGCGTCTCGTCGCAGTCGGAGCGAGGGAACTCACTGTCGCTCGAAGTGTCGAGTCGGCGATAGGACATCGCTGGTGACTGTTGCGTGTTGTACCAGTCGGTGCGTGCACACTGGCAATGTGGATACAAAAAATAAAATCATAGAACTCGACAACTCTCTCTTTTCACTCTATTCGCGGCGGATAAGAACGTCGCCCTTTCCGCCGGGCACAGCGCCAGACAGGCACTCGCCGATGATGCTTCGTCGCTCGGCGGCGTAGCCGGTCATCGTGCACTGGAACAACTCTCCGATCTGGTCCTCCTGGGCACGTGAGATCTCCTGCGTGCGAACGTCGCGCACTTGCGTGCCGGCTTCGTGCAACGGAAACGCCGTCATGCCGTCGACCTTGCGCGACTTCTTGCTCTGCGGGTGTGTCTGCATCTGAAAGACCGAATCGAGCGCGTGCTGTGCAAACATGGCTCGCTTCTGGTCGGCGTCGGCACGCTGGGCCTTGTTCGAGCCCTGCGACGACGTGAGGCCAAACACCGCGCCGGCAAACACCTTCTCGGCCTCGCTGATCTGGCCAATCTGGCCGTTCTGTGACGCTTCGATCTCCTTGTAGGCGATAACAAACGTGTAGCCGATGGCGCGCAGCAGCTCCCAGACCTTGAGCGGCAACTGGTGGCGGCGGTTGTCGTGACCCTCTGGTGTCTCGCCGCGCACTGCGACGCGCGAAATCATCTCGTGCATGCGATGCACGTTGAAGATCGACTTTCCAGCCTCGTACGGCCGCAGCTCGGCGAGATGGCGACCGGCGCCGGTCGGGTCGATCGGCAGATCGGCAGAGCGCGGGATGCACCATTGGATCTGGTCGAACATGTTGAACGGAAGACACGATCGGAACGTGATCGTGTTCGTGCCGTCGAGCCAGAGGGCAAGCTGCTGGTTGATGGGCCCGTCGCGGTTCTGGTGCTCCGGGGAGCTCGCACAGATGCCAACGAACGTGAACTCGTCGTCGGCGTGGTGCAGAACGCCGTTGAACGCGGCGAAGCAGAGAACGTGCGAGTCCATCTCTCCGAATTGCACGAGCTCGCTCGGAGGGGTGTTCTTGCGGACGAACACGGGATCATAGGGCTCGATGCGAGCAAGCGTCTGCACATCGACTCCGCCGCCGAGCGAAATTTCACGCGTCGCCCATTCGTTGGGGTCGACGCGTGCGTTCGCCTTGGATCCGCCAGTGACGGTAATGCGCGTCTCGTTGACGGCCTGAATTTGCAAGTGCTGACCGGACATCTAGGAAGCTTGGCGTGTGTGTGTTTTCGTACCGGGTACTCTGTTGCGCACGCTCTGCACCGGTGCAGGCAACGTACATGTGTGAAACTGAAATTTCTCGAAAATGCCGAAACGAGTTTACTTGTGCGGCCTTAAGCGTTGCGCGGCTTGCGCGAGATGAGCACGCCGAGTTGGCCGGCGTTTTGGCACGCGTTGGCAGAGCACCAGGCGCGGTCGATCTCCAGGTCAGAGCCAAACTCGCCGTGCTTCTGCATCAGCGAGCCAAACGGCTCGAAGATTCCAGTGTGCTCGACGCCAAAGTCGTCGACGTACAGCAGCTCTTCGTGCGACGGCGCCTCGACGCCCGGCGCGCCGAGCCACGGAATTCGCTGGATCACATTGCGCGCGACCAAGTTCAAGTTGAGCGCAACGACCGCGTCGGGCTTGCTTGCCACCAAGTTGAACGTGCCGTGATCGCGCGGGTTCACCGCCCACACGTCGCTGATCGGCACGGCCTTGACAATGAAGCCGACCTTGCAACCGGCGCCGCCCTTGCCAAAGCAGTTGTTGACCGTGAACGCTTCACCACCCATAGTCACGACGACGTTGCGCAACACGCCGTTCTCCGTGTACTCTGAGCGGAGAGTCTCGCGCCCTCCCTCTTCCGAGGCGGCGACGCCGAGCATCTTGAATGTCTCGATCATCTGCGCCGGTGTAACGACGTCGGCCGGCGAAGTAGGTCGCGGCTGATTAGCGGCCATCAGGTAGTTCGCGACCGGCAGAACGAAGATGTTGCCACGCTGCGTCGGCGCCATAAGCGAGCCGAGCGACTGCTCGAAGTCGGTCGGGCTCTGGTCGCCGCCGGCCATGCTGATGACGGGGAAGGCCGTCATCTGGAAAGCGGCGTACTGTGCCGCCTGGTGTGTCAACGTCCACGTGTACTTGACGCGTGCGTTCGGCGTACCCGTCATGTTGGACTTGGACGCGTTGGCCGCCGCCTTCTGCCAGTCGACCTCCTCGAACGGGTTCTGTGTGCCGATGCTGACCTGCGCACCGCCGCCGAGGTTGATGAACTGCTCGCCCGACGCCGTGCCGGCCATGCCGTTGGGCGTGGCCGACGCCGGAGACGAGTCCCAGATCGACGGTCGCTCGGCGGGCATGTTGCCCCACGAGATCTGCTGCGGGTCCGAGCGCGACGTCGGCGTGATGCCGCGCTGGTACGGGTCGTAGATCGGACCGACACCGCCCATGAACGGCGCACCTTCGGGGCCCGACTGGAACTGGTTGAGCGCCGGGTGCGAGTCGGAGAAGACGGGAGGCGCGAGGCTCGAGCCGAGAACCGTGCCGGCCATGCGCGCGAGCGACGCGGACGACGTGCCGCCAATGTCGAGGCGCGGACGGCGCACTGAGCCCGGGCCGATAATGTTGTTGTCGACGCCGCGGCGCTTGCCGTTGGTCGCCGGCGTGCTGCGATCGAAGACTGTCGAGCCGTTTGGCGGGGCAAAGCCCGGAATGGCACCAGCGCCGATTTGACCGGGGTTGCCGCGTCCGTTGAACGGGTTGACCCGACCAGGTCCCTCTGGCGCAGAGAAGCCGCGCGAAACCGGGTCACGCATGCGACCTGTCGGTCGGCGCGTCGTCAGGCGACGGGGGTTGCCGTCCAATGATCCGCGGTTGATTGGGTTCATACTGCTGCTGCTGCTGTGCACGTTCTCTCGTCTGTGTTGTGCGCACCGCGTGTACGCGTGCACTCGATGCACTCTGTCGGAACTGAAAACTTGCGAGTTTAGTACTTTCCGCGCGAGTCATCCGCCGAGGCGTGCATCGGGTCCGCACCCGGTCGACGCGTGTGTCGATCGCCGAGCAGAGTTTGAGTAGTGCGCACGCAGGGCTCTCTCGGCAAGTGCGGCGTAATCTGGTGCGGACGTGGTGTACAGTCTCTGCAAGAAGGAATTCATTGTTGTACGTCTCTCGCCTAGTACTTGCCGATTGCCGACACCTGCCGCTGCTTTTCGCTGTTGCGCAGCTTGACGCCGCGGAAGAACTGTCGGTCGGACCCGAGCTTGATGTCGGCGCCTTCACGCATATAGTTGTTCGAAGATGTTTTGTTGTTGTAGAGGCCCCACTTCATCTTCATCACGTCGAGGTAGGCCTTCGTCTGCTTTGGGTCGACAATGTCGTTGCCCTCGCCGCCACCGAGATCGAGGTCGACGACGTTGCGCGAGAAGATCTTGCGTTCGTAGGCGGCCTGTATGATCGATAGTGCGCGAATGTCGCCCGCTAGCCTGATGCGCGGATCAAAGTTGTGCGTCTCAATGCATATGTACACCGCCTTGGAGCGGAACGGCGGCAGGAATTGGCCTGCACCGGCAGCCGACGGCCTGATTACGTTCTTGTAGTAGGCGTGCACGGCTAGCGCAATGAACGGTGTGTCTACTTGGCCGATGTTCTCGTAGATCAGCTGCAGCAGCGTGTTCATCTGGTCATTGCTCACAGAGTCGTACTTCTGATTGCCCCAGCGGCAGAGAAAGCACGAGTTCATGCGCGTGTGGGAACCGTGTCCGCCGATTGATGCACGACTGCGACCGACGCTCTTGGACGCGGTGTCGCGGTAGTTTGGTGCAACTGGGCGAGCCCGCAAACTCCTGCTCGCGGCACTCTGTCCTCCGTGCACAAGACTATCGCTGTCGCTCTCGGCGCTGTCGGGGTAGTCGTCTTCGAGCCGGCCGTCGATCGCGTCGTCTTCATCCTCGTCGTCGTCGTACTGCGCGGAATTGTACACGGCGCTCGCCTCGTCGTACGCAGCCGGAAGACTGTGCATGCTGGCCGACTTTGTACGACTCGTGCTGAGAGAACTCGAGACGCGCTGAGACGTTTGAGCTGGCAGCGATGAAATAGAAGCAGTAGACTTTCGCGTCTCCAGCATCGAATCGATGTGACGCTGTGAACAGCGCTCAGACTCTTCGAGTTCCCCTTCCTCCTCTTCGCAGCTCGTGTGCTCTAGGTCGACATCGTCCGCCGCCGTAATTTTGATGCCGTGGTTGATGAGGAAATTTGTGCGGTTCACTTCGCGCAGCGCGATGCAGCGAGCGAATGCAACGTCGGCCGGACTTCCGTTAGCTGCTTGATGTGGAATCGCCTGCACTGAACGAGACGCGTCTCCGGCACGCCTGCCAGCAGGCGCAAGTGAATCGATTTGCGCTCGGATGCCCTGCGCGCCTTGCATTGGCGGCGGTCGTGCTTTGATGCGCGCAGCCTGTGGAATTCGTTTGCGCAGAGGTTTGCGTGTCGGTCGCTTGTAAGAGTGCGAGGCTCCGCCGCTGTAGTCGTTTGACCGATTAAGTGCGCCGGCAGCTGGCAACGCGCCCATCGCAAACGAGCTGTCGAATTGCCGTTCAATTTGAGACTTTGGCTCTCCGCGGTCCGCCTTTCCGGCCGCATTCGTTTGATCGCGCAGCTTCTTGCTGTACCACTCGCCAAATCTGTTTGCGCCTTCTGCGTCGCTGTGTCCTAGAAACGCCATCGGCGTACGTGTACGCGGGTCTGTGACGACTTGCGCGCGCACACAAACTATGAGCACGCGCGCTTCAGATACATTCGACGCTCCAGAAGAATCGACATGCATTTCGTCTGGAAAACTAGAGCGCTGGGCCGACGGACAGTTCTCCGACGATGTCGCCGACACCGAACCGGCAATTCGACCAGTCAACGCCGATTTGGACACAGAAGAGGAGAGTATCGCCGCCAGTGACGCCGAATTACACACAATCATCCCCAAAATCGGTTCGGCGTCGTCTAACACATCAGTCGCGCCGCTATTGTCGTCGACCGACGAGCGGAGCGACATCTCTCGCTCGCGCAAATCCGCCGAAAAGCAGCGTCGCGGATTCGAGTACGACGGCGATGAAGTTGTCTATCTGGGCAAGTCTGTCACACCAGTGTCGCACCCGAGCATTCTGCATAAGATGGCCGGCGACCCGTTGCCGACACGCCCTATTTTGCAAGGAGCGACACTGAGGGCAGTCTCTCGCGAATGCGAAATCATCATTGCCGAGCGCTCGGCAAGAGAGCCGACAAACGTGGCCGACATGCGACACTTGCTGCGACAGTACGACGATTTTGCGATGCTTTACAGGCCGACGGTGGCAAGCGACAACAAGCCAAAGACAGACAACGTGGTGATGGATAGAGACCATCAAAAGTCTCTGTTCATAGCGCGCGTGAAGCTCATTCACGCTCTGGCGGTATTGCTGCCGAACGAGAAGAACGCCACAGCGCTCGTCGCATGCCACAAGAGCGTTCGACACACGGATCACTATTGGCACCAAGCATCGACGTCTGTCGGCGACGCACAGCTCGCAAAGTGGCTCGAGAAGACAGAAGTCGTGCACCCGTCGCTCACGTCGCACGGGCGCCTCGCAATACACGAGTGCACACTCGATGCATTTTGGCAGTCGATGCTCACGCTCATGGGCGAATGGCCACACCTAAAGATGAGCGCAGAGCTTGTACGGCTCTTCGACGAGCTTCGCCTGCGCGCTGCATTCTTCGCCTGCTATCGCGAAGTGGCACCTGACATTTTTGACGCCGAAGAGCTGAGCGACGACGACAGCTTCTTCGACGACGACGAGGGCGAGGACGGCCACGAGCGCACACTGACAATCGAAGATCGGATGGAGAGGGCCGGAGATCGCATTATGGGCCTGAATCTCGCAGCATTTGGTCTGTTGGATCTGGAACAACAGGTGATGGGCGAGATCAAGAGTACACAGTCTACGGCGAAGCGCGGCGACGAGCCGCTCATCGACAACTACGATCTGGGCCGAGTGACACGCGACGCTGAGACCGGGACACCGTATATGCACGTGAACATGGATTTCATTGACGAGTGCGAGCGCATTTTCCACGCTATGATGTGCATCCTGCGAGCCAGTGCGGGCTTTGTCCACGCCGAGGATCTTTCTCCTGTGCGACGGCAGGCGTGCCTGGTGTGCCGCAAAGAAGCGAAAATCAGCGACGAGCAAGTAGAACGGCTCTATTCGATTATCGACGAGAAGATCGACAGCGAGTACAACTCGTTCGTCGAGTCGCAGTTCCGAGACATGGTGCTCAACCTGTTCGTCGAGCCGTCAGAGCTAGAGCAGTTTCAAGAGTTCCACCCACAGGAGGTGCACACGGGACCGAACTGCATCTCAAGAAAGCGCAATGCCACGTTCACTGTGTTGTCGAGCGCGCTCATGCAGCCGCAGTGTCCGATTGTGTGGAGACAAACGCTTCGCGACGACCCCGACCATCCAGCGCACGCGCTCATGGCGGCACTTGCGCTCAACTTCTGTATGCGTCAAGATGCCAACGGCGCAGAGCTAGAGAAGTACTATGCATCGTGCCACCTTCTCGACCCGTTCCCGTTCACGCCGACACACTCTGGCGCCGAGACTTTCTACACGCGCGTTCTCCTCGGCAGTGTTCACACGCGCCTTCAAACCACTGGCACACTACGGCTGCGCAACAAGCTGATGATGGAGAGAGGTGCACGTGTTCCGCCAGAGCATCTCAACTACGAGCACCCGATCATCGTGCGCTCGCTCAACTCGCACTTCCTGTTGTACGACGGACATGTGCACAAATGCGACTCGTTTGGTCGCGCGTTCTGCCAGTGGTTGATCACGATGTGCGTTGATTCTCATGTCGGAGGACAGACAGGCACCGGTGCATCCCTGCACGAATTTGCGAGTCGTGTCCTACCAGACTTTAACGACCGGATCGCCGCGTCACAGGAGGCAACAGAGCGCAAGATTGCCAATTGGAATCCAATGTCAAAGCTAGTTGTAGAGGACGAATTGGCTCCGCTCGACGACAACTCGCTCGCTGGTGGCGCAGGGTCGTCGGCCACCGCGTCGCGACTCGCAATCTACGACAATATGACGCAGTTTTAGAGAGAAGCAGCGACGTGTGGTGCACCGGTGCACGCACAGGCACCAACGGACAACGAATGAACACATTTATTGCACTGACAGGCGAGGATGTGTCTGCCGTGCGCGCGTCCATCGGTCTGAACGAAGGAAAGTCCAGTTCCAGCGACAATGGAGTGATTTACAAGCTAATCGACCCTGTGTTGATGGCCAAGATCTACGACGTCTACGTTTATTCTGAAACCTCGACAAAGGCCGCCGACGACATCAAAGACGGCTACTCTCTGCGTAGCGGTGTTACGTTTTCGTTCGCTGGGCAGGAAATCGACGACTCAAAGTTTGCCATCAGCGACAGCCTCACGCGGCTCTTGATGCAGGCGCGCCAATGGTACTACATGTTTGGATTCTTCGCCGTTTTCAACCCCGATATGATTCTTGACAGACGTCTCGCAGACATCACCGAGGTCGACAGTGACTTTAATCGCTCAGACAGCGGCGTCCTTGAATCTACGCAGCGCGTTGTCGCCGAGGCGGAACGCCTGCTCGACCGGATCGTGCCGGAAAAGTCGGCCAAGCTCAAGAGTGTCCTTCTGTCAGCAACAGACGACACCCGCGACTCTCGAAACGATGGCGCCGACTACACGATCGAGAAGCTTGCACGCACAACTTCTCTGCGCGCACCGAGCGAAGTGATGCGACTGCGCAAGAGCAACGCGCCGAACAGGGCAGATGTCGGTCCGGCAGAGAAGCCAAAGACGAAGAAACGGGCGAACAGCGCCAGTGCAACGAAGGAGGACACCGATGTTGGCGACACGTACAGCGAGACGCAGGACTTGAAGCGCAAGCGAATTCTCGAGAGCCGGTCGCGCACACTCGATCAGACGATCACGGATCTGCGCAACTTGCGTCCAGTGTCGCTGTCAGATGGAGATTTCTACGTGCGCATCGACAAGCTCACACACAAACGAGAAGTCGTGTTCGCACGTCGTCGCAACTCACATGGGGCCGAGAGCTATGGCGGGGGAGTTCATCCGCGCGAAGCCGGCAGCGGCGTGTACACGAGCGACGACTTGGTCGTGGACGAGAACGTCTTTGTGCATGTGTGGGACGGAATGATGCCAGAAGCCGACGCACGACTCAAGACAAAGTTCGAGAGTGTGATCCGACTGCGCGAGGCGATGTTCCAGGCCGATCGCAACCAGGCCGAAGTGGATTACCGACGCTCTCACCCTGTTGTGATTGTCGAGCACGAGCCGGGTCCAAAGGTGACAAACACCGACACAATGACGAGTGCGCAGATCTACGGAGGCGGCTCTGGGGGTGCAGAACCGGACACAGAACAGAAAATTCGCCGCGACGCCCAGGCTCAATTGATCATGGATGTACGCGCAAACATGATGAACGGGCGAATGCAGAGCGAGTTGGCACAGGCCATTGCCAAACGCTCGGTTGGCAAGTCGCAACCAGGACCCGACGGCAAAGCACAAGCCCTGTCAATCAGCTCGTACAACGAGTTCTTCACGATGCCAGCTGGACTGCACGCGTCGTCTGTGGGGTTGCACCCAGACTCTATAGCGGACATCAATCTGGCAATCTTTCGCTATCGCTCAGAGTTGGCACGTGTACTTGACATCCCACTGCAGATCCTCGATGCTGGTGCCTCGTTTGGTGGGCGGTCGTCAACGAAAGGTTCAGGATCAATGTCGTCTACGGCCGGAGCTACAGATGCATCCAACAGCGCAGGCGACAAGCGATTGCGTGGAATGGTGCTAGCGGATCGTTCCATTCTCTCAGAGTTCATTGCAATGCTGTGGGATGTGATGTACCGTGATATCGACAACGCCACGTTTGCAGAACTTCTTAGCCGCAGCGTGACACGGACTCGCCAAAAGGCAGAGGAACGAGTCGATTTTATGCGAATGATCGAGCGCAAGTTGGCACGCATCACAGCACTCGCAGAGCGAACGCAGCTCGAAGAAAAAGCCGCCGAGCAGGTGGGCGCCATTGCCGCACTCAACCTTCGTTTGCGGCAAGTTGAACGCTCGGTGCGCGAGGTTCTCTCGTTGCCGTTCCGCTTCAACGTCCACTTTAACAATCTCTCGTACATGGAGACTGGAGAACTGGACAAAATGCGCGAAGACGGTGCCCTCTCACACTTGGAGCATGTCAATGCGCAGCGGTCTGCACACGGGCTCGATCCGCTCACACAGGCACAGTACGACAAAAACGTCAAAGAGAAACTGGAAAAGGAGAAGGAGAAGTTGATGGTCGCCGCGTCCGTGCAAGCCGAAACGAAGCCTCCGCCGGCCGCAGGAGCCGACAAAGAAAAAGCTGCACCTGCAAAGAAAGCAGAGCCCAAGAGCGACAAGAAACAGAATGAAAAGAAGAATTGAGGAATCTTTCACTAGAGCATCCGCAGTGCTTCGACGCAAGTCTTGAAAGACTGTTCGGCTTGATCCAACAGTGCCTTGATCGCTTGTCGGTCCGCTTCGTTGTTGCACTCGTCCGACCGGGCCAAAAGATCTCCGAGTTCGGCCTCGTACTTTGCTTTTCGCGTTTCCCATACCAATTTCTCGTCTGACGCAATTTCCGCTTGGACTCGTCGGCTTGTTTTTGGAGGTTCGTCTTCTGCGAGGCGTGGCTCTTCGGTGCGAACTCGCTTCTTCGGTGCACCAGGGATCTCACGGACGACTTTCATTCGCTTTGGAGTCTGCATCACCGGTACGTCCTTGATTGTTTCACTCTTCTGAGGCACAGCGAGATGAGCTGTTCGGAATTGCTCTGGGAACATGAGACGGCCGTCGGCGATTTCCCACCCCGACTCCTGAAGAAAGTCTTTCAGATCTTCTGGCTCGCCGCTGATGTCTACAAAGTCGGCATCCGGCGGTGCGTCCAACAGCAGACCTTCAAGATCAGAGACACGGTCTGCGATCTTTGCAAGTTTTTCCGATCGAGATTTGGCAACCACACTCCTAAATCGATATTCAAGTGCATTCAACAACGTACTGTTGTACTCTTGAGCTACGTCGTCTGGCTTTGTGTCGGCGTCTGTCATTGTTGCCGACTGTGAGATTTGGTGTTTGTGCACCGAGTAGACCGAATGGCAACAATGAGGTTTGTTGTCGAGTGTGAACGTTAAATGAAACTAACAGCTCGAGAAAAGCATCGACCCACAGCGACGGACGACAAAGTGCAAAGTCTGCTTCCTCGGCGACGCTTCTACTGGTAAAACGAGTCTTATCACTCGATTTATGTATGGCACGTTTGACTGTGACTACCAGACCACAATAGGGATCGACTATCTCTCAAAGGCGCTCGCCGTCGACGAACGAATTGTGAGATTCCAGATGTGGGACACTGCAGGCCAAGAGAAGTTCCGATCGCTTGTTTCATCGTACGTAAGAGACTCTGAGGTGGTCATTATTATGTACGACATAACACGGCGGAAGTCGTTTGTGACACTCGACAAATGGATCGACGATGCCCGTGCACACTCGCCAAAAAACTGCCTGATCTACATTGTCGGTGGCAAGTCTGACATGGCAGACGAGCGAGCCGTCACAGTCGAAGAGGGCGAGAACGCCGCGGCAGCGTACAATGTCAAGTTCAAAGAGACCAGCGCCAAATTGAATCTCGGGGTCACGCCACTTTTCAAGATGATCGCAGACGATCTATACGTGCGAGACAACGGCATTGAACCGCCTGATCTCACAGAGGTCCCGCTAAAGCTGGCGCCGAGGAAGGCATCAGATGCGAAGAAGCCGGCGTCAAAGTGTGCGTGTTGATCGACTAAATGCAAAATTTATCAGTGTAACGTACCAATGTTCCGTGCGAAGCCGCACAACCCCGATAGAGTAAATGTCGAGGGACTTTGGATCGGATAGCCTTCGAGTCGCCATCGCGTTTGCGTGGATCGCCGTTGCGTTTGACCGCCTTAATCAATACGAAACGGCAGTTGAATACTATGACATGGCAGTCATCAACTTTTGGACCGCCATCACGAGAGAGAAGAACTTGAATGTGCGTGCCACGATTATGCAGCGGATGATAGAATATGAGGCGCGAAAAACGAGAGTCTGTGTATTTTTGGGCAAAAAATACTCCAAGTTTGATAAAATAAAGCGCCGCTCGGTCTGAGCCAACGACACGCCCACAGAGAAAAGATGAACGGTTCAAACGTCATCGACCTTGAAATAGACGGGGTTTCGTCGATTGCTTTCATCCAGCACGAAAAAGTGTTCGCCGAGAGCAACTGGGACAAAGATCCACTTCTGCTGGCTCGCACTTTTATGGACGGGCAACCGCGCGGCTCCCCATTCAAGCCACTTCGAGATAAGCTGTTTGGTGACTCGTCGGAACTCAATGCAACTTTTGTTACAATCAACACGTCGATGCCAGGCGAGTACACGCTGTCCGCAGACGCCGGCGGCGTCGGTACCGTCGTACGCGCTTCTTCGGCGACAGGCCACGGAAAAGTTCGAGTTGTTGCGTTTGGGAGCGAGACTATAGAGTGGCCACGCACAATCGGCGACGTCCTCGTTCTGTTGAGTCATGTTTACATCCCAGAGATGCCCGGCGTTGTCGCCACCGGTGTGCACGGAATACTTCCATGGGATTTGTTCACAGATGCGATGGCAAGCACGTCGCAGGTTCCACTCAACGCGGTGATCCCCAACTCGCACACACCACTGAAGGCGCGATCGGCCGCGTTCCTCGGCAGCCTTGTTGTCGATGCACAGCCATTCGAGCTGGTTCCCATTTCGTCTGACACCGACAAAGCGAGCATCGATGCCGTGCTGTCGTTTGCGCTCCGCTGGCACATGGCGAGCAGTTCCACGACCAACCCGCTTGTCCGTCGGCGAAACCGCGAGAAGCTACTGCTGAACCGGTCGTTTCGCTTCTTTGGAAAAGATTCACCGCTAGTCGCACTCTTTCGCTCGTCCAACGGACTAGCGGCCGCCTACGACGCGGTTCGATCTCTCGCGACGAAACGCACACAGACGTTCGTTGTCGTACAGTTGTGCATGGCAATCGACTTTATCATGAAAGACCTCTGCGGCGACAAGCTTCGCGACAGTGAGCTGGCATTTCGGTCGTTCTGTACACGGTTGCTCGCACCACTTGCGAATTCTATCGCCAACACGCCAGTTCCGACCGTGATTGCACCGGGGAAAGTCGAGCCTGTTGCGCCAAAGGAGCCACTTGAGGCATCGGTCGACAGTATTGGCAGCCTAGTTGACAGTGGTACACTGTCCGAGGCTAAAGCAGTCTGGCTCGCCCGTCTCTGGATGCCGGAAGTCGGCCAGGAAGACCCCAGCTCGCTCACACAAAAGGAGCGCAACCGAGTCTGCTTTTCGTACAACTTCTTCGGCGGCACGCCCGTGACGACGGAAATGTTGACCGATAAGATCGTCAAGATGCGTGAACACGTCGTTATGCAGGCCGGACGAGCGTACACGTGCAACATGAACGTTCTGCGCCGCTCGACGACCGCGTTCTTCCGCCACTTTCTCACAGAGAGCGCCGGTGGAGGGCGATTGGGCGGCCAGACCGAAGAAGCGACCACGCTTCTCATTGCACGCGAGCAGCAGTTTGCCAAGGCGATGCCAAAGTCTGGCACCGTCTATCCGGATGAGCGCGTTCGGTCGTTCGACGACTGTACACACAAGAGCAAGGCGCACACACAGATTCACTTGAAACTCGACCGCGAGCAGTTCAGAGAGTTTGCTATGCGTCGTCGCGAGACTGTCGACCTGCCAGACGACTATGACGAAGCTCGTCAGCTGCAGCTGTGCGAAAGCCAGGCACGCAGTGGGTCCGACGGCTCGCAGTTTGGACAGATGGACGCACAGGGCCATTCACTCGCAACGCTAACTGTTGGCATGCGTAATCCTCCGTCGGAATTCACGAGCGAACAGCGCGAGGAGGCAATCCAAGCTGTGATGTGGGAAAACAACTCGCCTGAACGCGCAATGGTCCTCGGAGATCTGAAAAACATCTTGATACAGAACGCCAAGGTCGTCTCTGAGCGGTTGTCCTACGAGAATGATGTGTTTGAAGCGAAGCGCGACGGGCGCGAGCCGCCGATTAAGCCACCGATGCGCCGCTCGCCACTCGAGGACTTTGAAGACCGCATCGAAGTTCTAGCCCGCAGCGGCGCTCTACCGCTGAGCATGCAGCAGTATGCACAGAAGGTCCTATTCGACCGCAATTACCTGCGCAACGAAGATCGCAAGATCTACTATCGCCTACTCGCATCGCTCGGCTTTCTGACACACGAAGAGATCCTCCTCCACATTTTGCGAGAAACTCCGACGCTCAAGCTCGAGGAGCAATACGGCGACATGAACAAGGGCTTCCAGGCCATGGCAGAGAAAATGCACAGCAAGGCGATTCAAGGCGCGCAACGCTCTGCGCTCGAGCGTTCAGTCGACCTGTCAGAGGACGATGCTCGCGACAGTACAACGTGTGCCGCGTCAAACTACACGCTGCAGAAGAACAAGAACTATCCGCTCGCCGACTGGAAGAACCTCGGACGACTGACGACAGCACTCAAGCGCAGCGGTGTCGACGGAGTGCGCGCATTTGCTATTGCCCAGCAGGCGGTAGCGTGCAGACTCAAGTCGAACCCGACGTCTGCGCAGTTGGCCACACACTCTCAGAAAATCAATGATCTGGGACGCCTCCATTTGCACGCAATCCTCACACCCGAGATGACGTCCCCAGAGCCGCCAGTGATGCACGGATTGCGACTGAAGCATCCGCGCGACTTTGTGTTTGCAGTAGCGCACCATCGTCTGTTGGCACGCGAGCAGGTACACGAGAGAGCGCTGGCGACGAGTGCGCCAGCTCCATTAGAAGAAGACGAGGAATGAGTAAACGGATCTCTCCGTCTGCTGAAATTCCTAATTCGACCCTCTTCGCGTGTGGGCGATACCTCGTTCTTGCATCAGATGGGCGATACAGAGAAGTTGAACCGTGCGACTGGTGTAAGGCGTGTCCGCCACCTGTGCGAGTGTGTACAGCACCAGAAAAGCTTAAAGTGTGCGAAAGGTGTCGTACGCGCTGCGAAGTCGTTTTGATAAAAAGACAATCTGTCAAAAAAGCGGCTCCGTAACCCTAGAACCAACAGAGAGGAGCGAGGAATGAGTAAACGAAACGCATCTGAGACAGAGGTTCCCGAGTCCACGTTTGTTATGCGCAGCAGCTACTTTGCGTTCGACATCAATGGAAAGTGCAGGGAAGTCGAGGCTTGCGATCTGTGCAGGCCACCGGCTCGACACAAGGGTCTGAATTCGTTGATATGTGCACCGAGTGTCGCAAGAACCGTCTGCCAATTCCCACAAAGAAACGCACAATTAAACAATGAGTGCAGCCTCTCAGATGTTTCCAGACGCCGAAGAGGGCGGTGCCTCTAGCTCCTCTTCGCAGCCGCAGTACACCGGAATCACACTGTTCGACGTACCGCTCGGTGCCCCGCAGAAGCACGCAGAGCCGTTCCTGGCCGACAACGACCAGTTGTCCAAGCAGGGTCCGCTCGGAAAGTTTGTGGCCTCGAACCGCAACGCATCTGTCGCAGTTATCCTGCTGCTCGTTATGATCGGAGTCGGCACCGTGCTGATGCTGGGCGGTTCGTACTTTCTCGGCTCGGTCCGGCTTATCGCGGCCGGAATCAGCTACGAATTTGGCTCGAACGAGCTGCCACACTCGTCTATTCGACTGGACAGCGGCGTGGTGGTCGAGCGGATTGTGCAGCCAGTCGAACCGGTGACAACCGTCTACCACGCACTACTTCTCAAAAATCAACTGGACGAGCGAGCGCACGACCGCATCGAACTGTCAAAGGAGGACGTGACGCGAGGCTACGCGACGTGGCAGGTCTCGAAGAACGAGGAGCGTGCACACAACTTTACGTTTGTCGCTGCACGCGAACTGGCGTCGCGCGTCCTACAAGAGAGCAGTACTTCGATCGATTCGGCGTGCATCTGTTTTGCACAACTCGGCCTGCCGTACAACATCGTCTATTTGGCGTCTGGCGAGCTGCTCTTTGAGCCGTCGATCGAGAGTGACGCGTGGCGTGCCAAGGTCGTCCAGGTGCGAGAACGCGGAGTGCTGCACAATCTCCTAGCGGACGCGAACAACGCAGACGACTCGTTTTCAATGCAGTCCGACCACGCAAATCCGCCAAAACTTCCGGTACCAAAGGTGGGAAGCACGCTCGTGTCTGCCGACTCTGGCACAGTTCACTACATCACAAGCGACGGGCGCATGCGCCGCCGCGTGATAGACGGCGGAACGTTGACATTTCCGTGCGTCAAACAATGCGTGTCGCTTTTTGACGTCTCCATCAGACTCGACGGAACAGATCGAGAGAAGTTGCACGAGTAAAATCAAACCGTCCAATAATGAGTCAAGTTGTACACACAATTAATCTTTCGGAAGAACAAAAGGATGCGCTCCGAGGAGTATGCGAGGAATTTGCACAGAAAGAAGCAGACTGTTTGGTCCCCATGGGGAGTTTCACCGGAAAGACCGGAAGTGTCATCCACTTTTGCACGGCCATGAAAAAAGCCGATGAGCTGTTCGCTGCAATGACAACAAAGCATATAAGCAAATTCGCTGTGTGCGATTCCGACATGAGCGCACAGTATCAAAAGATCGTGCTCGAATTGTTGAAAGCGCGCGTAGACGTTCCGATATTTGATTATGCGCCGGCGCTCATGGAAGAGAAACGAGCCCAGCAAGTAAAGTGAACACAAATCACACCAACGATGAATGTCGTAACCCTGCTCGCCCTTGTTTCCGTCTGTCACGCAACAATCTTCTACGCGCTCGCGCGCTGTGACCCAGAAACCGGCAAGATCGAAGGCGCAGGGCCAGTCTATGCTGCTGACTGCGACGTGTGCACCAACCAGCGCGCCGCGGACATGATCGCCCGCTTCCCGTGCGATCGACCCAAGACTGTACAATTGTTCCTATCAACGAGTGACCCGTGCAAAGCATCGGCGCTGGTCAACGAAACGACGTTTGACAAGCCGCTCTGTGTGAAGAATCTTCGCTCTGGCGAAGCCGCCAAACTGATCGTCGTCGACGTCGACCCGACCCACACACACGCAGCCGTTTCCGCCGCAAACTCTGACGATCCGATCGCATTTGCGATGATGACCGCTATGATCATGACCGCGGTCTATTATCTGTACATGTACTGTTGAAGGTGCGATGGACACTTACAAGTGTTCGCCAGAGAAACGGACACTTATGAAATTAAACCAGATTTATGTTCATTAAACCTTATCTGCGTCACAGAGAAACTGCAGCACCCCGAATCGACGGCGAGGCATCGGCTCTTCGCTCATGAGGCGCGCGAAACTCAGCACACCGGCGCCCTTTTGCGCCTTGACCTGCGCCGCGAGTTGTTTCACTGCGCCGTCTTTGCGCAGCATCGAGTAGGGGAAGAAGAACGTCAGCAGCTCGTACTTGTTCGGTCCACGGCTCGGCCACTCCTTGACGACGCTGCGGCCGCGAATCGTGCCCATTGCCTCGCGAATCTCAGTGCGCAGCTCGGCGAAGCGCTGGTCCTCCAGTTGCATCGCAGCAACTTCATCGATGCCGTTGAGACGCAGCGACTCGAGAGCGGCTGCGTGCATGCCCTCGATTTGCTCCCAATCGCCTGGCATCGACATTGGCGGCGCGTGCCTCAGCAGCTCGGCAATCACGCGCATTTCTCGTGCGTGTACGCGCGGACCGGGCACGAGGCACGTTGACGGCAGCAGCGGCGATTGCAGCCGATCGTGCAGCGAAACGCCGTAGAAAAAGTCGTTTGCCGATGCCGCTGGCGCAGCTGCGCTCGCAGACAGCGGTCGCAGGAGCTTGACTGCTTCGGCCGCGGCACTAGATTCCGACGCTCGGTTGCCAGAGTGGAGTGACGCCGACGAGCCGTCAATGTGCGCATCGGCATCGAATCCGTCGACAATCGACAGAAGTTCTCGCTCGACCTGTGCCTCGCTGTCGTAGTACTCGTCTGACGACGGCGCACGCAGAGCCGCTGCAATGCTGTTGCCAGAGTACATTCGATCGGCTGATTGGACAGCAGGCACACGCGCGCCACGCTGCGCAACGACAAAACTGAACACATCGAGTCCGCGCTCGGCAAACTGCGACGTGTACGCGTACGTAGTCTGGCGGTAGAACGACGTGAGTCGCTCGTTGGCCGCTTCGTAGAGCTTGGATTGTCCTCGGACCATCTCCATTTCGCGCAACGCTGTCATGTGGACGAGCAAATGGTGCAGCACGCGCCTGTTGCGCTCTGCGCGGCGGATGATCTCCTTCTTCTTGCTGTGCTGTGCGTCGTCGCTGGTCACGTACGAAATGCGCGGCATCGGCAGTGCACCTGTGCGCCCGGTGGCCTCGATCACCATTTCTGGGATCGCGATGACCCACGGCGCCTGCGACGCACGGTCAGACCACAGCAGATCGATCGGCAGATCTGGCACAGCGAGCAGTACTTGCGCCACAAAGCGCCCGTACGGGATCGCGCCGCACCACATGTGAGCTCCGTACGCCTGGTGCTTGTCGCGATACGAATCGATTGTGTCGTCGGAGCGCAGCTTCGAGTCGTCAGTGATGTCATTGCCGACCGATGCATCCTTCACCGAACCGAGATTGACAACCGGAACGTACTGTGCCGCGACCAGCGCAGCGGCTTCGACGAGCGAATCGTCCCACGTTCCGTTGCCAAGTGTCTGCAGCGTGCGCTTGGCAAACGTGCCGCCGTCCTCGCAGTCGCCGCCGTCGTTGTCGGCCTCCTCCGAGAAGTGTTCGACGCCCGCTTTGGGCTTGCCTTTGGAACGCGTAAACGACACGTAGCCGTTCTTTGTCTTGATCCGAGCGAGGCGTGCGCGCGCAGCCAGGTCCACTTCGTCGGACACGTAGGGCATCGACGTCGGCGCAATGGCGGCCACCTGGCCGACAATGCCGCAGCACTCGGTGAAATCGTCGTCGTAGGTGTTGTCGGTGCGCTCGAGCTGCGAACGAACGGTGCGCTCAAACCACTCTGGCGAGCGATTGGCTCGCGCAAGTGCATACTCGCACAGTGTGCGGTACCACGCCTGCACCGACTCGAACTGACGCTCGTCGTCGTTGCGGCTCGGCGACAGTGCCCCGGGCTTGAGCATGTAGGCGAAACCGGGCAACAGGCCGCTCGGCATCGCAAACAGCGGCGCGTGAATGCGTCGCGATTCGTCTGTCGACGGCCGAAAGTCAAAGCCGTTCGCAGCTGCGTCCTCGGTGAACATGAGCATTGAGCGCACGAGCATGTTCTGCACAACGTCGCTGAACACTGGCTGGTTGGCCGCGATGAACGCAAACTCTGTCGGCGCTGCGACTCGGCCCTCTTCGTCGCGTTCCACGTCAAAGCGCAACTCTTCGTCGGTGTCGTTGTCGAAGACGCGCACGCCTCGCACGAGCGCCAGCCCTTTGGTGACTCGTTCGCCCTGCTCATCCGAGTAGACGTAGTACTTGAGTTCCAACGGCAACTCTTGCGCGCGCAAATGTGCCGCTGCACGCTCGACGCTGTCCTCTTCGCGTTCGAGTGCGCCAGCAACGAGTGTTCCGAGTGGGATGAGCACGTCGCCACAGTCCTGGATCGACAAGACGCCGTGTTTGTTGGGCGTGTGTGCTTTGACACGCAGACCGATCGTCTCGCCGAGTCCGACTGTCACAGTGCCGTCTTCGGTAATTGCCCACGCCGGGATCGCGCACAGTGTGTGGACGACCTGCGGCACGGCTTTGGTTTTGTGTGTGCCGTCTTTCCACTCAATCGGAAAGAAGTTCTTCTGTCGATTCGGCAGCGACGACCACACCTCGAAGATCGGCGAAGACTCTTTCGGCGCTACATCGAGCAGTGAACCGTCGTACTCGGCGATATCGAGTTCGATGCGCAGCGTCACACGTTCCTCTGACATGTTGTGCGTGTGTGTGCACGTACACGTCCCGACGGGTGTCATGTGACTCTGACGAAATAAAAATCAAGCACACTGTCCGCTGTTTATTTCGATTTAACCGCGTCAATGCGACATCGGATTTGATTGATCCGCCTCGAAATTGTGCCGCGGTGCATCGGCGACATCTGAGAGATGTTCGCTTCGAGAATTTCAGTTGCGCGCTCGGCTGCCGCGGCGCGAATGTGGGTCGATTTGAGTCCACAGACATTCCGCTTCTCTTCGATTGTGTACATCGTGCGCTGCATGCGGCACACCGCACAGCAGCTGCTGAAGAGTTTTCGAATAACAAAGTCTTCGACCGCGCACATGTGACACAGGTAGATCGACTCACACGAGCAGGTTTCGATCACCCCTGCCTGCTCGCACGCCTTTTTACCATTGCATCGGCGCATTTTTCCTTTGCTCTTCTTCTTTGTAAACGGTTCGTCTATCACGTCCAGGAACAGTGCCGTCGCAGACTTCTCGATCGGTTCCGGGGTCTCTCGCTTGTTGTAGATTATCCGTGCATCTCGCTTGTTGATTACATTGACTCTACCAATCTCGGACCGCTTGGATTCTTCAGCTGTGCGACGCTTCTCGTATATAGAGTCGTCGCTGTTGAACATCGACCCGCAAGGCGTGCGATTGATTATAACATCAATACCGCCAGTAGCAACGCTGCCGTGGTTTTTGAATGCAGTGAATATAGGCGTGTTGAGTGGACGCACGCTCGGCACACTCTCTGCTGGCCGCTTGCGCTTCTGCGGAGTCGCTGTCTGCTCTGGCAGACGTTTCTGTGGGGTCGACGGAGCCTTTATCTGTTCAATGTTCACAGTCGGCAGTGTCTCGTGTGAGCCTAGCAGGTCACCAAACAATACGATGTCGTCGGCCGACTTGGCGAGCAGGCAGGCGTCTCTCGACTTCTCATCCGATTCTGTGTCCAGTCCATCGAAAATAGACTCTTGTGCAAATAAAATATCCAAGCCGCTCATCCGTTGATGTTTGTCTCGTGTGCACGAAGCGAATTTCAAAAGTTGAATCTTGGCAACAATGAGCTCACCGGTCGACCTCGATGATTCGATCGAAAGCGTCTCGTACAGCAACAGTATCTCTTCTACGAGCAAGAGAAAGCGTTCGCCACGCGAAGAGGTGAGCGTCGACGACGCGCTTTCGTCGGACGATGCCGCGTCGTCGCGAAAGCTTGCGCGCGGGCGCTCCAAACTCTCCGCGCGCATACAAGAGTTCCGTAATACACGCGGATTGGCACCTATGCCGGCTTTGCCGCCCGAGCGAGCCATCGACAGCCGCGGCGACGAGCTCAGCAGCAGCGACGGCGAAGGCTCGTCGCGCAGCTCTGGCTTCAGTGACGACGAATCTACAAGCGAAATTGACAAATTGCTCGAGAGCGAAGGAGACAGTCTCGTCGGAGGAGGCTCTCGGGCCAGGCGCGACACCGCCACCGGATCGGACGACGAATTTTCCAGCAGCAGCAGCGACGAATCTTCGATCGCCGTCGACGAGACGCCAGTGTTCATGGAGTCTGAGAAAAAAACCGAAACCAAGCGGGCCAAACAAGCAAGGACCGAGAAGAGGGTCAAGAGCGCAAACGCCGCGATGAATGCGTTCGCCGAGAAGGTTGATGGGACGTTTTGCGTCTCCTTTACGCCACTGTGCACAACTACAGAGACTAGAGGTAGTCAGGAATCGCTCTCTGTCGTCGGCTGCATCGACGTTCCGATCGCGGTTGTCGACAACGAACAATTTGCACACACTGTCGACACCACGTATAAACACGTCGACACTGGACACATTTGCGGGAACTTGGAGCCGATTAGCACAATCGCAAATTTTGCACGCCGGGCTGGCAAGGACCCGGCGACCGTCGTCAAGTGTGTCCGCACCAAGCTCGCCGGCGAGTTGGACGCCAAGACAATTGTCTACTCCCAGATGTTTGTCAAAATTCTGCTTCCGGCGGTTTACGCCGAAGAGGTGCATGCAACGAACGGGAAGTACCGCCTCCGTGTCCAGTCTAGATCGACGACGATGCTCGGCATGGACGTATCAGATAGCGCCATCAGCACGTTCTATTTCCCAAAGGGCACAATGCTCAGGGATTTAGTCGATCGCGCGATCGTAGTCAGCGAGAGCGAGCACAATAAGTTCTTCTTCAAACCGTACGCCGGATTTGCCGGCGGCATGTGTTGCCAGAACTTTCCGATACCGAACAACTGTGCGGCAACTCTCGCGTTCGTTGCGATCGAACCGCACAGAGAATGTGCAATCGACGGCTTCCCCACGATCTCAAAGGCTTTTCCCTACCCGATTGTGTTCGACCGATTCTCACCAGCACAAGACTCGAGCGACGACTCGCTGCCGGAAACAAACGTCCAACAAATCGACGAATCTTCCGACGGCCAGTCGCTGAGCTCTGAATTTGACGTGTCAGACCTCGCAAACTTGGTCAAGCTGGCCGCGCCAAAGCGCACCGAGGACGCCCGCGCGCCAGACATGCAAGTTGTCCCGCCACGCTACGAAGCAAAGCGACTAGAGTCGATGTCCCTCGGGCCCATCTATGCGCGCACGCTAGTTCACTCTAAAACCAGCTCGGTTACGTATGCTCACACAAAACTGAGCGAAGTCGACGTGTTTGGGCGAGGAGACTACTTGTCGCTGGGAAACACTCCAAATTGCATTATGCACGGGGCACACAACGACAAAAAACATGCCGACAATTTGCCGAGCGTTGTCAACACGTTGCGCCAGGAGACGAAACCGACGCGCCTCACGCGGCCAGCGTGCTTCGGTGGCATGTCAAGCGATGAACTGTCGCGAATTGGGCGATGGGTGTCAGAAATCGCACAGCCACCGTCAAAGCGGAAGACGCGAACGCGCAACTTGATCTGGGGCGGAAAGCCAAAGACGCGGTCTGAGTGTGCACTGCGCGAATTCATCGAAGCCGACACTGGCCGCGAGCGACGTGATGCCGAGGAGATTCCGATTGGCGCTCAATCCGCTCCGCCGCAAGACACAATGCGACTCTCCGAGGTGATTTGCATCAGATTTTCACTGCTCCATCAAGTCTATTTGCCCGTGGAAGTCAGAACAATCGCCGCATGTCTGACTCTGGAGATTGCACTGCTCGCCTTCTCGTCTAGCGAAGTAGCGGTGAAGAGAATTTTCAACTCGATAACTGGGCCAAAGCCACACTCGCTGCTCTTTGCGAAAGATTTCGGGCGAGTTGGTGTCAACAAGACGCCAGTGCCAAACTGGATCGCACATCGTATCATGTCGCTTGACCGCGCGTCGCGTACGCGTGACTCGGTCCGAGACAAGCGTCTATTTTCGCAGCTCGCGCGCCTCGTCTACGCTCGACTGGCCGGCGTCGACCGCTTTGACTACAGTGAGCGACCCTCGCAGAGCCAGCTGGTCGAGACGACGCGCATGCTCGACAACTATGCACGCATCTCTGCGTACTCGAAGCGACTCTCAAAGGTGCGCGTCGACAGCCCATCTGCGCTCATCACAGACTCGCTCGTACGCGAGGCACACTTGTCGATGTTCGATTCGGACGATTGCGAGCTGCGCGTCGTCAAGCTCGACGATTTCGAGCCACGACACCCCGGGAGCTTTATTCGCGCGGCGATTATGGACGAGACGGCACACGGACGTCTCACGTTGGCGTCGTCTCTGCTCGGACCAAGCGGGCCATTTGCCAAAGACGGCGTCCTCGTTGTGCGAGTCGAGACGCGAGAGCAGCACGACAACGGTTTGCGAAGGGCCGTGTCTGATGCGCTCGCCAGAGCCCAGCGCGTCGTCGTGTTGGTCAAGGAGTCAGACGTCACAATGACTCGAGCCGCACTCTCCCAGCTCGCTCTGGCAGACGGGTGTGTCGAAATCGTGACGCCCAACATCATCACCTCGGCTAGCAAGCGCGTCGTCGACGGCGGTGCACCAGAGCAGATTGTCGTGTCGGCCGCGCACACGTTCTCGCACGCCGAACTGCTCACCTACGTCTGCATCTTGTCGCACAAGAACTTCACCGATGCCTCTGCCCGCGCCAAGAAGCCCACAGAAAATTTCACACGCATGGTCGTCAAAGCGATTGGCGGCAACGAGTTTGCACTCAGCTTGCCTGGCGTGCGTGCCGCCGCAATGGAGATGCGAATCGGAGCTCGCTGCGCCGACGGCCTCACAATTGTCGGCCTGCCACTGACACCGACGTCGGTTCACGAGCGCTCCTTCCGCAAAGGCGCATCGCTTGTCGACGATCTGTACTTTTCTGCACGCAAAGATTCGTCGATCGGCTTTAATCGCTACGTCGACGACGGGTGGCCAGTGGCGAGCGACGGCTCGGTGCCATTTCTGCGCACAGTTTCGGGGGTCGGAGGTCTGCGGGCGTCTATTGCTTTAAAGTCGCAGCGACTCGACGAGTACGGCGTCGGGATGCAGCGTGCAATTGTCTCCTCGGGCGACTTTCCGACGACTATCGACTTTGCCGTTCACTACGCAGACCTCAAGGGCATCTTAGACTCGGAAATCACTGCCGACCTTGTCGTTCTCTCGGAAGATGATATCGCGCGCAACTACACCATTCTGTGGCCTATGGAGAGCGATTCGAGTAACCATCTGCGATTGTCGCTTCGGCAGTATGACGTTGTGGATCGAAGGGCTACACTTCGAACGCTCCCATGCTCTCGATCGGGCGAAGTCTCCGACGCGACGATTAGAGCGCACACGCCTCACGCCTGGCCAGACATTACATCGCATCGAGATGTGACAATCGTGGCCATCGACTGTGTGCCGTCGAGCATCAACGTGAACGCCAACCAGAACCTCTTCAGCGGACAGCAGATCCTTCCATTTGCTGCGCGCCGCAAAGTTGCCGTCGACGGTCCGATGGGCGAGCGTGTGCCACCGTCGCAGCTCAAGAGTCTGCCTGGTTCTATCTTTGATGGCACATCGGCTGCGACTGTCTACGATCAGAAGACGACAGTGATCGATGCCAACTTTACGGCTGCGAGCATTATCAGGCTGGAGAACATGCGACACAAAGAGCGCCACCGTCTTCACTGCGGCGTCAGCTTGACGACGATCCTCGGCATGCTGTTCGACCGGCCAAAGCGCATCTTTTTCGCTGGAGACTTTGAGCAGTCGATCGAGAGCCGGCTCGATGCACGCTTCCAGACGCCGCGACACATGCTGACGGAGCGCGAGCGCTCGATGCCCAACAGCGGACTGACGCCGCTCAACTGGTTCGATAGCTACACCGCATGCACCACTTCTGCGCTTCCGTACGTACTCGGGCCACAGCTGCGCAACGTGCGAATTGCCGCGCGACAGTCAAATGAATAATTATTGGCAGACAGCAACTGCCCTTTGACACTTGACCCTCGACCTCCTGTTTCTATTGTTGCCAAACAGAAGTCTCGCTTCGTCACAGGCGTGTGTAACACACCACCACCACCACCACACCAGCACACCAAACACAAAGTATGTTCAGCACACTAGGCTCCCGCCCGCGTCGTGGCCGTGGCCGCCGCGGCGGCCGTGGTCGACGTCGTCGTGACGGAAGTGGACGCGTAGTTGTCATTGGCAACGAGGCCGACGGTTCCGCTTCGTCGGACGAGGGCAGCTACTCGGACGATGGCAGCTACTCGGACAGTTCGAACGGCAATGTGAATGCCAACTCGCCGTACAGTGAAGACAGTTCGTCTGAAGGCGAATACTCGTACGAGACCGACTCTGAGGGGTCCGGAGATGCCCCCGCCAAGCCGCAAGTGGCCGCGCCAGCCGTGGTTGCCGCGCCCATCGTGCCGAGCGCCGAGCAAGTGAAACTCGACGCTCTGCACGACGATTTGATGGCTGATCCGCGCTTTGGCACCGAGTTGCTCGGCGACAAGGTCGAGTGCAAGCTGTGCGGAAAGGACCGTGTCACGATCGACGCGTTTGACACGCACGCCTGTGAACCGCGCGCCGCTCACGTGAAGCGCTCCAAGCCAAAGGCGAGCCTGACGTCGGCGTCGCTCACTGCCAGCCAGTTTGGCGCCGGCATCGGCTGCGAGGCGTCCGAGTCTAGCTCGTGTGACAGCTCAAGCTCGAGCGAGTCGTGCGAAGAGATCGTCACCAAGGTGAAGAAGTGCAAGAAGGCGAAGAAGGCCAAAGCAAAGAAGCTCGCCGACTGCATCGACAAGGAACCGTGCGACGCACCCGTTGTCGTGACTGAGGCGTTTGTCAAGCCGCAGAAGAAGAAGAAGTCGAAGAAGGGCTCCTGCGACGCCAAGGCGGTCGAGATGGCCGATTCCTACGCATGCTGGATGAGCAAGGCCGACAAGAAGCTCGACTCGGCCGGTCTCATCGAGGCGACCGTCTCCGGTGCGCCGTTCAAAACCGCGTTCAAGGGCGCCGATGGTTCTCTCGTCGTTCTTGACTGTGCGCTCGGCACGTCGCGCAGCAAGCCGGCCAAGCAGGCCTACTACGTCAGCATGGGCGTGGCACAGGCCGGCGCCTCTGCCGACAGCAAAATCGGCATGCACCGCATTGTCAAGTTCTCTGCGTCCGATGCGACGTCCGAGCTGTCGCACAAGCTTGTCACGAAGAGTGTCATCAACTTGCACGAAGCGGTCGGCAACAAGGCGCTCGTTGCGAGCAACCTCGACACCGTCCTGGCGACTGTCAAAAAGATCACAGAGTAAAATCGCAACCACATTTCACACTTTAATGCTGTCTCTGCGGAACTTGTCGGACATTTCTCGCAGAAACTCTAGGTGCTTTCTGTCGGAAAAAACTCGCACGGAGTCGTCGTCGATCTTGGCACGCTTCAGTACAATCTTGAGCGCCATTGTAATTGCAGCTGCAGTTTTCTCTGTCTGAGCCGACACCGATCTGTTGCCGATTCTGTCGAGCGTGAGGCGAATTGAGCTCATGATCCCACAGAGGTCGGGCGACGCATCGGTCCCCCAGCGCAACAAATTTGCACGATCACCCACGCTCGCCTCTTTGCAGCTAATGTAAGCTCCATCCGCAGAGAACAGTGTCGTGTCCGCGCGACCAGTCGCTCGCATTTGGGTCAGCGCCCGCATCCCGATGCCGCTCTCCTCAAACACTCTGCTGGGAAATTCGCATACCATTTCAGAGATAAGCCCGCTGAGCATGTCGATTACAGAATCGCTCATCGTTGGGACAATCAAATACCAGTGATTCCCATCAACATCCACCAACACAGCAATGAGCCAAGCCAGTGCAACGATTGAAATCAACGAACTCGGTGTAATTGAAGAGTTTAGCTCTGAGGAAAACACAGAGCGAGTGTGTGCATTTCTGTCGGAGCAACAGCTGAAATTCCAGTTGGATTTGTTGATAGACAAACTGGAGAGTGGCGAGTGGCAGATAGACCCAGAAGAGATACAAAAACTGTTCAATTAAACGCAAAGACTTTCTGGCAACTGCAGCGGCGCGGGCCAATCCTTGACGCTGAACGGGATTGCTATCCCGAGTTCCTTCTCGACTCCAGCCGACACCCCATTGAGCAGTTCGTCATCCATAGTCTCGTCTTCTCGTCGCAGCACAAGAAATCCGTCGTGGATGAGCGTGCCTACTTCCCAGCCCATCGTTTCGAGGACCTGTCCCGCCGTCAGCAGTACTTTCAGCTCAATGTCCTGCAAAAGGAACGACAGACACGTTGCATTGGCGTTCTTTCCGCTCTCTGTTTTCTGACGATACTTGGGATAGGCATCAAAGACCGCTCTTGCCAGCTTCCGCGCCTCTGCCTTGAAGTTGCGCGCAAACGCGCTCAGACCGCGATCGTCGAGACTAGCACGCTTCAAGACGCTCGCTCGAGACCCACACATTACGAGTGCAAGAAAGATCTGCTTGGACACAGCTCTATCGTAAGGAAGTTCGGATAGGCGCTCCTCTCGATTCTCCAGGTATTCGTCTAGAAACTTGTGAGGCCACCCGTTCTTTTTCGCCAAATAGAGTAGGATGCGCGGGTGCGCGTTCTCGAGGTCGACGTCGTAGTAGAGGTGTGACGCGAGCAACGAGCGCAGCGGCTTGCTAAAGTTTGCCAGCGAGAGTGAACCTTCCGCGTACACTCGTCCCATCCCACTCGGCCCGTGTTTGTAGACAACACGGCAGCAGCCACCGCCTGCGCGCATCCTGTCCGCGTACGAGCGAAGTTTCGGCGGTTCTCCCCTCGGCAGAATCTCGTCGGCCACTCGGAGAACTCTGTCCATAATTGTCATGTCTGCACGCTCAACGAGAACAATTGTACGCTCGTCAACTGTCCCGCCGTCAACTGTTGTTTGCCGTCTCCGAGCGCGCTTCTGTCCGACGGCTTTTGTCCTCTTGCGCGCCTGTGTCTCTGCTGGTGCATACTTTTGAGACAAGCTGCAAAGCTTTGCGTCGTACATGTGCGCGAACATCGCCCCGGGGTTGCCTGTCGACGCGCTGTCTCTTATACACATCTCCGAGCCCACGAGACAGGCAGAAATCTCGTA
>OJDV01000076.1_pt1 | contig 67113 bp, 50 predicted proteins | sample 1592911 | NCBI WGS metagenome assembly OJDV01 (sample SAMN05416860, study PRJEB24817) | seawater metagenome | isolation source: Sea water | place: Canada:Atlantic | collected 2013-11 | reverse complement strand
TAATGCAGCCCCGTCTCCACATCAAAATACTGCCCCGGAAACCGCACATTCACCTGAACACCAGCTAGCTCCTCTGCCGCCGTCTCACCAAACGCCTCTCCTTCCCAACGCCAGATAATGTTCTCATTCTCATCCGTCGCCAAGCGGCTCGTCATCAGGTGGTCACTGTGTAAATACGTCAGAGTGTCTATCCCACCATCGCTGTCTATCTGCGCCAGTGCCTGCATGCCTTCATTCCACAGATAGTCTTTTATCAACTCACCCGTCTCTGTGCTCTCGCTAATAAGATAACCCATCGGGTCATAATGATAAACCGTGATAGACCGTGTGCTATCACTATGATGTATTATCTTCTGTGTCCGTTGGCCTTGTGCGTTATAAACATATTCGGCTATGAGTATGTCCGCTTCAAGCAGCTGGTAGAGACGTCCAGCATCGTTGTAGATAAGCGCCCGGTTCGCCATGCTCGTCACCGTGCCGGTGCTCAAGGTTTCTACGCTGGTGAGCTGGTTGCTCTCTGCTTGATAACGATAGGTCGCGGTTAAACTATTATCGTCGCGTTGTTTCTGTACCCGGTTGTCGTTTTGGTCATATTCGTAAGTGAATGCGCTCGTCGCATTAATAGCATCGCTGATAAGTCGGTCTAGTGCATCATAATCGTAGCCATTATCTTCTACATTCGTATCGATGTTTAAGATATTGCCGTTCTTGTCATACTGATAAGCACGTTGGTCTATCACCGTATCAAGACTATCCTTTAGCTGTTGTTCGCTGAGGCGGCCTTGCAGGTCATAGCTTCGGCTGTCTATCAAGCCGTTTCCAAACGTGCATTGGCTCATTTGATGGTCACTGCGATATTGGATATCTCTGACGATGGTCTGCGGGCTGCCATTGATGCTGGCCTCCATCTGGCTGAGGCGACGTACGCTGTCCCGTTGCAAGGTCACGACGCGGCCACTCGGGTAGGTCATCGTTTCAATCTTATTACCATCGTCATAGGTGTAGCTGGTTAGGTAGGTTTGACCCAACTCCGTATGGCTCTGCTCCGTTAGGTTGCCGTAACCATCATATGCGTAGTCTGTAGTACCCGATTCATCGGTGAGGCTACATGTGCGACCTAGTCCAAAGGCGCAGGTATCGTAGGTATAAGTAATGTTTTCATCTTTACCGGCAATACTGTTGGGATAGTCGATTGTTTTTAACCGCTCTAGTTCATCATAGCCATACGTTGCGCTAATACCACGGCCATCCGTCAAGCTGCTGATGTTGTTCGCTAGGTCATAGCTATATATACGGGTGCCGCGGTCGGCGCTACGCTCTGTCAGGCGACGGCCTAAAGCATCATAGGTGTAGTCCGTCACGACACCATTCGGCGCGGTGACTTTGGTTATGCGATCCAACTCGTCATATTCATACCCTGTCACACCCGCAAGACGATGCGTTGTGCTGCTCGGTCGGTTGACCGGATCGAAAGTCGTGCTGCTCGACTGGCCATTCGGGTCAATCAGCCCGACCAAGTTACTTTCAGCATCGAGTGTCCGTTGGATCACACTGTTTTCAGTGTCACTGTGTGGCGCGTGGCTTTCAATCATGCGGTTACGCTCATCGTAAACCCGAGTAAGCGTCAGTGCTAACGTACCATCGGCATCATTCGAGTCGGTACGAACAATATTACCGTGTTCGTCATAGACCATCGTGATGCTTTGATTGAGGTTGTCGGTGACCTGCGTTAAGCGGCTACGTTGATCGTAGCTATAGTTTAAGGTGACTCCATCCGGTGTATTGACCTGTTGGATCAAGCCATTCGGATGGTAACGATACGTTGTGACGCGAATGTTTCCCGGGCTGCCGGCAGGTGGTGTCTGCGTTATGGTGCTAAGCAAACCGGCGGTATTGTATTGGTATTCGGTGAATAAACCATTGGGCCTTAAGCTATCTTTCAACAGGCCATTGGCAAAATAATGCATCGTGGTGGTGTGACCAAGGTGGTTGATGATGCTTTCCACGTTCCCCGTATTCGCATGACGATTGATCGTCGTGCTGTGATTATTTGGATTGGTGATGGAGGTCACTAAACTATACGCATCGTAAGTGTAGCGTGTCGTTGCGTTATTGAAGGCTTCTTTTTCTGTTAAGACATTACCATTCGCATCAAATGTTCGGGTAATCACGGATCCATTCGGGCGAGTGGTTTCAATGGCATTACTGTCAGCATCGCGTAGGTGACGTATTTCTCGACCAATGGCATCTTGTTTTTGAATGAAACGGCCATGGCTGTCTAGTTGTTGAGTGCTTCGATGTCCACGCCCATCGGTGTGTGTGGCTTCTACGGTGTCCGCTAGGACTAGTGCCGCTGGCTGCGCCTCAGTACCTGTGCCACTTTCCAAATCAATCAGCCCGATGCGATTTTGAGCAGAGGCCTGACGTACAGTGCCATCTGGCAAAGTGCCATCAATGACCCGGTCAAATGCATCGTACCGATCAGTACTGCGATTACCTTCTTCATCGGTATGCGCCACCATCAGGTGGTTATCATATTCATAGGTGCGTTTGCTGCTATCAGGATAATTGACCTGCAACAAATTACCGGCTGCATCGTAGTTGAAAGTACTGATACGTCCGGCTGGATCGGTGACGCTACTGAGTTTACCGCTGCTGTAACTTAACTGTGTCTCAAGCCCTACTGGATCAATTAATGTTGCTAACTGACCTTCAGGGGTATAGTTATATTGGCTCGTGTTGCCATTGCGATCGGTGTGACTGCTGAGAAGACCATTCGAGGCAAACACCATCTGTACGCCATTTTTTTCGGTATGGGTGTAGCTGCCATCCGCATTACGTACTAACTGTGCAAAATCACTGTTGGGTGGGTTGTATTGATCGACGATGGTGGCATCCTGTCGATAATTTACCGGTTGTCCGTGGGGTGAAACCAATAAGATACTGTTGTCTGTATTATTATCAACATTAAGGGCTAGTCGGTAGAGCCCACCCAACATCCAGCCAGCACCAAACGCTGAATCCTGTTCGTTGATCACCATCATGTTGCCATTGACGACATTACCAATGTGCGTGGAGGGATAGTTATTGGTAACTTCCAGACTAAAAGGGTACATGCCCGTCGGAAATTCTTCAGCATCAAATGCCAAGCCACTTCTAATAACTTCTCCGGTTGGGAGCGCACTGGTATCGATAAAGGTTTCTTGTCCCTGAATCACTCCGGCGACGGTTAATGAATAAGAGATCGTTGGGGGTGCCGCAGAACGGGCCCGAAGGCTAATATTGGTCGGCACGATAGGTTGCGGTTGTGCACGATTGGTTTGGTATATAAAAGTCAGAGAACGCGCCGCTTCAAGCGAACGATAAACTGGCAGACTAAAACTCTCTGTCATTATGCCATCACTTAAACTAAATGATGACGCGCCCGGAACCTCTGGACATTTTGGACAGGTGTCTGGATCCGGTAATGCCGGTGTATCTGGGCTTAAAGGGGCTGCAGGTGCAGGTAAATGCCAGTCGGCTTTGCGAATACCGCCTTCTATCGTTTCTATATGCTGTCCATCACTCGTCACTCGTCCCTTACCGACAATTTCAAAGACACCAGTATCAGGATCAACTGACCATAGATCGGTCTCGGTACCCGCTGGTAAATTATCTAGGTTGGGGAATGTAATCGGAACCGGTGTGGTAAAGCTAACGCCAACAGGCTGTATTGTTACCAAAATAGCCGGATCTAGGAAGGAAGGCATTTGTGCCGGCGTAAGCTCCCGTGGCACTAATGAAACAGACAGCTCTCCGGTAAAGGCATTGCCATCTTCAAACATTGCCGTATTGGGTGGCACTGTCAACGTTACATCTAATGCCGTATTTTCAACAACCGTTGTCTGAGTAGGATTGACCTGGTTCATACTGTCCATCGCTAAACGTGGCAGATAGAATGAGCGATCAATCAATGTATTAACATGTGCTATTAAGGGTAAACGTTCACGAAAAGACGCATAACCTGAACCATCTGGTGCTGCTGTCGCTTGGCTATTATCGATCCATAAGACTTCAGCCGTTGCAGGGATATTATCTAGGGTGAATGCACCATTTGTGTCGGTAAACACCTCAATATTTGTTCCAATAAAGGTGACACGACTGTTGATAATAGGTAAGTCGATGCCTGTATCGGCACTGTTGGCATCAACAATACGCCCGCTTAGGCGAGTTGTTGCATTGCTATCAATGGCTGGAACAGTGATCGTAATAGTCTCTTCTGCGGTGAAACGTCCATCCGAAACGATAAAGGTGACTTCAAAACTACCCACCTGCTCTAACGTAGGTTTGTAGATGAATTCTCCGGTACTGGCATTAAGTGACATACCTTCTGGTAACGGTAATGGATTGATCGCGTAGCTTAGCCGACCGCCACTGGTGTTGTTACTTGTGCCAACCAGTTTCAAAACTGCCTCAGTGCCCAATGGAACAATCAAATCACCAACGGAAGCTAGACCCGGTGGTCGTATATCGGTTGGATAATCAACGATGATATTCCATGACTGGCTATCGATATGATTAATATTCTGGCCATCATCAACATTGACCGTCACCGACACTGTTCCGGCGGTTAGCGGTAACCAGCTAATAAGGCCTGTTCCTGGCTGGATCTGCATGCCCAATGGCGCTCCTGCCAAGGAATAACTGACCGTATCATTATCAGCATCTGTTGCCTCAACCTGATAACTATATGCTTGATCGACTCTGGCGGTCGTAATTGGAACAGAGGTGATTATTGGTGGTTGATTAGGCGAACTAACAGAAAGCATATAGCTTTGACTGTCTCTTGCTAACGCATCCTCAACACCAACGACAACTGTAAAATTGCCCACAGCGGTCGGGGTATATTCAATAAGCCCGCTAACCGAATCAATGGTCATACCTGCCGGGCCGGTATTTAATCTCCAGATCAAGGTATCACTATCTGCATCATCAGCAGTTGCCTGATAAGTATAGAGTTCCTCTGTAAACGCGGCCACAATCGGTGTCGATGTGATCACGGGAGCCGTGTTATTGTGAACGGTTAATGTGAAACTTTGCGTGTGGCTACTCCCTTTACTATCTTCCACACGAACACTGATATTGAAATCACCGATCACATCAGCCAACCAGCTGATGAGCCCTGTATCTGCAGAAATACTCATACCCGTTGGCGCAGCATCTAAATAGTAGGTTAAGAGATCATTATCGATATCTGTTGCTTCTACGTCATATTGATATTGCTGATTTTGAGCAATAATAATGACTGGCGTACTGACGATTACAGGCGGATTGTTCGTGTTATTGTCATTGTCGGATATTCGAGCAATAAACGCATCCTTTGAGCCGCCACCGAATAAGGGTTGTAAAGCATTGTTGACGGGGAAATCTTTTTTAGATTTGGTCGTTCCCACAATATAGGCACGACCATTATTGTCGACTGCTATTCCATGAGGTCGATCATCTTGCTTACCACCTAGGTAACTCGAAAAAAGAAGTGTATTACCATCCATACTGATCTGACTAACGAAAACATCACTTTTCCGATTGCGTATTGGCTGTAATGCGTCAACCAGAGGAAAGTTATCCGAGTATGTTTGGCCCGTAATCCAAATGCTGCCATTAGGTCCTCGTGCAATAGCCTGTGCCTGATCTTTTTTATCACCACCCAAATAGGTAGAAAAAACAAAACTGTCTCCATTCGCGCTTATGCGACTGACGAAAGCATCTGCTTTGTTAGCACTACCTTGGCCTAACTGCGTTTGTAGCGCATTAGCTGTCAAGGGAAATCCGACTTTCGAGCGTGTCCAACCTGTAACCACGGCGCTGTTATCACTCAGAACCGTAATTCCTTTAGCAACCTCATGCTTATCACCACCAAGGTAGGTCGCGTAAACCAGCTCTTGCCCGTCAGGACTCAACTTGGCAACAAAAGCATCCTGCCCACCACCAGCAAAGTCAGGTTGTACTGCATTGACTGTTATCGGAAAATCTCGTTTAGATCGCGTCCAGCCCGTAATATAAATGGCATTTTGATCATCAATAGCAATCGCCTTTGCTTTATCGGCTTTTTTGCCACCCAGATAAGTTGAAAAATTGTAAGCTGATCCATCGTTTTTCAGTTGTGTAATAAAGACATCTTTAGCAGAACCTTTCCTTTTATTCTGCAAAGCTAATTCCACAGGAAAGTCATTTGAACGTGTCACGCCGGTGATGGTGGGTTCATTATTTGATGTCAGTGCAATCCCCATAGCACGATCATCTTTACGACCTCCAAGATATGAGGCATAGCTGATCTGACTACCATCGATAGAAAATTTAATCAGATAGGCATCTCTGGTACCGCCACCAAAAAAAGGCTGAAGCGCGTTCACCAAAGGAAAGTCATTTTCAGATCCGGTTGTACCTGCGAGATAAACATGCCCTTGCGAGTCTACGGCAAGGCCGGAACCAGCATCCGTATCATCACTCTGATTCCATTCTTCGCCTTCATCCTGGCTACCACCAAAATAGGTCGCATAAATCAGGCTTCCACCATCGGCACTCACTTTGGCGACAAATGCATCTCGGCTGCCGGACAGCGTCTGCTCTATATTTGATATTGGAAAGTCCAGTGAGTGTGTCGTACCGGCTATATAGGCATTGTGATTGTCATCAACCACGACTGAAAATGCCGCATCCCGTTTGCTGCCACCCAGATAGCTTGCATAATCCAGTACCGGGTCAATAATCAGAGGGCTATCCAAATTATAGTCCGAGACATCGAAACCGACCGTGTTATCGGCAAGTAGTTGATATTGACCTTCTATAAAGGTTCTTTGATCACCATTTTGTTGATAGACAATCGGTTTTTGTTGGATCAACACGCCATGGCCCGTATCCAATTGCAGATCACCTTTGGCTGTCAATTCAACCGTTTTAACGCCCTCAAAACTCAGTTTGATCGCTGCCACATCAGCACCGGGTTGAACGATAAAATCATATTCCAGTTTCTGAGTAGCTTTTATGGCCGTTTGAGGCCCTTCTTTCTGTACTTGATCGGCATGATAACGAACATCAATACCCGCATATACTTCCTTACTGATGACATCCGAATAAATCGGCACTTCCGTCTGCCACTGGGCTGGATCACGCCCTTTGAAATAATTAATCTGTCCTGAAAGCTTTGTACCACCGATAAAACCGGATGGTGATTTGGCATCCATATAATGCATTTTTACGCTACTGAATACTTCACCATTTGCGATACTGGGATTTGTATTTTGTAACTGTAGTTCAGCACCTTCCGAGCCAAGCAACAGTACGTAACCCCTTCCTCGCGCCAAGTACTCAATATCATGATCCGCTACCTGTCCAAGATTCTGCTCAAAATGCATTGGCAGTTGTTGGTATTGCTGCTCAGCAGGCGTGCTTATGTTTCGCTCCACAACATTGGAAGGAGTGGCAGTAGTGACTGAACGATTAGAAAGAACAGAGGGATCCGCTACAACAGAGGCATCACTTTTGTTTAAATGGCCAGACAAGGACAAACTTACCACACCGGCTATTAAGACTATTGCGCTGGTAATAACCTTAATAGTCATAGCACTTGATGACATTTTTTGATGACTTCTTGTCTCTTTGCCAACTAGGGACATGTGTGTTTCTCCGTGTACTTTCATTTAAGCGATCTCTCTTTGTCGTGATGACATAATTAATAACGTAATTGATGAATCGTCAGAAAAACCTGATCATCAGACAGAGCCCTTTTTTAGTTAACCGCAATGGTGTTTGAAGGTTGAGTATATTCCTTGCCTTCTGGTGTAATAAAGGTCGTCATAGAAAGCCCACCCGGTGTTGTATCCAGACGGATCTGCGCCACTCGCTCACCATTGGTGTATTTCATAAAGTCATCCTGCATTGCTATAGTGACGGTATAGGTCATAGTAGCTGACAAAACACTTGGACCATCAGGAATATCAATAGAGGCACTGGCTGTTGCGGAAGCTTCCGTGCCGGAGAGTGCTGAGCTCATAACAGTAGTAGACTCCACTCCGGATGAAGGCATTCTCGCGGGGGTAATCTTCAGTGCAACAGTACTACCAACGGGTACTCCCGTTGTCGAAAAACCTACTGCCACAGGATTAAGAGTCGTCTTTGGAAGCACGATATCCGCATTCCCTGTTGGTGATGTCGGTGCTGAAACACCCGCTACAGTGGTGATAGAGAGTGTTGGTAGTCCTGCTACAAAAACATTACCCGGGGTAGGAGAGAAAGAAAACTCTGGATCAGTGTGGGCTGTACGAAACAGATGTTCTGCTTCTATACGAATCCTCCCCGGCAAATCGTGGGAGTCTGTAGCATGCCCTGCCCTTATAGAACCATTACCAGCCACTGTAGTGGCAACAATTCGAACCCCCCCTCCAGAACCAAAGCCTCCTTCCAGTCCGACGGAAGCTCCTGACGCGATACCTGACGCTCCACCATCAGCCTTGATAAGTCCGGTATCACTAATTGTCAATGTCGTAGTAGAGGCGATAAGGATCGCACCACCACCACCACCACCGCCTGAACCGCTTAAGATATTGCCGCTGCCGCCACCGCCACCAGAACCTCCGATCAAAGGCAGAAGAGTCGGCGATCCGTAAACTCCAGCGTAAAGCGCAAAGCCTCCATCTCCTGGTTCAAAACCTGCTTCACCGCCCCCCGGTCCAAGACCTGCACCTCCATTTCTATCAACAAAGAATTCTCCACCCAGACCTCCTAAACCTCCATCATATCCACCCGGTCCACCAATACCTGCTAGACCATCATCAGTTAGATCTCCATCTCCTGCACTGCCTATATCAGGACTATCACCGCCACTTACATCAATAGTCCCATCAATTAACACATCCCCACTAGCCAATATAGTGACAGGTGTATTTGTAATATTTTTTTGAAATGTCACTGTCACACCAGCAGGAATATTGACCGTGGTGAAGTTAAACACGCCATCCGACGGTAGTTGTAGTTGAGTATTTTCCGTTGGGTTAAATGCACCATCGGCACCGGTACTGCCGCTGTCAAATGCTTGACTTAAGCCGGACATCAAGCTCAAGCCTAATCCCAGAGCCACTGCAAGACTGGTCTTTTGTTGCTTTGGTTTAGTAATCATTGTTCGCCTCTTTATTTGTGTTGTTGTCATGTTTGTTATGGATAGTTTCATAAACCGACTCCGGTTAATTAGTGATGTTGAATGTGTTGTCCGGGCTGGCATTTGCAGAGCCTGTCCCAGCGGGTGTTGTGATCGTTATGGCACGCGTGCCTAGGGTTGCATTGGCATCAATGATTATTTCGACCGTCAATTGTGTACCTTCAAGATTGACGGTGGGCGCACCAATGGTCAGATCGGTAAAAGGAGTGACGTTGACACTGCTGGCATCGGTAAGGTTGATGCCGTTAACGGTCAGAATAAACGATGTCCCTCTGGGTTCCTGCTCGGGATTCAGCGAATAAATAATCGGTAAGTCACCCATTATTTTTATCTTAGCATTGGCAGATCCTGCGAATGGAACCTCCTCCGCTCCGGCCATTAATCTAACCAGACGCGTTGTCAGTGGAGCTGTCTCGGCAACATTTAGTGTTACGCTGACCTGCATACCATCGGCTGCCGCACCCAGAGTCCCTGTTTGGGTAATACCATCATTCGGCTCAATGATCACATCGGTGACCGCATCGAGAGCATGACCTTCTACGGTTAATAATGTTGTCGTGTTGCCGGGGATTAATCCTGGACTAACTTGAAAGATATTGGCACCTAATGCCACACCCAGCATGGGCGCTGCGAGTAGAGTTTCATTATCATTTCCGGCAGGTGTCGATAGTGATTTTTCGATTCCCAGTAATGGCGAAGTGATCAAAAGATCCGTTGTATTATTCGTCGCAGATATCTCTTTCTCGATACCTAGCAATGGCGCGGTAATTAAATGAGTTGTCGTTCCCTGTTCTGAACCGCCCGGGGTTAAAAAGATGCCTAATGGTTTTGAAAATACATTGTTATCGCCAACGGGTGGAGCATAGGGTTCGGTGATATAGACCGGCGTTTCGTAATCAAGCGTGACTGATGAGGTGATGGTCAGTGAGGTAACACCCAAAGTACTTCCTGTGATAATAATACTGACAGCTTCGGCAGGTTGTGTTTGTCCCGCAGGAATAATAACCGTTGCTGGACTGACTGTTGCCAAGCTCGTATCTGAAATAGCCAATGAAAGCGTTTGATCCACGAGTTCAGCTACCGGTAAAGTGATTGTAATCGGAACGGCATCTCCCAGATTGTTGACAGCGATTGGTGAGGGAGTAACCAGCAAGGCTAGTAAAGGTGGAAGAATCGTTATTGTCGAGGTGTCGCTTCCCAGTGATGTTGTGAAGGTTAATATTTGCGTGCCTAGGGGAACGTTACTATCGACAAGAAAATCGAATTCTACGGATGAGCTTGTTGAAGAAAGGTTAGAGGCATCTAGTCCAGGATGATCGACACTTACCTGTGCATTCTTAACATTGGTACCGGTGGCTGTCATTCTTAATGTTTGGCCAATATGAATTTCTGAAGGCGATAATAATTGAATAACTGGAGGCGCTGTACTGACATCTGAGAGTATGGAAATGATGTTTCCGGCACCATCGTACTGATACTCAATAACCTTTCGAGAATCTGCAGAACAGATGTTCATGCATAGAATAAAAAGTAACATGCATAAGCATGCATAATATTTATTTCCTAACAAAACCCCTTCTCTGTTCGTCATGATATTTTTTATTGCTTCCCTTAATATTGCCTACTTTTTGAAATGCTCATTTTCTTCTTGCTCGATTAAAATTCATTACTCGCCTAAGCTCAAGTTAAAGAATGTCACTGTAGGAAAAGTAACATCACCTGCAACACTAGTTTACTGTTTGGGGATGAATAAATTATTTTATGATGTTTTTTTTTAAATTTTTAATGTCAATGGATCCATATTTTTCAAACTAGATACACCTTCTTCAGTAGTTCAAAAAAAATCGAATGCCGTAACCTAATCAACTTAACAATTCAAAATATCTAAGGTATGTTCTTAGACCTTGCAGTAGAGCCTTCCCCCTCACTCCTTAAATTTTCGCAGCAATCTTCCCCAGAGAGTTTAATTGCTTTGGTAGTTCTTATTCGATCAATGAATGACTGTTACACCAATTCCATTGAAGGATATTCTCCCCCTATAACGGTACAAAATAATAAAAACTTTAAAAACTTATTTTATGTGCATATTCTTGCACTCGTGTTTGTAACATTTGGTTATGTTGTTTAATGAGTTTTATTGTCTTGCAGAAAAGCTAAAGAGCTTATTGATTTGGGTGCATCCTACTTGGTGTTTCTTCAGATAAGGGTATCTGATGAGAAAAAAACACTAGATTTAACTGAGTTGTTAAATACTATTTATCGAAACAGTTTCGATTCAAAGCGTCGAGTATTATTATAAAGTCGCTACCTCGAACAGTTCCATTTTTTTCTTAAAGTGCACAGAAATAAGCCGTGTAGTATTTCTATACTACATGGCTTATTTCTGTCTTATGCTTCAAGTGTTTCTATTCAATAAATAACTAACTGTCGAACAAGTTCTATATGCCCGAGTACTTCGGAAATTTCAGCGTTGATCGAATCTTTCGTTTCTTGCTTCAAAGATGGATCATCTCGCGTTAATACACTAACTGTCGCAGGATGCACAAAGAGATCTTTTGTGTGATAACACTCAACGGGGGCTTTGGGTAGTGCACCATCATGATGATAGTCTTTTTCCAAAGTCTCATTTGAAATAGTACCGAGCATGTCTTTTAGCAGTAGTGTCTTACTCAAATATTCATCACACTGTGGCAAACGAAATCTTGCACTTTCAATAATGGTTTCTGATAAAGCGAGTAATGTATTTGCTCGCTGATTAACCATCGCTATAGTCAGATCAGTTGAGTCCAAACTATTAACAAGTTTCTTAGCTTCAATCTCATACTCAGCAAGCAAGCCTGCTACTTTTGACAGTTTCTCACGCTCTTTTATGTCTGTAACTTCTGTTTTTTTTACATTTTTAAGCTCATTGTCTGACATGGCAGTACTGGCATGTAGGTTTGGTGTCATGAGGATAAGGCTAAGTGCCGTTGCCTGTAGTGATCTCTTTATCATAGTTTGAGCCTTTATCATTGAGTAAAAATATTATGCTAATGATAACGATTTAGATTCATAATTGGAAGGGTATATATCAAGAGCTATAGCTAACGTGGTCTTAGTAGATGTTCTTCACTGTATCAACAGTGAAATAGAACCGTAACTAGGTAAAAAATCACTTGTCGGAACACATTATAAATGACCTCACAGAAATATGAGATGGAGCCATTATGTTCGACGCTAGTCTCGTTGATTGTTGTTTATGCCGTTAAGCTAGTTATCAACTAGCTGGACATTTATAAAATTTCCAATACTGTCACTACTTACGAACAGATCGAAAGGCTAGCTAAACCCATTAATGGAGAGAGTAGATGGCTGATACATTCAAAGCACTCGTTGCAGACAATAAAACAGGTGACTATCAAGTTGAATTTCGCGATCTTCCAGAGCAAGAACTTCCAAGTGGCGAAGTCAGTATTGCCGTTGAGTATTCAACGTTAAATTATAAAGATGCTTTAGCAATCACCAACAAAGCACCGATCGTGCAGAATTTTCCATTAATTCTGGGCATTGATCTCGCCGGTAAAATTGTTGAATCAAACCATAGAAATTTTAAATCTGGCGATGTTGTTCTCGTCAATGGCTTTGGTTTGTCAGAACGCCACAATGGGGGCTATACACAACGTGCTCATGTGAATGGTGACTCTGTCATCCATATTCCAAAAGGATTAACCACAAAAAAAACAATGGCGATAGGTACTGCTGGATATACGGCCATGCTCTCCGTTATGCGCCTACAAGAAGGCGGTGTTAAACCTGAAAGTGGCCCTATATTAGTGACCGGTGCAGTCGGTGGTGTCGGTAGTATTTCTATTTCATTATTAAAAAAATTAGGCTATCAAGTGATCGCCTCAACTGGACGTAAAAATGAAACTGAGTATCTAAAATCATTAGGCGCAGATGAAGTTATTGATCGGAATATCCTATCAGCTTCCGCCAAGCCATTACAAAAAACTAAATGGGCTGGTGCGATAGATTCAGTCGGCAGTCACACATTAGCTAATGTCATCGCACAAACAAATTACAACGGTGTAGTGACGACATGCGGCCTTGCGCAAGGCGCGGATCTACCGGCCACAGTGATGCCATTTATTTTACGTAATGTCGCTTTGTTAGGAGTCGATTCGGTGAACACTCCCATCGAGCGAAGAGTAGAAGCATGGAACCGTTTAGACAATGAATTAGAGACTAAAAAGATTGAAGAGATAGCACGTGTTGTTGCATTTTCAGACATTATGATCCATGCAATATCACTATTGGAAGGAAATATACGTGGTCGAGTTATTGTAGATATCAATCAGATATAAACTTTATATATGGAACAAATCTAACCAATATAAACTTCGGAACGTTAAGGTTGAAAACAACTTTTCTGAAAGTGTTTTTCTAAAAAAATCGACCGTTATTTTTATATAATATGATCTCATTTATCCACATAAATAGATTTTCTGATAAGCTAATTATCATCAATATATTCTATATTTAAACCTAAGCTTAACCTCATATAAAATGCTTGCAAAAAAATTAAATGAACCTATTCGAGACAACTCAGACTAAAGCCCAAAAGTATCATAAGCACTTGCAAACTTCAGCCTTTTAGCATGGTTATAACTAAGCATCACTTTGTAATTTTTTAAGCAACTCATCAATCAGTGTATACCCAGCACCCCAACCATGATCCATATTCGTCATTGCGGTTTTAAAGCAGCTAATTTCAGCTTCACTGGCATCCATAGGAGTTTGAGTAAGCAACACTTTAGTTTGATCATTCACTGCTTCGAAGACCACTGTCGTTAGCAATAAATGAGGCCAATCTGCCATCATTGGATTTAGAGTTACATTCCATTCTGCATCCGTGCAGGAATAGTGATGCCAGACCATTTTTTCTGGTGCGGTCACTTCTTGAAAGATAACCTTTTGGAAATTAGATATTGCCCCCCACTTCATTTCATTGAGCCATAATCCACCGGGCTTTAGATCAAACTGATGAACAGTGGTCTCAGCGCCGGGGCCATACCATTGATGCAACATTTCGGGATCTGTCCATGCTCTCCATACTAGCTCTCGAGGTGCATCAAAGATTCGTTCTAACTGATATTCGGGTAGTTCGCTCATGTTTTTCCCTTCAACTCTGCTTGTTTAATTTTTAAAAATAACCGTATCAAATTGAGAAAATTTCGTTCTCCTCGATTTAGAATCTTGAGATGTTTTGAACTGGCAGACTAATTCATCTAAAAAGGTTCATAAATGTCAGAAACTGACTCTTCCCTTCGATCAATCACGAGAAAAATAACATCTGGATTTTCAGATACTTGACTGTAGCTACTTACTTTCATAACCATACGATTATATACGAAATAATTCTTGTCAACTACTTATCTAAACAGGAAGTTTAAATACTCAGCGCTGTCAGTTTTTATAATATTTAAGATAGAACGAACGAGTAACTTTTCAGTCATTTACCACCTGTTATACATCAAGTATAACCGATGGTAAATTTAAATATAGTTAAACAAACTCAACTCTTGAGTCTTAACAAAGGTTTGCTGAGCAGCTTGTAAAGTGGTTTGCAGTTGATTTAGTTTCACCGCAGCTTCTGCAAGATCAACATCATTTATATTTGAGCGTTGATCAATCAAGGTATCCGTAATTTGGGCATTTATTTCTTGCTCAGTACTGATCATTCCCATTCGGCTTGCAATGCTATTTCTAACCAGCGTGATGTTATCTTTCGCTATCGCTAGATCGGGTGTCGCGGTCGTCACTGCTGTTTGTATAGAAACAGGTGTTGCTAGTGGGTTTGATAGTTCTGAGATCACTGATTCAACAATGGCAAAAACGGATCGCCCTGCTCCCGTATTTTCAAAAACTTCCTGGCCCGAGTTGCCATCCGTGACACGTCGTCCATCAGCAATTTGTATGCTTCGTTGTCCGTCATTGCCTGTGTATGCTACGTTTGTTCCTGAATCATCAAATGGCTCGGTATCTGTGGTCAGTCCGGCGTATAGATAGTCACCGTTACCGTCTCTGACATTGGCCAGATCAACCATTATATCTAACTCATCCTGTAGTTGATTCGCTAGCTGCGCTCGCGTTGAAGTATCTTTACCAAGACCACTGGTAATTAGACCATTAATCCGACTAAGTGCTGTGTCGACTGCATCTAAAACAGTCTCAGATTGATCGAGTCGGTTATAGGCAAAATCACCATTCGTATTGTATTGCTCATTGCGTTCTATCGTTCTGTTTAATTCGACAAGCTTCGTGGCTGCCGCTGGATTATCAGAAGCCGAATGAATTTTGGTTCCTGTTGCCAGCTCAGTTTGTAGCTTGGCAATTTCTGAATTTTGGCGAGATAAACCCGCAAGGTTTGATGAATAAAGTTGATTAGTTGAAACTCGCATAATCTATACTCCTTTATAAATTAATCTATTTATCGAATGGCCTGAAGCAAGGTTCCGAACAACTCATTCCCAACCGTGATCACCCGCGCAGCAGCTTGATACGCTTGTTGGTATTTGAGTAGATCAGCAGCCTCTTCATCGAGGTTAACGCCTGATACGCTTTCACGCGCCGCAATCGCATTCTCATGAACGACTTCCATCGCTGCTAATCCTGTTTTCGCTTGTTTTGTTTTTGTACCGATATCACCGATCAACTGACTATAAGCATCAGTGAAACTAGCGTTGCCGCCTTCCATCGTATTATTGATCTGTAGATCAGCCATCGCTAGCATATTCGCATTATCACCGACACCGACAAAGGGATCGGCAGCCGCAGCAATTTGACTTGGGTTCGATAGTGCTACCGTTATTTGTGAGGCCACATCTTTCATTGGTTGGATAAGAAAACTATCGCCAGCCGCCGCACCCGTTGTCACCGTAATATCGAGTCCATCCACATTCAATGCAGGGCCAGCACCAAGGTTTGTTTGAGTATTATCAGATAATCGTGTCGCAGTGTAATTTGTGCCATCAAAGCTAATTCGATAATCCGATGTTGTCAGTTGGTTAACTTGTGCGGCATTAAAGTCGACCGTCATCGCGCCCGTTACCGTACCTTCACCCGCCGCAACTGGAGATGGAATCGTAAAGAGATCACTGCCTAAATTTCCCGCAAGATCACGTCCACCCGCTTGTAAATTATTAAATTCAAGTGCAACACCTGCCGCAAGTCGGCCTAATGAATTTCTAGTTTCGTCCAAAACTTCTTCGCGAACATTGAATAAGCCGCCAACTTTGCCTGACGTAATGCCGTCCGAAATAACAACGGTTGCTGAACCTACCTGGTAGGCTACTTCAAGTTGTGACGGTTTATTTGGGTTTACTTGTGTAGTGAGATCAACACTTGATGCTGCGCTGACTAAAGATTGCCCACCCGCAGTCATAACATTAACACCACCGGTGCTTTGTTTGGTTGTCGTAATCCCGATTAAACCAGAAAGCTCAGTTAATGCTTGACCAAGCTGATCCGTCAAGGTGTTTGAACCATCACTAGTCGTACGCCCGTTCATTCGCGTGAGGCCTTCATTGATCTGAGCTATTTGACTGGTTAGAGAGTTAATCTGACTAACATCAGCACGTAACTCCTGATTGATACCTTGGTTCAACCGATTAACTTGATTATTTAAGGTATTAAATTTTGCGGCTAATGACTCTGCTGTTCCTAACATCGTTTGTCGTGTTGCTAATGACGAAGGATCATCCGCTACAGCATTAATAGAATTAAAAAAATCCTGCATGCTCGGTGACAACCCAGCGACATTATCAGCCAACACATTATCGATCTGAGTCGAATAACTGTTATAACCAGACATCGTGCCAACATTGGTCGCACTTGTTTTAACGTTTGTATTTAAAAACTCATTGGCCACACGTTGCACGCTATCAATGTTGACACCATTGCCGATCGCTAGCCCACCGATAATCTGATCTTGTTGAGCAGAAAGGTTTACTCGCTGGCGCGAATAGCCCGGAGTATTTACATTCGTAATGTTATTCCCAGTTGTCGTCAATGCGCGTTGTGCTGCATGTAACCCTGAGATACCTACTCGTAATATATCGCCCATTTTATCTAATCTCCGTTGCTATGCTCTTAAGCATTTCCTTTCCATGCACTTTGCAAACTCTTTCTTTCTAAGATATTCATTACCTTATTTGCATAATTCGGATCAGTTGCATAACCCGCTTGCTGCAATCCTTTTATGTAAGCTTTACTATCGTCGGCACTCTCAACAGCACTTTCGTAACGAGATTGATTTTTGATAAAATCGACATAGTCATCAAAACTTTCTGTGAATGATGGATACGAACGAAATGCCGAGACTTCTTTTTTCGCAACACCGTTTCTATACTCTAAAGATCCAACATTGACAGAGTCACCTTCCCAAGCATGGCTCGCTTTTATACCAAATAAATTATGGCTGTTTGAACCATCATTATTTTTGATCACCTTCTTACCCCAACCTGTTTCTAAAGCTGCTTGCGCGATCAATAAAGCGGGATTAACGCCAATCTCTTCAGCTGCACGTTCCGCATGAGGCCGCATGGTTTCAATAAATTCTTCAGGCGTATCAAAAACTGATCGTTCATAACCTTCCATTTTATTAGGCTGGCTAACATTCGTAATTGATTCGCGTATTCCTTGCTGTTGTTTCACCTGCTCATAAATGGAACTTGTATTTCTTTGTAATGTGTTTTTATTCAAATCAACAATAGGAGTAACAGCTTCTTTTCCGAGTTTCTGTTGTGTCACTTGCTCCGTAGAATTAAAGGCATTTCGTATAGTTCCACTATTTAATACACCCGAATAATTATAGGGGTGACGATAATGCTGTGTTGAAGGCCCAAAACCTTTTACACCAGCTTCGACTGTTGGCATTTGATGGCTATCATTTGTTGGCGTATCTTTCTTACTCTTCATCTTTGTTAGCTGAGCTTCAATTACCTTCGCTACACCAAAATCACCACGTTCAGAAATATCTACCGCGATCTGTTTATCAAACATATCTTGATACATTCGCGAACCATCGTTTTCCATCAAGCCATCGCCACTACTGGCATCACGTAAACTTTTCAACATCATCTCTACAAAGGTAGATTCAAACTCTTTCGCAACCTGTTTAATTGCTTCAGGTGATTCCTCACGCGCCGCCGCCTTTAAATTAGCTAAACCATTAAAGTCGGTATAAATCCTTGAGTTTGTCGATTCCGATATCATAAGTATTCCTAAACAAAATTATTTTCTAAGTAATGCTTAGCCTTTATGCATGCGCTATGCCAATCAGCCATAATCACTATAATTCAATGACTTATGTAGATTCAGCTGATAATTACGGGCATATCCTTGCCGGGCGGCAATAGAATGTAGGGAGGGTAATCAAAAACTAGCAATCTTTTACAGTTCGTTTTCAGAACATTATCTAAACTTACATTTTATGCTGTAACACTCTACACTTGATTGGAAAATTTCCAGTGGAATAGCACCAAGGAACCTAGATGGAAGAAGAATTTCTACTCAGTAAATCAACCTACAAATGGTCAGTACGTTTATTTAGCCGACTTGAAAAAATGCTGGGTGTAAATATCCACATGCATCAAGAACAGAACAGCGTAGAACAAGGAGACATTTTTCTTTTTAACCATTTTGCTCGCTTTGAAACCTTCATCCCACAATATTTAATCCATAAAAGTACCGGAGCCTACTGTCGCTCTATCGCTTCTGCCGAATTCTTTAAAGAAGACGATGCATTCACAAGCTACATGATCAAGCTTGGAGCTGTCCCCAATGATCGCCCCAACCTTTTACCCTTTATGGCGAGGGAAATTCTACGCGGCCATAAAGTTGTTCTGTTTCCTGAGGGTGGTATGGTCAAAGATCGATCCGTCATCGATGATAATGGCGAACTTAATGTCTACTCACGAACAGCCGAAATTCGTCGTAAGCATCACACCGGGGCAGCCCTATTAGCCGTTGCACTTGAAGGATTCAAATCACAGATAAAACTCGCTGAGCAGCAAAACGATACGCATCAACTGGAAAGCTGGCGAGAATCATTACAGCTCGATAGCATTGATGGCTTACTCGCCGCCGCACATAAACCCACCAATATTATTCCCGCTAACATTACCTTTTATCCTATTCGTATAGAAGATAATTTTCTACGTCGCACTGCAGAGATCATTAACCGAAAAAAACTCAGCCCACGTGCCGCCGAAGAAATAATTATCGAAGCGAATTTGGTGATGAAAAATACGGACATGGATATTCGTTTAGGTGCTCCAATCTCACCCAATGATGTCTGGCGTCGGTTAGATAAGTCCGTGCTGAATTTTTTAAACAAACGCTGTAAGCAGCTTGAAGATTATTTTTCTTTTGAACCCATAAAAAATAAATTACTTCGTCGTTTAATAAAGCGAATCAACCGAAGATGTATCGAGAAGTTACGCGATCAATACATGCAATCGATGTATAAACTGACGACGATCAACTTAAGTCACTTAGCATCCGCAGCTATTTTCAAATTAATCGATAATGGTGAAGTTATTATTGATGAAAAAGATTTTTATAAAATCCTTTACCTATGTATCAAACAAGCTCAAAAAAATGAGCATGTTTTTTTACATCGAAGTTTACGTAACCCAGTCTATTATGAAAAAGTCATTCAGGGTCAATCAACAGGCATATTAACTTTTTTGCATAATGCCTTAACCTCTGAGTTGATAGAAAAAAAAGATAATCGGTTTCGTTTTACTGAAAAGCTATTGCATGAACACGGCCTAGATCAAATCCGCTTACAAAATATAATTGCGGTTTATGCCAACGAGTCAGCTCCCATTCAAGAACTTTCTGCCTCAATAGAAAAAGCCATCACAGAAGAAGCCCATATTTCAGAGCAAACATGGGCTAGATACCGCTTTAATGATGAGCATGTCAGCTTTGACTGGCATAAAGCATACTATTCAAAACCTCGCCATCAAGTCATTAATGATCAACAAACGGCTACCTTCTCAGGAAAACCTTATCTATTCATGCCCGAAGATCGACAAAAAATCGGGGTTGTATTAGTCCATGGACTACCTGCTTCACCTGCTGAACTGAAAAGCTTTGCAGAGCGACTAGAACAAAGTGGTTATGCTGTCATTGGTGTTCGTTTAGCTGGGCATGGTACTTCGCCTTGGGATCTAAAAGAAAGAAGCTGGCCGGAATGGGTTGAGTCTGTTCGACGAAGCTATAACATTTTATCGACATTTTGTGACAAGGTATGTCTAATAGGATTTTCTACAGGCGGCATTGCCTCATTATTACTTGCTGCTGAAAATCCTGAAAAACTTGCCGGTGTAGTGACCGTCGCTGCACCTGTTAATTTCAATAATAGCAGTATCGCATTTGTGCCCATTTTGCATGGTTTGAACAAGCTCTTATCATTGATCCAGTCTGAAGAGAGCACCAACCCTTTTCGCGAAAGTGACTCTGCACACCCAGAAATTAATTATCGCCATATTCCACTAAAATCTTTATACGAGCTACGCTTAATGATAGATGCCATGAAAAAGTGTTTACCTGATGTGCTATGTCCAGCCTTAATCATACATGCGAACAATGACCCTATTGTAGAAAATAGTAGTGCTCAGGTTATTGAAGACCATATTGGATCGAAGGTGGTTTCAGCCATCAAAATTTCTTCTGATCGACATGGTTTGATCCTTGAGGATATCGGCGACTGCCAGACTCATATTATGTCTTTCTTGACAAGACTATCTGAAACAGAACAAGATGTGCCTTTACATATTTCTCAAGATGAATATGTATAAACTATAGTTAAAAATCAGTATCATTATTTTAAGGGGATTATGGTGTTGTTATTTTTTATCGTTTTTTTGATTTTACTCATCACATTAGCTTTTTTTAAAGCCAGCTTAACTAACACAACCATTTCGATCGTTGCGTTTCTTTTTCTAAGCAGTATGTACGCCTGTGTTCCCATGTTGTTGCTCATACCACTCTGGATTATTTCTCTGCTAATTTTGATCACATTAAATATTGATTCAGTCAGAAAAAAATACTTAAGCAAACCCGCACTTACTCTGTTTCGAAAAGTGCTCCCGCCACTTTCATCAACAGAAAAAGAAGCCATGGAATCCGGTGATGTCTGGTGGGATGGCGATCTGTTTAGCGGTGATCCTGACTGGAATAAACTATTAAACAACCCAAAGCCAACTCTCTCCACTGAAGAACAAGCCTTTCTAGATGGCCCCGTCGAAATCCTCTGTAATATGATAGATGATTGGCAACTCACTCACGTCGATAAAAATTTACCGAAAGAAATTTGGTCGTATTTAAAGAAAGAAAAATTCTTCGGCATGATCATCACAAAAGAACATGGTGGTTTAGCCTTCTCAGCCCTCGGCCATTCGACTGTCGTAATGAAGATAGCAACACGTAGTCTAACCGTTGCTGTCACCGTAATGGTTCCTAATTCGCTGGGCCCCGGCGCGCTACTACAAATTTACGGTACACAAGCACAGAAAGATCACTTTTTACCAAGGCTCGCAACAGGCAAAGAAATTCCCTGCTTTGCTCTCACTGGACCTGATGCCGGCAGTGACGCAGGGGCAATGCCAGATTACGGAATAGTCTGTCGGCAAGATTTTGAAGAGAAAAAAGATGTGTTGGGTATAAAAATAACGTGGGAAAAACGCTACATCACCCTCGGCCCTGTGGCGACGATTTTAGGACTTGCCTTTAAACTTTATGACCCTGATAAATTGATCGGCGATCAAGAAGATATCGGTATCACTTTGGCTCTGATCCCTACGAAACATAAAGGCGTAAAGATTGGACGACGTCACATTCCAATTGACGTACCATTCCAAAATGGCCCCAACTCCGGCACCGATGTTTTTATCCCCATGGATTGGCTAATCGGTGGCCAAGAATATGCTGGCAAAGGTTGGACAATGTTAATGGAATGTCTAGCCGAGGGCCGTGGTGTTTCTTTACCCGCACTCAGTGCCGGTGCGGCTAAGCTAGCCAGTCGTTCGTCTGGTAACTACGCCATTGTGCGCAAACAGTTCAACACATCAATAGGGCGTTTTGAAGGCGTACAAGAGGCATTAGGACGAATAGGTGGTTTAACCTATTTGATCGAGTCAGCTCGGACAATGACACTGGGGGCACTTGATCAACATATTAAGCCTTCGGTGGTCACAGCAATTATCAAATATCATCTAACCGAGAGTATGCGTACGATTGTCGATGACGCGATGGATATTCATGGCGGCAAAGGCATCATGATGGGGCCGAGTAATTACCTCGGTCGCGTCTATCAATCTATTCCTGTCAGCATTACTGTCGAAGGCGCGAATATTCTTACCCGAAATATGATGATTTACGGCCAGGGTGCAACACGTTGTCATCCATTTGTGCTAAAAGAAATGCTTGCTGCAGGAGAAAGTGACGACAACGTAGCACTCGAGCAATTTGATCAAGTTCTCTTCAAACACATGGCCTTTACGCTTAATAACAAGGCTCGCGCATTCGTTTTAGGTTTAACGAATGGTCACCTTGGTTCAACCCCTAATCAGGGCCCCGGTAAGCGGTACTATCAACAACTAGGACGTATGAGTGCAGGCTTGGCTTTCATCTCAGATATTGCCATGGGCTCACTAGGCGGAACTCTTAAACGTCGTGAATTTATCTCTGCACGTCTCGGCGATGTGTTGAGTTATCTCTATTTAGGCTCTGCGATCTTGAAGCGATTTGAAGAGCAAGGCCGGCCTAAAGAAGATGAGGCTCTAATGTGTTGGGCCAGTGAATATTGTCTCTATAATATTCAGGAAAGTTTCTATGGACTGTTTAATAACTTCCCAATATCATGCTTAGGCAAATCATTACGCTTCCTTATTTTTCCTTGGGGAAGAAGCTTTAAATATCCATCCGATCAACTCTCTAGCGAAATATCTACCATGCTCACCACGCCCTCAGAAACGCGTGATCGTTTAACGGAAGGTATGTTTATCCCAGATGATGAAACTGAGCCGCTCGCTCAATTAGAAAAAGCTGTCGAACTCATGATTGATGCTCAGGCCATAGAGGAAAAGATCATCAAGGCCAGAAAGTCTGGTCAGATTTCAGAAGTCCCAGGCGAAGCTCTCTATCAAACCGCACACTCAGCAGCAGTTATTGATGCTGACGAAGCCGAGCAAATGGAAGCGATGTTACAAGCCCAACGCAACGTGATCATGGTTGATGATTTTGATCCGAAAGAAGTTTGAAACAATCGTTCTAGACGGAGAGCTCTATAAATGAAAAAGATGTCCGGTCATTCGGTATTTGTCGTTGATGGCAGTCGATCACCTTATTTAAAATCGACTAGCCCCAAACATGCAATGCTTGCGTCTGAACTCGCGATCAAATCCGCATATCCTTTACTCGCTAGACAACCCTTTTCACCAGAAGAACTAGACGAAGTCATTCTTGGCTGCACCATGGCAGGTCCCGATGAGGCCAATATCGCGCGCGTAGTTTCACTACGCTTAGGTTGTGGCAAAAACGTTCCAGCCTGGACTGTACAACGCAATTGTGGATCGGGTATGCAAGCCCTCGACTCTGCGGCGCGCAACATCGCCAGTGGTCGTGCCGACCTTATCATGGCTGGTGGCGCAGAATCCATGAGTCACGGCCCTCTGCTTTTTCCACCGAACATGACAGACTGGCTCGGTAATCTCGCTAAGGCGAAAACTCCACAGGCCAAAGCCAAGATTTTAGCCTCGTTCAAACCCGCAAACTTAAAACCAATTATCGGTTTATTACGGGGACTTACTGATCCAACTGTGGGGCTAAACATGGGCCATACTGCGGAAATTCTCGCCGATAAATTTACAATTTCTCGACAAGAGATGGATGAATTTGCGGTCGCTAGTCATCAAAAATTACTCGCAGCACATGAAGCAGGACGTCTAAGTGAAATAGAAACTATCTACGATTGGGAAGGTCATGTTTACCATCATGATGAAGGGGCAAGAGCCGACTCTTCCGTTGGAAGATTAGCAAAGCTAAAACCTGTTTTTGATAAAAAATTTGGCATGGTCACACCCGGAAATAGTTCTCAAATTACCGATGGTGCCGCTTGGTTAATGCTCGCCAGTGAAAGTGCCGTAAAAAAACATCAACTCAATGTCATGGGGCGGATCACGGATTGTGAATGGGCGGGTAATGAACCTCGCGAAATGGGACTCGGGCCAGTTCACGCATCAACGCCATTATTGCAACGAAATAAATTAAACCTCGATAGCATTGATTTTATCGAGCTCAACGAAGCCTTTGCTGCACAAGTGATCGGATGTTGTCGAGCTTGGGCAAGTGATGATTATTGCAAAACCGAACTTGGCCTAAAGTCAGCCTTTGGTGAAGTTGATCCAAGCAAATTAAACGTCGATGGTGGCGCCATCAGTGTCGGCCATCCCGTCGGTTCCAGTGGTGCGCGTATTGTGCTGCATTTACTGCATACGCTAGAACAAAGAAATGCAACAAGCGGCTTGGCCACACTCTGTATTGGTGGTGGTCAAGGTGGCGCTATGCTGGTAGAGAGATCATAACAATGAGCGAATTTACATATTATAAAAACTGGCAACTAATGGTTGATGAAGAAAATATCGTTCATCTCTCCATCGATAAACTCGATGCTTCAACCAATGTTTTGTCGTCCGATGTTATGCGAGAACTTGATCTAGCATTAGCAGAAATAAAAGCCACGCAGCCAAGAGGCTTGTTGATCGATTCGGCAAAAAGTAATGGCTTTATTGCTGGCGCTGATGTCGCTGAATTTAAGCAGATTAAAACACGTGACCAAGCATTTGAGTTTATCCGTTATGGTCAAGGTATTCTCGATAAACTCGAGGCCCTTCCATTTCCGACCGTCAGTCTAATCGATGGATTCTGTGTCGGTGGTGGACTAGAGCTAGCCTTAGCTTGTCGCTATAGGGTTGCAACTGAAGATAGTCGAACTCGAATGGGGTTACCCGAAGTAAAGCTCGGTATTCATCCTGGTTTTGGTGGCACCATGCGTCTGAATCGACTGATCGGTGGCATCGCAGCAATGGACTTGATGTTATCTGGCAGAACGGTTCAAGCTCGTAAAGCTAAAAAGCTCGGCATGATCGATCACCTTGTACCCAAGCGTCACTTGCTCACTGCTGGTCTTAACATGATCAAGGATCAACCTGAACAACAAAAGCTCAGTTCGTTAAAAGCCCTTGCCAGCAATAATTCCATTTCAAGGCTGATGTTAGCCCGACAGTTTAGGAAGCAAGTCGCAAAACATGCAAAACAAAATCAGTACCCCGCTCCCTATGCCTTGATCGATCTTTGGCAAAATCATGTCAGTTCCGATTCAGACATGTTGACTGCCGAAGCAGAATCTGTAGCTGAATTGGTGATCAGTGATACCTCAAAAAATCTCGTAAAGGTTTTCTTTTTACAAGAACGCATGAAGGCCTTGGGTATTGAAAAAGACTATATGACCAATAAGAAAAATCCAGGGCATATTCATGTTATCGGCGCAGGTGTAATGGGTGGTGATATTGCCGCCTGGTGTGTTGTTCAGGGTTTTACGGTGACGTTACAAGATCAAAAACCTGAACTTATTGCGCCAGCTTTGAAACGTGCAAAGAAATTATTTACTCGGAAATTTAAACAAAAACATTTACTGATGAGTGCCTTTGATCGACTACACCCCGATCATAATGGTCTCGGTATCGAAAAAGCCGATATTGTCATCGAAGCTATTGTAGAAGATATAGACATTAAACAAGACTTATACAAAGCCATCGAACCGCGCCTAAAAGCGGATGCCATTCTTGCTACGAATACCTCAAGTATAGAATTAGAAGCGCTCAGTAGCTGTCTGAAAAATCCACAACGGTTGGTTGGGATCCATTTCTTCAATCCCATTCCGAAAATGCAGCTGGTCGAGGTGGTTTCTGGAGAAAATACTGAACAAAAAACAATTGATCGAGCCATTACATTTGTTCGTAGAATTGATCGTTTACCGCTACCAGTCAAAAGCTCACCGGGTTTTTTAGTTAACCGTATCCTTATGCCTTATCTATTAGAAGCCGTAGAATTGTTGGTTGAGGGAAACTCTGCAGAAACCATTGATCAGGCTGCAACTGATTTTGGTATGCCGATGGGCCCCATTACATTAGCCGATACCGTTGGCCTTGATATTTGTTTATCCGTTGCAACTATTTTGGGTGAGAAAATGCACATTTCTGTCCCAGAAAAACTACAACAAATGGTCAAACAAAATCGATTAGGCAAGAAAAACAGAAAAGGTTTTTATGACTATGATGATAAAGGAAACCCAATCAAAACACCGGGTAATATAAAAGAACGTCCAACCGCACTATTGGCCGATAGAATGGTGTTAAGAATTCTTAATGAATCGATGGCCTGTTTAAGAGAAGGTATCGTTGAAGACACAGAGCTGCTTGATGCAGGTATGGTTTTTGGGACGGGCTTCGCTCCTTTTACCGGCGGACCAATGAACTACCTGAACCATCGTGGTCGTGAGGCCACTTTACAACGCTTAAAAGACCTTGAGGAAACTCATGGCTCACGTTTCAAACCAGACCCCGCTTGGTAAGCTAATCTCATTATCAATGATGAGTGATAGCATATAACAGTAATCAATAAGGATGTCGCTATGAAAACAGATACTATTCCTGTCTCTAACACTTCTACACTTCCTGGGTTATTCAGAGAACGTGCGCGTCGTTCACCAAGTAGTATCGCATATCGTCAATATGATCCTACGACACAGAGCTGGCTAGATTATAGCTGGCAACAAACCCTAGATGATATTGCCCACTGGCAAGCCTCTTTCGAGAAACATGATTTACAGGCTGGCGATCGTGTTGCCGTTATGGCCCACAATAGTCATGAATGGGTAGTATATGAACAAGCTGCACTCGGTTTAGGGCTTATCGTTGTTCCCCTCTACATTAACGACAGCGCCGATAATGTTGCCTATATTTTAAACCATGCAGAAGCAAAAATGTTATTCATTGATGGCGATGATCAATGGTCAGAAATTTCCAAAGAAGCTAAACAGTTCACAACCATAAAAACGATCTTGTCGCTTAAACCTACCACAGGGATCTTAGATGAAAGATTACTAATAATTCATGATTGGTTGCTGACAGAAAAAACTTTTTATTTGAAAAAAAATGATGGGCCCCCGAGTGCAATGGCGACCATTGTTTATACCTCCGGAACAACGGGAAAACCCAAAGGAGTCATGCTCAGCCATCAAAATATCTTAACTAATCTAGCATCCTCTTTAGAAACTGTTGATGTTTTCACTACTGACTTATTTTTATCATTTTTACCTCTATCGCATATGCTCGAAAGAACAGCAGGATATTACTTACCTATGATGAGCGGAGCGACCGTTGCATTCTCTAGAGGAGTACCCGTTCTGGGTGAAGACCTACTGACAATTAAACCGACAATCTTAATTTCAGTTCCACGTATTTATGAAAAAGTTTACGCTAAAATAATGGATGGTCTTGATCAAAAATCCCCAATCGCGAGAGGATTGTTTTATCAGGCTGTCGATGTCGGCTGGCATCGTTTTAATTACCAACAGGGGCGAGCCTCATGGCATCCAAAATTAATACTCTGGCCACTACTAGAAAAAATAATTGCCCGTAAAGTCACTGAAAAATTAGGTGGCCGACTTCGTATAGCACTAACAGCAGGCGCAGCAATTTCACCCAAAATAGCTGAACTATTTATAGGTCTCGGCGTTCCAATTTTGCAAGGATATGGACTAACTGAAACTAGCCCTGTCATTAGCGTTAATACATTGGAGTCAAACGATCCTGCCAGCGTTGGCTTAGCTATACCTAATGTTGAAATTCACAAATCTGAGAAAGGAGAACTAATGGCGAAAGGCCCTAACGTTATGTTAGGTTATTGGAAAAACCAACAAGCGACAGATGAAGTCATTGATCAAGCTGGTTGGTTTCATTCTGGCGATAAAATTGAAATGAAAGACGATCATATTTATATTGTTGGTCGCATGAAAGATATTATTGTTTTATCCAATGGTGAAAAAATTCCACCAAATGATATGGAGTTAGCCGCGTCACTTTACCCCTGCTTTGAACAAGTTTTGATTATCGGCGAAGGTCGTCCCTTCCCTACCGCACTTATCGTCCTTGAACCAGAGCAATGGGCAAAAGAAGCTAAAAAATATCAGTTAGAAGGTCTTGCATTAAATAATAAAAAAGTAGAAAAATTTCTAGTCGATAAACTAGCTCAGCTTCTCAAAGACTTCCCTGGTTATGCAACTGTTCATCGTGCAGCTTGCACACTAGAACCTTGGACTGTTGAGAATGCAATGCTCACTCCAACGCTGAAAACAAAACGGAAAATTATTCTGGAAAATTATGCCGAAACAGTGAAAAAATTATATGTAGGACACTGATAGTATATAAATACCAGTGTAGGTTTAACTTAAGAAAATTTTTAGTTATAAAATAAGTCACGCTAACGTGATTATTTCCAAGCTATCAAATATTAATCGGTCGCCCTCTAAACAAGCCCACGATAACCCATTATTGCCATCGCAGCTATTGCCGACAAATTCAGTAATGTCACACGTTTCACAGCATGTGAATATAATACTTCGCAACCATAGATCATGATCATCGTCTTCACGACCATAATCCCAATATCTTTAACCTGTAAATATCGTCCACCAAAAACAGCCATTGCGAGAACACCAAACACAATCAGGTAGTCCATAGGTGAAGTTTGAAATTTTTTCTCAACAGAGTAACGAACGATGAGCGCGATCAAAAGTGCAAGAAATGCTGAGAAAGCTAAATCGAGTTTAAGCAATGAGGAAAAATCATTAGAAAAAGTGGTTAAATAACCAATAAAAATAACCGCTATATAAACCCCGCTGCTGAGGAACAAACCTCTGCTCTTAGAAAGCATGAAATCTAAAACCATCACAGCAAAAAGTATGACAGCAATCACTCCGAAGTCGCTGGAAACAGACTCAACTGCAAGTGCTCCAATCACAATATAAAGAGGTAACAAGATACCTATTACTTTCAAAGCTAGTTCGGTAATATTAATCGTATGCGTCCTAAAATATCGAATAGTCAAACCAATTGGTGTCGCTGGCTGCTCAGCGGTACTCGTCTTCCATCCTGTTCGTTCAGCATATGTCAATAAACTCAGAATAGTTGCTGCCGTTACGACATATACGCCAATGATTAAGAGATCACTTTGATAACGTAAGAAAATAGCACTTATAACTAACAAGGCCTGAATAGAATAAATAATAATCACGGCTTCATAATGCTCAAAACCAAGATCGAGAATCCGGTGATGAATATGGTTTCTTGATGCTTTAAACCAATTCATCCCACCCTTAATTCTTAAGAAGAGCACCGCTAAAATATCTATTGTTGGTAAGCCCAGTAGTAGCAATGGCAGCGCAGGGCTTAGAGAAGCATGATCAACTTGAGTAAGGTGGATGACTAAAACAGCCAGCGTAAAACCAAGGAAAGTACTACCCGTATCTCCCATAAATATATCTGCAGGATGCGTGTTATAGCGCAAAAACCCCAAAATACCACCAACAGAAGCTGCAGCAATTACCGCAGTGACCATTCCGTCAGCCACATAAGCTAAGTAGGCCATAATAAGAAAGCTTAAAAGTGACACCCCCCCCGCTAAACCATCAAGACCATCCGCATGATTACTGGCGTTGACCATCCCGACAATAGCGATAAAAGTGAAAGGTTTTCCTAGCGTCGCAGTCCAACCTTCCAAACCTACGAATGGCGGAAACTGAACCCACTGATCACCGTAAAAAACGACAACACCAGCAGCCAAAAATTGACCAGCAAACTTTGTGAAATGCCCCACATCATGGGTATCATCCAGCGCACCGAAGCAAAATAAAATCATCGCTCCAATAATATAAGACGTGATGAATGGGCTAAAGTCTATCAATGTCAAAATAGGAATGATCGCACCGATAGCGATCCCCCATCCTCCAACTCGAGGAATAGGTTTTGTATGAACTTTTCGAGGATCAGGCTTATCTATAAGCCCAAGTTTTGCAGCAAAACGCCAGACAACAGGTATGATCAACATACTCAGAGCCATAGCGAATACTACCGCAACCATGGGTATGGAAATATGAAGAGTGTTGTTGAGTGCTTCTGACATCAATTCCTAGCTTGCAAAATCATAAAGAACTTATACTTTTAACGCTTAATGAGCCTTATCTTAAAACAAAGCCTCATTAAAAAATCAAGCCTTTCGTTTCCTTTCTTTAAAACCTAAAGATTGATGATAACTGTTTCGAAATAAAATACCTCAATAACTTTTGCAAACTAACTAATCTACTGTTAAAAAAATCATCTCCAATACTCACGACTGTTTCAAATCACCAACTACCTTTCAAGCTTAACCAACTAATCATCTCATCTTCCACCGTTGAAAAATGTAATGGATTATGAATGTACTGCGCTTCAGCCAATATGCTAAAGCCTCTTTTCAATGGAAAAGTAAATGATGTCTTAAAATTTATTTCTCTTCCTGATGGGGTTAGTTCGAGTGTTCTATTCTTGTATATCAGCTCATTAGTTTCAAGATTGACACCGACAGGAGCACCAAAACTAATGGCTCCCGATTCCGAACGTAACGGCTGAGAAATACTTACGTGAAATAGACTTGAGTTCAACACTGGACGATACAGTGAAAAACTCCAAGCTGTAGCTAAAGGCTTTTCATTTACGGTAATAAAGTTTGGAACATCGAGTTGTCCTTTAGCAAATTCTAAGCGACCCGCTCCTGACCATTCTCCAATCAGTGGGCCGTGCCAATTTAAGGCGTAGTAAAGAGTCGTTCCCTGTTCATCCTCACCAAACCTCCCTGCAAGGCTCGAGCCTAAAAAACTAGCCCTTTCATTCAGAACACCAACCTCAGCAACAACTGAGTGCTGCCCCAATCGTTTTTCTAAGTTAACCGCTCCAACAGTACCCTTGTCACTGGAGTTTGAAACAAACCCCATTGTATAGTTTTCATTGAAATCATACCCTCCAGAAATCCAGTTCTGCTCTCCCACTAAACTATGAATACCTCCATATAGATTTACTGGATTCTTCAAACTACCGGAAGATGGACTTGAGAACCCTCGGCCAGAACCAAAATGAAATGCTCCAAGATGCATGATAATTTCTACATCTGTTTTATTTCCCTTTTCTCGTTTCCAATCCGTGCTATCCATACCTAAAAGTTGATCACGCCAAACTCCTTTTTGCCATAATTTATTTTGATTGATCGAGAGTTTAACCCGTGCCTTTTCTCCCCTATAATCCACAGCAAAACTTGAGGATGCATAATTTTGATCAATGCGATCAGTATAAGACTGAAGAAGCCCTACTCCCCGTGCAGCAGCATTTACTTCTTGAACATATTCATTCGTTCTAAAGTTTCGTTTATATTTATCTTGAAAAACAAGATTTACAAATGCCCCACCCTTTTCCGCCCAGTCACCTAAAGCACCTTGAGGAGCCTCAAAAAAACCAGACAAGTCAACCGCGACAGCCTGACCTTGAAAGCTCGCTCGAGTCACACCTACAGGTGAAAAAGCCGTCGCTAGATTAACGATGCCTGCTCCATAGGTATCATCTACACCAGAAGCACCTAGATCCGTCGCTGTCTCTACTAAAAGAGAAACGGCATCTTCCGGTTGTAATGTCGGATATGCATCTAGCAATAAAGCTATTGCAGCCGATACATAGGCTGATGAGAATGAAGTTCCACTAACCTGAAAGTAATCACTTCGAGAACTTGGATTCGCAGTATCTAAGCCTGTTGTTATTACATCAACCCCAGGTGCAACTAAATAAAAATTTCTAACCGCTCCTGATCCAGCTCGATTGGAAAATGATGCTATTAAATTGTTTTGATCTGAAGCACCTACAGCTAAAGCTCTCCCTAATGCCTCAGCAGCACCTGCAAAGTTGGCAGGAGCATCTGGCGTCAAAGCATCAGGATTAATAATATCGGCTGTCGCTACGTTATTATCATGATCGATGAGCCCGTAATCATTGCCTGCAGAAGCAACAATAATCACTCCCGCTTGAACAGCCCTTGTTAACGCCGCTTCAAATGCAGGCGAGTTTGTTTTCCCTCCCCCCAAAGAGATATTAATAATCTTAGCGCCATGATCAACAGCGTAGTTAACCGCTATTGCCAAGTTAGCTTCTGCAAAAGCACAACCACTAGCGCCATTTCCACAATCATCAACGGAAGGGTTTCCTGTCGAACGTTCATTAGCACGTATTGCTAAAACAGTGCTTTCATATGCTAAACCATGAACTCCACTGTTATTTTTAATTCCGGCTATAACGCCCGCGATATTAGTACCATGTCCGTCGGTATCTGTAAGTGGTTGAACCTGATCAATTATATCGATTGAATTCACATCAATTTGTCCACTTAAGTCGACATGATCAGCTAAAACCCCTGAATCAATAACGGCTACCACGATACCATTTCCAGTAGCTCCCCTAGCATAAGCAGCAGAAGCATTCATTGCATTGAGAGCATAATTATGAGCATACTCGGTCGTTTCAAAATCTGAAGGGTTCGCAATAAGTGCTGGAGGAGATGGGTATGAATAAATGGGATCTACAGAAACAGTAGGGCTTTCGCCACCACCACCTCCGCCACATGCAGAAAGAAAAAATCCTGAAGTGGTAACACCAATTAATATAAATATATTAGTTTTTTTCATCACATCTCTCTTTAGATGACGTATCGTTTTTATACAAAATAGTAGCCAAACTACTTCGCAACAATTATGCCATTTTTAAAGCGAAGCGAATAAAGTCCAAAACTATAATTCTTGCGTGATAAAGAAAGAAGGACAAGCGTTAGGAGCGAGCTTAACCACTCCTAACGCTTGTATCTTTAAAAATAGATTTAGACTAGTGAGAAAATAACCAAGGCGTTAATAGTTTCTGTCGCTCTTCATATGCTTGAATGTCTTCAGAGTTCTTTAATGAAAGACCAATATCATCTAGGCCATTTAAGAGTCGATGCTTAAGAGCTCCATCAATCTCGAAAGTGATACTTTCATCTGATGGGGTCGTAATACTTTGTGCTTCTAGATCAATATTGAGTTTGTAACCTACTGTTGCTTCTACTTCTTTAAATAAACAGTCGATTACTTTGGTATCAAGCTTGATCAGCAAGATCCCATTCTTAAACGAGTTACTGTAAAAAATATCGGCAAAGCTCGGCGCAATAATGCAGCTAATTCCATAATCATAAAATGCCCAAGGCGCGTGCTCTCTTGATGAGCCACAACCAAAATTATCTCGACCTAACATTATTTGAGTATTTTGATAGCGTGTTTGATTAAGCACAAAGTCAGGATTTACCGGACGCTTACTACAATCTTCACCAGGCTGTCCCTGATCAAGATAACGCCACTCATCAAACAAGTTTGGTCCAAATCCGCTGCGCTTGATCGATTTTAAAAACTGCTTAGGAATAATCGCATCAGTATCGACATTGGGCCGATCTAAAGGAGCCACAATTCCATTTAGGGTTGTAAATGCTTCCATTATTTTGATTCTCCATTACCAATGTCTCTAACATCGACAAAATGTCCTGCTATCGCTGCCGCTGCCGCCATAGCTGGGCTCACTAAATGCGTACGTCCACCTGGGCCTTGTCGGCCTTCAAAGTTACGATTAGAGGTTGATGCACAATGTTCCTGCGGTTCGAGTCTGTCTGGATTCATGCCTAAACACATAGAGCAGCCAGGTTCACGCCATTCAAATCCAGCATCAATAAAGATCTGATCTAGACCTTCCTGTTCCGCTTGCGCTTTCACTAAACCAGAGCCCGGTACCACGATCGCCTCAGTAACATTCTCTGCCACCTTACCTGTTTTTGCTATTTCGGCAGCTGCGCGCATATCCTCGATCCTTGAATTCGTGCATGAACCAATAAAGACACGGCTGATACGAATATCAGTAATCGGTGTGCCCGGTTTTAGATCCATATAGGCCAATGCATTGGCCATACCTTCGGCTTTGACAGCATCAGGCTCTTGCGTTGGATCAGGCACCACATCAGAAACAGAAACCACCATTTCAGGTGAAGTTCCCCATGTCACTTGTGGGCCAATATTTTCAGCTTCTAGCTCAATAATGTTATCAAAATTAGCACCTTCATCGGTGTGTAAGTTATTCCAATAAGTAACGGCTTTATCCCAATCTTCACCTTTGGGCGAATAAGGTCGATTTTTAACGAATTCAATCGTCTTATTATCCACAGCAACAAAACCTGCACGGGCTCCCGCTTCGATCGCCATATTACATAAGGTCATCCGACCTTCCATCGACAAGCTTTCAATAGCTTTACCAGCAAACTCCATAGCGTAACCAGTACCGCCAGCGGTTCCAATTTTGCCGATGATCGCGAGGATGATATCTTTTGCAGTAATCCCTTTGCCGACAGCTCCATTGACTTTTACGAGCATGTTCTTTGATTTACGCAAAATTAAACATTGAGTTGCCAGTGTATGTTCAACTTCAGATGTCCCGATACCAAAGGCCAATGCACCCAAACCACCGTGAGTGGAAGTATGAGAATCACCACAGACAATCGTCATACCTGGCAAAGAAGCACCTTGCTCTGGCCCAATAACATGAACGATACCCTGCCTTGGGTCGTGAATATCAAACTGGGTGATATCCCACTCCGCACAATTGGAATCAAGCGTATCTAGTTGTAATTTTGAAATCGGATCTTTAATCGGCTCAGAGCGATCGGTCGTCGGTACATTGTGATCAGAAACAGCCAGATTCGCATCAATACGCCAAGGTTTGCGACCCGCTAGCTTCAAACCTTCAAAGGCTTGTGGTGAGGTCACTTCGTGGATCAAGTGGCGATCGATATAGATGAGCGAAGTACCGTCTTCGTTCTCACGAACGACATGAGCATCCCATAATTTGTCATATAAAGTTTGAGTGGGCATGGACAACTTCCAATTTTTATAAAAACAGCCGAACATTATAACACTACAGCCGAACGACTGTACGCCCTTTTGTTCCGCCGTTGAGCATTGTCCTAAAAACCTCATTCAACTCGTCTAACCCAACTTCATTAACAGACAGTTGTTCAAACTTTTGTGGTCTCAGATCAGTCGCTATTCGTTGCCAGATTTTATGGCGTAATAAGGTTGGACAACCCGCTGACGTTATACCCAAAAGACTCACGCCTCTTAAGATAAAAGGCATTACCGACGTTTCAAGCTGAGAACCTCCTGCTAAACCAACAGCAGTAATACTCCCCCAAGGCTGAACAGTTTTCGTTAACCAGCTAAGAATGCCCCCACCGACATTATCGATCGCGCCAGCCCATAAAGGCCGCTCCATCGGGCGTTTTGATAGTTCAAGCATATTTCGATCAACAATATGACTTGCACCAAGACCTAATAAATAATCAGACTCATTAATCTTGCCCGTCAACGCTGTAACGTCATAACCTTTCGATGACAGCATATCGATCGCAAGACTTCCTACTCCGCCTGAAGCGCCGGTCACAACAACAGAACCTTGCTCAGGTGTTTGGCCATTTTGTTCCATTTTGTGAATACAAAGCGCAGCAGTAAAACCCGCAGTACCGATGATCATTGCTTCTCGTGCAGTCAATGTCTCAGGTAATGGTATGACCCATTCAGCCGGAACACGGACATATTCAGCGTAACCCCCATCATGTGAAATACTCATGTCGTAGCCCGTCACAAGAACCTGATCGTCCGTTTTAAAGCGAGCATCACCTGAGCTTTCAACCGTGCCAACAACATCTACACCACCAATCAAAGGAAAGCGACTAATAATTTTAGCAGGGCCATTTGCCGCTAATGCATCTTTATAGTTGACGCTAGAATACGCAGACTTGATAACCACCTCTCCAGCAGACAATTCATCAAGTGTCGCAAGCTCAACTCGGCCAGAAATACCCGCTCCATCTTTACGGATCCGAAAAACACGAAATTTTCCCATATAATCCCCTTTGATATTGAGGTAGACTCTTCCCCTGTTCACGTAGTATTCACTTCAATAGAAGAATAATACGCTCAACTCTTCAACAGGAAAGGACTAATGTTAAAAGTAAATTCATTACTCACCATTCTATTTTTATTTTTATCTAGCGCTGCCCATGCCGACTTTAATGATGGTGTGTTCGCTTATGCTAATGGTGATCATGAAAAAGCATGGCAGACCATGATGCCTTTAGCGCAAAATTCTAATCACCCTTACGCGCAATATTACCTTGGTGTGATGTTCGCTAAAGGTCAAGGTGTGAAACAGGATGATAAAGAAGCTGCTCAATGGTATTTGAAAGCCTCAAAACAAGGTGTGAAAGAAGCTCAATATCGCCTTGCACAAATGTACTCCAAAGGCAAAGGTTTACCACAAGACTACGAAGCTGCTTATGCTTGGTTTAAAGTCGCTACACACCTTAGCCACAAAAAATCTAAATTAGCCTTAGGGCCAGCAAAAGAAAAGCTCACCGATGAGCAGTTTGCAGCTGCACAACAACTCGCTGATGATTACATTGATAAATATGGTGAAGCGCCTAACCTTGATAAAAAGTAGTATTCTACCTGGGCAGTTTAGACTAGATTAAGCCTCTTGAAACAATAGGTTAAATCGTTGTATTAATATAGCTTCCGCTAGATACGGATTGTTCCGCCCCACCCATTTGCTGAATGAAACTATCGAGTATGACCCTGCTACCAGGATTGACCGATCGAGAATGTTCTTTATCGATTTGTTCTCCTTCTATCACTCGTCCCGTATGCTCTATCGGCGCAGCTTCCATCGTCGACTCTTTTCTGCGACCATCTGAACGTAACTGTTGATAATCATTAACCTCTGGTTGCTGTTCCAAACTCTGTAGTGAAACACGAATACCCGGAGTATTTTCCCAACGAGATCTTCGAGCACTTCCGTCTGAACTTTGCTCAGCAGTACTCGCAGCATTAAATGCTGTCTGTTGCGATCTATGCACTCCTGTCGAAATTGACAGACTACTCACAGAATTTATTGTGTCGATACGATCCATATTTAGTTAGAGTACCGTATATCTGAACAAGTTTGTTGTTCGTTAGCCATAAGATACAAAGATTTGACTATGTTTAACTCAAGTAGCGGAGCTCATGCGAGATGTCCATATACCATTCCAGATGTACTAAACTATCAAGAGATATAAACACGATAATCAATTACAACAATAGAAACCAGTGACCACTTTTGACTTAACACTACTTTTTGCTGACATTTGTAACAGCACTCAACTCTACGAGAAGCTAGGCGATCAACCTGCAAAAGAGTTGATATTAGATCGTTTACAATCGGTAGAATCTATTGCTAAAAAACACAACGGCGTGGTTGTTAAAACGATTGGCGATGAACTTCTAATCCGATTTGATTGCGTACAATCAGCCGTAGAAGCCGCTTGTGAGATGCAACATACCTCGCGAAAACAATTCCTCCAACAAACTGATTTAGAAAAACGCTTAGAGATCCGAATCGCATTGCATTGCGGACCTACTATTATGGAAAATAATGACGTGTTTGGTGACTCAGTCAATGTCGCGTCGAGAATATCCATGCTAACCAAAGCCGGACAAATCCTAACATCCAAAGAAACGGTTAAATCACTCCCTGCACTGTTACAAGAACGCTCTCGTCATATAGATAGAATTAACATTAAAGGAAAGTCTGAAGATATTGATATTTATGAAATATTTGATATTGAAGATGATGTTACTCAAATGACCGTAGGTATCTCAAGAAAAGCAGAACAACTAGCATCACTACACATCCAATATCAAGATCAAAAACATATTCTACATTGCCTTCAAGCACCATTTACGGTGGGTCGTAACGAGTTTTGTGATCTTGTCATTGAAGATGACTTGGTTTCACGGCAACATCTCACTTTTGAGAGCAGACGCGGAAAGTTCTTTATTGTTGATCTAAGCACGAATGGAACGTGGCTTAAGAACGAACGAGGCCGAGAAATGTTTCTTCGGCGAGAGGAGATCTCGTTACCGGTTAGTGGCGATATCAGCTTTGGTAAATCCTTTCGTGAATGTCCAAAACACGTGCTCAACTTTAAGATCACTCAGGAATAGAATTGCCTTATGAACTTTACTTCCAATTCTTCAGCGGTAACACATATCGGTCATGTGCGTAGTCATAACGAAGATGCTTTTCTCGAAAAACCAGAAGTAGGCTTATGGGCCATTGCAGATGGGATGGGCGGTCATGAAGCCGGAGACTTTGCCAGTCAGTTGATTATCAATTCACTTGATGATCTAAAAATAAACATTTTAGATCAATCATTTATAGAGGAAATTAAATCTAGTTTATATGAATCAAATAGCCGCTTAATTGAGCTTGGTGAAAAACACGAACGCATCAATGGTAGTACTGTCATAACAATGGTTCTAAATGGCCATACCTGTGACTATATTTGGGCTGGTGATAGTCGTTTATATTTACTGAGAGATAGTAAACTCGTGCAATTAACGAAGGATCATTCTCAGGCAGAGATCTATGTTGAGCTGGGCATGCTTTCTCGGGATGAAGCTAATAGTCACATTTCAGCAAACTTATTAACTCGCTGTATTGGAACCGATGATTCTCTTCAACTCGATTTTGGCAGCTCTGATCTGATGCATGGCGATCGGTTCCTTCTAAGTTCTGATGGGCTCGATAAACACTTATCACATCAAGAAATTGAACAGATCCTTATTGCTCATGAACGTAATGAGGCTTTAAGCAAGTTGATCACAATGACGCTAAAAAAGGGTGGATCAGATAACGTAACCGTCACGATTGTTGATATAATGAGCCAATGACAACAACCAACCTTGATCACAATACTGATCCGCAAGAAATCAATAAATTCAGTAAAATGGCTTCCAGCTGGTGGGATCCCGAAGGTGATCTGAAAACGCTACATCATATAAATCCTGTTCGCTTGGGCTATATCGAAAAATATTCAGAAGGATTGACCCATAAAAAGGTCGCTGACATTGGTTGTGGTGGTGGTATTTTAGCTGAAAGCATGGCCAGTAAAGGAGCCATAGTAACCGCAGTGGATGCCAGTGAAGAGGCATTACAAATCGCTCGTTTACACCAGGTGGAAACTAACTCTACCGTCAAATATATTCACGCCACAGCTGAAGTATTGGCCGATCAACATAAGGATGAGGCAGACAAATTTGATATCGTGACTTGTATGGAGCTGCTTGAGCATGTGCCCTCGCCTGAAAGCGTGATCGCCGCATGTGCAAATCTGGTCAAGCCTGGCGGCTTTGTATTTTTCTCGACACTCAATAGAACCTTAAAGGCTTATACATTTGCGGTATTAGGCGCAGAGTACATTCTCAACCTGTTACCCAAAGGCACTCATCATTACGACAAATTCATCCAGCCCGCAGAGATGGCAAATAGCATAAGAAGCCATAACCTTGAGTTAAATGATTTATCAGGAATGTCATATAACCCATTGACAAATAAAGCTGAACTCACATCAGACATTAAGGTTAATTATTTAATGTGTGCGCAACGCTCTGCACTTACTAACACATGATAAAAGCCGTTTTATTCGACCTTGATGGTACTTTCGCAGATACTGCACCCGATCTCGCAAATGCACTGAACTGCGTCCGTCAAGAAAAGGGGCTATCCCCATTACCGCTAGAGAGTATTCGCCTAGAAACCTCCAATGGTGCAAATGCCTTGATTAAGCTTGGCTTTGAAATAGAAACGTCCGCTACTGATTTTTCTAACCTGAAAAATAGATTACTCGATCATTATCTTAATAATATTGCTGAATATACAACACTCTTTGCAGGTATTGATGAGCTGATCAAAAAACTAGAGGAGCGCAGTATTACGTGGGGAATCGTCACCAATAAACCGATGCGTTTCACTAATCCATTAATGGAAAAACTAGGTATCTCCGACAGAACTCATTGTATTGTCAGTGGCGACACTACCAGCCACGCCAAACCCCATCCGGAATCATTGATCTACGCGACCAAGCTATTAGGGATTTCGCCTCGTGATTGCCTCTATATCGGCGATGCTGCACGAGACATCTCTGCAGCCCGAAATGCTGGTATGCGTTCTCTGATCGCGATGTATGGTTATATCGGACTAGACGATCAGACCGATCAATGGGGTGCAGATGGAAAAATCGATCATCCATTAGACATTTTGTCATATCTCTCATCTATAGAATGATTACATTGGATTTCTTAAACGAACTCTAACCCTTCTAAACGTATCCGGATCTATATTATCTCTGAGTAAGATCAATGATTTTTTGCGCCTATCAGGCAACTGAAATACTAACACCGTCAGCCAAGGTTGAACGAGACAGTCCGGTAACAGTTCTGCCTTGATAGCTTCTTTCCCTGCTATACTGATTAACCATGTATTATCTTTTCTCAACTCAGCACTCTGAATTGATGAGCCAATATGCCAACAATATTCTCTCAAGCTCTGGCACAACCAAACGCTAACGATAATACAAACTAGAAGTTTCAATATTAGTGGAATAGGTAAAACCAGTAATAAAATCAGCGACGCTGATGTAGTCAGTGTCATAAAAAGAAACAATATTTTTGAAAAATATGGTGTAATAACAAGCGTTATCTTAAAAGGATTCATGTAAATTCTTAATAAGCACCGTGTGGTTAATGACAAAGACTTGAAATAAGTCTCTTATAAAAAGATACTACCTGACCTGTCGGCAAATTTCGTGGTTTATAAATAATTATGAATAATAAAAAACAACAAGATAAAGAGAGTTTGCAGACTGATTCTAAACTATCCAAGGAAGAACAAACGCCCGTAGAAGCTCATCAAAAAGAGATAGGCGGACGAACTCAAGGGTTGGAACCTACGCGCTATGGTGACTGGGAATTTAAAGGTCGCTGCATTGATTTTTAATCATCAACTTTAAAAAGAGATAAAGGGGTAAGTATATATGGCGTCAAATAACCGACCGTTATCGCCGCATCTGGATGTCTATCGACTACCATTGACAGCGATTATATCTATTAGTCACCGTATTACTGGTGTTGGCCTATCTGCAGGAACCTTGTTATTAGCCTGTTGGTTAATAGCTGCTGCGACAGGGGTTGAGTCTTACGACAAGATCAATGCTTTTCTAGGTTCTTGGTTTGGAATGGTCCTGTTATTTCTGTGGAGTTTTGCCTTCTTTTTTCACCTGAGCAACGGTCTCCGTCATCTATTTTGGGATACAGGTAGAGGCTTAGACAAAGCTGATGTCGAAAAATCTGCAAAGGCTGTCATCATTTCTGCAGCTGCATTGACAGTCTTAACTTGGTTTATCGCGCTTGTTGGAGGTGCTTCATGAATATGAACTCACCTCTTTCAAAAGCACGTGGTCTAGGTTCAGCTAAAGAAGGTGCCCACCATTGGAAAGCACAGCGTCTAACCGCTATTCTTATGCTGCCTTTGAGCATCTGGTTTATCTGCAAACTCATTTGCGTTGCAGGTGGAACACATGCTGATCTCGTTGCTTGGCTTCAACAACCAATGTCTGCAACACTATTAATTCTCCTGCTAGCCAGTCTTTTCTACCATATGGCTCTCGGTCTACAAGTCGTCATTGAAGATTATGTTCAAGCGACTGGAGTTAAAATCACACTTTTGCTTATTACCCAATTCGGTTCAATTCTGTTCGGTCTTGCCAGCATTGTTTCTGTTTTGCTAATTGCTACTGGAGCCTAGATAAATGTCAGAAGAATACAAAATAATTGAACACCAATACGATGTCGTCGTCGTCGGTGCCGGTGGCGCTGGGTTACGAGCAACATTTGGAATGGCTGAGAAAGGTCTAAAAACAGCCTGTTTAACGAAAGTATTCCCAACACGAAGTCACACCGTTGCTGCTCAAGGCGGCATGAGTGCTTCACTGGGTAATATGAGTAAAGATAGTTGGCAATGGCATATGTATGACACCGTCAAAGGCTCCGATTGGTTAGGTGACCAAGATGCGATCGAATACATGTGTCGCGAAGCCGTTCCTTCTGTTATCGAGCTAGAGCACTACGGTGTACCCTTCTCTCGAACCGAAGAAGGCAAGATCTACCAACGTCCCTTTGGTGGCATGACAACAAACTTTGGTGAAGGTATCGCTCAGCGTACTTGCGCTGCAGCTGATCGAACAGGTCACGCGATCCTCCACACGCTCTATCAACAGTCGCTAAAGCATGATGCGGAGTTCTTTATTGAATACTTTGCGCTTGATCTTGTGATGGATGAAGATGGAAGCTGTAAAGGTGTTCTCGCTTGGTGTCTTGAAGATGGTTCATTACATCTCTTCCGAGGTCATGAAACAGTCCTCGCGACAGGCGGTTATGGACGTTCATACTTCTCTTGTACCTCTGCCCACACCTGTACAGGTGACGGTAATGCAATGGTTCTGCGTGCAGGCCTGCCATTACAAGATATGGAGTTTGTCCAATTTCACCCAACAGGCATCTATGGATCAGGCTGCCTGATCACTGAAGGTGTGCGTGGTGAGGGTGGTTACTTAACCAACTCCGAAGGTGAGCGTTTCATGGAACGTTATGCACCGAATGCGAAAGATCTAGCCTCACGCGATGTAGTTAGTCGTTCTATGACGATCGAAATCCGAGAAGGTCGTGGTGTAGGTAAAGACAAGGATCATATCCATTTGCACCTTGAACATTTGGGTTCAGACGTTATCAACGAACGTCTACCAGGAATCGCAGAATCTGCTGAAATCTTTGCGGGCGTAGACGTTTCAAAAGAACCTATTCCTGTTATACCAACGGTTCACTACAACATGGGCGGTATTCCTACCAACTATCATGGTGAAGTAGTTACTTTGAAAGATGGTGATCCTGATTATGTCGTAAACGGCTTAATGGCTATCGGTGAAGCAGCTTGTGTATCCGTACATGGTGCAAACCGATTAGGCTCAAACTCATTACTTGATCTCATCGTTTTTGGTCGTGGTGCAGCAATCAAAGCGGCAGAAAAAGTAACTGCAGGCACACCACACTCACCACTTCCAGAAGGGACAGTCGATAAATTAGTCGCGCGTTTCGACAAAACTCGAAACGCGAGCGGAACTCAGCCAACAGCAGAGATCCGTGGCAAGCTTCAACGTACAATGCAAAACAATGCCGCTGTTTTTAGAACAGGCGATGTCATGCAAGAAGGTGTTGATGAGCTGAAAAACATATGTGACTCATTTGCCGATGTACAAGTATCTGATCGCTCAATGATCTGGAACACTGACCTCGTTGAAACCTTAGAGTTAGAAAATCTGTTGCAATGTGCGAGCGTTAGTATCACCGGCGCATTAAATCGTGAAGAGAGTCGTGGTGCGCATGCGCGTGAAGATTTTCCTGATCGTGATGATGAGAAATGGATGAAGCACACACTAGCAAGCTTGAATAACGATTGGAGCGTCAAGTTTGAGTATCGACCTGTTCATACCTACACATTGACGGACGAGATCGAATACATCGAGCCAAAAGCGCGTGTTTACTAAGCTGAGCCCACACTAATTATAGGACATATGACATGGTTGAATTTACACTTCCAGAAAATTCGAAAATTGGTACCGGCAAAACCGTAACGGCAGCCAATAACGCAACAAATAAAAAAGTCTTCAAGATCTATCGCTGGGATCCAGACAATGGTGAAAACCCACGCATGGATACCTTCGAATTGAACCTCGATGATTGTGGCCCAATGGTGTTAGACGCCCTACTCCACATCAAAGATGATCTCGATCCGACGTTAACACTACGACGCTCTTGCCGTGAAGGTATTTGTGGATCTTGTGCAATGAATATTGATGGCCGCAATACATTGGCCTGCACCAAAGCAATCTCAGATATTAAAGACGACGTTAAAATCTATCCACTACCGCACATGGCTGTCATTAAAGATTTGGTCCCTGATCTGACGCATTTCTATGCTCAATACGCATCAATCAAACCTTGGATGCAAACAGAGAGTCCAACCCCACCCATTGATCAGGAACGACTACAGTCGAAAGAAGATCGTGCGAAGTTGGATGGTCTTTACGAATGTATTCTTTGCGCATGTTGCTCCACCAGTTGCCCAAGCTACTGGTGGAATAGCGATCGTTATCTTGGCCCAGCAGCCTTGCTACAAGCCTATCGTTGGATTGCAGACAGCCGTGATGAAGCGACTGGTGAACGTCTGGAAGAACTCGAAGATCCTTTCAAACTTTACCGATGTCACACCATCATGAACTGTACTGACACTTGCCCGAAAGGCTTGAATCCAGCAAAAGCTATCGCTGAGATCAAGAAAATTCAGGTCGCAAAGGGTGCCTAATCAAGAAACTCAACAACGTGACCATAATCGTGTCCGGTGGCTCTGCCGCCGTGGCATGAAAGAACTAGACATCGTTATGAACCGATATCTAGAAAATGTTTACGGCACGCTTTCTGAGCAAGATCAGCGACACTTCAAAAACTTTTTAGAATTAGAAGATCCAGATATTTATTCTTGGATTGTGGGTCGTTCTAACCCTAGCGATCAACACTACTCAGCAATTATTAAACAGCTGCAAAATATGTTTGATAAACCAATAGGCTCTTAAATATCAGTGAATAACCTTAGTCATAACGCTTCAAACGCCACTTACCTAATAAAACTCGATCAATATGATCTCATTGCAGTTAATGGCGAAGACGCTCTAGATTTTTTACATAACCAATTCACAAACGATCTAAAAAAACTACCTAATAACATGAGTTCCATAACGTCATGGTGTTCAGTTAAAGGTCGTGTTTTATACACACTTAGGATCTGGCCGACAGCAGAGGGTTATTTACTTCTGCTACCAAAAAATCAAACAGAGTCATTTCTTAAAAAACTCAAAATGTTTGTTTTTCGTTCAAAAGTAACAATCACAGTCCTAGAAGAACAACACGTTTTCGGTATTTTTGGGCATCAAGCTGATGATGTTTTATCGATCGAAGCAGAGCTAGTAGAAAATCAAGTTTTACTCTCTGACGATCAAATTATTATAAAACTCCCTGCTCCAACCTCTCGTTATTTACTTATCAGTTCGAATAGAAGCCCTTCCTTCGCTACGAGTTTAGTTGAAGAATCCACAAAAATAGATCAATGGAACTTGCTCGATATTGAAACTGGCCTCGTAGAAATTCAGCCTGAAACAGCCGATCTGTTTTTACCGCAAATGCTCGATCTTGAACGTCTTGGTGGGCTTAGCTTTCAAAAAGGCTGTTATCCAGGCCAAGAGATTGTTGCAAGAGTTAAGTATCGTGGCGAAGTCAAAAAACAGCTCTACCGTGCTCAAATAACATCCCATGAGAATATTTCTGCAGGAACGTCATTAATTCATTCCACAGACAATAAGGAGCAAGTCTCTGGTCATATCGTTAATGCCGTTCAATCTGAGAACCCAGATCAACAGTCAGCCCTCGTAGTCATCAATATAAAGGAGGCTGAGTTGGCGAATATCACTGTAAAAGATCAACCTAACGCTACCTGCTCTATCCAGCCTCTTTCAGAGATCTAACGAATACCATTTCCTACGAAAGTTCTCTACTTACCGATCCTTACACTTTTTTTTGACAAAACCCCTTTATTTTATGATAATGAGAATCATTATCAATTGTTAGGTAGATCGAAGGATATTTTCCTATTATTTTAAATGTAATCCAGTCACGTGCTTTTAATTATCGTGATAGTATAAAATTTCATCAATAAGAAGAATTTAAAGATTCGCAATCGAGCCGCTTTTGCCTTTTCTCATTAAAACTAAAATGACTAACAAAAAAACATCAATAAGTCTCACCCTACTCATATCAATCTCACTCGGTACCGTTTCTATTAATGCTCAATCTGAAGAACCTGTTCAGAGGGCTTTGGATATTCGCCTTGAAGGGCAGCAAGAATCCATACAAATCCAGCAAGAAATAGATCAATTAGCTGAACAAAAGCTAACAATGGTACAGGAATATCAACAATCCACAGTGCAAATCGGTGATCTACGCGTCTATAACGATCAGTTAGAAAAACTAGTCGAAAACCAACGCGAAAATTTAGCTTCTTTTGATCGGCAATTACAAAATGCTAAAGAAGCTCAACGAACTATCGTTCCGATGCTGCTGAAAATGGTCAAGGTTTTAGAGAAATTTATTCAGCTTGATACACCATTCTTAGAACAAGAACGCACCATGCGGGTGGAAGCTTTAAAAGATATGCTCGAAGATCCAGCGGTTACCACCTCAGAAAAGTACCGCCGTATTCTTGAAGCCTATCAAATCGAAACGGATTACGGGCGGACCTTAGAATCTTCCACTGCAGAAATTCAACTTAATGGTGAAACAAAGTCTGTCGAATTACTCAGAGTCGGCCGTGTCGCCCTACTCTTCGCAAGCTTTGACGGTACAGAATCGGGGCTATGGAATAAAGAGACAAAGCAATGGGAAGTTTTATCTCATGACTACAACACTTCCATTAATCGAGGCCTACGCATTGCAAGAAAAGAATCACCGCCTGATCTAATAAAGATTCCATTAAAGCTCGAGAAGCTGCTCACAAAGCAGAACCGGCCAGTTGGAGGTGAAAAATGATCAAGCAACTATTTCTAACCTCAGCATTGGCATTAACAACACTCGTGAGTAACGCTGCACCACAAAGCCTTGACGATCTTCTTAATGAAGTTCGTCAAGGTCGCGCAGCTGAAAAAATAGAAAATTCCGAACGCTTACAACGCTTTAGAAATAATAAAAATCAACAAGCAGCATTACTCAGCAAAGCAACAACAGCTTTAAAAAGTGAAGAAGCACGTGGTGAACTATTACGTAAAGAATACGAAGAAAACCAGCTGAAAATTGAAGAACAAGAACAGGTTCTATTTGAAAGCGCTGGCGCCCTCAGTGAGCTACAAGGCGTCACGCGGCAAATGGCACGGGACATTAAAACCGTTATCAGTTCATCTTTGGTTTCGGCCGAAAAACCCAATCGCGTGGAAACGCTTGAGTCATTAGCCAACGGTAAAGAACTACCAACGCCTGATGAACTTCAAAACCTGTGGCAAACCATTCTAGAAGAAATGATAGAGTCGGGTAAAGTCTCTCGCTTCAAAGCAAAAATCGTCACTATTGATGGTGAGGAAGTTGAAAAAGAAGTGACCCGTGTAGGGACATTTAATGCCTCTGCCGATGGTAATTTTTTACGTTACCTACCTGAAACAGGACGGTTGATCGAACCACGTCGTCAGCCACCTTATCGTTTTCAAAAGCTAGCTCAATCACTTGAAGACAGTGCTGGCGAAGAATTACTCCCCATGGTTGTTGATCCTACCCATGGTGCAATGCTTGCCCTACTAGTCCAAAAACCTGACTTGAAAGAACGCATCCGCCAAGGTGGCATCATCGGCTACATAATTATTGCACTAGGACTTATCGCACTACTCATCGCCCTCGAGCGATTTATCGTTTTATGGATGACCGGTCGAAAGGTTCAAAACCAGATCAAAGATAAAAATCCTGACGAAAAAAATCCGTTGGGCCGAATCATGTTGGCCTACACCAATAATCCTGATGTCGACGCAGAAACCCTCGGTTTAAAACTTGATGAAGCGATTCTGCGCGAACTACCAAAGATCAAGCGTGGTCTTCGTACACTGGCTATTCTAGCGGCGGTCGCGCCTTTGTTAGGTCTGCTCGGTACGGTGACCGGTATCATTGAAACATTCCAATCGATCACCCTTTATGGAACTGGTGATCCAAGACTCATGTCAGGTGGTATCTCGCAAGCATTAGTGACAACGGTATTGGGTTTGGTCGTAGCCATTCCTATCCTATTATTACATAGCTTTTTATCAGGTCAAAGTAACCAGTTAGTACAAATACTTGATGAAAAAAGTGCTGCGATAGTCGCTAGAATCGCGGAGAAGCGAAGTGCATCTGTTTGATGGATTACACCGACTAACCGATAACGGTGGTGAAGTCTTGATCACTATAATGGTGATCTCAACCATTATGTGGACTTTCATCGTCGAACGCTATATCTACCTGTACTTCATACATCCACGCAGGCTGCGCCAGCATGTGGATAATTGGTCATCAAGACAGGAGCACAGTTCTTGGATGGCACGCAATCTACGTGAAGGACTGATTGGTGAAATTAACGCAAGCTTACAAAAAAATCTACTACTGATCCAAACGCTAGTTGCCGTTTTACCCTTGCTCGGTTTACTAGGAACAGTCACAGGTATGATCTCAACCTTTGAAGTCATGATGGTGTTTGGAACCGGTAATACACGTGGCATGTCATCCGGGATATCTCAAGCACTCATTACTACCGCAGCAGGATTAGTCACATCATTGTCAGGTTTATATTTTAGCTCACAACTACAAGCTCAGGCCGAAACTGAAACAAACCGAATTACAGGTTTATTGGATTAATATGCGACGTTCACATACAGAAGAAAGTAATAGTAGCGCAGAGGTGAATCTTACCCCCCTGATCGATATGGTATTTATTTTATTGATCTTCTTTATCGTTACCTCCTCCTTCGTCAAAGAATCTGGTATTGAAGTAAACCGTCCAAGCGCACAAACGGCGGAACGACAAGAACGAGCCAATATTATCATTGCTGCAAATGATAAAGGTGAAGTGTGGATCGATAAACGCAAGGTCGATGTTCATACCGTACGAACACACATTGAAAGGTTACGTGCTGAAAACCCTGAAGGATCGGTCGTTATCCTAGCCGATGAAAAATCACAAACAGGGATCATGGTACAAATTATGGATCAGGTCAGACTCGCTGGCGTTGAAAACGTATCTATCGCCGCAACATCAACAACAGGTCCAGAGTGAAGCCATTCCTTAATTTACCGTTTAGTTTTCTGCTAGCACTGGTTATAAATTTACTCCTTTTCCTCGCTATACAGAAATTAGTACAGCCTGAGCACTCCGCAATATCATTACCAGAAATGGTAACGATGATTGATTTCGTACGTTTGAAAAAAAATGACAAGGTAGCTGAACCTAAACGTCATGAGTTACCTGAAAAACCAAAACCTCCGAGAAAGCCACCACCTCCAAAGCAGCAGCAACTCGATCCTGACAAGCCTAAACCAAAAAAGGTAAAGCTACCCACTCCTGAAGTTAAGCTGCCTTTACAAATGACCAATGGTCCGCATTTGGGCGAGTTTCTCAAAAAACCTAGACCAAAACCTAGGATCAAGCAGAAGACCGCCCCCATACCGGAACCTGTCACAGAGGCTGAGCCTGTTATTGAGCAGATTTCTGCACCTGTGGAGACCATTGTAAAAGAGACAGAACCTGCTCCAGTAGAATCACCTGAGCCTAAAGTTGAAACCGATGTTGTACCAACCTATCGTTCAAAACCAAAATATCCACCACGAGCAATGCGTGCGGGAGTCAAAGGTATTGTTACCGTTGAGTTTACGATTACAACGAAAGGTAAGGTTACAGAACCGGTGATCATTAAATCAAACCCTCCACGGATCTTTGATAAATCGGTACTGAAAGCTATTAAACGTTGGAAATTTAAACCTAAATTAGTCGATGGCAAACCTGTTGAGCGACGTGCCAGACAAGACATAAAATTCAATTTTAAATGATAATAACTATTCGCCAACTGACATTTATTATTACGATGAGTCTACTCGCATCAATGCCCATCCTTGCGAAAGAAAATAGTCAGTATTTGTTATCTGAAAAAAATTGGGAGTCACTTTCAGAAATCAATCAACTGCTAGATTCTGGTCAAGCTAATGCTGCAATCACTAAACTCATTACTCTATTACCGACAGTTCAAAATAAAGCCTATGATACGGCGGTAACACAACAAACACTTGGTCATGCCTATAGCACTATTAACGATTATCCTAAGGCAATTGAGGTCTTTCGTAGGGCTTTAGATACCAATGCCCTGCCCGATAATGTCAATCATGATTTAAACTTCAATCTCGCCCAGTTACTGATATTAACTAAGAGCTACCAAGAAGGTCTAAGTTACTTTAATCGTTGGGTTAAATCAGAATCTAATCCTAGCCTTGATGCCTATATTCTTGCTGGTACAGCACATTACGAATCAGATCAGTTCAAAAGCACCATTCCTTATGCAAAAAATATCATTACATTAAAACCAAAGTATGATGAAACTTGGCATCTGATCCTTTTAAACTGTTACCTAAAATCTAATCAGTATCAAAATGCAGCTGTGCTATTAGAAAAAATGCTACACATTCAGCCTGAGAATAAAATTTACTGGCAACAACTACTCGCCACCTGGCAGCATGCAAACAATGACCAAAAAACATTAGCGACGATGGAGTTGATGTTTACCAAGGATCTATTCAGTCCTGAAGAAACCAAACAACTGATCAATATGTACCTTTATATGCAAATGCCACACAAAGCAGCAAAGCTTTTACAGGCACAGCTAGAAGCAAGCAAATTACCAAGAAATGCGAAAAATATGGAGCTGTTAGGTGACTGTTGGTTACAAGCTAAAGAAAAGCGAAAATCGCTCGATAGCTTAAACTGGGCTGCTAAACAGTCGGGGGACAGCAACCTTTTTTACCGGGTTGGACAGATCTATTTTGATTTGGAAAATTACCCGCAAGCGATCAAAAATTTACAAACAGCTATCACGAAAGGTAAACTGACGCAGTTGGATTATGCACAACTTCTTTTAGGAATAGCCTCATTCCATGAAAAAAACTACCCTCAATCGATGAGTGCCCTTCAGCAAGCATTGCACAATAAATCAACCAAAGTTCAGGCTGAATGGTGGCTGCAGAGAATCAAAGATCTAAAAATATAATTACTGATCTTTTACCCTACAAGCTCTAAATCCTAAAGCAAGCTGCGAACAATACCCTACATTTTGATCACAGTTCTAGCTCTTGACGTTTTCCGTAACTGTGAAATACGCTCCTTACCCTCTAAGTTACTCAGCCCTATCTTACTGATTAACTCCTAGAGCTCATCTTCTTTACATAAATAATCCAAAGCTAGTTAAACAATTTTTGAATCATTCGATACTAATAAAAAACCTACCGAACAACTTTTATATATTCACCCACAGCCTCTCTAGTCGAACCAACAATAAGTCTTCTGTTTACTCCATCAGCTGACTCCTCAACAAAACCAGAAACCTCAATTAGCTCACCTGTAATGGCCTGTCCAGTATAAGTAGGTGTAAAGCAAATTACTTTTTGAAATTCTGAGTTATCTATAAAATAAATACTGGGCGAGTCAAAACTATATTGATCATTGATAACTTCAGCTGTGAGTTTCATCAAGCCCTTCTTTATATAGGTATTATCATCGTCAACAGCCTTGGTTAAAACTAGACTTATATCAAACTTTACTCCTGCAAAAATAGCCTTATTAAACTTTCGCTTTTCATGCCAGACGTAATCTTCAAAGCATAAACTGCAAGCACGGCGGTCAAAAGAATCTTTCCAGAAATACTCATCCAGCGCTGAGAGTTTATTTTTATCTATCAATTTTTCTATGAGTTTACGAGCTTTATGGAAAATAACTCTATCGTAGATAATCAAATCAATATCAGAATCCTTACCCTCAGCCCCGATCAGAATAGATCCAGTAACACCGAGTGTGTTAAGTGGTATTCCATTCTCACTCAATAATGTTATCAAACAGACCAGTTTGTTTTGTAGAGTAGTTGATTGATTACTCAACAACGTTTGAAGTTTTACTTTTGCTTGATGATGTTTTTCTATTCTATTGATTGGTACCCCGTGAAGATCAGCATCAAATACTATCGAATGGTATAGATACTCAGGGTAATGGTGCTCTAAAAGGCTAATAGCCTGCTCTGTGGCTAGTTTTTTCCTTATATGTACACCTTCAGGTGAGATGTACGATTTGTATCTAAGGAAGGCCAATGAGCGACCTTCCTCTATATCATCCGCTACTACCGCAAAAAATAGACCTTCTTCAGTTTCGAGAAAATCTTTCTGACGAATTACTAACGAATTGTTTTTTTTCAAAGAGCCTCAGAGTTAATCTCAACTTTTGCATTTTGTTTTAGTGAGATAACAAAATCTTGCCATACGCTAGTGCTCCGTTGCTCTTCTAACTGCTCAATCGTTTTCTTTGCATCCTCACTCGTCCCAGACCATTCAACATCGGCATCAATAACCTTGTTTACACCCACAACAGCATAATCACTTATACCGTCAGTAAAACCTTTATAGATTGGTTTATCATCCGCCGGACGCCCAAGCTTGAAAACAGTACGCAGGATCGAGCGCTTAACATTAGCATCATCTCTAATAACGGCTTCTGCTCTAATCCATTCGACAGAATTTTCTTTCGCTATTTTTTCAAGATCTACCCCTTCATTTAGCTTAGCTAACACAGCTTCTCCAGACTCTTGAGCTTTTTCTTTCGCCGCTTTCGTTAAAAGGGTTGTTTTAAGCACTTCTTTTACACTATCGATATCTTTTACGATAGCCGCTTTATGATCAAAAGCTCTCAAAACAATTAATCGAGTATCAGAAAGTTCTATCGGCTCGCTATTCGCTCCTTGCAGTACTTTCTCACTAAAAGCAGCATTCAAAATACTCGGACTTCTTGTTAGTTCCTCACCTTCATCTCGAGTAAAAGATTGCGTTTCTTTTATTTCAAAATCTAAAGTTTCTGCAGCAATATCTAGCGAGTCTTGATTTTCATAAGTCAAATTTTGTAGTTCATCAGCGACTTCAAAATACTTCGCCTCTGCCTGCTCTTTTCGATACTCAGACTCAATCCCTTCTTTTGCTTCTTCAAAAGTTGATGTCTTCGTAGGTTTGATCTCAACAAGCTTAATGACGTGATAACCTCTTTTACTTCTGACAACATCACTAAAATCACCAACACTCAAGCTAAACATCGCTTCATCAAACTCAGGATCCATTACACCTTTTGAGACAGAGCCTGTTTTACCAACTTCATCTTGTGCACTTAACAAGTCCGCATGTTGTTGAGGGATATCATCAAAATCAATCCCCGTCTTCACTAACTCAAGTAGTTTACTCGCAGACTCATTTGCTTTTGATACTTCCTCAGCTTTTGCATCAGGAGTTAAAGCTATAAAAATATGCTGTGCCACACGCTGTTCTTCTATAGTATATTTATCAAGATTAGTCTGATAAAAATCTTGAAGAATACCCAGATCGACTTCTACGTTTTTAGCCAATTCATCTATAGAAAGATCAATATACTTAATTCTCACAGACTCATCTGTTTTATAATTTTCTTTATTTTCTTCGTAATACTCATTAATCTCTGTATCACTAATTTCGATATCTTGCTCGAACTGAGCCGATGTTATTGTCGTATAGACAATATTTCGAGTCTGAGCTTGTAATTGACCAATTCTATTTTCTTCTGACGCTGTTATAAACTCACTATCAGTCACTGCTAAACGCAACTGTTCTTGAACCATATCACTACGCAACTGTTGTTCAAACTCAACGGGACTACGACGAGATTGTAAAACTTTACGCTCGTAGACTGCATTCGAAAACTGACCAGATTCATCTTGAAAAAAATTCATTGATTTGATCATTGATGAGACTTGCTGATCACTAACGCGCATACCCGATTTTTGCCCTAGCTGCAGCAATACTTCTTGATCAACCAAAGCACTTACAACTTCTTGCTTTAGGCTATCTTGCTCCATGCTATTAACATCAAAATTATCACCAAACATTTGTTGCAAACGTTCTTGATAGTTTTGTAATGCATTTTGATATTGCGGTAGACTAATATCTTGACCATTGACCTTAGCAACAGAAACATTAGAGCCACCATCAAGATAGGAGTTGATACCCCAAAGGGCGAAAGGGATAGAGATTAAACCTACAACGAGCCAGGCTAACCAGCCTTGAGAATTTTCTCGGATGCTTTGTAGCATGAGTAAAAACCTTTTTTTATGAAGTATAAAAAAGGGCGCTCCTTTAAAAGGAACGCCCTTTAACATTAATGGCGGAGCGGACGGGACTCGAACCCGCGACCCCCGGCGTGACAGGCCGGTATTCTAACCAACTGAACTACCGCTCCATTATTATGTTTGGTGGGTGCTGAGGGGATCGAACCCCCGACCCTCGCCTTGTAAGGGCGATGCTCTCCCAGCTGAGCTAAGCACCCAGAAAGCGCGCTAGTTTAATGCATCTTTTAAAGCTTTGCCAGCTTTAAATGCAGGAACTTTTGATGCTTTGATTTTGATAGTTTCACCAGTACGTGGATTACGGCCAGAACGTGCTGCACGGTCGCGAACAAGAAAAGTTCCGAAGCCTAATAAAGCGACAGTATCGCCATTTTTCAATGTTTCAGTGATTGCTTCAACTACAGCATCAACTGCCCTAGCTGCAGATGCCTTTGATAGGTCTGCGGATTCTGCTACAGCATCTACTAATTCTGATTTATTCATTTTATATCCCCTTGTTTATTGCACCAATAAATTATGCTTATTTTCGCTAGTGCAGAACTTCTTTAACCAAGCCCCCGAGAGCGAGCGGAATTTATACCAATTGCCCCTGTTTACGTCAAGCTAACGTAGCAAAATATACATAAATAAATTGTTTGCCACGAGCCAGCAATTATGTACTAAATATCGTACATTCTTATTAATCATTGTAAAATCAATCAATAAGATGTCGTTCCATATTTGAATTATTAGACTTAAAGTTTCAGTCTAAATTTTAGCTTTTTATACATAAAAATAAAAAGAAATGAAAACTTGGTAAATTTCTCAGGTTTGAAAAAAGTAAAACCTGCTAAAAAGTGCATCCACTAATGTGTTCTGAGTGTATCTTCACCCTTTTTTTCTTCCGTATTTTCCTTATCAACAACCTTTTCAGTCTCATCGATTAACAAGGGCTCTGGCATAGCTTGTAAGGCTATTTCTAAGACTTCATCAATCCACTTAACGGGTTTAATCTTTAAGCTTTGCTTTATATTATCAGGAACCTCGGCTAAATCCCTTTCATTTTCGTGAGGAATAAGAACTGTTTCTATTCCACCACGCAATGCTGCCAGTAATTTTTCTTTTAGACCACCGATAGGAAGAATTTCACCACGCAAGGTAATCTCACCAGTCATAGCAACACTAGCTTTGACTGGGATGCCTGTGAGGGCCGACACGAGAGCCGTGCACATTCCAACACCCGCACTGGGTCCATCTTTTGGAGTGGCACCCTCAGGTACATGGAAGTGAATATCACTTTCGGTATAAAAATCCGGTCTAAGTCCAAGCAAATGGCTACGACTCCTAACGACGGTTACAGCGGCCTTAATAGACTCCTGCATGACATCGCCCAGCTGCCCGGTAAAAGTCTCCTTTCCTTTGCCTGGAACTATAACTGACTCAATCGTTAAGAGCTCACCACCAACTTCTGTCCATGCGAGTCCTGTAACCTGTCCTACTTGATCTTGCTCTTCGGCTTTTCCGTAACGAAAGCGTTTTACACCTAAGTATTTCTCTATATTCCTTGATGAAACTGAGACCTTTTTAGTTTCTGATTGAGTCAAAATTTGCTTAACTACCTTTCTACATATTTTGGCAATTTCTCTTTCTAACGATCGAACACCTGCTTCACGCGTATAATAACGGACTATGTCCCTTATAGCGTTCTCTGAAATAGTTATTTCACTACTATTAAGACCGTTATTTTTTATTTGTTTTGTAAGGAGGTACTTAGTCGCGATATTGATCTTCTCATCTTCGGTATATCCAGAGATACGAATAACTTCCATTCGATCTAATAGCGGCGAAGAAATATTTAAACTATTTGCTGTGGTAATAAACATGACCTCTGATAAGTCGTAATCAACTTCTAGGTAATGATCATTAAATGTGCTGTTTTGTTCTGGATCAAGAACTTCCAAAAGTGCCGAGGCAGGATCACCTCTAAAGTCGGCGGCCATTTTGTCTATTTCGTCCAAGAGGATCAAAGGGTTACGTGTACCAACCTTGGCCATGTTTTGTACAATCTTACCAGGCATCGAACCTACGTACGTTCGACGATGTCCACGTATCTCAGATTCATCACGCACACCACCTAATGACATGCGAACAAATTTTCTGTTCGTTGCACGTGCAATTGAACGACCTAAAGAGGTTTTACCAACACCTGGTGGGCCTACAAGACAGAGGATCGGGCCTTTTAATTTTTTAACTCGTTGTTGGACTGCAAGATATTCAAGGATCCGTTCTTTAACTTTTTCTAAACCATAGTGATCATCTTCGAGAATAGATTCCGCTTTTTCAATATCTCGGCTAACCTTGCGACGTTTTTTCCAAGGAATACTCACTATCCAGTCTAAATAATTTCTAACAACGGTTGCTTCGGCAGACATCGGCGACATCATTTTGAGCTTTTTAAGTTCAGAGGTTGCTTTCTCATGAGCCTCTTTACTCATTCTTGCTTTTTTGATCTTACGTTCTAACTCATCCAGATCACTGCCGGTTTCGTCTATTTCACCGAGCTCTTTTTGAATGGCCTTCATTTGCTCATTCAAATAATACTCACGTTGGCTTTTTTCCATCTGCCGTTTGACTCGACTACGAAGTTTTTTCTCGATCTGTAACAGATCGATCTCACCTTCCATTAGCCCAATTAAATGTTCAAAGCGCTGAACAACGTTGATAATTTCTAAAACTTCTTGTTTTTCTTCAAGCTTCGTCGACATATGCGCCGCAATCGTATCCGCGAGACGATCAGGCTCTTCTATACTAGTGAGTGAAGAAATTATTTCTGGAGGGATTTTCTTGTTAAGTTTTACATACTGCTCAAACTGCGAAGTCACTGAGCGCATAATAGCCTCAACTTCTCGCTCATCAACAACGGTATCTTCGATCAGTTCAACAGAAGCTGAAGAAAACTCTCCATCGTTATTCATGTTAAGAAGGCGAGCACGTTGCTCACCTTCAACAAGCACTTTAATTGTGCCATCAGGTAGCTTTAATAACTGCAGTATGTTCGCAAGCGTACCAACAGTAAAAACATCATCAACGTCAGGATCATCATCCCCAGCATTTTTCTGAGCAATCAAAAAAATCCGTTTGTCGGTTTCCATCGCTAACTCAAGCGCCTTAACAGAACGCTCACGACCGACAAACAAAGGGATTACCATATGTGGATAAACCACAACATCCCTTAAGGGTAAAAGAGGAACACTTATTGTTTCAGTATTTTTCGTATTGATAATTTGAGCCCACTTTTATTGAATTTTTTTATTCAGATGCAGCTTTTGGTAAATCAGAATCCTCGTATATCAGGATAGGTTTAGACTCACCTGTGATAACAGTTTCATCAACCACAACTTTAGTAACATTTTCCATCGAAGGGATATCGTACATCGTCTCTAAGAGGTTTTGCTCGATAATTGAACGTAATCCACGTGCACCCGTTTTTCGTTCCAACGCTTTCTTTGCAACTTCAAGTAAAGCCTCTTTACGGAATTCTAGCTCAACACCTTCCATCTCGAATAATTTAGAATATTGCTTACTTAAAGAGTTTTTCGGTTCAACAAGTATTTCAACCAACTGCTCCTCTTCCAACTCTTCCAAAGTCGCAATAACAGGTAGTCGACCAATGAATTCAGGGATGAGACCATATTTGACTAAATCTTCTGGTTCTACTTCATTAAGCAGCTCACCAACGGTACGAGTTTCATCTTTACTTTTAACTTCAGCTGAGAAACCGATACCACCTTTTTCAGAGCGGTCACGAATAATTTTGTCCAAGCCTGCGAACGCACCACCACAAATAAAGAGAATGTTTGCTGTATTAACTTGCAAAAATTCCTGCTGAGGATGTTTACGACCACCTTGGGGAGGAACAGATGCAACTGTACCTTCGATTAATTTCAATAAGGCCTGTTGAACACCCTCACCTGAAACATCACGGGTTATTGATGGATTGTCTGACTTACGTGAAATCTTGTCGATCTCATCAATATAAACAATGCCTCTTTGAGCTTTATCTACATCATAGTCACATTTTTGGAGTAATTTCTGGATAATGTTTTCAACATCTTCACCAACATAACCAGCTTCAGTTAAAGTTGTCGCATCAGCCATTGTAAAGGGAACATTAAGCATTCTGGCTAATGTTTCCGCAAGTAAAGTTTTACCACTACCCGTAGGCCCGACTAAAAGCACATTACTTTTTGACAGTTCAACTTCATCTTTTTTAACATCAGTTTCAAGTCGCTTGTAGTGGTTATACACAGCTACAGACAAGATCTTCTTAGCATGTTTTTGACCAATTACATATTCATCAAGCAGCTCTTTAATCTCATGTGGAGTCGGTAATTTACCGCCAGTACCACTGACTGTTTTTTCTTGAATTTCTTCTTTGATAATGTCGTTACAAAGATCCACACATTCATCACAGATGAAAACGGAAGGTCCCGCAATCAGCTTTCTAACTTCATGCTGGCTTTTCCCACAGAAGGAACAATATAATAGTCGGTCACTATCATTCCCATCATCCTTTTTATCGTCGCTCATACCTTACCTCTAAAACTGTTCTGATGAAATAATATCACCTGTAAATATTGTGAGACAGTTTTTATTGACTAATCTTCAGCAACCTGACTGCGACTTTGCAAAACAGTATCGATCAAACCATATTCCGCAGCTTCCGCAGCACTCATAAAGTTATCTCGCTCAGTGTCTTTTGCGATACTTTCCATCGACTGACCTGAATGAAATGCCATTATGCCATTGAGATTCTCACGCATTTTCAGGATCTCTCTAGCATGTATATCGACATCTGTGGCCTGACCTTGAAAACCACCCAATGGTTGGTGAATCATAACTCGTGAGTTTGGTAGAGCATAACGCTTTCCGGCTGCGCCACCTGTCAGTAGTAATGCACCCATACTGGCCGCTTGACCTATGCACATAGTACTAACATCAGCTTTAATGAACTGCATAGTATCGTAAATAGCCATACCTGCAGTCACAACCCCACCTGGAGAGTTTATATAAAAATGAATATCTTTGTCAGGATTTTCTGATTCCAAAAACAACATTTGAGCAACGATTACATTAGCAACTTGATCTTCTACGGGACCAACTAAAAATATAACACGCTCTTTTAAGAGTCTGGAATAAATATCGTAAGAACGTTCGCCGCGAGCTGACTGCTCTACGACCATAGGGACTAGGTTCAACGCTTTTGTTTCGTTACCCAAGCTTGTTTGTGTTTGTGAGCCATATACTGACATATAATCATCTACCTCTTAATTCTATTCTGTGGATTCAGGATTCATCAAGGCATCGAACGTTATAGGATCAGGCGTTATTTTCGCTTTATCCGTAATCCAGCTGACTACTTCTTCTTCCAAAACCATGCTTTGTATGTCAGCTAATCGACTTTTATCCGCGTAGTAATGTTGTACTAGCGCTGTCGGATCTTCGTAATTAGCAGCCATTGATTCAACCATAGTTCGTACTTGAGCAGGGTCTGCTGTCATTTCGTTTGTCTTAATTATCTCTGACATAAGCAATCCTAATGCCACTCTTTTCTTTGCTTCAGTGACAAACGTATCTTTATCAAGAGAATCAAGCTGTTCCGCAGGCAAACCCTGTTGAGCTAGACGTTGTTTTGTTTGTTCTAATAGCTGTTCGGTTTCACCGTTGACCAACGACTGAGGCACTTCAAATGGGTTTTCGTCATAAAGTGCGTTGAAAACGCGACTTTTAGCCTGATTCTTGACGCGTTGCGTACATTCTCTTTCCATATTCTCACGGATATTAGTTTTGAACGCATCAACACCCCCTTCTTCCACACCGAACCGCTTAAAGAACTCATCATCTAACTCAGGTAGCTCTGGTGCAGAAACCTTGTTAACTTTGACTTCAAAACGAACAGGTTTTCCAGCTAGCTCTGTATTTTGATATGGATCTGGAAACTCAAGTTTCAAGCTAGTACTGTCACCTGCTTTCAAGCCAACTAAGCCTTCCTCGAAACCATCGATAAATCGTTTACCACCAATGACAATATCAAAATCTTGAGCTTCACCACCTTCAAACTTTTCATCTTCGAGGTAACCTTCAAAATCAATATTAACCTGATAGTCAGACTCAACTTTACGGTCAACCTCTGAAAAAGTTGATTGTTGTGAGCGTAAAGTTTCTACCATTTTATCAACGTCGGCATCTCCCACTTCACACGTCGGCAGATCTAGCTCTAACTGTTCAACTGGCTTAATTGTGACTTCAGGATAAACTTCAAAAACCGCTGTATAAGAAAGGCCTTTCTCAGAATCATCAGCTTCTGCTTGTTCTATAGAAGGTTCACCAGCGGGTCGTAGTTTTTCTGCTTCAATTGCTTCCATGTAAGTGGAGCGCATAACTTCACTGAGAACTTCAAACCGGACTTGCTGACCATATCGCTGTTGAATGACTCTGACAGGAACCTTACCTTGACGAAAACCATCAACTCGAGCTGTCTTAGTTAAAGATTGCAGACGATTTTTAACTTCGTCTTCGATACGTTCTTCGGGTACATCAACCCGCATGCGGCGTTCCAACGCCCCTGTAGATTCAACAGAAACCTGCATTTAATCCTGCCTCAATGTTTGTTTTGTATTATTCAGAAATATAAATTATGAAATGGTGCGAAAGGAGAGACTCGAACTCTCACGGGTTACCCCACTGGTACCTAAAACCAGCGCGTCTACCAATTCCGCCACTCTCGCACAAGCCGCATACTATACCATCACACTTTACAGATGAGAACATCTAATTTGGTATTTTTATCAGACGAATGTTCTATATCACTTTTTTTGCTATGGACTTAACATTTATAACTCATTCAGTTAGAGTTTCGTCCTTTAAAGAGCATCACCCATGTATACAATCAGAAGAGTAAGCGGTAATCCGTAAATATAGATATGACACTAGTAATTCAAAAGTATGGTGGGACTTCCGTCGGAACAGTTGAACGTATAAACGCTGTTGCTGATAGAGTCATTTCTCACAAAAAGAAAGGCCAGAATATTGTTGTTGCTGTCTCAGCGATGAGTGGTGAAACGAATCGTCTTACGGCACTGGCCCAACAAATAACGGAACAACCCAGAGGACGCGAGCTTGATGTACTCCTATCGACAGGAGAGCAAGTTACTATTGCACTCTTATGTATGGCTTTAGAAGCTAAAGGTTATACAGCAAAATCCTACACGGGTGGTCAAGTTCGAATTTTAACAAACTCCGTACATAACAAAGCTCGTATACTCAGTATTGATGAACAGAAAATCAAACGTGATCTTGGAGACGGACACATCGTAGTTGTCGCTGGTTTTCAAGGGGTCGATGAGCATGGCAACATCACCACATTAGGCCGTGGCGGATCAGATACAACAGCTGTAGCCTTAGCCGCGGCTCTTAAAGCCGATGAATGTCAGATCTATACTGATGTTGATGGAGTCTATACAACAGACCCCCGCATAGTACCTGCAGCTAGACGCCTAAAATCTATAACTTACGAAGAAATGTTGGAGATGGCTAGCCTAGGCGCAAAAGTTTTACAGATTCGATCGGTCGAGTTTGCACAAAAATATAATGTCCCAATGCGTGTACTCTCCTCTTTTGAAGATGGCGAAGGCACATTAATTACTTCCGAGGATAACACTATGGAACAAGTCATGATCTCAGGGGTTACTGCTAACCGAGATGAAGCAAAAGTCACATTACAAGGTGTCCCGGATGAACCCGGTGTAGCAGTAGCAATACTTGGCCCAGTTGCAGATGCAGGTATCGAAGTCGATATGATCATTCAAAATGTTAGTGCCGATGGAACAACAGACTTCACCTTTACTGTTAACCGAAATGATTACATTCAAACACAGACAATTCTCGAAAAAGTTAAACACCGCTTAAATGCCAGATCTGTTGACGGTGACGAAAAAATAGTAAAGCTATCCGTTGTTGGTATTGGTATGCGTTCACATGCTGGCGTTGCAAGTAAGATGTTCAAGGCACTTTCTGATGAAGGAATCAATATTCAGATGATCTCGACTTCTGAAATTAAAATTTCTGTTGTCGTAGAAGAAAAATATCTTGAATTAGGAGTCCGGACACTTCATTCAGCTTTCGGACTGGACGAAAGCTAAAACTAAAGCAATACTATACGTAAAAGGGATAAGGGGATTGCTCGTTCTGAACGAAAAAAATCTATCGTAAAAACGCTGTGGAGTATATAATGCTACACGTCGCATCTCACTATACTGATAATTATAAAAGAACGACCAAATTTAAGAATGGAGCTAGAACCAAATGCTTATATTGACAAGGCGAGTTGGCGAAGCACTAATGATAGGCGATGAAGTCACTATCACTGTGTTAGGCGTCAAGGGGAATCAAGTGCGGCTCGGTGTTAACGCGCCTAGAGAAGTAGCTGTGCACAGAGAAGAAATTTATCAACGCATTCAAGACGAAAAGGATGATAAAGAAGGCAACTCTACCCCAAGTGGAGAAGCAGAATAAGTTTACTTAAAAAAAAGTAAATCAACCCTTTACCAAAGCAATTAATACAGGGTATCCTACGCACCCCGTGGAGAGGTGGCCGAGCGGCTGAAGGCGCTCCCCTGCTAAGGGAGTATACGGTTTATCCCGTATCGAGGGTTCGAATCCCTCTCTCTCCGCCATTTAATTAGTAATTAGCAACTAATTAACCGTTGAAATGCTTGACTAAGATTTATCTAAGTCTAGAATACACAACCCAATCAGAGCGCCCGTAGCTCAGCTGGATAGAGTACCTGGCTACGAACCAGGTGGTCGGAGGTTCGAATCCTTCCGGGCGCACCATTTTCTTTATTGAAAACAGTGGTTTAAACTAACACCCTCGTTCTACACTTTTCCTAATTGTGCCAAGTTTGTGCCATCCTGTTCAACTCCCATAAGCTTATTTACATGCTCTGACGAAAGATGTGCATATCACTGTACCATTTTCTGACCTGACCAACCTCCAAATTCTTGAAACACATTCATCGGGGTTCCCATTTAAATATGCCAACTAGCCCATGTATGACTGTAATGGCCAAGTAATCTTGAAGTAACTTTAAGCCACTTTTTTCAATGCTGCTGTTTTCTTCATCGAGATAATGTAACCCAGTTAAGAATGTAATCCTTTGTAGTTATAAAAATAGAGATAACTTTCTACTATGCTGAAAGGCCGACGCATGGTTTATAAACGGCCGCCAAATGACAAGGTCTTTTTTCATAGTGACCAAGGTTCTGAATGTACCAGTAATGCTTTTCAAAGTGCACTAAAAGAACATGGTCTGGCATCCAGCATGAGTCGTGCCGGAAACTGTGTTTAGATAATGTGGTTACTGAACGTTTTTTCAGAAGCTTGAAATCAGAGCGCGTGAACTATGAGTGAATTACCATTGATTATATAAAAAAGATCAAGCATCTTTGATGATTATACCATCTCTTAATTGAATCAAACGATCCGCTTCCTTAAAGTAATTATCATCATGAGTTACAACTATTATTGTTTTACCGCCAGCTCGCAATTTACCCAGAAGCTCTGTATAAAAATAATGTTTAAAATCTGGGTCAAGCTCTGCTGCAGGCTCATCAAATAAACAAATAGGTTTAGGTTGCAAAACAGCAATAAGAATGGCTAGACGCTTTTTCTGGCCACTGGATAATGCTTCTACTGATAATGGTCTTCCTAAAACAATTATATTTTCCAAACCAAAATCACTTAACAATGCCTGTTGTCCCCAGTGCTTAGCAAAATCATTGTCTAAAAGGGTTTCTATATGATATAGGTCAACGGCGTTATAGAGATGAAAATCACTGAACACTGTGGAAAATTGCTCACGATATTCAGCTAGCTTATACTCCTCCAATATTTCTCCATTCCAGATAATCTGGCCTTTTTCTGGCTTATATAAACCACAAAGCAACTTTATTAAAGTACTTTTACCACTACCGTTGCCTCCGGCAATAAAAACAATCTCTTGTTTGTTAATTCTTAAATGAAAAGGCCCTATGTATTTTTTCTCTTCAGACTGTTTTGTATCCGCTTCAATATAGGAAAAACAAAGGTTTGTTAATTCTATATGGCTAAGTGGTTGTGGAACCATGCGATTACGTAGTGGTGATTCTGTTTCTAATTTCATCTCCAACTCAACCTGGGCAATTCTGTGCGCAGCAATATTCGCCTTCATTAATAATGGAAAGGTCATCATAATAGTTTGTATCGGTGTGATCAGATAGATGATGGAAAGAACGTTAGATAAAATGGCCTCTGGTGGCAGGCTAACCCACAACGGGTAAACAAAAATAAGCGCTGTAATCAGAACATATATACTCCCATACGCCCAATTCCCAGCAACAACTTCCTTTACTTCTGCCGTAACGGTTAACTCCATAAGGTCAACAACTTCAGGGTTAATATGCTCACCAAGAAGATCTTGTTTTGCATTCATTTTTAATTCTTTAAACCCTATGATGAGATCGCGAAAATGGGACAGAAGCGTTGCTTCATGTTGCCTCAATCGTTCAAATAAAGGTTTCAGCTTAGCTAACACGAGCAGCATCGCAATTATACCAGCACAAAAAAAACTCAATATCAATAAACTAACGATAAGACCTGAAACCCAGCTAATGTAAATTACAATCGCAAAGACCAGTACTGTACTAGATAACAAGAGTGGCAAATTATTTAAAAACATCGATAAGCTTTGAATATCTTGAGTGAGTAAAGCCAGCAGCTCCGCTTCACCACACTGCTCTTTACAACGCAATGAACTCGCTAAGATCTTATCTGATAAATCAACTCTTAATTGTTTAACAATCTTATTACTAATTTTGGAAAAATAACGTTTATGTACATACTGTGATGCGAGGATTATTACGATGGTAATAATAAAACCATAGATTAAATAGCGATTAGCTTGTCCTTGAATAGTCACGCTGTAGTTAATCAGCCCTAAAAAAAGTGCCCCACTACCCCCACTAATCACACTGATTATGGACATCAGTACAAACTGACGCTTATAGGCTTTTATTAAAGGATAAATATATTGCATGTTAATACTTTACCTTATTCGAATAATATTCCTGAGAGATCTGCTTTGCTTTCATGATATTTTTTCTCCTAAATACTGGTACAGCTTATTTGCAATCACTTCCACATGAGGTGGTGTCATCATCTCTCCATGCAGACAATCTATCTCGTGAATGACCATATCTGGTGTCAAATAAGATTGCCTTTTTTTCATAGCCTCTACTTCCGCTCTATCATTTGGTAAATTCTGCGTAGCTATAAAATGCGTGACCTGTTGATCATATCGACTAGGTTTATAACGTTGCATAGTCCCTTGTGATACCTGCCAAGAGTGCGCCATACGTCTAGCGTATTCAAGATTAAAATCTGTAGAAATCAACCCACGTTCTCGGGCAATATTGAGAATCCGAATCAATCGGCTCTCTGGAGCTAAGTCCTTAAGTTCTTCTGGAACAGTCGAAAGATTAAGAAGCCCTAAAACTATAGCCGTCACAGTATCTAAGCTAGCCTCAATATCATCATCGTCTATCAATTCCCCCATCGAATCATCAATAGAACTATCCAATATTGCTAGTAATTCCATTTCTTCTCCTTTTTGAATTAACTGTTGTGCCATCTCATAAGCAATGACCCCTCCAGATGACCAGCCCAATATATTATAAGGTCCCTGCGGCTGTATTTTAACCATTGCTTCAATGTAATAGGCAGCCATTTCTTCTATTGATTTATGAAAATTTTCATTTTCCTCCAACCCCTTCATTTGTAATCCATACACAGGTTGTTCATCATCAAGTTTTTTTAATCTTTGCGCTAGCCTTATGTAACAATGCGTAATGCCCCCGCCTTGATGTACACAAAATAAAGGTGGTTTACAGCCATAAGGCTGGATAGGCACAATTGGTAAGCTAGATTTAACATTATCAGACTCATCCATTAGCAATTTGGTTAACTTTTCAATTGTAGGTCTCTCAAAAATAGCTGAGACGGATATATTTATATCTAAAGACAGTTCAATTTTTGCTCTTAAGCTCATAACTAACAAAGAATGCCCTCCTAACTCAAAGAAGTTATCCTTCACACCAATCCGTTCTACCTTTAAAACACCTTCCCAAATCGCTACCAGTGTCGCTTCCGTCTCAGTTCGTGCACCAACGTATGCCTCCTTCGATTCAAGTGTCACCTCTTGTTTCACCAATTGCTTCCGGTCAATCTTCCCATTGGATGTCAACGGAATGTTATCCAATTCAATAAATGCCGTTGGCAACATATAGTCCGGTAACTGTTCAGACAGGTACGCTCTAAAATCAGGCGCCTCTTCGGTCGCCCCTGAAATACCCTTCGCTAAGGTATAGTAGGCTATCAATAACTTACTATCCCCCTGCTCTTTCACTATCACAACGCTGCTTTGAACCACTCGGTGCTCATTAAGCTGACCTTCAATCTCACCAAGCTCAATTCGGTATCCCCGTACCTTCACCTGGTCATCCATGCGGCCCAAGTACTCAATCGTCCCATCCCCTAACCAACGCGCTAAATCACCACTGCGATACAGTTTTGTTCCTTCTTCAAACGGATTATCAATGAACTTCTCATCCGTCAGCTCAGGCTGGTTTAAGTAACCACGTGCTAA
>OJDV01000075.1_pt1 | contig 68160 bp, 63 predicted proteins | sample 1592911 | NCBI WGS metagenome assembly OJDV01 (sample SAMN05416860, study PRJEB24817) | seawater metagenome | isolation source: Sea water | place: Canada:Atlantic | collected 2013-11 | reverse complement strand
TGTAACTCCCTCGCGGAGACGCACGCCTGGTTCGATTCCAGGGTCGCCCACCACTATCCTACATCACATGGCGAAACCGATTGATCCCTTGGACCAATCCGCTCCCTATGACATGGCAGAGACACCTGCAGGTCCCGTCCCACATCGCGTGCTTGGTTTCATTCCAGCTCAACTGCACCGGTTTTCCTGCCCCCGCTGCCGAAGGTTCTTCCACACTGCAACTGCTCTTCGCAGATCAGTCGCCGGCGCTTTGGCATCAAGCGAAGTAAATTTGTTGTCCCCGCAAAGACGACGCACCTATAGCGTCGCTAATTCACTCACGGAATATTTTTCCTCAATCCAGCCCCCAATCATCCGGCACTCACGATCGGGAAGGTCAGCCTGCCTGTAAATATGGATGAGAAACGCCTCCATGAACTTCGAATAGAAGCCAACATTCCTCTTGAGATTACGGCGCACTATTCTCAGGCTGCGCCCTTCAATGCCGTTCAGCCGACTGAATTTATCCCTGATTTTCCGCGCACGCTTGTACTTTGAGTGCGCAAGACAATTCAGATACCTCAAGACAACATAGCTCAGGTTTTCCCGATCACATAGGAAGGCCTTTTCCAGATATCCGTCCAACTCCAAAAACGCGGCTGTATCCCAATTCAGCACAAACAGATTATAATTGATAAATGCGCGTTGAAGTTTCGTATGGCGGGTGTGCACGCTCTTGCGAAGGCCCGTTTTAAGGACGTGGGTTTCGGATGGCTTTGAATAGATATCAACATTTGTCACCCATTCCGCAGACCCGAGATAGTTGGCCAACCTAACGACTGCTGATGCCTCGGCAGAAAAAATGCGCCCGCATTGGGAAATCAGACTTGCATCACGGATCACCGCAAAAGGACCGGGCAGATGCGGCAAGTCTATCTGTTCGGCGAAGACCGCATTTGCACAGCGGTTCTGCACAGATTCAAGATCTGGTTTTGAAGCGCTAACTACCAGACATTTTTTGTCCGCTCTTGCCGCCAAATTACAGAAATCCGTGGCCAGAGGTGCAGAAATTGAAAAATCCATGCGGCGCGGGAATTTCTTCCTGACCTCCCCGTACACAACGTCGCCGGATCGAAGATGTACGGCCCAGAGATCACGCAACTCAGCCATATTTTCGCTTTGTTGTAGGAGCTGTTCAATTTCGGGGGCAAAAATTCCGCTTCTCGCAACAGCCCTGCATCTCGCAAGATACCCCGGCACAAGCTCATCATTCAAAATATTTGGGGCAAGACCAAAAAAGGGGTCTTGGCGCGGAGTCTTTCTAAGAAAGCCAAACATGAGACCCGTGCTTTTTTTCAGCTCAGCCGCCCTGTTAAAGTCAGCTTTTGTATTCATTATTATGGCTTCGCGGCCCAACTGTGTTTGGGTATTCACGCGGTTGCGAACAAGCTCGGGCGGATAAAAGATATCTTCATCTTCGATGAAGTACTTATCAAGGAATGCCTCTGCAAAAATTTCACACGGGTCCTCCGGAGTATCATTAGGCGCAGTATAGTCGATGTTGAACCTTTGCTTCATGCTTTGCGTGTTCGGCCATGCCAATCTGAAGTCCAAATTATGCTCGGATGCTATGACCAGCCCGTTGATGGCCGAGGTCATTCTTTGGCAGAGGCCGTCACTCCTCCACGTCAAAATACAACGCTCTGGAAGCTTTGACGTTCTCGCGGCAGGTCCTTCCGACGGGGTATTCATATTTGTCTCACTAAAATTCTGTCTTTCCCGTCGATGAGTTCCCGCATCGGCGACGCACCGATCTGCTCGGCCCGAACGAAACGCGCACCGCTTAGGTTTTCCTGTCCCTATCGCTATCATGGTAGCGAAATTTAGAGAAGAATTCTCTATTTCATCCAAGATTCAAGGTGAAAGGTATCAAGGCAGAGCAATCCTCATTTGAAACAAAAAAGGCCCCTGCCCCATTCACAGGGCAGAGGCCAATTGTTTGCCTTGGCAAAAGTTTAGATGATCAGGTCATCTTCCTCATCACCGTCAACGTCCTTGATGGCTTCGACCAGCTTGTCGTTGCTGACCGGCTGGAGCACAGGAATGCCCGCAATATAGTCAACGTCGTACTGACCAGCTTTGCCATCGTCAGGGCCTTCAACTGGCGCTTCAACGGTCTCGGTCACTTCGAGGTTGTCTATGCGTACAACTTCGTTGCTGCCCGTGAAATCAGAAATAAAGCGGAATTGCAGATCTCCCTGCACATCCTCCAGTGAGCCACCTGAATAGCTCAGTGTTGAACTGTCCTGCGTGATCTCGTTGCCCGTCTCGGATCCAACCAGCGCACTGCCGTGGTCGTTGACTTCGAACACGTCAAGAGTCTGCCATTCGTTATCCTCGGTGCGCACCTGAAGTGTCAGGCTGTCCGCATAGTGACCGCTGTTTTCAAACAGGTGGGCACAGTCGGTAGAGGCATCAAAGCTGAAGGTAGCGTCGCCCTCTGCCTGCACAGTCGACGTCGTCAGCGTACCGCCATTATGGCCATCGGTGCGCAGCGCATCGTTCTCCACATCCCAGTGACCATCAGAGGCAATCGCATCTGAATCGTCAGGCTCGTGCACATCATCGAAGTCTTCGGACAACAACACATTCGTGGTCTCGCCCGCTGTACCCCCTTCGGTGACAACTTCTTCGCTCGACGTAATCTCGACGTTGTCGATCTTGATGTACTCGTCATGCGCAGAGATGTCGGAGACAACGCGGAACTGTGCACTCTCCTCGGCAGTGTCGAGGATGCCACCTGAATAAGACACGGTGGTAGACCCGTTTGCGTCAAAGGACTGGCCCGTTTCGGAACCGACAATCGCATTGCCGTGGTCGTTGACCTCGTATTTATCGAGCAGGACCCAGTCGCCGCCGTCAATGCTAACCTCAACGCGCATTTCGTCGGCATAGTGGCCCGAATTTTCGAACACATGCGTGTTATGTGTGGTCAGATCCATGGTCAACGACACAGGACCGTCTGTCGCCACTTCGGTAAAGCGCATCTCGCCATCGTTGTTGCCGTTGGTAACGAGCTTGTTCCAAGCAGCGGCCCAGTCTGTGTGGCCGTCCACGACCGCTGACTCTTCGGCTGCGTGGATGTCGTTGAAATCATCTGCAATCACGTTCTCGACCAAAGTCGTGGTCACGTTGCCGTCCACTTCCTCGGAGGCCGTCACTGACACGTTGTCGAGCTTGATGTACTCGTCAGATGCCGTCACATCGGAAACAAAGCGAAACTGCACTGTGTCCTCTGCCGTGTCCAGAATACCGCCCTCATAGGTGATGTTGCTGGCGCTGTTGCCGAAGGTCTGGCCCGTCTCGGAGCCGACAATCGCAGTGCCTGCATCATTCACCTGAAACTCGTCCAGAAGAACCCAGCCCTGACCGTCAATGCTGACCTCGACGCGCAGGCTGTCTGCCATGTGACCGGAATTCTCGAAGAGATGGGTGTTGTGTACGTTGGCGTCAAAGCTCAGCGTGGCGGGACCATCCGTGCTGACAGTCTTGAGAGCGAGAACGCCCTCATTGTGACTGTTGGTAACAATCTTGTTCCACGCCACGTTCCAGTCGGTCTGACCTTCGATGATATCGGACTGCTCAGGCGCGTGAATGTCGTTGAAGTTCTCGAACAGAACCTCTTTGGACACAAGAACTGGGTCCGCATCCGGCGTGTCACCCGTGGTCAGCACCTGACCGCTCACACCATCATCGCTGTTCACAACTGCTGCAAAGCTGGCGGTGTCCAGATCATCAATGCTCAGCTTTTGACCATTGGCCGAGAAGAGCGTGAAGTTAGCCTGCCCTACCTGTCCGTCTGTGGTGCTGTCCTGATTGGTACCGAACTGAATACCAATGTCATAGCCGTCAGCAACTTGCGCGCCGTTTTGCAGCGTATCAATCGCGTCCGCGGCGGCCTGAATACCTGTCACGGGCGAGAAAATGTTGGAGCCGTTGTCATTCGCTTCGGGCGAAAAATTGATGTTGTCGATTGTGCTGTCGTCCGAGAGGTTGAAGAACAAACCGTCGAAATCCACAGCCGCCTTCGGATCATCCGGGATTAACTGGATAAAAAGTGTGCCGCTATCGGTTTCGGAGATACGAACGGTGGCTGTCGGATCACACCCAAGAGTGACGGTGACGGAGTTCTGAGTACTCATAGTTTCTTCCCAATCATTAGACTTGATGACGCTGTCTAAGCATGCGGTCACGAGATCACCTAGCCAAATTCACAAATCCGCCCTGAATTGGACACAATTGGACAGAACAGACTGGATTGATCTCAAACCTCGACCGTTATTGTCGTGGTATACGAAACAGTTAAAGGTTCATTTACGTTTTGTTTACCCTTGACCTTTTCTCGAAGCGTCCGGCCCGAATCGCATTTACCGCGACATGAATTGGACCGCGAAAATCGGCTTCCTATCCCAAGCCGACACTGTGCAAAGTAGCTTCTACTGCTCAAAACAAGACTGGCCTAAATGGTGTCTTTCAATAAAGGCTCCGCTCCCTATACTGAGCGCCAAAATAGCACGCCCAAGCGTGCAACGAGCACCAAGGACCGAGCATGGCAACTGAAGCAACGTCACCCGCACCTTTCAATGTTGTCGTCGTAGGACAGCAGGGGCGTTTGGCGTATGAGGCGTTGCTATTTGTTGCGTCCCTGCGGACAATGAGCCCTAATTTCAAAGGGCGTGTTCTGATTGCCGAGCCACAGGACGGGCCGCTCTGGACCAAAGACCCCAGTATCCGCAACCAACCCGTGCGCGACGCGCTCGCAGACTTGGGCGCCGAGATTATTCCGTTCGAGAGCAAGCACTTCGGCGATACCTATCCCTTCGGCAACAAGATCGAAATGCTCAAAGCCCTGCCGAAGGGTGAACCCTTCGTCTTTTTCGACAGCGATACCCTCATCACCGGAGATCTGGCAGCGGTGCCGTTCGACTTTGACCGCCCCAGCGCCTCTCTGCGCCGCGAGGGCACATGGCCCCAGCCACAACTCTACGGACCGGGCTACACGGGGCTGTGGAAATCGCTATATGACAAATTCGGGCTCGATTTCGAAAGCTCGCTCGATACCAGCGAGCCGGATGAGTACTGGCGGCGCTATCTCTATTTCAACGCCGGTTTTTTCTATTACCGCTGCCCGCATGAATTCGGGGCAAAGTTCTTGGAATACGCCCTCGCGATCCGCGACACGCCCCCTGTCGAGCTTTGCGCGCAAAGCTTTGATCCGTGGCTCGATCAGATCGCCCTTCCCCTTGTGATCCATGCGCTCGGCGGTGGGCGTGATACGTTACCCAAAGGTCTGCTGGACGGTGCTGTAAGCTGCCACTACCGCTTGCTGCCGCTGCTTTATGCCCGCGAAAGCGATCATACTGTAGCGGTGCTCGAACATGTCACCGCCCCCAACAAGATCAAAAAGGTGCTCAAAACCTATGACCCGATCAAGCGGATGATCTATCAGGGCCGCGGCACCAAGGCGCGCGCGCTCTTTGACCGTGACAACCTGCCCCGCAAGGAGCAAGCCATCCGCAACCGCCTCAAATCAAACGGCTATTGGATGCGTTGAGCCGACAGTGACGCGCCGCCTGCAATATCGTTCCTGAAACCGCGCGCGTTCCAAAACTCCGTTCCACAGAGAGAGCCTATGGCAGACGCGCGTCCCTTCCCGCGCCCGTTCACTTGTCTGTGTGCGTCCGATCCCGTACTCAAAGCCCAACCAGTCCAGAGGAGAGACCAATGTCACACGGCTTTGATACACTGCAAATTCACGCTGGCGCACGCCCCGATCCAGCAACGGGCGCCCGCCAGACACCCATCTACCAGACCACAGGGTACGTCTTCCGCGATGCCGATCACGCCGCGGCGCTGTTCAACCTGCAGGAAGTGGGCTTCATCTATTCCCGTCTGACCAACCCAACGGTTGCTGTCCTGCAAGAGCGCATCGCGACACTTGAGGGTGGTGTCGGCGCTGTCTGCTGCTCCTCGGGCCACGCGGCGCAAATCATGGCACTCTTCCCGCTGATGTCACCCGGCAAGAACATTGTCGCCTCGACGCGCCTTTACGGCGGCACGGTTACGCAATTTTCTCACACAATCAAACGCTTCGGCTGGGAAGTTAAATTCGTTGACTTCGACGATCTCGACGCCGTGAAAGCCGCAGTTGACGACAACACCCGCGCCGTATTCGGCGAGGCGATCGCCAACCCCGGCGGTTATATCATGGATGTGCGCGCAATCGCTGACATCGCGGATGCGGCTCAAATCCCGCTGATCATCGACAACACCACGGCGACGCCCTATCTGTGCCGCCCTATCGAACATGGCGCGACGCTGGTCGTCCACTCCACCACAAAATACCTCACAGGCAACGGCACCGTCACAGGCGGCTGCGTTGTGGATTCAGGCAATTTCGACTGGTCTGCCACGGACAAGTTCCCGTCGCTGAGCGCGCCCGAACCCGCCTATCACGGCCTCAAGTTTCACGAGACGTTTGGCAATCTGGCCTTTACCTTCTTCGGCATCGCAGTGGGCCTGCGCGATCTGGGCATGACCATGAACCCTCAATCAGCGCATTACACGCTTATGGGGACCGAGACGCTAAGCCTGCGCATGGACAAACATGTGGCCAACGCCCAGAAGATCGCCGCGTGGCTCGAAGCGGACGACCGCATCGACTACGTCACCTACGCGGGTCTCGAATCGTCGCCCTATTACGAGCGTTCCAAAACCGTTTGCCCCAAGGGGGCGGGTGGCCTGTTCACCTTCGCGGTCAAGGGCGGCTATGACGCCTGCGTCAAGCTTGTGAACGCGCTCGAAGTCTTCAGCCATGTGGCCAATCTCGGCGATACACGCTCGCTCATTATCCACTCCGCCTCAACCACCCACCGCCAACTGACCCCCGAGCAGCAGGAAGCAGCAGGCGCGGGCCCCAGTGTTGTAAGGGTATCCATCGGCACAGAGGACGCAGACGATCTGATCGCAGACCTTGATCAGGCGTTGGCAACTGCCACAGCCTAAGACCCCGCCCCGCGCAGGTATGGCCTCTGCGCGGGGCACTCTGCGGCCCTCCGCCGATGCGAGGCTGCCTGCCTTTTCATGTGAACAACTGTGCGTTAATCTATGTTTTAACTAAGTTGTTGGTTATCCAGCCTCGTGATAAAGTGCGCCCCATGAAGCCAAATTTTGCCCTATCCCTGTCCTTCGATGGCATAAAACTGCTGCACCGCGCTGCGGGCGGTTGGCGTGAGGTCGGCGAAGTCGCGGTCACCGCTGATGATCTGGGCGCAGAGCTTGCGATGTTGCGCAAAACCGCCGCGAGCCTTGAGCCAGGTGGCGTGCGGACCAAGCTGATTATTCCCGCAAGCCAGATCAAGTATCTCACGATTGAGACGGCTGGCCTGTCGGACGCCGCGCGGCGTAAAGAGGCTGAGGCAGCGCTGGAAAGCGCGACCCCCTATGAGGTCTCCGATCTGTCCTATGACATCAGCATGGACGGCCAGCAGACCCATGTGGCTGCGGTGGCAAAAGAAACCCTCGCCGAGGCCGAAGCCTTTGCCACAGAGCACCGCTTCCATCCCGTCAGTTTTGTTGCCGTGCCCGATGACGCCCCCTATCTGGGAGAGCCGTTCTTTGGTCCAACGGTCGAGTCTGCAAAACTGCTTGATGCGGGTGAGCAGGTCGAGCCTGATGGCATTGCGGTGGTCATCGTCGGGGCCATTGCACAGCCTGTTGTCGAAGACCTCGTTGCTGAGCCTACACCGCCGATCTCCGATGCTCGCGAAGCTGAAGTGGAGGCCAAACCTGAGGTTGAGACCGAGACGCCAGCCCCGGCAAAAGCCGACGCACCTGTTGAAGCGGTAGCCGAGACACCTCCTGCACCAGCCGAAGCCGAGACGGCTGAAGACGAAGGTCAGCCCGAGCTTGATCTAACGCCGACTGCGTCGAAAAGCGCCAAGCTGGAAGAGAGCATCAAAGCCGATGAGCCTGCGGTCGAGCCGACTGCAAAAACTCAAAAGCCAGAGGCGGCACCTGCCGTCGAAGCTCCGCAAACGCCCAAGGCCTCTGCCGCGCCAGCCGCCGACACACCAGCGCCAGCAGATAAGGCGCCACAACCCGACACAGCCAAGGCCGCACTCAGCGCCGCTGCTGCTGCCACAGGCGCATCTGTCGACAAAGCTGCTCGTGTAGCGCCGTTACCTCCAGCGGACCCGCCAAAAGTTGCAGCACCCACAGGGTTCTCAAGCCGCCGCAAGGATGCAGGAGCGGCTGGTGCTTCGAAACCTGTCGGCGGCGCGCGCCGCATTGCTGTTGCACCGCTTTCTCCCGACAGCAGCTCCCTGAGCAAACCCGCGCCAGCACCGATGGTCGCGGATGAAGCCCCCGCTGAGGAGAGCACTGCATTCGCGCCCGGACTCGTCGCCGCCTCGCGGCGCATCAAGAGCGAATTTATGAGCCGCCGCAAACCGCGCACAGGCGCTGCCGCACCAATTGCGGCCCCTGCTGTGGCCGTCCCTTCCACGGGCAGCGAAGCGGAACGGATGACGGTCTTCGGCGCGCGCTCCCAGAACGTTGGCGGCAAACCTCGTTTCCTCGGCCTCATCATGACCGTCATCCTGCTGGTGTTCCTTGCGGGTGTCGCAGCTTGGGCAGCCGTGTTTCTGGATGAGGGCATCGCGGGGTTGCTCAAGGATGACAAAGGGCGCGTGACGGCCTCCGCGCCTGAGAACCAGATTGATCCAGAAGTCATTCGCACCCCTGACGGGATCGACCCCGAGCAGACATCTACGGAGGAAGACGTACAAGTCGCCGCACTCGACCCAGTTCTGTCTGCAGAAGACACCGCCGTTCTCGACGCGCTGCAAGACACGCGGCTTGAGCCTCAAGTGCCCGTTATCACCGAAGCAGAGGCCGCAGCACGCTATGCCGTGACGGGTATTTGGCCCTTGGCCCCCGAAACACCGCTTGCTGCGCCAGACACACCAGCGGAACCTGTTTTCCGCACGGGCATCGATCCTGTAAGCACTGCCGCAGACGCACTTGCTTTGCCTGCACCCCAACAATTCGATACAGATGTGCAGCTAGCCGCCGTTGTGTCCCCTCCGCCCTTCGGCCAGACGACCCAGCGGGATGCAAACGGCCTGATCGTTCCATCCGCCGAGGGAGTTGTCACACCCGACGGCTACACTCTGATCGCGGCAAGCCCACCTTTAAAACCACCGCAAGACCTGACCCGCTTTGCCACCCCACAAACAGAGACCGCCCCCGTTGTGTCCGCTCTTGCGGCTTTTCGCCCGCAAAACCGCCCGCTCGGCCTGGCTGAAAAGACCGAGCGTGCACAGCTGGGCGGCGTTACGCGTAGCGAGCTTGCCGTCTATCGCCCCAGCTTGCGTCCCTCCTCCATTCAGGATCGCGCCCGCAAACAGCAAGAAGACGCACAGGCAGCAGAACAAGAAGAAGAGGCGAACGCCGCCGCTGCCGCTGCTGCCGCACAGCTTGCCGCGGCCGCCTCCGCAGCAGTGCCTCAGCCCGCCGTTGCAGCAGTGGCCCCTGCTATACAGAACGCAACCCGCCTTGCCACGCAGAAATCCATTCGCCCCGACGTGCGTCCGCGTGACTTTAATCGCATCGTGAAACGCGCCCAACGCGCCGCCCCACGAGAGGAAACCCGCGTTGCCGCAGCCCGTACCGTGGCTCCGCGTACCGTCACGCCGAAAGTCCCCTCGAAAGCATCCGTATCCCGCAGTGCAACGGTCAAGAATGCAATCAACCTGCGCCGCGTCAATCTGATCGGAGTGTATGGCAAACCCTCCAGCCGCCGCGCGCTGGTCCGCTTGGCCAACGGGCGCTACCAGAAGGTCAAAGTCGGCGACCGCATTGATGGCGGCCGCGTCGCGGCCATCAGTAACTCGGAACTGCGCTATAAGAAGGGGAGCCGCAACGTGGTCCTCAAGATGCCGTAAGGCACGTATGCCTGCCTATTCCTTCGAGCCAACCGCGAACCTGAGCGCTTCCAAATAAAAAATATGCGCGGAGCAAAGCTCCGCGCACCTTTGAATCAAGCTATTGCAAAGAATTGCGGCTGTTAGTCAGCAACCAGCTCGCCGCTGTCGATCTGCTCCTGCTCGATGCTTTCAAACAGCGCTTTGAAATTGCCCTCGCCGAACCCGTCGTCGCCCTTGCGCTCGATAAACTCGAAAAAGATCGGCCCGATCACGGTCTTCGAGAAAATCTGCAAGAGAATGCGAGTCTCGCCGCCGTCCACCACGCCTTCGCCGTCGATCAGGATGCCGTGCTTTTTCATCCGCTCGATGGGCTCTTCATGCCCCACCACACGGGTCTTGCTCAGATCGTAATACGCATCAGGCGGCGGCGGCATAAAGCGCAGACCATTCTCGGCAATCGCATCGGTCGCGTCATAGACATTGCGCGCGCCCACGGCGATATGCTGGATGCCTTCGCCGTTGTACTTCTTGAGGTACGCTACAATCTGCCCCGTCTCGCCACGGTCTTCATTGAGCGGAATGCGGATGCGCCCACAAGGCGACGTCAGCGCGCGGCTGAACAGCCCCGTAAACTTTCCCTCAATGTCGAAGAAGCGGATTTCGCGGAAGTTGAACAAGTCGCCATAGAACTTGAACCACTTGTCCATGTTCCCTTTGAACACGTTATGCGTCAGGTGATCGAGGTAGTAGAACCCCACCCCCTCGGGCTTGGACTGCGCGATCCAGTCGTATTCCCAGTTATAGGGTGAGGTATCGTAATATTGATCCACGAAATACAGCAGCGATCCGCCGATCCCCATAATCGCAGGCACATCCAGCACTTTGCCATCGCCCGTGTATTCCTCGGCGCCCTGCGCCACAGCATGGGCAAGCGCCTTCTGCGCATCCACGACGCGCCACCCCATCGAGGGCGCGCAAGGTCCATGCAATTCCACAAACCCCGCGGCAAAGCTGTCGGGATCATAGTTCAGAACGTAGGTGATATCGCCCTGCTGCCAAAGCTCGATCTGTTTCGTCTTGTGATTGGCCACATGGGTATAGCCCATCTTGGTGAACACTTCGCGCAGCTCGTCAGGGTTCGGGGAAGCATATTCGACAAATTCAAACCCGTCCGTCCCTGCGGGGTTCTCCGGTGAAATGACAGATTTCGGTGCATCGTGCGGGAAAGGCCCCATGGGTACGCTCCTAAGTGTTAAATTCTCCGCATCATACCGCTGATCTGATACGGAATTTGCGCATAATTAGCTACAATGCTGGCCAATTGCGCGCACTTCGCGCATAGTATCACCATAAATCGTAGAAGGTCCGCACGATGCTGGATGAAATCGACAAACGCCTGCTCGACGCCCTGCAACAGGACGCGCATCTGACCGCCCACCAACTGGCCGAGACGCTCAACCTCTCGGCCTCCCAAGTGGGCCGCCGTCGACAAAAGCTTGAAGCAACGGGCGTCATCCGCAATTACACCGCGCGTCTTGACCCGCGCAGTCTCGGGCTGGCCGTGCAGGGGTTCGTGCAAGTCCACCTCGGCACCCACGGGCCAGAACATTCTGCAAGCTTTGCGCGACTGATCGCCAATCGTGCCGAAATTGTGAGCGCGTGGACCATGACGGGGGATGCGGATTACCTACTGCGGGTCTACTGTGAAGACCTACCCGCCTTGAACCGGCTGATTCACGAGGTGCTGCTGCCCCATCAGGCCGTTGCCCGCGTGCATAGCCAGATTGTCATGGACCAGCTTAAGCGTGACGGTCCCCTGCCCACCTAAAGGACCCCCATGGAAGGTTTTCTGTTTCAGGCCTCTATCTATCTTGCCGCTGCCGTGATCGCGGTGCCCATCGCCGCACGCCTCGGGCTTGGTTCCGTGCTGGGGTATCTGGCCGCCGGCATCCTGATTGGACCCGTGCTCGGCCTTGTGGGGGCCGAGACAAAAGACCTCCAGCATTTCGCCGAGTTCGGGGTGGTGATGATGCTGTTCCTCATCGGTCTGGAGCTTGAGCCGCGCGCTCTTTGGGATATGCGCCATAAGCTGCTGGGCCTTGGCGGGTTGCAGGTGGTGCTGAGCACGCTTGCGCTGATGGGCATAGCCATGGCCTATGATCAGTCTTGGGGTGTCGCGCTTGCCATCGGCCTTGCGCTCTCGCTCAGCTCGACCGCGATTGTGCTGCAAACACTGACCGAGAAAGGGCTGATGCAAACCGCGGGTGGGCGCTCGGTCTTTTCGGTTCTCTTGGCGCAGGATATCGCCGTCATTCCGATGCTGGCCTTCCTGCCGCTTATCGCTGTTACCCTGCCCGATGCGATTGTGACCAGCGACGGCTCGATCACGGTGGACCCTGAAGTTGATGCCGCCCATGGCGCAGGTCACGGCAGCTCTCAGGTCGATGCGGCCTTCAACTTTATCGACAGCTTACCCGCGTGGGGTGTGACCCTTGTCACCATCGGGGCCATTGCTGGTATCATTATCACGGGCGTCTTCTTCACGCGCCCTGTTTTCCGTTATATCCACTCTGCCAAACTGCGCGAGATGTACACCGCGCTGGCGCTGCTGATCGTGGTTGGCATCTCCTTTCTGATGATCCTCGTCGGCCTGTCTCCCGCCCTTGGCGCGTTCCTTGCGGGCGTAGTTCTGGCCAGCTCCGAATTCCGCCACGAGCTTGAGACCGACCTCGAGCCGTTCAAAGGGCTGCTGCTTGGGCTGTTCTTTATCACTGTAGGTGCGGGAATTAACTTTACGCTGCTGGCCTCGGACTTTGTCATCATCCTCGGCATGGCTCTATTGGTCATTCTGGTCAAAGGGGCGATCCTCTTTGTGCTGGGCCACATGTTCAAGCTGCGCGGCCGTGACAAATGGCTCTTTGCCCTTGGGCTGGCACAGGCGGGCGAATTCGGCTTTGTGCTGGTGAGCTTTTCGGTGACCACCAATGTCATGCCAGACGATGTGGCCGAGACACTCCTGCTGGTGATTGCGCTCACGATGCTGATCACGCCGCTGCTGTTTATACTGTATGATTTCATCTCGAAGCGCAGCGCAGATGCCCATATCCGCCCCCCCGACGACGAGATCGACGAGGAAGGCCCCGTCATTATCGCCGGCGTGGGACGCTTCGGACAGGTGGTGAACCGCCTTATTCAAGCGTCAGGGTTCGAGACTGTCGTGCTGGACCACAATCCCAATACCATCGCCGTGATGCGTCGCTTTGGCTTTAAGGCATTTCTGGGCGATCCGACCCGCGCCGATGTTCTGCGCAAAGCGGGGCTGGCCGATGCACGCGTGCTGGTGGTGGCGCTCGATAACCGCCAATCAGCCCGTGCGTTGGTCAAATATGCCCGCGCGCAGCGACCCGACCTGCATATCGTGGCCCGCGCCTATGACCGTGCCGATGTCTATCACCTCTATCAGGCTGGCGCCGATGATATTGTACGCGAGATGTTCGACAGCTCCTTGCGTGCTGGGCGCTTTGCGCTCGAAAAATTGGGCCTGTCGGAGTACGAGGCTGCGGAGGCACAACGTCTTTTCTACCACCATGACCGCAAATCAGTGCGCGAACTGGCCCCCCTGTGGCGGCAGGACATGGAGCCCTCCAAGAACGCCGAATACGTGGCCCGCGCCAAAGAGCTCGAGAAAGACCTCGAGACAGCCTTCCTCAACCGCGTCGCCGAGGAAGAGGAGAAACGCGCCTAGCCGCCGCTTACGCCAGCTTCCGCAAAGGTCGCCATGCCGCTGTGGCACTCAAGCGCGGCTTTCACGATCTGGATCGCCAATGCACCGCCCGATGCCTCGCCCAAGCGCATACCGAGGGCGAGCAGAGGCTCTTTGTCCAGAGCGGCCAGCAAGCGTCCATGCGCGCCCTCGCCGCTCATATGTCCTGCAATACAATGATCCAGCGCGCCCGCGGCTGTGTGCGCCAGACAGGCGGCTGCGGCGGTACAGATGAACCCGTCAAGGATCACGGGGATGCGCAGGCTGCGCGCACGGGCAATAGCGCCCGCCATTGCGGCCAGTTCACGCCCACCCAGACGGCGCAGCGTCTCAAGGCCGTCACCCTGCCCCTTGTGCAGCGCCAGCCCTTCGGCAACCACGCGGGTTTTGATCTCGAGACCTGCATCATCCACGCCCGTGCCGCGCCCTGTCCAATCTGCGGCGTCGCCCCCAACCAGCGCCGCTGCCAAGGCTGCCGCAGGGGTCGTATTGCCAATGCCCATCTCCCCCACCACGAGCAGGTCTGCATCTGCATCGACAGCGTCCCAACCAACCGCGAGCGCGCGCGTGACGTCTTCCTCTGACATGGCAGGCCTTCGGGTGAAATCCTCTGTGGGCCGCTCGAGATCCAGCGCGTGCACATTGAGCGAAGCGCTCGCCGCACGCGCCAGCTGATTGATCGCCGCACCGCCATGCTCGAAATTCAGCACCATCTGCTCGGTCACCTCGGGCGGGAAGGCAGACACACCCTGCGCCGCCACGCCGTGGTTGCCCGCAAATACGATAATCTGAGGGGCTGTCACCAAGGGCCGCGCATCGCCGCGCCAGCCTGCGTACCACTGCGCAACATCTTCGAGCCGCCCCAAAGCACCGGGCGGTTTGGTTAGCTGGCCATTGCGCTCAGCCGCACCTGTTCGCGCCATATCATCCGCCGCTGGCATATCGTTGAGAAGGGCGCGAAACCCGTCCAGATCAGAAAATTCAGTCATTGCAAAACCCTTCATTGCCAGCGCTACTAAGCCTGTTTACCCAATGCACCGCAGCCCACAAGCGACGAAAAGACCTGATGATGGATAAAAACGCCCCCTTGCGCCAACTCTGGCTCGCTGCCGTGCTATTGACCCGCCTGCCTTTGCCGCATTTGCCAAGCGAGGCCTTCACGCAAGGACCGCGGGCAGTTTGGGCCTATCCTGTGATCGGAGCCACTGTCGGTGTGCTCGGCGCGCTGACGGGCAGCATCGCTTTGACCGTTGGCCTCCCCGCAGTGATCGCGGCCCTGCTCGCTCTCGCCCTGATGATTGCGGTGACAGGGGCGATGCACGAGGACGGGTTGGCCGATGTCTTTGACGGCTTTTGGGGCGGCACCACACCCGAGCGCCGCCTCGAGATCATGCGCGACAGCCAGATCGGGACGTATGGCGTGCTGGCACTTGTGCTGGTCTGCGCACTCAAGGTCAGCGCCTTCGCGGTGCTGTTGGAAAGTGCGCCTGCCGCTCTCATTGCCGCAGCCGCTCTTTCGCGAAGCACAATGCCAGTGCTCATGCACAAGCTTGCACATGCGCGCAAAGACGGACTGTCTCATAGTGTGGGACGGCCGGAGGGAGGTGTGACGCTGTTGGGTGTAGGTATTGGTGCGCTCTTCGCGGTGTTGTGTCTTGGCTTGGCGGGGCTCTTCGCGCTGCTCGTCGCGGGAGCCATTGGTGCGATCTGCGCCTTCGTGGCGAAGCGCAAAATCGGCGGTCAAACAGGTGATGTTCTCGGCGCGACGCAACAAATTTCCGAGATCTCAATTCTGCTCACCTGCGTGGCCTTGATGTAAAAAGCCGCGCCTGACAGGATCAGACGCGGCTTTCAATCTTCGCTTAACCGTCGCTTAGGCCGCTGCGACACGGCTTTCAAGAACATCACCGATCTGCTTGGCGGCCCCTACCTCGTCCCCGCCTGCAACGGCCGAAACTTCGCGGGTCAACCGCTCAAGGGCAGCTTCATACAGCTGGCGCTCGGAGTAGGACTGCTCACGCTGGTCATCAGTGCGGTGCAGGTCACGGACCACTTCGGCAATCGCGATCAGATCGCCCGAGTTGATCTTTTGCTCGTATTCCTGCGCGCGGCGCGACCACATGGCGCGCTTTACCTTGGCCTTACCCTTGAGCGTCTTCATCGCATGGGCAATCACGTCGGGTGAGCTCAGCGCACGCATCCCGATCTCGGTCGCTTTGTGCGTGGGCACGCGCAGGGTCATCTTGTCCTTCTCGAAGGCAATCACAAACAGCTCGAGCGTGATGCCTGCAACTTCCTGCTCCTCAACGCTCACCACTTGCCCTACGCCGTGGGCGGGGTAAACGACGAATTCATTGGGGCGAAAATCAAGCTTCTTCGACTTACTCATAGTTCTGGGTCTCCTGATACAGCGGCACCTGACGGGGCAACGCGAAACACACGCAAATACCACGGGGCTAATACCCGCGATCTCGACGCTTAAATGAATGGATTAGATGCGCCGTGGCTGGGCGGCGTCTTTATGTGTGATATTTGATGTCATTGACGGCACTATACCACAAAAACACCCCCCCCGAAAGGGCGCGCAAAATGCAACGGGCTATGACCCGAAGCAGGTTTTGGCAAAGACCGCCCGAATCGCCGGGCGATGCTGCTTAACCGCCCTCGCCAGGCTTCTCGGAGAAGAATTCCATCTTGCCTTCTTTACCGTCCATCTCCTCTGCCGAAGGCAGCGGATCTTTCTTGGTGATGATGACAGGCCACAGGATCGAGTATTTGCGGTTGAATTCCACCCATTTCTCCATGTCCGGCTCTGTGTCTGGGCGGATCGCATCAGCGGGGCACTCGGGTTCGCAGACGCCGCAGTCGATGCACTCGTCAGGGTGGATCACCAGCATGTTTTCCCCCTCATAGAAACAATCCACGGGGCAGACCTCGACACAGTCGGTGTATTTGCACGAGATGCAGGCGTCATTCACGATGTAGGTCATAGGAAAATGTCTCTGTAAGGTAGGCTTGGGAGGTAGCTATTGCAGACGCGCCAATCAATCAAGATGGCTGTCCCGAGAAAGATGCTCCGCCTTCGAGCGATCAAGCTGGCGGCGGTCACGCTTGGTCGGACGCCCCTTACCATCAAAAGCGGGATTGAGGGGGATTTCGCCACGCGGCTTGCGTACAGGCGGTGATAAGTCGGTATAAAGGGCTTGCGCCTCGTGCGCAGGGCCGCGGCGCTCCCCCAATGCGTCGATCTGGATCACGCGAATATGATCGTCTTTGGGAAAGGTCAGCACGTCACCGGGCGCAATTGTCGCACTGCGTTTATAGGCAGGCGTGCCGTTGATGCGGACGTGCCCTCCAGCGACCGTACTGGCCGCCAGAGTACGCGTTTTGAAGAACCGTGCGAACCACAACCATTTGTCGAGACGCAGTTTTTCCGTAGGTTGATCGCTCACTTATCGCTTTTGAGGCCCATCAAAGCGGCCGCAAACGGATTATCCGGATCAATCTTCTTCTCCGCCTTGGGGGGACGCGCCGAGAAGTTCTGGCTCTTGTCGCCTTTACCCCCGTCGCGCTGGCCCTTTTTGCCACGCGGGTTGGGCTTGCCCTTGCCCCGTGCTCGCTCGCCCCCTGCACCCTGCTGGCGGCGCGGTGCACGCGCCCATGTGAAGGTGTAAAATGTCTCCATCTCGACCGCTTCGACGGCTGCGTCAGCTGCCTCGCCCACGGGCGTTTCGGTCTCCGACATCTCGGAGATCGGCTCCGCTTCGGACGGAACCGCGTCCGTATTTGTCACGCCGCCAGCTGCTGCGTTGTCCGCGTCCATCACGGGCGTGTCCGCTGGTACTTCCCCTGCTTCGGGCACAACGGCAGTAACTGCCTTTACCTTGGGCCGCTCGCCCGCTTCGGCCTTATAGCCCAAGCCCTGCATCAAATCGGCGAACTGCTCCAACGTGGTGCCAGAGATCGAAAGCATATCGGCCTTCGCCTCAAAGCCGCCGCGCGAATCCTCACCGCGCAGCATATCGGCCAAGCGCTCGAGCATGTCGATGCGGATCGCACGGCTGCCTGCGTTGCGGTATCCAGACATCGTGTCAGCACCCGCTGGCGCGCCCTGCTCCACAGGGATCGTCACCAATCCGGGAGGGGGCGATTCGGGAAACTCCGACAAGCCGCGTGTCAGCGACCACAGTACCAAACGCAGGCGCGTCGGCGCGGGCTTCAGAAGCAGCGGCATGAAAATGGTGAACTGACCAAAACGGATGCCGTGCTTGCGCAGCGCCCCGCGTGCGTCCTGATCCAACGCTTTAACCTCGTCAGCGATCTCGCCACGGGTCAGCACGCCAAAGCTTTCGACCATGCGGAAGGCAAAACCACGCGCCAATCCTGTCAGCGCCTCGTCGTTCTTGAGCGCCAACAGCGGTTCGAACAGGCTCGCTACCTTGCGGTCGATGAAGTGTTGCAAACGGCGCTGCACCTTCTGGGCCACATCCGGACCCGCAACATCGTCAACGAAAACCTCGACTTGCGGCTTGAGGCCGTCTGCCCCAGCTACCAGCTTACCCACCGCAGCGCTGCCCCACATCAGGCCGCCCTGCTCGGTGAAATCGATCTCGGTGTCAGGCGCGTTATAGAACCGATCAGCGCGCAGATGAAACTGCGGGGCCAACGCCTGAAGCGCCGCCGTCTTGATCGTTTTATTCTCGGCTGTGCCAGCACCCTTGTCGGCGCGAAAACGGAAACCGTCCAACTTGCCTACAAATTCGCCTTCTACAGTTACTTCGCCCGTCTCGTTATTTACTTCGGCCACCATGGCTTCCTTCTGTCCTAGCCGGCGCAACAAAACCGAGGTGCGCCGGTCTACAAATCTTTGGGTCAGACGCTCGTGTAACGCATCCGACAGTCTGTCTTCTACGACACGAGCTTCCCCGCGCCAATGGGTTTCGTCATTTGTCCAACCTTTGCGCTGTGTCACATAGGTCCAAGTGCGGATAAACGCCAATCGCTTGGACAACGCATCAATGTCGCCATCGGTTCGATCAATCCGTTTAATTTGCCGCGCCAACCAGTCATCGGGGATGGAGCCGCGCTGATGCAGGTGATTGTAAATATGCTCCAGCAGATTGGCATGCTCGGCATTGGAGATGCTGCGAAAGTCCGGAATGCGGCACACATCCCAAAGCAGTTTGACCGACGGCCCGTCCGTGCAGCGCGCCGCAATCTCCGCATCTTCACCCAGCGTCTTGAGCACGCGCAAATCATCCGCCTCGCGCGCCTTGACCAGACGTTCGTGGTCTGGCCCCTCTTCCAGCGACTTAATCAGCGCGGGGATCGAGCCGTACTGAAGCCGCGGATTACGCCAGTTGATCTTGTTCTGCGGGGTGAACTGGTGATCCATGATTGCGCGGGCCACGCCTTCATCCAGCGGCCGCACATCGCCCGTGACACCAAACGTGCCGTTCTTCATGCCCCGCCCTGCACGCCCTGCGATCTGGGCCAGCTCATTAGGGGCCAGTGGACGCATCCGCCGCCCGTCAAATTTGCTCAAACTGCTGAACGCCACATGATCCACGTCCAGATTGAGCCCCATCCCGATGGCATCCGTCGCCACCAGATAATCAACCTCGCCGTTTTGGTACATGTCGACCTGCGCATTGCGCGTACGGGGGCTGAGCGCGCCCATGACAACTGCCGCGCCACCCTTTTGGCGGCGGATCAGCTCGGCGATGGCATATACATTCTCGACCGAAAATCCGACAATGGCGCTGCGCGGGCGCATCCGGCTTATTTTCTTTTGACCTGAATAGGTGAGTTCCGACATCCGCTCGCGCCGCACAAACTGTGCCTCGGGTACCAGTGCCGCTATGGTACCGCGCATGGTGTCTGCGCCCATAAACAGCGTCTCGTGCAGGCCACGGCTCCGCATCAGACGGTCGGTAAACACGTGCCCGCGCTCGGGATCGGCACAAAGCTGTATCTCGTCGATGGCGACGAAATCTGCGCCCATCCCCTCGGGCATCGCCTCCACGGTACAGACCCAATACTGCGTCCGCGGCGGCACGATGCGTTCTTCTCCTGTGACCAGCGCCACCACAGACGGCCCTCGTACCGCGACAACCCGGTCATAGACTTCGCGCGCCAACAATCGCAGCGGAAGGCCGATAACCCCCGTGCGATGCCCCAGCATCCGCTCGATTGCGTAAGTGGTCTTGCCCGTGTTGGTGGGGCCCAGAACGGCCACGACCCTGCCTTGCGTGTTCACCACACTGTCCTGACGTGATTAGAGGGTGCGACCGATGCCGCTTTTCTTAAGCTGCTCAAGCGCCTTGCTCGCATTCTCGTGGTGCGGGTTCAAGGCCAATACTCGGCGAAACAGCTCGGCTGCGCGGCGCTCCTCACCGAATTCCTCGAACAAGACACCAAGGCCGAAGATTGCATTGTAATTATCGGGGTTAAGCGCCAGCGCTGTCTCCAGATCATCAAGGGCGGGGCCATACAATTCGGCGCGGAAATAGGCGGTTGCGCGGGCATGATAGCCTTCGGCAAAATCGGGCGCATGGTCTGTCAGGGCCGTCAGGTGGTCAATCGCCACCGTGAACTCCCCCACTGCCAGCGCGTCGCGCCCGCGCTTCAGAAGCAGATCCATCGCCGCAGAGCCAGAGCGCGACCACGCCCGCTCCACATCGCGCTCAGCCGCTTGCGCCTGCTCGGGCGTAGCCGTGCGCAAAGTCTCCAAAAGCTCGGCAACTTTAGGGGATTGCTGCGCAAAAGCGGGGCCGCACAGCAACAATGACAGGCCAAGTGCCGCGACGGTATGTTTGAGGTTGACGATTTTGATCAGCATAACAAAAGTGAATGTAACAGGTGGGGGCCTGATTTCCAGTCGTGATCCCCGCCATCTGCCAAAAAGGGCTAAAAAATGAGTGATGTGATCAATGAAGCGGTAACAATGTTGTCTGCAAAGATGGACGGCGTTGATATCGGGGGCACCGTCAAGTTCGATATCGAGGGCGAAGGCTGCGTTATGGTTGACGATGCAGGTGTGCGCGCAGGCGACGAAGAAGCCGATGTGACGCTCAGCGCCGACCCCGAAACCTTTCAGGGTATGATGGACGGTGAGACGAACCCCACCGCTGCCTTTATGACGGGCAAGCTCAAAGTCGACGGCGATATGGGCATGGCGATGAAGCTGGCCTCGGCGCTGGCCTGATAAAGACGCTCCATGGATCTCGCGCCTGCGCCCCTTTTCACAGACGTCCACCCCGGTCCTGACACCGGCGCGGCCTATTGGGCGCGAACGTCTGACGAGATGCGGATACGCCTTGGTGTCTGGCCCATGGAGGGTGCGAAGGGGACGGTTCTGATCTTCCCCGGACGCACTGAATACATCGAAAAATACGGCGGGGCCGCAGCGGAATTTGCCGCACGCGGCCTTGCTACAATGGCCATCGACTGGCGCGGTCAGGGCCTTGCTGACCGGATGCTCGACAATCCGCTGATAGGCCACATCGATCACTTCCCCGATTACCAAAAAGACGTATCGACCATGATGCGCGCCGCGCGCAGCCTGAATCTGCCGCGCCCCTTCTTCCTCGTGGCGCATTCCATGGGTGGCTGCATCGGCCTGCGCGCCGTGATGGAGGGGCTGCCTGTCCAAGCTGCTGCATTTACCGGCCCGATGTGGGGCATTCATATTTCACCGCAGATGCGCCTGCCCGCGAAGCTCCTCAGCACATGGATGCCGAAGTTCAATCAGGGCCATCGCCTGCCTGTGGGCACCACCGCGACGCCCTACCCTCTTGAAGCGCCTTTTGAAGATAACATGCTCACCACCGACGAGCAGATGTACGACATGATGCGCGACCAGCTTTCCGCCCATCCAGAGCTGAAACTTGGCGGCCCCAGCTATATATGGCTGCGCGAAGCACTGGCCGAGACGCGCCATTTGGCCCAGCGCGCCGCCCCCAACCTCACCAGCATCGCTTTCGTCGGCACCAACGAGCGGATCGTGGACATCCCCCGCATCGAGGCGCGGATGGAGACGTGGAAAGGCGGCCAATTGCGCATGGTCGAGGGAGGCGAGCATGAGGTTCTGTTGGAGAGCGAGGCCATTCGCACGCCGATCTTTGACGAGATGGCGTCGCTCTTTCTTAACACCACCACTGGCTAGAGCCGCCTGCGCCCCTAAGTAGTGGGGCATGAGCAAGCAACCCGTCCTTACATTCACTCCCGAAGGTATTTATTGCCCCGCTGGCGATTTCTTCATTGATCCGTGGCGGCGCGTCGACCGTGCCTTGATTACCCACGGCCATGCGGATCACTCCCGCTGGGGCATGGGGAGCTATCTTGCTACCCATGAGGCGCTGCCCGTCATGCGCCACCGCTTGGGTGAAATTACCGCCGAGGGCATCGCCTACGGCGAACAGCGCCAGATCGGCGGCGCGCTTGTGTCCTTTCACCCTGCGGGGCATGTGCCAGGCTCTGCCCAAATCCGTGTCGAAGTGGCAGGCGAAGTCTGGGTCGCCTCGGGCGATTACAAAGTCATCGACGATGGCCTCAGCACCCCGTTCGAGCCTGTGCGTTGCCACCATTTCATCACCGAAAGCACCTTCGGCCTCCCCGTCTTCCACTGGCAACCCCAAGAGGTAGTGGCAGCCCAGATCAACGACTGGTGGAAAGGCTGCATCGCAGCAGGCAAAACCGCGCTTCTGGGGGCATATTCGCTGGGCAAGGCACAGCGCCTGATGTCGATGCTCGACCCCGACCTTGGCCCCGTCCTGTGCCATACTGCGGTCGAGAACACCAACGCTGTCATGCGCGAACAAGGGATCCAATTGCCCGATACCGTGCTCGCCAACAAGGACGTCACCGCCAAGACACACCCAGGCGCAATGGTCATCGCACCGCCCTCCGCGCTCGGCTCGGCTTGGTCGAAAAAGTTCGGCCCCCAAGAGACAGGTTTCGCCTCTGGCTGGATGGCCATGCGCGGCGTGCGCCGCCGTCGCGCAGGGGATCGCGGGTTTATCATATCGGATCATGCAGATTGGGATGGATTGCTCTGGGCAATCAAGCAGACCGAGGCGGAAAATATATACGTGACACATGGTTACACGGATATCTTTGCGCGGTATCTGAGCGAGAACGGCTGGAATGCGCAGGTTGTCCCGACGCAGTTCGAGGGCGAAAGCCTTGATGCCAAAGAAGACAGCGGTGAGGTCGCATGAAAGCCTTTGCCGACCTCTTCACGGCCATCGATCAAAGCACGAAAACAACGATTAAAGTCAACGCTTTGGCTGAGTACTTTAATGCAGCAGATGACATCGACAAGCTTTGGACTGTCGCGCTCTTCTCAGGCCGCCGCCCCAAACGTGCTGTCACCACGACACGCCTGCGGGAATGGGGCGCGGAAGTGGCGGGCATCCCGCTGTGGCTGTTCGAGGAATGCTACCCCGTTGTGGGCGATCTGGCCGAGACGATTGCCCTTGTCCTGCCCCCCAACCAAACCACCGATAACCGCCCCCTTTCGCAGTGGATCAACGATCTGCGCGAGGTCTACAAAGCGGACGAGGACGACAAGAAAGCTTTCGTGCTCGACGCATGGGCCCGGCTTGGTGGCACCGAGCGGTTCATTTTCAACAAGCTCATTACAGGCGGGATGCGCGTGGGTGTGAGCCAGAAACTGATGACCCGCGCGCTGGCCCGCGCCACGGACCGTGACGAGGCCGAGCTTGCCCACCGCCTTATGGGCAACTGGCATCCCGATGACACGACATGGCACGCGCTTATTGAGGCCGAAGACGCCAGCGCAGACGCCTCGCGCCCCTATCCCTTCTACCTTGCCTACGCACTTGAGGATGGGCCAGAGGGCCTTGAGGACCCCGCTGACTGGCGCGCCGAATGGAAGTGGGACGGCATCCGCGGTCAGCTCATCCTGCGCGGCGGCGAACACTTTGTCTGGTCACGCGGGGAAGAGTTGATGACCGACCGCTTCCCCGAACTGGCCCGCGCCGTCGACTACCTGCCCCACGGCACTGTTCTTGATGGTGAGCTCCTTGTTTGGCACGCGGGCGAAGCGCAGCCCGCCAGCTTCAACACGCTCCAGCCACGTATCGGGCGCAAGACCGTTCCCAAGAAGCTGCTCAAAAACGCCCCCGTCGTGCTCCATGCCTATGACCTGCTGGAGTGGCAGGGTGAGGACATACGCCACCTTCCCTTTGCCAAACGCCGCGAGACGTTGGAGCAGGCCTGCAAAGACCTGCCAGAAGACGCCCCTGTCAAACTCTCTCCGCAACTCCCTTTCAAGACACCCCAAGATCTACATGCCTACCGCGACACAGCGCGCGAAGCGAACGCAGAAGGTCTTATGCTCAAGCGCGCAGACAGCCCTTATCTCGCCGGTCGCAAAAAGGGCGACTGGTGGAAATGGAAGCTGGCACCACTCACTATCGACGCGGTGATGATTTATGCGCAAGCAGGCTCGGGCCGCCGCGCGAATCTCTTTACTGATTACACATTTGCCGTGCGCGATGGTGACGCCCTTGTTCCCTTTACCAAAGCGTACTCGGGCCTCACGGATAAGGAATTTCGCGAGATCACCGCTTGGGTACGCAAGAACACGCTGCAACGCTTTGGCCCTGTGCGTCAGGTCACGCCGCATCATGTCTTCGAGATCGCTTTCGAGGGCATTCAGGCCTCCCCGCGCCACAAGTCGGGCGTGGCCCTGCGGTTTCCGCGAATGCTGCGCTGGCGTCACGACAAACCCATGTCCGAGGCCAATACCTTAGACGATCTTAACGAGATGCTGCGGATATACGGCTGACGTCTTGCCCCCCGCACGACGCGCCCTTACGTATGCTTCAAACGCTCAAAGGATTTTCCATGCTCAACCTGCCCTTCCCCGTCCGTGATGCCAACGCCAGTGCTGGCGAGAACGCCTTTGGCGATCTGCCAGAATGGAACCTCGATGACCTCTACACGGGTGAAGACGCACCCGAGCTGAAGCGCGATCTCGACTGGCTCGAGCAGGCCTGCGCCAGCTTCGCTGCCGACTACGAGGGCAAGCTGGCCACACTGGATGCGACAGGGCTGCTCGACTGTGTTCTACGCAACGAGAAAATCAACCAGATCGCAGGGCGCATCATGTCCTACGCGGGTCTGCGCTACTACCAGCTTACGACCGATGCAGGCCGCGCCAAATTTATGTCGGACGTGCAGGAAAAGATCACGAATTTTACCACACCGCTGGTCTTCTTCTCGCTGGAGCTCAACAGGCTTGAGGACAACCACCTCGACACCCTGCTCGCCAAGAACGAGGAACTCTCCCGCTACAAACCGATCTTCGACCGCATCCGCGCCATGAAACCCTACCAGCTTAGCGACGAGATGGAGAAATTCCTGCACGACATGGGCGTGGTGGATGACGCTTGGGAGCGGCTCTTTGATGAAACGATCGCGGGTCTAAAGTTCGACGTGAACGGCGAGACACTGGGTATCGAGAGCACGCTCAACCTGCTCACCGACCCCAACCGCGACAACCGCGAGGCTGGCGCGCGTGAGCTAGCAGATGTGTTTGGCGAAAACGTCAAAACCTTCGCCCGTGTGCACAACACCCAAGCCAAAGCAAAAGAGATCGAAGATCGCTGGCGCGGGATGGAGACGGCGCAAACCGCCCGCCACTTGAGCAATCAGGTTGAGCCTGAGGTGGTCGAGGCGCTGCGCGATGCTGTGGTGCAAGCCTATCCCAAACTAAGCCACCGCTACTATGCGCTGAAAAAGAAATGGCTGGGCCTCGACACCATGCAGGTCTGGGACCGCAACGCCCCGCTGCCGATGGAAGACCCCAAGATCGTCGATTGGCCAACAGCCGAGAAGATGGTCATGGACGCCTACTCAGCGTTTGACCCGCGCATGGGCGATCTGGCCAAGCCGTTCTTCTCGGAAGGCTGGATCGATGCAGGCGTCAAACCCGGCAAAGCACCGGGCGCCTTCGCGCACCCTACCGTCACCGATGTGCACCCCTACGTCATGCTCAACTATCTTGGCAAACCCCGCGATGTGATGACCCTCGCCCACGAATTGGGCCACGGCGTGCATCAGGTGTTAGCCGCAGGCCAAGGCGAGATGCTCTCCTCAACGCCGCTCACACTGGCCGAGACGGCCTCGGTCTTCGGCGAGATGCTTACCTTCCGCAAGATGCTGGAGAACGCCAAAAACACATCCGAACGCCGCATCCTGCTCGCAGGCAAGGTCGAGGACATGATCAACACCGTCGTGCGCCAGATTGCCTTCTACGATTTCGAATGCAAACTCCACGCCGCGCGCCGTGGGGGCGAGCTGACGCCCGATGACATCAACGCCCTATGGATGAGCGTCCAAGCCGAAAGCCTTGGACCTGAATTCGAATTTATGGACGGTTACGAGACGTTCTGGGCCTACATCCCCCACTTTGTCCACTCCCCCTTCTACGTCTATGCCTACGCTTTCGGCGACGGGCTGGTGAACGCGCTCTACGCGGTCTACGCCGGCGGCCACGAAGGGTTCGAAGAGAAATACTTCGACATGCTCAAGGCGGGCGGATCGAAGCACCACAAGGAGTTGCTTGCGCCCTTCGGACTGGACGCGTCTGATCCCGCCTTCTGGGACAAGGGTCTCAGCATGATCTCGGACATGATTGATGAATTGGAAGCGATGGAGGAGTGACCCTCTCCGCCGCGCGCCTCACCCCCTACAAATGAGGCGCGCGCGGCCGAAACCATTTCGCCTCACATATAACATCAGCAACCCCGCCGTGGTCGCCAGCGACCAGCGAGGCCGCTTTGCGGACACGGGCTCAGTCGGAAGAAAGGGCATATAAGCTCGTTACTTCATGTGAAGAGCTCTCAGATCCCGTGAGCACGGCAGCTCGAACACACTGTTTCGGAATATTTCTTTGACACAGCAACCATGATCGGCCCACGTTGGCAGCACCTTAAATTGCCAAGAAAGGCCATCCACATGATCCGCACGCTCATCGTCGCCGCTGTACTCGCAACCTCCGCAGGTGCTGCCGACGCGTCCTCCCGGACCATGGTCGGTAAGTGGGATTGCATCGCCCGTGACGGCAAACACCTCGCAATCGCTATGCTGCTCGACTACCGCCAAAGCGGTCACTTCTACCACCTTGCCAACGTCGCCGCTGGAGATCGCCGTGGCCGCCTCGACGCTTCCATCGCGCTCAGAGGCCGCTGGTTCCGCGATCACGGCAAACTCAAAGAAACCATCAAGACATCGCGCCTGCGCTCAATCGCTATGAACGGGGCCGACATCAGCAAAACGCCCTTCGGACGCCAGATGGCCCGCACCATGCCACGCCAAATGAGCGGACCTTCCGACACCAGCGTGACCCGGGTCAAATTTCTCGCCCGCGACAAGGTCGAGTTGCGCAGCGGCCGCATGACCGCAACCTGCACACGCCGCTAAACTATTTGAGCTGACTGTCTTTTGAACCGCGGCGGTTGATTCCGCCGCGCGCCTTGTGCATCCCATCGCGGGCACGAACGCACTCGATACATAATTTTACTCCAGGCAAAGCCTCTCGCCGCGCCTGCGGGATAGGTTCCTCACACTCCGCGCAGAATTCGGCACTCTGGCCCACAGGCACACGCCGCGCCTTCAATCGCGCCAACTCGTCGTTGATCGAAGCCTCAATCTGCTCAGAAACCGCACCATCACGTGCCCAACCACCTGCCATCACAATTCTCCTGCAAAAATCCTCTACGCCGAAAACGGAAATCCCGCTTTTCTTTTGGTCTCAAATATCCCGGGGGAGCAGCCAACGGCTGCGGGGGCTGGCCCCCAGAGACCGGAACAAAGCAAAAAGGCCGCCCCAAAAAAGGAGCGGCCCGATCACACAAACTCCACCGTTTATTGCGCCGCAGCCATTCCCTTTTCGTCGGCCAGCTCGCGCATCCGTTTCTGAAGCTTCTCGAACGCCCGCACTTCAATCTGGCGGATACGCTCGCGGCTCACGTCATACTGACCGCTCAAATCTTCCAGCGTAATTGTCTCGTCCGACAGACGGCGCTGCATCAGGATATCCTTCTCGCGATCATTCAGTACGTCCATCGCTTCGGCCAACATCTCGCGGCGCGTCTCCAGCTCGTCACGCGCCTCGTAATCGCCTGCTTGATCCGCGCTCTCATCCTCAAGCCAGTCCTGCCATTGCATGGTCCCTTCGCCCTCGGACCCGACGGTCGCGTTCAGCGAGGCGTCGCCGCCTGACATACGGCGGTTCATCGAAATGACTTCAGCCTCGGTCACGCCCAACTGGGTCGCGATCGTCGCCACGTTTTCGGGGCGCAGATCGCCCTCTTCCAGCGCACCAATCTTGTTCTTGGCCTTGCGCAGGTTGAAAAACAGCTTCTTCTGGCCCGACGTCGTGCCCAGCTTCACAAGCGACCACGAGCGCAAGATATACTCCTGAATAGACGCCCTGATCCACCACATGGCGTAGGTCGCAAGGCGGAAGCCTTTCTCGGGGTCAAACCGTTTTACCGCCTGCATCAGCCCGACATTGGCTTCGGAAATCACCTCAGCCTGCGGCAGACCGTAGCCACGGTAGCCCATAGCAATTTTGGCAGCCAGACGCAGGTGCGAAGTCACCATACGGTGCGCGGCCTGAGTGTCTTCTTTTTCCACCCACGCCTTGGCAAGCATGTACTCTTCCTCAGGCTCGAGCAGCGGAAATTTACGGATTTCCTGCATATAGCGATTCAATCCACCTTCAGGTGTTGGTGCTGGCAGATTTGCGTAATTGGCCATGAGCCTCGTTCCTTTCCTGCGCGCCCCTCATGTAACGGGGCTTAACATCAATATGGGGTCGGTGTGGCCCGATACAAGATGTTGTATCTTCGTTTCCACCCTCGCTAAGCAACATGGATGAACAAATCCCTGCTGCAAAGCCCTCTCACCGCAACGTGCGGTTTGTGACAGTGTTCCATTATTTCTGCACGAAATTCCCGCGCGACAGAATCAACTTTCCCCATAAGCCGATCATCGCAGGGCTCAGGCCTTAGGCAAAATCACAACGCCCAGCGTGATATCTAACAGAAATAGCGTTTGCCCAAGTGGCGTAAAAACAAAGACGGCGCCGATCAACAGGCTACCAGGCAGGTTGGCCGTGCGAGGGGCCACTGTTACGCCCGCGCAGGCTCCAGCAGTGCCAGCAAGTCCGCCATGTCAGGCGGCAACGGTGCTTCGAAACGGATCGCCTCTCCGCTAACGGGATGTTCGAACCCTAAAACCGCCGCATGTAACGCTTGGCGTGGGAAATCCTTGACTGTCTGAGCCAATGGCTCGGCGAGTGCTGTGCGTGCCAGCTTGCGCTTACCGCCATAGGTCGGATCACCGACCAACCCGTGGCCTGCGTGCGCCATATGTACTCTGATCTGATGCGTGCGGCCCGTCTCCAGCCAACATTCCATCAACGCCAGCACGGGCGGCGTGCCAAAACGCGCAACAGTGCGCGCCCGCGTCACCGCATGGCGTCCGCCGTTGAACAAGACCGCTTGCCGCTGGCGGTCCGTCTTATGCCGCGCGAGCTGTGTGGTGAGTTTCAAGATATTGCCGCTCTCGAAGTTGGCGCCTTTCACCCCGCGAAGACGCGGATCATTGGCGTCAGGCACGCCGTAGACCAAGCAACGATAATACCGCTCGACCGTATGCGCTTCGAATTGCTTGGCAAGCCCGTGATGCGCCGCGTCCGACTTGGCCACCACCAGCAGGCCGCTGGTCTCCTTATCAATGCGGTGCACAATACCGGGACGCTTCATGCCCCCCACACCAGAGAGCGCATCGCCGCAATGGGCCAGCAGCGCATTCACCAACGTTCCGGAGGGCGAGCCAGGGGCCGGATGCACCACCATGCCCGCACGTTTATTTATCACCACCAGATCGTCGTCCTCAAACACGATCTCGAGTGGGATATCTTCCGCGCCGATGTGGCTCTCTGCCGCCTCCTCCACATCAATGTCGACGCGCGCGCCTTCAGCGACCACCGCACGGGGATCGCGCTGTATCTCCTGATTGACATACACCGCACCGCGCTCGATCAGCTTGGCAATCCGCGTGCGCGACAGGGCCGCCTCCTCTGGCACATCACGCGCAAGCGCCTTATCAAGGCGCGGCGGGGGCGTCTCTGCGATCAAAAACGTAATACGGCGGTGCGACATGGACGATGATCTTTCCGAACCCTCCCACCTGCGCTTTTTGCGGCGTATGGTGACGGTCCTGACAACAGTGATGATTGTGGGGGTCGTAGTCGTTATCGGCCTGCTTGTCACGCGGCTGTCGCGCGATACGCCCGTTTTACCACAAGCGATTGTGCTGCCCGACGGGGCGAAGGCCGTGGCGTTTACGCAGGCGGCGGATTGGTATGCCGTGGTGACGGATGCGGACGAAATTCTGGTGTTTGACAGGATGACAGGGGCGCTGCGCCAGACTGTGGTGGTGGAGTAGCTCTCTATTGAGAAGGGGTGCGAACTGCCTGTTTCCATTCTGTGAGGGGGTGGGAACGCGTGTTTTCTGCGAAAACAAGCTGCCTCCCACTCCTGACAAAAATCCTTCGGATTTATTGCAGGTGCTGCCTCCACCGCTTTCAAAATTCTTCGATCTATTGAAAGTGGTACCGGGGGATGGTTTCGAACCAACTGCCTCGTGGACCACAACCACGCGCTCTAACCAATTGAGCTACCCCGGCACTGCGCGTTGCATAATCTGCGCCAACAGCGAGGTCAACGCCCGTTCTTACAAAATTGCATGGCATTTTGCAGCGGCGCGCAAAGCGCTCTAGAGCGTCAACGCCATCTCCTGCTCAATCAAAGGCTGCCCGAAGGACACAATCGGGCGCTCCGCCGTAGTGCTCCAGCCATTGCGCTGGTACAGCGCACAGGCTGCCGCATGGCTCTTATGGGTCGCCAGCACCATCCGCGCGTATCCCGTGCTACGTGCGAAATCCTTGCAAGTTTGTAGCAACTGATGGCCAACCCCCTGCCCGCGTGCCTGCGCCGACAGCTGGAACAGCCGCAGCTTTGCAGTCTGCGCATCCTGCCGCATACAAAAGATCGACCCGAGGCGCACCCCGCCATCTGTTGCGATCCAGCCCCGCTCAAAGTCGGGGTTATGCCCGTCGATAAACCTGTCCAGAATATCGGCCACCAACACGCCGAAACTGTCGTCAAATCCAGCCTCTCGAGCATAAAGCTCTGCATGGGCGGCAACCACCCAATCCCGGTCACTTGGCACAAAAGACCGTATGATGATGTTGCTCATGGCACAGCGTAACCCCACAACCGCTTGCCTTTCAAGCATTGCAACGGTAGCGATACGCCACCGAACAGATGAGGATGAGCACCATGGGTATTAACGACGAGCGCGATATCGAAGCCGATCTGCAAATTGCCCCCACTGACCTTGGCATGGTGCGCCTGTTTGTTGAGGGTGCGGGCGTCGAAATCCCGATGGACTTTACCCCCGAAGAAGCCCGCGAGATCGCGGAAGAGATCGTTGCGGCCGCCCAAGCGGCGTCCCAAATGGGCAGCAAGAAAAAGCGCTAGGCGCGCCCTCAACCCCAGTCAGGGTGCATGTCAGGGTCGCGCAGCGTCTGTAGCCTGCGCGCCGCTGTGGTAGCGAATTTCTGCAATACGACCTTGCGCCGCGCCGCCGCCAGCTTGACCTGTGGCCCCATTCGCAAAATCTCTGCCGTATAGGCGTCAGCCATCATCAGTCCCTGATCCTCGGGCAATAGCTCTACTGGAAAATCCTCATCCACCGCGAAAAGGAAGTGGTCCGCCCACTCAAGGTATCCCTGCCACTTCGTGTCAGAGGTAAAATCCGCGCTGCATGATTTGCACTCCACCACCCAAATCTCACCCTTGGGCCCAAGTCCTATCACATCAACCCGCAGGCCGCGCGCGGGGACGAACTCCTCAAGACAAGCAAAGCCGAGACTGGCCAGATATCGTGATACGCCGCGTTGGAGCAGCTGGCCGGGTTGTAGAGAGCGCTGAGTGTTCATGCGGCACAATATGAACATATCATGAACACCCGCAATCATTATTTTTGTCGCACCCGCGCCGCCCCCTTGTTGTGTGCCGACAATGCGCCTATCTGTTGGGGGTGGCGGGTTCTGCCCTGCGCGGCTGACGTTTACATTCCAGTGGCCTTAAGCAAATCCTAGGGAGCTGGCTCTGTCTGAGCCCTGGTTCATTTATCTGGCGCCCACCTGTATATACAGGTCCCCGGGAATAAAACCGACCCGGCAACGGCGGTCCCGTCACACCATATTACTTCAAGACAGCGCGTTGAGGTTATCTTACGCGCAGTTTATCACTGAAAAGTCTCATCATTTCTTCTCGAGTGACTGCCTGCTCGGTGCCATCTTCCGACACCCGGACACCGCCGTTTTGCGTTTGTGCCTCTAGCCGGGCACGATAGCTCTGTCGCGTAGCATCCGAAGTGCCGGTCGTAGTTGCGACCTTGGCATCCTCTGCCCGCCGCGACATCAAAAACAAAAACAATTTTACCAAAAACATTGCTACCGTGCCCTCCTGCCAGACAAACCAACGGCTCATGCCAACAACTACTAGTAGAAGCCCTAGATCTCACAACATCAATAGATTTCACCCATCCCGTGCAATTTCAATTTGCGCAAGCTGATCATCAGCAATGGACTTACGGACCCGACATTGCCGCAGCTGGTAGCCTTTTTGGCAGATATGTTAACTTTCAGAGACTTAACGAAATGCGGTTTTGCAAAATTGCACAGAGTGTTGTTGAGGCGTGTCTATTTATGCAAATTCACGATGTGGCAGAAAAGCATCATCAAGGCTTGGTCACAGTGCCGACCGCTGTCACATCCAACGTCCAAGTTAACGAAAGTCGGGATTTACGTAAGCAATTGAACCACTCACAGGACGCGAGGACTGCTAATTCGTCCTGAGCAGCCCTCCTGCAAAACGACCGTCGAGCGCTATCGACATAGACTGATCATCCGAGGTAAGTGCAAATTCGCACACAAATGATTAACCTTAGGTTAACCGGACCTGACCCAATGGAACTTTGGCACGCGTAAGCTACCCCCTGAAGCGGTCCATTCAACACTCGTATCGATTAAAAAGTCACCGTTTCAGCAGCAATCAGAATGCTTCTGGCTGTGCTTCCCGTGCCATGTGATCCAGCACCGCGTTCACAAATCGCGCTTCTTTCCCGTCAGGGAAGAACGCTGCCGCCAGATCGAGATACTCTGCAATCACAACCTTAGGTGGTGTATTTGCGTCGCGCAATTCGGCCCCCGCCGCACGGAACAATCCGCGCAATGTGGGATCAATCCGCCCGATCGGCCATTTTGCTACCAAAGCACGGTCCGTCATCTGGTCAATCGCCGCCTGATGGTTCACCGCATCCTCCAGAACGCGGGTGAAATGGCTCTCATCACCTTCAAGCATCTCTTGCCCGTCCATCAGCTCGCCAAAGCGGTGATCGAGGAATTCGATCCGCACCTGATCAATCGTGAGGTTCGAGTGCTCCATCTGGAACAACGCCTGCACCGCATACAGCCGAGCGGCCGTACGCATTTTGCGCTTCATATTGCCAGTCATGTTATCGGTGCGTGAAGCATTCATGCGGTGGTGTTTCCGTCTGTGTCAAAGCTGCCCGCCATCACCGTGTCCTCGCCACGCGGCTTGAACCCGATGCCCTGCGGGCTGGAGCCCCACTTACGAGCCAGCGCGACCAGATGCAAGGCCGCCAGCGCTGCTCCGCCGCCTTTGTTCTGGCCATCGGGATCAGCGCGGACATCCGCCTGATCCTTGTTCTCGACCGTCAGTATGCCATTGCCGATGCACAGCCCTTGCAGCCCCAGCAATTGCAGCGCACGGGAACTGTCGTTGCACACCGTCTCGTAATGCGTCGTCTCGCCGCGAATGACACAACCAAGGGCGACAAACCCGTCAAAATTGCTACGCCGCTCGGCAATGCCAATGGCCGTGGGGATTTCCAACGCACCCGGCATTTCGACGACCTCATAGGTGGCCCCTGCATCCTCAAGCGCTGCCTTTGCGCCGCTCAGCAGTCCCGCCGCAATATCGCTGTAGTAAGGCGACACGACGATCAGCACCTTAACGGGGCGATCAAATTCTGGTGCAGGCAAAACCGTATGCTCAAGAGATGCAGCCATGATCTAGTCCTTCGTGATCGGGCGATGGCCCACAATTTTGAGGTTATAGGCATCAAGCCCTGTATATTTCGTTTGCGGATGATCCGTCAGCAGGATCATCTCGCTCACCCCCAGCGAGGCAAGGATTTGCGCGCCCAGCCCCGTGCGTTTGATCGTGCGCGGTGCCTCGTCCTCCTCGTCCAACCGCAAGCGGGGGTTAGGTTCACGGAACAGCAGAACCGCGCCGCGCCCTTCCTCCGCGATGATCCGCATCGCATTGGGTAGCTCGTCTGGCGCACTGGAGCCCAACCCCAGCACGTCTTCCAATGCATTCAAAGCGTGTGTGCGTACAAGCACGGGCGCGCCATCACCAATTTCGCCTTTGCTCAGAACCACATGGTCGGTGCCGCTGATCTGGTCCTCGAAGGTCCGCATGCGCCAGTCGCCCCCATAGGCAGAGGTTGCCTCGCGGTCATCGCGCTGCACCAGCATGTTGTCATGCTTGTTGCGAAAGGCGATGAGGTCGCTGATGGTGCCGATCTTCATGTCGTGCTCTTCAGCGATCTTCACCAGATCGGGCAGGCGCGCCATGGTGCCGTCAGGCTTCATAATCTCGCAAATCACCGCCGCAGGGGCCTTACCCGCCAAACGGCTGATATCGACCGAAGCCTCGGTATGGCCCGCACGCACCAGCACACCGCCATCCCGCGCCCGCAGCGGAAAAACATGGCCCGGCGTCGCGATCTCTGCGGCACCATTCGCCTCATCAATCGCCACAGCCACGGTCAACGCACGGTCGCCCGCCGAAATTCCTGTGGTCACGCCTTCGCGCGCCTCGATGCTGACGGTGAATGCCGTCTCGTGCCGAGAAGAGTTATTCGTGGCCATCATCGGCAGCTCAAGCGTGTCCACCCGCGCCTGCGTCATCGGCAGACAAATCAGGCCGCGCCCGTGGGTCGCCATGAAATTGATCGCCGCTGCATCCGCATGTTCGGCTGCGATGATGAAGTCACCTTCGTTCTCGCGGTCCTCATGGTCCACCAGAATATACATCTGTCCGTTGCGGCAGGCCGCAATCACGTCCTCGATCGGTGAGATCGCGTTGGCGAGTTCTGCCTCAACAGGACCGGGCGTTTCAAAGCTCATGCGTGCATCCTTTATTCACTCTCTCTGCCCTACCCCACCAGCGCTGCAAGGGCCAGAGCAACCGCTGCGTCACACTGCTTCAGCTCATCTCGGCGAGCCGCGCCACATACCGCGCCAGCGTATCAATCTCGAGGTTCACACGGTCACCAACCTTCGTGTCGCCCCATGTGGTCGAGACTTTGGTATGGGGGATGAAGTTAATCCCGAAATCACAGCCATCGACCTCGTTAACGGTCAAAGACGTCCCGTTCAGCGCAACCGATCCCTTCGGCGCGATAAACTTCGCCAGCGCCTCGGGCGCGCGCAGGGTCACCCGCGTGCTATCGCCCTCGTCCTGCATTGCGACGACTTCAGCCACACCGTCCACATGTCCGGACACGATATGACCGCCCAGCTCGTCCCCTACCTTCAAGGCCCGCTCAAGGTTCACGCGCCGACCCACAACCCAATCGCCGAGGTTGGTCATATCCACCGTCTCGCGGCTCACCTGCACCTCGTACCAGTCGGACCCAAGGTCCACGACCGTCAGGCACACGCCATCGCTGGCAATCGAAGCGCCCATGTCGATCCCTGATGTGTCATAGCCGCAGGCAATCCGCGCGCGCAAATCGCCTTCCTGCGTCAGCTCGGAAATGGTGCCTATATCGGTAATAATCCCCGTGAACATCGCAGATCCTCTCGTTTACGTTAATACTGTTGGCGTATAGGCCATATTAAAGACAAGTTCTTGAGACTAAATAAGACGAAGAGCAACCAAAGAAAGCCTCAGATGGCATCGCACGACCCAGATCAACGGGTATTTTTGTTCCTGCAAGGGCCACATGGTCCCTTCTTCAACCGCTTGGGCAAAATGCTCCGCGCGGCGGGGGCGGATGTATGGCGTGTAGGCTTTAACGCGGGCGACCGTGCTTTCTGGTTCCATCCACGCACATATATCCCTTTTCGCGGCACGTCCGAGGCGTGGCCCGAGACGTTTGCCGCCCTTCTGGATGAGAAATCCGTCACCGACATCGTGCTTTACGGCGACACCCGCCCCATCCATGCAGCAGCCGTGGCCGAGGCCCGCGCACGTGGCCTCACCGTGCATGTCTTCGAGGAAGGCTACATGCGCCCCTATTGGGTGACCTATGAGCGCGGCGGCACCAACGGTAATTCGCGCCTGATGGATATGAGCATCACGGACATGCAAAAGGCGCTGGAGAAATCCGATATGGAAGCGCCCCTACCGCCCGGTCATTGGGGCGACATGCGCCAGCACGTTTTTTACGGCGCGCTGTATCATTGGTTTGTGATGTTCAGAAATGGCGATTACCGCAACTTCCGGCCTCACCGCGACTTGCCCGTAACGGCTGAATTCGCGCTCTATCTCAAGCGCCTGCTGCTGATGCCCTTCCAAGCGGTCGAGCGGCGCATCGCCACCACGCGCATCCGTCTGGGCGGCTTTCCCTACCATCTGGCACTGCTGCAACTGGAGCACGACAGCGCGTTCCAGATGCATTCGCCTTTTGACACGATGACCGATTTTCTTGACGAGGTGATTACAGGCTTTGCACAAGGCGCACCCCGCCACCACCATCTCGTGGTCAAAGCGCACCCGCTCGAGGATGGCCGCGTGCCCGTGCGTCGCGAGATCCGCAGGCTCGCCAAACTCCACGACGTGTCCGACCGCGTCCATTTTGTACGCGGCGGCAAGCTGGCGCAGTTGCTCAATGATGCGCGCACAGCTGTCACCGTCAATTCCACAGCAGGCCAGCAGGTCTTGTGGCGCGGCATCCCGCTCAAGGTCTTCGGCAATGCGGTCTATGCCAAGCCCGAATTTGTGTCCGAACAGCCCCTTCCTGCGTTTTTCCAAACTGCCTCGCGTCCCGACAACAAGGCCTATAAAGACTTCCGCCGCTACCTGCTGGAAACAAGCCAGCTTCCGGGGGGCTTCTATTCCGCACGCGGACGCCGCCAGCTTATGCGTCAGGTCGTTGACATGATGCTCGGCCCCGAAGATCCCTACGCAGCACTTGAATCTGGCACCGCCCCTCCACGCCAGCAGTTGCGGCTTGTGAACTAGCGACCACAACCCCTTGTGGCATCACGGCTTATCGCGGCAGCAAAGCCACACATTTGCACGCTTGGGCTGCCGAAAAATGCAGCCTCGGTAGATTTTCCAGAACAACTCGTCTACGCTTCTGCCCAATACGTCGAAACAATCGGCGATTTGAGGCAGAACATAGGTCGAGGAGACCGCGCAGTGAAAACCTTTGGAATTCGGTGGGCAAAGCCCATCGCAGCAGTCGCGGCTTGTGCCGTGCTGGCCTCTTGCGGATTGCCGCAGGTTGGCCCCAATAAACGCCAGATTTACGCAGGCTCCGTACAGCGCGAAGGCGACGCCTTCATCGTAGCGGTCAACGACCGCGTGACACGTGCCACCGCCGTGGTCCCTGCGTTGGGCTTCTCGGATGCGTTTAAAAATGCGGGTCAGCTTGGCTCGGATACGATCCGCGCAGGCGACGTTCTGGGCATTACCGTCTATGAAAACGTCGACGACAGCCTGTTGGGCGTCGAAGGTGCGCCCGCCACGCTTGAAGAAGTGCAAGTCGACGGCGCAGGCTTCATCTTTATCCCCTACGCGGGACGGATCAAGGCGGCAGGCAACTCCCCCGAAGCCATCCGCCGCATCATCACCAACAAGCTGGCCGATCAAACACCTGATCCGCAGGTCGAAGTGCGCCGCGCAGCTGGTGACGGCTCAACCGTGTCTTTGACAGGGGCTGTGGGCGGACAAGGTGTCTACCCGATTGAGCGCCCTACCCGTTCGCTGGCCACAATGCTCGCCCGTTCTGGTGGCATCACGATCGAACCCGAGATTGCGCAGATTACCATCATTCGTGGCAGCCAGCGCGGCAAGATCTGGTTTGAAGACCTTTACCGCAATCCCGAACTCGACATCGCCCTGCGCGGCGGTGACAAAATTCTGGTCGAACAGGATACACGCGCCTTCACAGCGCTTGGTGCCACTGGCACACAGGCCCGCGTTCCGTTCGAAACGCAAAACCTCAGCGCGATTGAAGCCATTGCCCAAGTGGGCGGCCTCCTTGCCGCCGCCGCCGACCCGACAGGCGTGTTCGTTCTGCGCAACGAGCCCGAAGAAGTCGCCGAGCAGGTGCTGGGCCGAAATGACCTCGAGGGCACCCAGCGTCTGGTCTATGTCCTCAACCTGACCGAACCAAACGGCATGTTCATGGCCCGCGATTTCGTGATCCGTGATGGCGACACGCTCTATGTGACCGAGGCACCGTTCACACAATGGACCAAAGTGCTGACTGCGATAACAGGCACCGCCTCGACTGCGGGCACGCTGAACTCGCTGTCTGGCGGCTAAAGCCATGGGCCTCGGGCCAGAAATCCACGACACAAATGCCGCTGGTCCTCCACAGGACCAGCGGCTTTTTGTCTACAATGGCGGCTTTCTTACGCAAGGCCGCATCCGCCGCATCCTGCAACTATCGGGCTATTACATTCATGTGGGCCTGCCCGCGCAGGAAGGCGATGCTGTGGCCGTCTGGGGCAACTCCCCCACCGCCCACCGCGGGGAAGGCGTGGCAGAGCGCCGCGATGCCCCTATTGTCCGCATAGAGGATGCGTTGCTGCGCTCCCTCCATCCGGGTCGTGAGGGCGAGCCGCCGCTGGGCCTTGTCATTGACCACCGCGCGGCCCATTTCGACCCGTCGAAACCTTCCGATCTTGAGGTCATGCTCGCCACACATCCGCTGGATGATACCTCGCTTCTAAACCGTGCGCGCACCTGCATCGAACGGATCAAAGAGGCTCATCTAAGCAAATACGCCGCAATCCCCCTCGACACCCCTGCCCCCGAAGCGGGCTATGTTGTGGTCATAGACCAGACCGAGGGCGACGCCGCCGTCACGGCCTCGGGCGCCGACCGCGCGCGGTTTCTTGAAATGCTCTACTACGCACAAGAGGAACACCCCCACGCGCGCATCCTCATCAAGACACACCCCGAAACGGCGGCTGGCCACCGCAAAGGCTATTTCCGCGACAGCGACCTGCGCGACGGGATTGAATTCTTCGAGGACCCCATCAGCCCCTACACCCTGTTCGAGGGGGCTATCGCGGTTTACACCGTCTCATCAGGTCTCGGCTTCGAGGCGATCTTCGCTGGCCACAAGCCCCGTCTCTTTGGCCAGCCCTTCTATGCAGGTTGGGGCCTCACCACAGATCAGTTCGAGGTCCAGCGCCGCCAACGCACCCTGACCCGCGCTCAACTTTTTGCCGCCGCGATGATCCTCTATCCGCGCTGGTACGATCCCTACCGCGATACGCTGTGCACGCTCGAGACGGCGATCGATACGCTTGAGGCACAGGCGCGTGCGTGGCGCGAGGACCGTCACGGCTGGCACGCGGTGGGTATGAGCCTGTGGAAACGCGCACATCTGCAAGACTTCTACGGCCACGTGCAGCCGCTTACCTTTGGCGATGCGGTCGCCGATATTTCCGAGCGGCCGCAAATGGCATGGTCCAGCAAAGTCGAGGCAGACAGCAAAGGCATCACCCGTGTCGAGGACGGCTTTATCCGTTCACGCGGGCTTGGTGCAGCTTTGGTCCCGCCGCTCTCGCTCGTCACCGATGATCTGGGCATCTACTACGATCCTGCTATGCCCTCACGGCTCGAAAAACTCATCGAGGCTCGCGCGACACCGCGCCTAGACCAAGAACTCCGCGCTGCACGACTGATCAAATCGCTCATCGCATCGGGGCTGAGCAAGTACAACACGGGCGCGGCCCCCGATGCCCTGCCCGAAGGCTACCGCATCCTTGTCTGCGGACAAGTCGCCGATGATGCCTCGATCCAGCGCGGCACCAGCGATATCACCACGAACCAAGCGCTTCTGGACGCCGTACGCGCGGCCCACCCTGACGCGGTGATCCTTTACAAACCCCACCCCGATGTGGAAGCAGGCCTGCGCAGCGGGGCGCTGACCGATTCCTCAAAGGCTACGCAGATCGTCACCGGCACCGACCCCGCCGCCCTTCTGGCGCAGGTTCAAGAGGTCCACACGATGACCTCGCTCATCGGGTTCGAGGCGCTCATTCGCGGCATTCCCGTGACCACCTATGGTGCGCCCTTCTATGCAGGCTGGGGCCTCACGATCGACCGCTCCGACGTCCCCCCGCGCCGCCGTGCACAGCCCAACATCGAGGCGCTCGCCCATGCGGTGCTCATCGGCTATCCGCGCTACTTTGATCCAAAAACGAAGTTGCCCTGCCCTGCGGAAATCGCCGTGCTCAGGCTCAGCGAAGGCGACATCCCCGCGCCAACCCGCGCCAAACGGCTTGTTTCGAAACTGCAACGCATTTATCGCAACATCACCACCCTTCAGGGCAGCTGATTAGTCGCGGATACGCTGCCAGTGATGCATCACATCTGGCCCCACCGCGTGACTGCTGACCAGCTCAAAGCGTGGCGCAGCGCCCAGCCGCGCAACCCCCATCGGCCCGATCCCCGCCAGCCCTTCAGCCCCGAGTGCGACACCCGCTGTAAATCCGACCAGATAGTCCACCAGATCGGCGCGCAGCAGACTGGCCGCGATGCCTGATCCCCCTTCGGAGAAAATCCGCGTTAGTCCATGGCCGCCCAATTGCTGCATGGCATCGCTGAGGTCCATCTGCCCGCCAGAAACGCGACACGGCAACAGCACAGCCCCGATGCCATCCCAAGCGTCCACCAACGTAGTGGGCGCATCTGTGCCGTGACACAGGATCAACGGGATCTCCCGCGCAGTTTGCGCCAGCTTGCTGCTCAGCGGCAGGTCGAGATGTCTGGAAAGGATCACCCGCGCGGGTTGGGCACGCACGCCCATATCGCGCACAGTGAGCGAGGGATCATCGGCACGCACAGTACCTCCCCCCACCATCACCGCATCATGGCTGGCGCGCATGGCGTGCACCATACGGCGCGCAGGGGCTTGTGTGATCCACTGGCTCTCACCGATCGCGGTCGCGATACGCCCGTCAAAGGAGGAAGCCAGCTTGAGCGTCACCATCGGACGGCCCTGCTCTATACGGCTGAAAAATCCGATGTTGTCGCGGCGTGCCTCGGCCTCCAGCACACCTGTCACAACATCAATGCCTGCGTCGCGTAACATCGCAATCCCGCGCCCTGCAACGCGCGCGTCACTGTCCCCTGCCGCCACTACGACCCGCGCCACGCCAGCATCAATCAGCGCCTGCGCACAGGGCGGAGTTTTTCCATGATGAGAACAAGGCTCAAGTGTGACATAGACTGTTGCGCCGCGTGCCGCCGCTCCGGCCTGCGCCAGCGCCTGCGGCTCTGCATGTGGACGGCCAGAGGGTGCAGTCCAGCCGCGCCCCACGATCATACCCTCACGCACAATTACGCAGCCTACCGCAGGGTTGGGCCATGTGTTGCCCAAACCGCGCCGCCCCAGTGACAGGGCCAGCGCCATGTAGCGGGTATCGCTCAACTCTCGGAGTCGGGCGGCGTGTCGGGGCGCAGCTCTGCTACGAATTTGTCAAAGTCATCCGCCTGCTGGAAGTTTTTGTAAACGCTGGCAAACCGCACATAGGCAACTGTGTCGATCCGCGCCAAAGCCTCCATCACGATCTCGCCGATCTGCTTAGAGCCGACATCCGTTTCGCCCATGCTCTCCAGACGCCGCACAATGCCGCTGATCATCTGGTCAATCCGCTCTGGCTCGATCGGGCGCTTCTGCATGGAGATGCGAATGGAGCGTTCCAGCTTATCGCGGTCGAAATCCTCGCGCTTGCCCGACGTCTTGATCACCACCAGATCGCGCAACTGCACGCGTTCATATGTGGTGAACCGCCCGCCGCACGCGGGGCAAAAACGCCTGCGGCGGATGGATACGTGATCCTCCGCGGGCCGGCTGTCTTTTACTTGTGTATCTACATTTCCGCAAAACGGGCAGCGCATTGGCTTGTCCCCTTATTCCTGATCCGCCTCAAATTGTGGGATCACCGCCCCACTTATCCACAGGTATAGGGGAAGCCATAGGTTTTGGGTAGGACCAAAATTAACCACAACATGATGGGTGTGGCGCGATGGACCCATTTGCCGTCTCGTGCGTTGTGACCCCGAATTGGACAAAAGGAGATAGCAATGACCAAGACACTATTCATCACAGGCGCTTCCAGCGGTATTGGCGAAGCCACGGCAAAAGCCGCAGCACAGGCGGGTTGGAACGTCGGTTTGTTCGCGCGCAGCACCGATGAGTTGGAAAGAATTGCAGCCGACATCGGCGACCAGGCACTGGTGCTCACGGGTGATGCGACCAAGCTTGACGACCAGAAGAAAGCGCTGGACCAGCTTAAAGAGAAATTCGGCAGCGTTGATGCTGCATTTGCAAATGCGGGCCGCGGCTCGTCAGGGGCTGGCATTCAGGAAGGCGATCCAGAGGATTGGGACGGCATGGTCGATCTCAACATTAAAGGCGCGCTTTATACTGCACATGCCGCGTTGCCTCACCTTAAGCCGGTCAAGGGGCAGTTCCTCGTGACAGGCTCGATGGCGGGGCGCAACCACTTGAAAGGCTCGGTCTACGGCGCAACCAAATGGTTCATCCACGGCTTTGCAGGCAATCTCGCGCAGGAGATGTCAGAATGGGGTGGTCGCTGTATGGTCGTCTCACCAGGTATGGTCGACACTGGCTTCTTCGACAGCCCTAAGCCTGACAAGCTGAAGCCCGAAGATATCGCGGACGCCATGGTCTTTGCGCTCAACGCTGACCAACGGGCCAACGTGCGCGAAATCTACATCGCGCCGACAAACTAATCCGCTCTGAGATGCGCCGCCACTGTTCGGGTGTGCGGCGCATCGCGGTGCTCGAACAGGTAAATCCCCTGCCATGTCCCGAGCACCAACCGACCTGCGCGCACTGGGATGCTGAGGCTCACGGGTAGCATCGCCGCCTTGATATGGGCTGGCATGTCGTCCGGCCCTTCGATTGTATGGCGCAAATACGCCATCTGCGGCGCGTCACTGTGCGGCACGAGACGGTTGAAATAGGCCTGCAAATCCCGCTGCACGTCGGCATCTGCATTTTCTTGGATCAGCAACGACGCGGAAGTATGCTGCACCAGCAACGTCAGCAATCCGTCGCCCCACACCCAACGGCTCACCTCATCGGTAAACTCGTAAAGCGCGGGACCCCGCGTTTCGATCACGAAAGAGGTCTGCATTTTCTACTTGGTCGAGCGGGTGAAGGCATCGCGGCAGAAACGACGCGCCACGGCCGATTTCACCATCACACCAGCGACATCGACCGTCAGCGTGTTACGCTTTTGCGCTGCAGGAAGCCCTGACTTGCTCAGACTGAACACAACGCCGCGCCTGCCTTGCGCCGTGCGCGCAGGGCCAAGCGGGCTGCGCAGATAGATCGGTGTCGTCTCGGACAGACCGCGCCTTACCTCGACATAGCTCGCCGCAGCACACCACAGTTCCGCCGCGCCCATCTGCTGAAGGCGGATCACTTCAAAATCACTCCCGCCCAGCGGGTTGATGACGAAACGCGCCTCCTCTCCCAAGGTTGCAGCATCTGCGCCGCAAGTCATGGCAGCAAACGCCAGCGCGCCGAGAGCCCGCCGCATCAATTCCGCTCCAGAATGTCGTCATCGCGCCCGATGTTGTCGCGGCAGAACTGGATCGCGTGGGCGATGGGCAGGCCCGCGCCCACCCGCGATGTGCTGACGATCACAGACTGGCTCGGCCCCTGCGACAGGCTTGCTGCATTGGTGGTGAACACCACGCCCTTGCGCCCTTGCACAGAGCGCGAAGGTCCGCGCCCCTCGCGGATATAGACACGGCCTGACGCCCCCAAGCGCCGCTCGGCATACTCGGCAGCGGCGCACCAGATGCCACGCGCCCCCTCACCGCGCTGCTCGATCACCTCAAATGTAGACCCACCCAACGGCACCACAGTCAGCTTGTTGATTGCACGGTAGCTTTGCGCATGGGCCAACGCAGGCAACAACGCGGCGACAGCCGCAGTCAAAAATATACGACGCATGAAATATCTCCCTTGCCGAGGCGCTTCCAACAGGCGCGCGCCTCAATGTGAAAATCATCTATGAGATCAGATAGCGCGCATTCACACGCAGAAAACCACCCACTCAAAAACAATACCCCGCAACTGGGGATTCCGTTGCGGGGTATAACGCTGTTGTGATCGGTTGTTTTACTGGTCGAGGAACGAACGCAGCTTGCGCGAGCGCGAAGGATGCTTGAGCTTGCGCAGCGCCTTTGCCTCGATCTGGCGGATACGTTCGCGCGTCACGCTGAACTGCTGGCCCACTTCTTCGAGTGTGTGGTCCGTGTTCATGCCGATGCCGAAACGCATACGCAGCACACGCTCCTCACGCGGTGTGAGGCTGGCCAACACGCGCGTCGTGGTTTCCTTGAGGTTCTCCTGAATGGCACTGTCCAAAGGAAGCACAGCATTCTTGTCCTCGATGAAATCACCCAGCTGGCTGTCTTCCTCGTCGCCAATCGGTGTCTCCAGAGAAATCGGCTCCTTGGCGATTTTCATCACCTTGCGGACTTTCTCCAGCGGCATTTGCAGCTTTTCGGCCAATTCTTCTGGCGTAGGCTCGCGACCAATCTCGTGCAGCATCTGGCGGCCCGTGCGCACCAGCTTGTTGATCGTCTCGATCATATGCACCGGAATACGGATGGTCCGCGCCTGATCCGCGATAGAGCGTGTGATCGCCTGACGGATCCACCATGTGGCGTAGGTCGAGAATTTGTAGCCTCGGCGGTATTCGAACTTGTCCACGGCCTTCATGAGGCCGATGTTCCCTTCCTGAATAAGGTCAAGGAACTGCAGGCCACGGTTGGTGTATTTCTTGGCGATGGAGATCACGAGGCGCAGGTTGGCCTCGACCATTTCCTTCTTGGCCTGACGGGCCTCTTTCTCGCCCTTCTGAACCTGCTGCACGATGCGGCGGAATTCAGAGATATCTAGGCCAACATACTGGCCCACTTGCGCCATATCAGTGCGCAGCTCTGTCACCTTGTCGGCGGAGCGTTCGATGAACATCTGCCAGCCCCGACCGGGCTTCTCGGCCATCTGCTCCATCCAGTTGGGATCGAGTTCGCGACCGCGGTAGGCATCGACAAATTCCTTGCGGTTGATGCGCGCCTGATCGGCGAGCTTCACCATGGATGAATCAATCTGCATGATGCGGCGATTGATGCCGTAGAGCTGGTCAATCAAGGCTTCAATACGGTTGTTGTGCAGGTGCAGGTCATTGACCAGCAGCACAATCTCCGAGCGCAGCTTCTGATACGCCGCCTCGTTCTTACCCGAGAAGGAGCCATCCTCGTTGAGCGTGGCGGAGATGCGGTTGTCCTGCATCTGGCTCAGCTTTACGTAATCGTCGGCAATAATGTCGAGCGTTTCAAGAACCTGCGGCTTCAGTGCGGCCTCCATCGCGGCAAGCGACATATTGGCCTGTTCGTCCTCGTCATCATCATCGTCGTCATCACTGGTAATGGCATTGCCGTCGGCGTCCAGCTCGGGCTGGCCTTCGGTCTTGGCTGCGGGAGCAGCTCCTGCAACAGGCACCACAGGGGTCGTCTCTTCCTCGCCCATCGTGTTGCCGAATGTCGCCTCAAGGTCGATCACATCGCGCAGCAGAATGTCTTCGGACAGGAGTTCGTCGCGCCAGATGGTGATCGCCTGAAACGTGAGCGGGCTTTCGCACAGGCCCGCAATCATCGTGTTGCGGCCCGCCTCGATGCGCTTGGCAATCGCGATCTCGCCCTCACGGCTCAGAAGTTCAACGGAACCCATTTCGCGCAGGTACATGCGCACCGGATCGTCGGTGCGGTCCAGCTTCTCGGAGGTGCCGGACCCCAGCGTGATTTCTTTGGGGCCGTCGGTGGTCGCCACATCTGTGCCACCTTTGTCTTCTTCTTCTTCCTCGTCCTCGATGATGTTGATGCCCATCTCGGACAGCATGCTCATTACATCTTCGATCTGCTCCGAGGACACCTGATCAGGCGGCAGCACGGTATTGAGCTGGTCATAGGTGATGTAGCCCTTCTCGCGGGCCTCACCGATCATCTTCTTGACAGCAGCCTGCGACATATCAAGCGAGTGACCGCCCTCCTGATCGTCTGTCTTGGCGTCTTCGTTGGTGTCTTTGGCAGCCATCAAAAGCTCCTATCTGTCCCTTGGCGAATCACTTGGCAGCGATTCGTTTTTCGAATCATGCGGGGTCCGAGGTGATTCTTAAACCCGACATCGTAAATTTTCCGCGAATTGCGGCGATTAGGTAACCGCAGTGCCACATGCGCTGCCGCTTCCTCATACTCCTTGGCCCTCACGGGCCCTTTTTGCCACCCTTGGAGAAGTCGATCTGGTCAAACAGGCTGCGGCTCTTGGCCACCTGCTCACGGTCCAACCGCGCCCCGTTGTCGGCTATCACATATTCCGCTTTGTCTTCCTGTCCAGCGCGCTGCGCCAGATCCGCTGCTTTAGCTGCCTCAGCCAGCCGCCACGTCAGCCCCTCGTCGGCCTCACCGCTCAGATCGTCAGCGGCATCCATTACCTCATCCTGAAGGCCGCGCACCGCCGCCAGTTTTGCCAACTCCTCCGCAATGGTCATCGTCGTGATGTCGACGTCTCCGGGTTTGCGAATGCAGGGCGTGATTGCCACATGGCGCTGCGCCATCAGCTTTTCAAGGGCGTCAGGTCCCAAAGCGCGGATGATATTCTCTTCCAGCACCTCTGCCCCGTCAGGCGCATGGCGTAATACCAGATCGCGCAGCGTCCCGTGGTCTCCGTCCAGACAGGCCATCCGCTCCAGACCGCTCTCGAAGGGCTCGACCACCTCTGGGCAACGGATGCAGGCAGCAAGAATAACCGCCTCGCGCAGATGGTCTGTGGCGCGCGGATCGGAGGCTGTCGCCAAAAGCGAGGCTTTCGCGCCTACCGACGGCCCCTGCGGTGCTTTGCTCCCCCATGGCTGTCCCGCCCGTGCGACCTTCATGCCGCCGCCGGTAGGGGCGGATTTAGCGCGGAACAGGTCCCAGCGCATGTCCTTGATCGCTTGGCCGTAATGGCTGCGAATGCTGGGATCTTTGATCAGCATGATCTTTTCACGCAGGGATTTATCGAGCGCGGCCTTCCGTTCAGGGCTGTCGAAAATCTTGCCTTCGATCTCGCGGTCCCACAGCAGTTGCACCATCGGGACTGCCGCATCCAGCAGCGCCTGCACCGCGCCTGCGCCAGAGGATTTCAGCAGATCATCTGGGTCCTGGCCCTCGGGCATCATGGCAAAGCGCAAGGATCGCCCTGCCTCCAAGAGGGGCAGCGCCAGATCAATCAACCGCAGCGCTGCACGCTGGCCCGCCGCATCGCCGTCGAGCGTAATGATTGGCTCGTCGCTGATCCGCCATAGCATCGCCAGCTGGTTCTCGGTGATCGCCGTGCCAAGCGGTGCGACGGAGGCACCGAACCCCGCTTCGCTCAGCGCGATCACGTCCATATACCCTTCGGCCACCAGCAAGGGCTGCCCCTTGCCTGCTGCCGTGCGCGCCGCCTTCACGTTATAAAGACTGCGCCCCTTATCAAAAAGCTCCGTCTCGGGCGAATTTAGGTATTTCGCCTTATCTTCGGGGTCCATCGCACGGCCGCCAAAGGCAATGCAGCGCCCCCGCGCATCGCGTATGGGATACATGATACGACCCCGAAAGGTGTCATAAGGCTTGCCGCCCTTGGTCGAAGGCTTGGCCAGCCCCGCGCCCAAGATCAGATCATCGGCAATGTCCTTGCCCTTGAGCGCATCCCACAGCCCCTGCCAGCTGTCGGGGGCAAATCCGATCTCCCAACGGTCACAGACCTCACCATTCAGGCCCCGCCGCTCCAGATACTCCCGCGCGTCCGATGCCGCCCCCGTGCGCAGTTGCAGGCGGAACCATTTGACCGCCAACTCCATGACATCGGCCAGATCCTTGCGCGCATCGGCCTTCCCTGCGGCACGCGGGTCTCGTTCAGGCATGGGCATGCCTGCCTCGCCCGCCAAAATCTCCACCGCTTCCATGAAGCTCACATTCTCTGTCTCGCGGACGAATGAGATCGCATCGCCCTTGGCGTGACAGCCAAAACAATAATAGAACCCCTTGCGGTCATCGACATGGAAACTGGCAGATTTTTCTTGATGGAAAGGGCACGGCGCCCACATATCGCCCTTGCCCTGATTGGACTTGCGCGCATCCCACATGACCTTGCGCCCCACAACCTGTGACAGGCTGGAGCGTGTGCGTAACTCGTCAAGAAATCCAGGGGGCAGGCTCATGCCCCTCAATATGGGCAGTGCTGCGCCAGAGTCCAGTCAGCGCGGACGCCCTATTGCTGCAAACACAGCTCTTTCCACGCCGCCGCAAGATCGGCATTACGCACCTCGCCGCGCTTCATGCCGTAGACCCAAGGGGTGACCAGCGGCACCACGGCGTTGTATTTCTCGGGCCATTCAGGCGCGCTGTCGGCAACATGCTCGGCGACCTTACGCTCCCCCACGCGGGCAACACGGGCCGCTTGAACCGCAGCGACGACATCGGCCTGATATCCACAGTCCTCAGCCTTGGACGCCGCAACCGCAGGGGCCGCCAAGGCAATCAAAACAACACAACTTACTATGCGCAGCATTCGCCAACTCCTCGTAACGCTCGTCGCTTTCTAGCTGCGCGCCGCCACCGCTTCTAGTGCGCGCCGCAAATCGTGAACAAGCGTGCCCGCCATTGAGCGGAAAACCGCGATCATCACGGTCTGCTCGTCCAGCCGCGTGATGCTGGCGTTCATATGCCCGAGTTGCGTGCGCATGGTGGCGCCCACGCCAAACCGCGCGGGCCTCGTGTCCACAGGCACCAGACGCGCCAGCGCCTCGGGCCCCTGCGCACCCCGCAATGTCACCACCGCCCACGCGTCAGACTGGTCCACCACTGCGGCATAGCTCCTGAGGCTGGCGTCAGGCACAGCCCCGATCAGCAATGCCTCCCCCTGCCCGACCCAGACGCAGCGCAGGGCAGTATCACCCGTGCTCTGCAAAGGCGCGGGAAACGGCACGCCCAGCGCGCGCTCGACAGAGGCCATGGACGCCCCTTTGAACGGCGCTACAGAGGTGATCGGTCCCGCTTTCATCTCCTCCACACTCAGCGCCCCGACCGTCATCGGCAGCAACCCCGCACAGGGGCTTGTCGCTTGCAATCTATCCACGCACGCGCCCTCCCTCTGGGTCCACAAAGACGGGCGAGCATATCTCGACCTCTACCGTGAGGTCACGCACGTGATCGCGCACCACCATCCGCTCACCCATCCGCGCAGGTCCGTTCTTCACAAAACCCAACCCGATCATCGTGCCCACATCGGGCGAGAAACATACCGAAGTGACATAGCCCTGATCATTCTCATGCACGTGGGCCGCGCCAGCATCAAAGATATGCGCCCCCGCGCTCAAGCTCTTCACCGCCCCCACGGGTCGCAGCCCCACCATACGCTCGCGCATGGGATCAACCAAACCCTCGCGCGCGGCCAGCACCTTGCCCACGCAATCCTTCTTGTCCGAGACCATCCGTTCCATGCCCACATCAAAGGCCATGACCCGCCCGTGGATCTCAGAATGGGTGATGTGCCCCTTCTCGATGCGCAGCACATTAAGCGCTTCCATCCCGTAGGCACCCCCGCCCATCGCCTCGGCACGCTTCACCAACTCGGCAAACAACGCCGCCCCATAGCGCGCAGGCACAGCGACCTCATAGGCATGCTCGCCGCTAAAGCTGATGCGGAAGAGTCGCCCCGCAACGCCCAAGACAGTAGCTTCACCGCAGGCCATGAACGGCCAGCTCTCATTATCAATTGCCTCGCCCAGCACCCCGTTCAACAGCTCCCGCGACTTGGGCCCCGCCACGGCAAACTGCGCCCACTGCTCGGTCACAGAGGTGAACGTCACGTCCCACTCGGGGTGCAGCATTTGGCAGACAAACTCCAAATGCCGCATCACATCCCCCGCCGCAGCGGTCGTTGTGGTCATCACATAATGCTCTGCCCCCATCCGCGCACATGTGCCGTCATCCATGACCGTGCCATCCTCGCGCAGCATCAGGCCGTACCGCACGCGCCCTTCCTTGAGCGTCGAGAACATGCCCGTGTAGACAAAATCCAAGAGCTTGGCCGCATCTGGCCCTTGTATATCGATCTTGCCCAGCGTGCTCACATCGCACACACCTACGGCCTTGCGCACATAGCCAACCTCGCGGTCACATGACTGCCGCCACGTCGTCTCACCATCGCGCGGGAAATAGCTGGGCCTGTACCATAGCCCCGCCTCAATCATCGGCGCGCCCATCTCCTCGGATTGCTTGTGGGAGGTGGTCAGCCGTTCGGGCGCAAAGCCCTTCCCCTGCGCTCCCGCCCCCAGCGCTGCAATCGCTACAGGGCTGTAGGGTGGCCGAAACGTGGTTACACCCGTCTCGGGTATTCCCCGCCCTGTCGCATCGGCCAGTACCGCCAAAGCCCCCACATTCGAGTTCTTGCCCTGATCCGTCGCCATCCCTTGCGTGGTGTAGCGCTTCATATGCTCCACAGATCGGAAGTTCTCGACCGCTGCCTGCTTCACATCCTTCACACTCACGTCATTCTGGAAGTCCAGCCACGCGCGCCCTTTGCCCGCCACAGCCCAGAGCGGCGCAATCCTATAGGCCGCATCCTCCGCCTCAGGCATCTCGACCGAGGCCGCACCGCCCAGCGCTTCAACCACACGGGACGCCGCCTCGGCTCCTTCAGCCAAACACGCCGCAGTCGAGAACGCCCCGTTGCACGCCCCCGCGGCTTCCAACGATGGGATCGCGTCAGGCGTTGGCACAAAAGCGGCAATATCTTCGCGCCACGCAGGCCGCCCGTTCATGTGGCACGTCAGATGTACCGTCGGGTTCCAGCCGCCCGACATGGCTAGGCAATCGGCCTTGATGTTCACCTCGCCAGCGCCAGTCCGAACCCGCACAGACGTCAGCCCGCCACGCCCAGTGGAGCCACACACTTGCGCGCCCAAATGCACGGGATACGGCACGTCGCCCACCTCCGCATCGGCACGCGCGTCGATCAAGGCCGCAACCTCGACCCCTGCGCCGTGCAAATCCCGCGCGGTGCGATGCGCATCATCATTATTGCCGAACACCACGACACGTTGACCCGCCGCAACACCCCAGCGGTTCAGATACGCCCGCACCGCACCCGCCATCATGATGCCGGGCCGGTCATTGTTCTCGAATGCAATTGGCCGCTCCAACGCGCCTGCTGCCAACACCGTGCGCGCCGCCGTGATCCGCCAGAAACACTCCAGAGGCGCTCCACTGCGCGGCACATGATGCGTCACCCGCTCCAGCGCGCCAAACACGCCGCCGTCATAGGCACCCGTCACAGTCGTCCGCGTCATCAACCGCACATTCGGCATTGCCGCCAACGCTTCCACTTGCCGCTCTGCCCACTGGGCCGCAGGCACGCCGCCCACATCCTCGCGCTCGACCAACAGACGCCCGCCCATGCGAGAATCTTCTTCGCACAAGATCACATCCAGCCCCGCATCCGCCGCAACGCGTGCCGCCATCAGACCGCTCGGCCCTGACCCCACAACCAGCAGATCACAAAAGGCAAACGCCTTGTCATAGGTATCAGGATTATGCCGACCACTTAAGCGACCGAGCCCCGCAGCCCGCCTAATGACAGGCTCGTACAGCTTCTCCCAAAACGCTTTTGGCCACATGAACGTCTTGTAATAAAACCCAGCCCCCAGAAACGGCGCCGCCAAATCATTGACCGCCATCGCGTCAAACTTCAGCGAAGGCCACGCCGACTGCGAAAACACCTCAAGACCGTCGTAAACCTCTTGTACCGTCGCCCGCACATTCGGCTCCGCCTGCGCACCCTTGCCAACAGTGATCAACGCATTCGGCTCCTCACTGCCAGCGGTCAAGATCCCGCGCGGACGGTGATACTTAAACGACCGCGCCACTAACTTGACCCCGCTGGCAAGCAACGCCGAAGCCACTGTATCCCCCATACGACCCGAATACCCGACGCCGTCAAAGCGGAAACGAACCGTGTCGCCCGAACCCTGCTCGGAAACTCTCATGCGCGCGCACCCACGCTATACGCCGCAGCCAACTGCACGCCATACACCTCATGCGTGACCGTATCACGGCTCACCACCAGCCACGCACCACAGCCCGCCTCATGCTGCCACAAATCAAGGGTAGCCCCCGCAGGGTTCTCGCGCAGATGCACATAGCCATCCCAAGCCTGCGCACCGGCGTCCACATCAGGCCGCACCAACGCCGCGCCCTTGTAATAAAACTCGCGCCGGTCCCGCCCGCCGCACAAAGGACACTCAATCCTCACGCCAGCCCCCCATCATCATTTTTCCCTTTAAACTCAAATCCTGCAGGCCCCTCAGGCTCAATGCAAATTATGCTGCGCACCGGTCCCCTCCTCGTCCATCAAACCGCGCCCCGTGCGGAAACGGTCCAGTCTAAATCTCGCCGCAGGTGCATGATGCTCCCCCGTAGCCATCAAATGCGCAAAGGAATTGCCCGATCCCGGCACCGCCTTGAACCCGCCGTAGCACCAGCCGCAATTGACGAACAAACCCTCGGTTTCCGTCTTATCAATGATCGGGGAGCCATCGGGCGTCATATCCATGATCCCGCCCCAACTACGCAAAACCTTGGCCTTGCCGATCATCGGCATCAGGGTCATCCCCGCCTCCATCACATGCTCGACCATGGGCAGGTTCCCACGCGCAGCATAAGAGCTGTAGAAATCCAGATCGCCCCCGAACACGAGGCCCCCCTTGTCCGACTGGCTGATATAGAAGTGCCCCATGCCGAAACTGATCACATTATCAATGACGGGCTTCAGACCTTCGGTCACAAAGGCCTGCAACACATGGCTCTCGATTGGCAGGCGCATCCCCGCCATCGCCGCGACCTGAGAGGACCGCCCCGCAACCACAATGCCCACCTTCTTGGCACGGATCGCTCCGCGGGTGGTCTGCACGCCGCGCACCACACCATTCTCGATATCAATCCCAGTGACCTCGCACTGCTGGATCAGATCAACCCCGCGTTCACTCGCCCCACGCGCATAGCCCCACGCGACCGCGTCATGCCGTGCCGTGCCAGAGCGGCGCTGCAACAAGCCGCCGTAGATCGGGAACCGCGTGTTCTCGAAATCCAGATAGGGCGCGATCTTTCGCACCCCTTCCACATCCAGCAGCTCCGCATCATCGCCTTGGCCTACAATCGAATTGCCGCGCCGCGCATAGGCATCGCGCTGCCCGTCGGAATGACACAGCATCAGCTGGCCGCGCTGGGACAGCATGACGTTGTAATTCAAATCCTGTTCGAGGTTTTCCCACAGCTTGAGCGAATGCGAATAAAACTGGGAATTGCCGTCCAGAAAATAGTTCGCCCGAACAATGGTCGTATTTCGCCCGACATTGCCACCGCCCAGATAGCCCTTTTCAATCACGGCGATATTGGTCATCCCGTGCTCTTTCGCGAGGTAATAGGCCGTAGACAACCCGTGCCCGCCCCCGCCAATGATGATCGCGTCATACTCTGCCTTCGGCTCGGCATCGCGCCAATGGGGCTGCCAGCCCTTGTTGCCGCTCAAGCCCTCGCGCAAAATACGCCATCCTGAAAACCGCATCACATCACCTCAAACGCCTACCTCGCGACACCTTGGCAAACATGATCCAGCCTCGCAATCGCCAAATCAGCGCGGGACGTAAATCGGCTCTGCCGCAGCTGTTTCTCTGTGCATGTCTGAATCTCCTGTCGCTTATCCTCTATGTCTTTTCCTTATCGGCAAAGCCGCGCTCAAGCTCGATCAGCTCCTGCTTTCGCCACAAACCGCCGCCATATCCCGTAAGGCTCCCGTCCGCGCCCAGCACACGGTGGCACGGGATGACAATGGCAATCGGGTTAGCGCCATTGGCCCGCGCCACCGCCCGCGTGGCATCAGGCCTGCCCATAGCACGCGCCACCGCACTATAGCTGCGCGTCTGGCCCGCGGGGATCTCGCGCAGGGCACGCCAGACCTCTTGTGTGAACGGCGTGCCCAAGGGCAGCAGCGGCGTTGCAAACTGCGCCGACACACCGCCCATAAAATCCGCCATCTCCCGCTCGATCTGCTCCGTCGGGCCAAACCGCCCGAACCCAAGCGACCCTTTGGCGTCCCTGCGCAGCGCCGCCAACTCCGCAGGGAGCGCCTTGCGCTCTGGAAATTCCAACAGATGAAGCGCGGCGTGCGAGGCGACAGCAACCATCACGCCCATCGGCGTCTCGATCCAATCGGCGCGCAACACCGCATCCTTTAAGAACGCGCCAGGTGGCAGGCCCATCCACGCGCCAAAAGCTGCGCGAAACGCCGAGCCACTCTCATAGCCCGCAACCATCTGCGCTTGGATTACCGAGGCACCGCCAACCAGTTCCGCGCCCCCTGCACGCAAACGCGCCAGCCGCGCCATCTCGAGGAAAGTCATGCCGAAGTGCCGCTTGAACGCGCGCCGCACAGTGCTCAGGTCCAACCCCATCGCCGCCACATCCGCCTCCGCCCAGCGCCGCGCAGGATCAGCCTCCAACGCCTCCAACAAGGCGCGCACTACAGGCTCGCCTTCCGCTGCTGGCGCCATCGGATGGCACCGCTTGCACGCGCGGTACCCCGCTTCGATCGCGCCACCAATCGTATCGAAGAAGGAGCAATTGTCGCGCTTGGGTTTGCGCGCAGGACAGGTCAGGCGGCAAAACACACCTGTGGAAGTCACACCAACCCACGCGCGTCCCTCCCACGCGGCATCCCGCGCCAGCAGCGCATCATAGAGAACGTCATCATCAGGCAAATCAAACATCATGAACGCAGGCTACACGAGCGCCCATCCCCTGTCCGCAGCCCATCAGGCGTTTATTCAAAAAAGGTCAGCGCACAAAAGCACAGAGACACCCATCCCGCACGCATTGTCGATCAGACAGACGCAACCCGCGCGTTAATGAAGGAAGTCGCATAGATAGCCGTCATGCGCCCAGCCTTGCACAGGCAAGCCCTTATAGGCCTGCGCACGTCCCTCAGGCGTCGTATTTCGGTGCGCGCCATAGACACGGATCCAGTTGCCGCGCCGCTGGCTGGTGTCAAGCGCCAGCACCGCCAACCGCTTGAGCTTGCGCACAGCCTCATATTCCGTGCCTGGACCACTGCGGATCGAAAGATAGCCCTCAGGCCCGTTCACGTTACACACCATCGCATTCTCGTTGCCCTGCTGCATGTCTTGATCGCGCAGCAACCCGTTGAGATAGACCTCTCCATAGGTCGCTTCTTCGGCTGCCGCAGATCCCGCCGCCAGCAACAATACGACAATCACTGCGCGCATCTCAAAGCCCCTTCGCATGATAGCTCGCAGCCACCTTGCCAATCGCAACAAGATAGGCCGCTGTGCGCAAATCATGCACATCCTCGCGCCCGTGCCAGACCTTTGCCATATCGTCGTAGGCACTGCGCATCGTATCATCGAGCCCCGACCGAACCAGCTCCAACTCGCCCGCGCCGCGCAGATACTTCTCCTTGAAGTCAGGGCTGAGCGTCCAGTTGATAGAGCTGTCGCTGCTGATCCGCTCCAACTCGTCCACAATCAGCTGGTGACGGTTTTCTTCCTGCCGCCGCTGCATACGGCCAAACCGGATGTGGCTGAGGTTCTTGACCCACTCGAAATAACTCACCGTAACGCCGCCTGCGTTGGCGTACATATCGGGGATAATCACCGTGCCATTTTCGCGCAGGATGTCATCCGCTCCTGCGGTGACAGGACCATTGGCTGCTTCAATGATCAACGGCGCCTTGATCCGTGCCGCATTTCGCAGGTTGATCACCCCCTCAAGCGCCGCAGGGATAAGAATATCGCAGTCGCGTTCCAATAGGCTCTCGCCGTGCTCGATGAATGTGCCGCCCTCGAACCCTTCGGGCGACCCGTGCTCGGTGATATATTGCTTGAGCGCCTCGACATCGATGCCCTCTTCGTTCCAGATCGCACCGTTGTATTCGATGACCCCTACAACCAGAGCGCCATCCTCCTCGCTCAGGAACTTGGCTGCGTGATAGCCGACGTTGCCCAAGCCTTGCACGATAACCCGCTTGCCCTTCAGCTTCCCTTCCATCCCGGCCTTTGCGACACCCTGCGCATCGCGGAAAAACGCGCGCAGCCCGTATTGCACACCACGCCCCGTGGCCTCTGTGCGGCCCTGAATACCGCCCGCGTTGATAGGCTTGCCCGTGACACAGGCGGCTGAGTTGATGTCGGTGGTGTTCATCCGCTTGTACTGGTCTGCAATCCACGCCATCTCCCGCTCGCCCGTGCCCATGTCGGGCGCAGGCACGTTCTGCGCAGGGTTGATCATGTCGCGCTTGATAAGCTCATAGGCAAAGCGCCGCGTGATCAGCTCCATTTCCTGCTCGTCATATTCCTTGGGATCAATGCACAGTCCGCCTTTGGATCCGCCGAACGGTGCCTCTACCAGCGCGCATTTGAATGTCATCAACGCCGCCAGCGCCTCTACCTCGTCCTGACTAACCCCCAGCGAGAAGCGGATCCCGCCTTTCACAGGCTCCATATGTTCCGAATGCACCGACCTATACCCGGTGAATGTCTTGATATCCCCGCGCAGGCGCACACCGAACCGCACTGTATAAGTGGCATTACATACACGGATCTTCTCGACCAGACCCGGCTTGAGGTCCATCAGCTCAACCGCACGGTTGAACATCAATTCAGTACTCTCGCGAAAGCTTGGCTCGTTAGAATTATGGCTCATGGGACAGATCTGCCTTTTCAGGTTCATCGACAACATCGCGCAGCCGCGAAGAATCCGCGCCGCATGCAGCTACCCTAGTCCCGGCATTTTCAATCTGCCACTTTATTAATCGCACAATTCCGTGGTTTTTCTTTTGGTCTCAAATATCCCGGGGAGCTGCGGGCCCGCAGGGCGCGTCGCGGGGCAGAGCCCCTCTTGACCCCGCCCGAATGATTTGGCCCCTTACACGAGACAGTCTGGGAGATTCCAATGGGCAAAAGCGTCAAGCGCGTCGAACAAGCCGCCCTCGCGGCAGGGCTGGAAATTGACATTATAACTCTGTCCGACAGCGCGCACACCGCCAAGGACGCGGCAGAGGCGCTCGAGTGTGACGTAGGCCAGATCGTCAAATCCCTGCTGTTTGAAGGCCAGAGCACAGGCGCGCTCAAACTTGTACTGGTCAGCGGTGCACATGCGCTCGATCTTGGCCGCGCGTCCGAACAGTTCGGCGAGCCACTAGGCCGCGCAGATCCCAAACGCGTGCGCAGCGAAACAGGTTTTGCCATCGGCGGCGTGGCTCCCATCGGCCATCTGTGCGATATTGATACCTATATGGATGACGCGCTTTTTCAGCACACAACAGTCTGGGGCGCTGGCGGCGCACCCGAGACCGTATTCGCGATTTCACCAGATACCTTGCTGGCGGCCACACAGGCAAAACGCTTTACCAACGGGTAAATGCCGCACCTTCGCGCGGCACTGCCAGCTTAACCATTTCTTAATAATGACCCAATAGGCGACTCACCGTTAACCTTGTCCTTGTGCAGGGAAGGCAAAAGACAGCCCATTGTTCACGGGGGCGAAACACTCCCCTACGTTTCGGGGAATTGTACCCCAAACCCCAGTAAAATATGAATATTTTGACCTATTTCGCCGCATTTTAGCCACGTTCATCCGTCATACATTCCGCTGAAATAAGCCATTTACAGCTGCATGGATTGCAGTTTGGGCCGGAAAGGTGACGACAATGAAAAAACTGTTTTCGACAACTTGCATGCCGATAGGTGCAGGCCTCAAAAACATCCCGTTCGCAACACGGTTTGTGAAAGACGAGGACGGCAACATTACGATTGTCTCTCTGGCATTCATGGCTGCAATCGGCATCCTGTCAGCCGTCGCATGGGATCTCAACTCGCATGAGTACCACCGCGTGAAGCTGCAACAGCTCTCTGACCGCGCCGTTTTGGCCGCGGCCGATCTGGACCAGACGCTGCCAGCGGATGTGTTGGTGCAGGATTACTTTGACAAGTCAGGCTACGGCGATGTGGTCAGTCAGGTGAACATTGACGAAGGCCTTAACTACCGCACCGTATCGGTGGAAGTGGACGGGCTGGTCGATACAACCTTCCTTGGCGGCGACTACTATGGCGCGGCCCTGATGGGCGGCAACGCAAAAGTCGATTCCCGCGCCGCCGCGCAAAAGCGCTTGGACGATCAGGCGGCTAATGACATCGGCAAGTCCTTTGAGGACATCTACGAAGAAGAACTCGAAAAGCGGACGCAGGGCGATGACACCACGCTTGAGGAAGCGCAGGAAATTGCACGCACCGCAGCGGACCTGCGCATCGACAGGCGCAACGACGCCATGGCCGCTCGCGATGCCATGAACGAGGACCGCATCGAGAAAGGTCTGCCGCCGCTGATCGCTGCCGTAGAGGACGAATACCTCTCCGACGAGCAGATTTTCGACGACGAATGGTATAAGGCGACCGAGAAAAACGGACCCTACATCAGCATGAAAGCCTTCTCGGAGGCCGAAGAGCGCGTCAATAACGTGGAAATCTCCATGGTGCTCGACATCTCCGGTTCCATGGGCGAAGGCGACAAGATCCGCCAGATGCGCGATGCCGCCTCCATCTTCGTCGATTCCGTAATCAACGACAGCACCGAGGACCTCGTCTCGATCTCCGTCATCCCCTACTCCGAACACGTGAGCGCGGGACCCGAGATCATGAGCAAGTTTTCGGTCAATCACGTGCACAACTACAGCCACTGTCTGGAGTTTAGCGAGAGCGACTTTGACACAACAACGATGGGTCAATGGTCCAACGGAAGCCAGAAAACGTATGGTCAGGTCCAGCATTTCTATTGGGGCAACACCCAGTGGAACCAACGTAGCGCTCCTGTCTGCCCTAATGGGGAAAATGAAGATATCGTGGCCTTTTCACAGGACGCGAGTGCACTCAAGTACAAGATCAGCCGCCTCGTGCCACGTGGCAGTACCTCGATCTTTGCGGGCATGAAGTGGGCCGCAGGCCTGCTTGACCCCAGCTTCCGTCCCATGAACGCGTCACTTGCCAGTGACGGCGACACCGATCCGGCATTTGCCAACCGTCCGGTTGCTTTTGACGATCATGAAACACTCAAGACTGTTGTTTTGATGACTGATGGTCAGAACCACTATTCCAAGCGGATCAACACACAGGTCTACGCGAACTCCAGCCACTACAACCACTGGAACAACAACAACTTTGACTGGTGGGTGCGCAACAACGTCTGGAGCAGCAACCGTCACTTGTGGTCCACGGATAAATACTGGCCCTCTTATGGCGACAGCCTGCTCAACAATGTCTGCGATGCGGCCAAAGACAACAACATCGTCATCTGGTCCATCGGCTTCGAAGTCACAGACCACGGTGCAAACGTCATGCGCGACTGCGCCTCCTCACCCAGCCACTTCTTCCGGGTTGAGGGCGTCGAAATCAGAGAGGCGTTCAGCGCAATTGCTCGCCAGATTAACCAACTGAGGCTCACACAATGATCAGCCATGTCAAAAACCGCCTGTCGCAGTTCCGCAAAGAAGAAGCGGGCGCTGTCTACACACTCGAATTCGCAGTCATGCTGCCCCTTCTGTTCATGGCATTGGCCTTTGGTGTCGAGCTGACAACCCACGCCAACCGCCAGTTTCAGGTGGACCGCGCACTCGAAGTCACCACCCGAGCGGTCAAGCTCAACACAGCCGCGAACCTCTCGCATGATGACCTCAAGACCTTCATTTGCCAAAACTCCGGCGGTCTGGACGATTGCGACAACAACATGCGGCTCGAGATGACACCGATCAACCCGCGCGACTTTGCCGGACTTCCGCCTCTGCCGGACTGCATTGACCAGTCCCAGCCGGTCAACCCCATCCGCGGATGGTCACTGGGACAGCAACACGAACTGATGATCATGCGTGCGTGCTATTCGTTCGAACCTGTCTTCGGATCCTTCGGTCTGGGCAATCTGCTCGGCACTGACGGCGCGGGAATGGGCAAGATGGTCGCAATCAGCGCCTTCGTACAGGAGCCAAGATAATGAATATCTCTAAACTCACCCGCGCTTTGCGCCATAAGTTCGCCCGCTCCGAAGACGGCTCAGGCAGCGTCGAGGCGGTCATCATGATCCCGCTGATGTTCATGGTCATCATCACCTCGATGACCGTTCTTGACCTGACGCGTCAGCACAACCTGCACTCCAAGGCAGCGTTCACCATCGGCGATATGGTATCGCGGGAAACCCTGCCCATTGACCCTGACTATCTGGCGGGTGCCCATGCGCTGCTCAACACCATGACGCGCACCCCGCAGGACAGTTCAATCCGCCTGTCCGTGGTACGCTTTGACGACAGCAACAATATTATGAAGCTCGACTGGTCACACAGCAGCGGCGGCTATACCCCGCTGACCAACCATCAGGTTCGCAATTGGGTCGATAAGCTGCCTCACATGGTCCACAACGAGCGTATGATCATCGTCGAAACCTTCGCCCGCTATGATGCGCCCTTCGAAGTGGGCCTGGGCACACCAGAGATCGACAACTTTGTCTTCACCCGTCCCCGCTATGCACCCCAAGTGCTCTGGACGGATGCTCCGCAGCCCGAATTCTCAGGCTAAGGCAGCAAGACTACAAAAACAAAAACCCCCGTGCAGCCTGACTGCACGGGGGTTTTCTTTTGTCCGGTGTCTGGTGGCGGCAAACGTCTAAAGCTTGCTATCCCCGTCGCGCGCGGCCTGATCACGCTCGATCTCGCGCTTCGCCATGATCACCGCAATGATCTCCGAGATTTGCTTGGTCTGGTGTGCGGACATCATGCCACCCACCCCGATGCGGCGGCCCACGCGCCACCACATGCCTGGATGCCATTGATTTGACGCAGGCGCGGCGGTGCGCAGCAAAAAGCCGTTGGATGGTTTGAACGCGAAAAACCCGCGGTCCATGTGCTCGATATCCGCAATCCGCGCGATCACCTCACCGTTGGCCTCCCGCAGTTCTGTCTCGGTGATCTCCAGATAGCTGGCCGTCGCGCGGCGCATGCGGTCCGCCAACCACAGCGCGCCTGCGCCCATCACCAGCAAGAACAGCCGCCACTCCAGCGCGGGCTGCTCGGCCACCGCGATGTAGATCAACATCAGGCCCAAAATCCCCAGCGACACCAACCCCAAGAACCGCCGCCCCGCCGAGGGGCGCGCCACGGCCAGCACCTCGTTCGGATCAAGCATGGGCATCTCCGCCTCTGGCGTAATATCGTCTTGGGTCATGGTGGCACTCCTTTGTCCCTTGCCCTAGCCGCAGTTTCAAAGCTGGGCAAGGCATGACCGCGGCTCCCGCCAAAGCGGTGCCGCGACGGTGTGCGCATGGCATCCCCTATGAAAATCCAATCGAAAACTTAAAAATATACAAGCATTTCAATGTCATAATTGACATAGCTAAACAATCACATTAGCCGCTTGGGCTTGACCTCATAGCCGCGCTCTTCAGGCTCGTCGTCGATCAATTCCTGCGGAAATCCGTCTGCTAGAACCTTAAGGCCCGTTGCTTCCTCCAACCGCTCGATCATGCGGTCCGACTGTGCGCGCTCCCCGTATCGCTTCTGCCCATCACTCATCAAGTCAATGATCATAGGCGAGATTTCCAGCGGCACACCCGCATCATCCGCCAGCTTTTGAAACAACCCGATGTCCTTTTGAATAAGGTCCATAGTAAAGTTTACATCCCGAGATCCTGACAAGATCAACTGGCTCTCTGTCTCATGCACAAAGCTGGTGCCCGATGACATGGCAATCGCCTCATAGGTCATGCCCATATCCATGCCCTGCGCCTTCATCACCGTCAGCGCCTCACACAGGGTGAGCAGATTCGCCGTGGCAAGGTAGTTCGTCATCACCTTGAGAACACTGGCATTTCCCAGATCACCCACGTGTAGAACCCGCCGCCCCATATGCGTGAGCAGAGGCAGCACGCGATCAAATGTCGCCCGATCACACCCTGCATAAATGCTAATGTTCCCCGTGTCCGCACGATGGCAGCCACCAGAAACAGGGCAATCAACCGCCGCCCCGCCCGCGTCTTGGACCAAAGCAGCCAACCGCTTGATCTCGCTGGCGTCTGTGGTCGACATTTCCAGCCAGATTTTGCCCTCGGCCACCTCTGGCAACATCGCCTCTACGACCGCTGCACTGGCGGCTGGGCTGGGCAAGCAGGTGATTACCGCATCGCAATCGCGCATCATATCGGCAGGGCTGCCGCCATCCCGCGCGCCCCCCGCGACCTTGGCCCTCACCAATTCTTCATCCAGATCATAAACACTCAGGTCCACACCATTGCGCAGCAGGCTCCCCGACAGCTTGCCGCCGACATTGCCCAACCCGATAAAACCAACCTTCATTTTCATATTCCTTTGACCATTTGAGCCACCCTCACCACGGCGTCCCATGCCGTCCATCCCAAAAGCGACGCGCGGGGCAATTGTTCATCTTTGCACAATTGCCGTGCGGCGCCCCGTCTTGCCGCACGCCCCCTTGCCTCCTACATCTGCTCCAACGCAGACACAGGAGAGCACTATGTCAATCCGCCCTACCCTTGAGACCCGCGCCGCCCAGCCCACGATGGAAGGCGCAGGCGTCAAACTGCACCGCGCTTTCGGATTTCAGGACCCTTCCGAGCTTGATCCATTCCTGCTCTTTGATGACTTCCGAAACGAGCATCCGATTGATTTTGAAAAAGGATTCCCGTGGCACCCTCACCGCGGGATCGAGACGATCACCTATGTCCTTGAAGGCACCGTCGATCACGCCGACAGCCTCGGCAACACAGGCAGCCTTGGTGCGGGCGATGTGCAGTGGATGACCGCAGGCAGCGGCATCCTGCATCAGGAAATGCCCCACGGAAACGCACGCGGCCAGATGCACGGCTTCCAGCTGTGGGGCAATCTGCCCAGCGCACAGAAGATGACTGCGCCGCGCTACCAGGATGTCACCTCCGACGCGATACCCGAGGTCATTGACGATGACGGCACTAAGGTTCGCGTCATCACGGGCGAGTTCTGGGGCAAACGTGGTCCCGTCGACGGAATCGCCGCTGATCCGCAATATCTCGACGTGACGGTGCCCGCAGGCGTACGCAAGACGTTCAAGATCGACACCTACCGCCGCGCCTTTGCCTATATTTTCCAAGGCGCCGGTGCTTTTGTGGATGCCTCCAATCCCGCAGGTGTGCTGCTCGAAAAAGAGGTCAGGGGCGAAGAGCTGAACATCCGCGATATGTCGGGCGACCGCACGCTTGTCCGATTTGGCACGGGCGATGAGGTCACGGTGCAGGCTGGCCCCGAAGGCCTGCGCTTCCTGCTCATTTCAGGCGCACCGATAGATGAGCCTGTCGCATGGCACGGCCCCATTGTCATGAACACTCGTGCCGAGTTGATGCAGGCCATGCAGGATCTGAACAACGGCACGTTTATCAAACCAGCCCACTAAAATCACGTCACCGCGCGGCGCACCATCTCCCAATACTGCGCGGTGACTTCCTCAATCGACAATCGTCCGCCTGCGCGGAACCACGTGTTTACGCCCGTCAGCATTGCGATGATCGCAAGCGTCGCAATCTTTGTATCAGCCACGCTGAACACGCCCTCGGCGACGCCCGCACGCAAGATCTCTTCCAAGCGGTCTTCATAGCTGCGCCTAAGCGCTTCGATCCGCGCAAAGTTGGCAGGCTCCAGATTCCGCAGCTCCATATAAGCGATGAACACCGCGTCGGGGCGCGCATGGTGGAATGCGATATGGAATGCCACGAAAGCCTGCAATCGCTCCTGCGCAGGCAAAGAAGTATCATCCTTACCAGCCGCCAACAGCTCGGACATATGGCTTTCCATTAGGTCAAACAGCAGACTCTGCTTGTCAGGCGTATAGGAATAGAGCGCCCCTGCCTGCACGCCCACCTCTGCGGCAATCGCACGCATCGATACGGCTGCATAGCCCTTTTGCGCGAACAGCCTGAGCGCCGTCTCCCGCACCCGCGGGCCTGTGATATCCGAATGTGATCCTGCTGTGCGCGCCATCCCTCATTTATCTGAACGCCCGTTCAAAAAGTAAAGGCTGAGGATGCAACTCAACGCAAAACCCTTGCATAATATAGCTCCGCTGGTGCACATCTTACTCCATGAAATGCACGCCCCTCTTTGCGGCCCTCGTGGCCACGCTCGTCCTTGCGGGAGCCTGCACGCAATTTCCTGAACTTGACCGCACCCTGACACCCGAACTTGAGGCACAGAGCTATCCAGCGCTGGTCCCCCTCGCCCCTATCCTTGCCTCGGCGCAAAGCACCACGGTTGAGCCTGCGCAAACCAACGCCGCCCTTGATGCGCGCATCGCAGCCCTCAGAGCCCGCGCGGCGCGCCTGCGGGGAAGCGTGCTCAGCGGAGCAGAGCGCCAGCGGCTGGCCGAGGGCCTGCGCTAGCATCGCCGCCATGGCGCGTTGCACGCACGCGTGAGACGGGCTACATCAGCGAAAAGCCATTCACGCAAAGGATTCCTTACCATGACAAAGCCACTTCGCCTCGGAATTGCAGGGTTGGGAACGGTTGGCGCAGGCGTGGTAAGCATCATCCGCAAGCAGGCAGCGCTGCTGGAAGCACGCACGGGCCGCAGCATCGAGATCAGCGCTGTCAGCGCCCGCTCACGCTCAAAGGACCGCGGCGTGAACCTGTCTTCCTACGCATGGGAGGACGACCCCGTAGCGCTGGCCAGCCGCGATGACGTGGATGTGTTTGTGGAGCTGATGGGCGGCGAAGACGGCCCCGCCAAAGCCGCCACCGAGGCCGCACTGGCGCTGGGCAAAGATGTAATCACCGCCAACAAAGCCATGCTCGCCATGCACGGCCAATCTATGGCGCTGGCTGCCGAGGAAAAGGGCTGCGCGCTGAAATACGAGGCCGCCGTTGCGGGCGGTATCCCTGTGATCAAAGCGCTCGGTGAAGGGCTGGCAGGCAACGAGATCACCCGCGTGATGGGTGTGATGAATGGCTCATGCAATTATATCCTCACTCGGATGGAAGACGCGGGCCTGCCCTATGCGGATGTCTTCGCCGAGGCCGACGGGCTTGGCTATCTCGAAGCCGATCCGCAGCTCGACGTGGGCGGTATTGATGCCGCACACAAGCTGGCGCTGCTGTCGTCACTCGCGTTTGGCACACAGGTGAACTTTGCGGGGATCGAGCTGGAAGGTATCGAGCGTGTCTCCATCGAAGACATCCACGCCGCCGCTGACATGGGCTATAAGATCAAGCTGCTGGGCGTGGCGCAAATGACAGGTCGCGGGTTGGAGCAGCGGATGCAGCCCTGCCTTGTCCCCGACACCTCCCCGCTGGCCCAACTCACAGGCGGCACCAATATGATCGTGCTGGAAGGTGATGCTGTGGGACAGATCGTGCTGCGTGGTGCCGGTGCAGGCGCTGGTCCGACGGCCAGTGCTGTACTGTCGGATGTCTGCGACATTGCGCGCGGCTACCGTGGTCCCGCCTTCGGCCAACCCGCCGCCACCCTGACCGAGGCCACCCCCGCGCTGAGCCAGCGCCCCGCTGCCTACTACCTGCGCATGGCCCTTACCGACAAACCGGGCGCGCTGGCGAAGGTCGCCGCGGTGTTGGGGGATTCGGGCGTGAGCATCAACCGTATGCGCCAATACGGCCATGAGGATAGCACCGCTCCCGTCCTCATCGTGACCCATAAAACCACCCGTGCCGACATCGACCATGCGCTTGCCGCCTTCGCCAATACTGCCGTTGTCGCAGGTGATCCCGTGGCCCTGCGGATCGAGGAAGTCTGAGGCCGCATGAGCCCTTCGGACACCAAGGCCGCCTTTCTAGGGGTCGAAGCCTCACTGACAGGCCGACGCTGGATCGGCCCTGATGTGGGCGCTGTGCGCGCCGCCGAGACACTGCACCAGCAAACTGACCTGCCTATGGCCGTCGCCCAAGTGCTGGCGCGGCGCGGGGTGGAGGCGCAAGAGGCCCCCGCCTTTCTGGCCCCCGCCCTGCGCGATCTGCTGCCCGACCCACGCTCCCTGCGCGATATGGAGAAGGCCACTGCGCGCTTCCTCCATGCAGTCAAAACCCGCCAGCGCATTGCTGTCTTTGCCGACTATGACGTGGATGGCGGCAGCTCCGCCGCGCTGCTGCTGGTGTGGCTGCGCGAGATGGGGCGGGAGGCCACGCTGTATGTCCCCGACCGCATCGACGAGGGTTATGGTCCCAATGACGAGGCGATGTCAGCTCTGGCCGCCAATCACGATCTGATCATCTGCGTCGATTGCGGCACGCTGTCTCATGGTCCGATTGCAGCGGCCAAAGGCGCGGACGTCATCGTACTCGACCACCACCTCGGGGGCGAGACGCTGCCCGAGTGTCACGCCGTTGTGAATCCCAACCGCCAGGACGAAGACGGCGCGTTGGCCCATCTGTGTGCTGCTGCCGTCGTCTTTTTGATGCTCGTCGAGGCAGGCCGACAACTTCGCGAGGTTGAGGTGAAAGGCCCCGACCTTATGTCCCTGCTGGATCTGGTGGCACTCGCCACCGTCGCCGATGTGGCCCCGCTCATCGGGGTGAACCGCGCGTTTGTGCGCCAAGGTCTCACTGTGATGGCACGCCGCGCGCGGGTGGGCATCTCTGCCCTGTCCGATGTGGCACGGATGGACACGGCCCCCGCCGCCTATCACCTCGGATTTATGCTGGGGCCGCGCATTAATGCGGGCGGGCGCGTGGGCAAGGCCGATCTGGGCGCGCGCCTGCTGGCCACGGATGATCCGCACGAGGCCGCCGCCCTGTCGGAAAAGCTCGATACGCTCAACTCCGAGCGCCGCGATGTGGAAAACGCCGTACGCGCCGCCGCACTCGCCCAAGCGGAAGAGCGCGGCACCGACGGTGCGCTGGTCTGGGCAGCTGGCGCAGGCTGGCACCCGGGCGTAGTCGGTATTGTCGCGGCACGCCTCAAGGAAGCCACAGGCCGCCCCGCGGTGGTCATCGGGCTTGAAGATGGCATCGGCAAAGGTTCGGGCCGTTCGGTCAGCGGAATTGATCTGGGGGCCTGCATCCAGAAACTCGCGCTCCAGGACGTGCTGCTCAAAGGGGGCGGTCACAAAATGGCAGCGGGCCTGACAGTTGAGGAAGGTAAGCTGGAGGAGGCAATGGCCGCCCTTGCGGCGCTATTGGAGAAACAGGGTGCGCATCTGCTGGGGCCATCGGATCTGCGCCTCGACGGGATGCTGATGCCCGACGCGGCCAGTGTCGAGTTGACCCAAGCTATAGAATCAGCTGGCCCTTTTGGCGCAGGCGCGCCCGCGCCGCGCTATGTATTTGCCGATATGCGCATTTTCTCTGCCCGCCGCGTGGGCGAGACACACCTGAAAGTGAGTTTTGGCGACGGTCACGGCCGCCGCATAGAAGCAATCTGCTTTGGTGCGTTTGATTCGGCACTTGGCCCTGCCCTCGAAGCGCATGGTGGCGCGCGTTTCCATCTGGCGGGGCGGCTCGATATCAATACGTGGCAGGGTCGTCAGAGCGTTCAGCTGCGACTGGAAGACGCAAGCCGCGCCTGATCCCTATATAAAACACGTTGTTTCGAAAATAATCCGCCCCAAAGTGAAGATTTCGACTTGCGCCATTCGCGGCGATTGCCTAAAGACGGCCTCACCAAGTGTGGCCCGTTCGTCTATCGGTTAGGACGTCAGGTTTTCAACCTGAAAAGAGGGGTTCGACTCCCCTACGGGCTGCCACTTTGGTTCTCCCCCTTTATCACACCAAGCGCTTCAACCGTTCTGGCTACGTCTAAAATCATGACATTATACCTGTCTCTTATACACATCTCCGAGCCCACGAGACAGGCAGAAATCT
>OJDV01000074.1_pt1 | contig 70059 bp, 68 predicted proteins | sample 1592911 | NCBI WGS metagenome assembly OJDV01 (sample SAMN05416860, study PRJEB24817) | seawater metagenome | isolation source: Sea water | place: Canada:Atlantic | collected 2013-11 | reverse complement strand
GCTTTTCGGGCGTATAGCTCAGCGGGAGAGCACTTCGTTGACATCGAAGGGGTCACTGGTTCAATCCCAGTTACGCCCACCACCCTAATCTAGGGTAAATGAAATTAAATGGCGCAATCGCGCCGCGATTAAGGAGAAGACCCATGAAGGTCAAGAACTCACTTCGCTCTTTGAAAGCGCGCCACCGCGATTGCCGCATTGTGCGCCGTAAGGGCCGTGTATACGTGATTAACAAAACCCAACCGCGCTTCAAGGCACGTCAGGGTTAATCACCACACGACACATTATTTAAAGAAGCCGCTCTTTTGGGCGGCTTTTTTTATTCCACCTCTTGAGCCGCGAATCGTACCTTGCTAGAATCGCCCCATGACATGCTGCCTTATGTTTCGGGATGACCCCAGTATTGCCTCTTCACGGTTTTACCGTGTCGAGATTTGCGCGAATTTGTTTCAGGAGTTTTCAGTCTTACGGGAATGGGGCTGCGTTGGTGGAAAAGGTCGACAGATCATAAACCTGTTCCCAGACTTGTTAAGCGCATCTAAAGCTGCCGATAACGCCCGCAACAGAACCTTGCGGCGCGGATATAAAGCCAGCTAAACCGCTTCACCCCAAAACTCTGGTGCTTTCTTCTTGAAATACGGGATCAATATTTCCTTGAACGCTGTGATTTTAGGCGCAGTACGCAAATCATTATGCGTTAGCACCCAAATATCCCAATAGGATTGGGGCTGCAAAATCGGCACTTGTACAAGTCCATTTGTTGCATTGCCTAAAAACATCGGCAATCGCGCAACACCAAGCCCGTTTTGCACCGCCCCGATAAGGGCGGACATGTCATCAAATCGAAACGCTATTTCAGCATTAGGGTAATGCTTCAAGCTCGCTTTCGGTGGAGATGTCCAATATGTCATACCCAACCAGCGTATAGTTGCACCGGGATCATCCTGTAATGCTTGCGCAAGTTCAGCAGAGGCAAAAGACGCAACCCTTTGCTTTGCCAACCGTTGGCCTACCAGATTTTCGTCAGGCGTATTGCTAACCCGTATGGCAATATCTGCCTCTGGTTTATTCAAATCCAATGTACTGTTTGTAGCACGGATGTTTATACCCACATTCGGATGCGCCGCATTAAACATCTTTATAACTTTCGCCAAATAAGGCCCAACCAATAAAGGCGGAGCTGTTACTGTCAAAAGGCCTGTCGATGGTTCTTGTGCCGCCATTAAATATCGCCGCAAACTATGGTCTTGCTTTTCCATTCCCTCTGCGGCTTCTGCTACCCGTAATCCTGCCTCAGTTGCAATATAGCCTGCTTTTGCTTTTAGAAATAATTGCTGATCCAATGCGTTTTCCAACCGTGAAATCCGACGGGCAACGGTTGTGTAATTCACACCCAACTGCGCCCCTGCTTTTGCAAGTGACCCGCCTTTAACCAAATAAAGGACTGTTTTAATATCTTCCCAATCAATGTTCATACATGCATTTTTGCATATAAATCATGAAATATCACGTGTTTTCGCATGGTGATATTTCGCGTATGGGTCAGACAAATTAAAGGAGAGCAAAATGATTTACGCGTATTTGGATATGAACATCACTAACCCTGAAATCTTTGGCCAGTATAAAGACGTCGCATCAGATGCAATGGAAAAGCATGGTTGCGCGGCACTATCCATAGGCAAGGATAACATCACACTCGATGGGGATCAAAAGGCACCAACCATCGCCGTTATTCTTAGCTTTCCTGATAAAGCTTCAGCATTAGCTTGGATCAACGATCCAGAATTAACGCACATTCATGATTTGCGCCGTAAAGCAGGCTTAAAATCTATGACGCTAATTGGATAAATTTCAAATAAGTAAGTTGGCTCTTTAAAAAGCCAACTTACTTATTCTATATTATTCAGCTGCAACAGACTGTTCAGCATTCTCAACTTTCACCGCTGAAAACTTAAACTCTGGGATTTTTCCGAACGGGTCTAATGCCGAATTTGTCAAGATATTCGCGGCTGCCTCTACATAGGCAAACGGCAAGAACACCATGTTTTCTGCTATAGCACGATCTGATCGCGCCATCACTGTGATGGTTCCGCGTTTGGTTGTCAGACGAATTAAGCCACCTGGCTCTACCCCAAGCCGATCCAGTGTTTTAGGATGTAATGAACAGTTTGCTTCTGGCTCAACCGCATCCAGAACCGTTGAACGGCGCGTCATAGACCCCGTATGCCAGTGTTCCAACTGCCGCCCCGTGGTTAGTACCATTGGATACTCTGCATCTGGCACATCATCGGGTGCAATAATACTGGCAGGGGTGAATTTAGCACGGCCTTCAGGGCGCGGAAATCCATCACCAAACACAATCGCTTGGCCGGGATCAGTAGGTGACAAAGACGGATAGGTCACTGCTTCTTTTTCCAGCCGTTCCCACGTGATGTTATCCAGTGAATTCATTCCCAACTTCATCTCGGCAAAGATTTGTGACGGATGGGTATAATCCCAATCCAGCCCCAAACGCTGCGCCAAATCAGTGGTAATGGCCCAATCTTCACGCGCTTCACCTGGGGGTGAAATGGCCTGACGGCCCATTTGCACCTGACGATTGGTGTTTGTCACCGTGCCGTTTTTCTCGGCAAAGGCCGAAGCAGGCAGGATTACATCGGCATAATTGGCAGTTTCCGTCACGAAAATATCTTGCACCACCAGATGATCCAGCTTCGCCAATGCATCGCGTGCGTGTTCCACATCTGGATCAGACATCGCAGGATTTTCACCCAAAACATACATCCCCGAAATATCACCATCGTGAATGGCCCCAATAATTTCAACCACGGTCAGGCCTTTTTCAGCCCCGAAATCAACATCACTGTTCCAAATTTCATTGAACGCAGAACGCACTCCATCATCTGTAACTGTCTGGTAATCAGGTAAGAACATCGGGATCATGCCCGCATCAGAGGCACCTTGTACGTTGTTTTGCCCCCGCAAAGGATGCAAGCCACTGCCGGGTCGCCCGATCTGGCCTGTCATCAACGCAAGTGAGATCAAACAGCGCGCATTATCAGTGCCGTGGATATGTTGCGAAACCCCCATACCCCAGAAAATCATCGCAGCATTAGCACCCGCAAACAGACGCGCCACTTCTTTCAACTCTTCGGCATCAATGCCACAAATCGCTGACATCTTTTCAGGGCTGAAATCTTTTAGGTGCGCTTTTTGCGCTTCCCAATTTTCTGTGTAGGCCGCGATATATTGTTTATCGTACAATTCTTCTTCAATGATTGTGTGCATAATCGCATTAATCATCGACACATCCGTACCCGGATTAAACTTCAGGCGATGGGTTGCGTGCCGCCCTAGGCCAACACCGCGCGGATCCATCACAATCAACTTGCCACCGCGCTTAACAAATTGTTTGAAGAACGTTGCCGCTACAGGATGGTTTTCAATCGGGTTCGCCCCGATCACAATCGCCACATCCGCATTCTCAATTTCGTTGAAAGTTGCGGTTACAGCACCCGATCCCACATTTTCCATCAATGCAGCTACCGATGAAGCATGGCACAACCGCGTACAGTGATCGACATTGTTATGGCCAAACCCCTGACGGATCAATTTTTGAAACAAATACGCCTCTTCATTAGTGCATTTGGCAGAGCCAAAGCCTGCGATAGCCTTGCCACCTTTGGAATCGCGCAGTTTTGCAAAACCACCGGCCGCCGCGCCCATTGCTTCTTCCCACGATGCTTCTCGGAAATGCGTCAGTGGGTTGTTCGGGTCAACATTCAACCCTTTTTCCATACCTTCACGACGGATCAACGGCTTGGTTAGGCGATGCTTGTGGTCAATGTAGTCAAACCCAAACCGCCCTTTCACACATAGGCGGTTTTCATTCGCAGGGCCGTCTATTCCATCAACCCACGCCACTTTATCGCCCTTGATCTTCAAGCTGATTTGACAGCCAACACCACAAAACGGACAAACTGATTTAACTTCGCGGTCATAGTCCTGACTGTCACCAACTTGGGCATCATCCAGAACCGCAGCAGGCATTAACGCCCCTGTCGGGCAGGCTTGCACACATTCGCCACATGCTACACAACTGCTTGTTCCCATCGGGTCATCCATATCGAACACGATTTTCGCGTCGCGTCCACGCCCCGCCATGCCGATCACATCATTAACCTGCACTTCGCGGCAGGCTCGCACACACAGATTACAATGAATACATGCATCTAGATTGATGCTCATAGCAACGTGACTATCATCCAATAGCGGCACACGGGTCTGTTCTACCTTCGGAAAGCGGCTGCCAGAAACACCTTGCTGTGCCGCCATATCCCAAAGATGCGATGATTTATCATGGGCTTCAGCTTGTTCAGGCTGGTCAGCCACAAGCAGTTCTATCACCATTATGCGTGCATTTTGCGCCCGCTCGCTTTGGCTTTTTACCACCATGCCCTCGGACGGGGTGCGTATACAAGACGCTGCCAACACCCGCTCACCATCAACTTCCACCATACAGGCGCGACAATTCCCGTCTGAACGGTAACCTTTTTTGCCCGAATGGCACAAATGCGGAATGGTTGTACCAACGCGCTTTGCGACTTCCCAAATGGTCTCATTGGCTTTTGCCGTAACTTCTTTATCATCAAGTGTGAATTTGATCTGGTCAGCCATAGTCGTCATCCCTTTAACGGTGCTGTGCGCAGTCTAGACCACGCCCTGCCCCCAATCAAATCCGTAATCGACAATCACCGCTTGAATAACGCCATCCGTTAGCTATCTTCACGGCAAAAGCATAAGGATTCCCCAACATGGCCCTGCACTATTGGCTTCGCGCAGAAACTCACTTGAATGAACACCGCAGCCCGATCACCCCACATGAGGCCCGCACACTTAAGCAGGCCGGCATGCGCATCACGGTTGAACGCAACCCTGATCGCGCTTGTAAAGACGCTGATTTTGCCGCCCTTGGGTGCGATATGGTGGATGCAGGTACTTGGGTAAATGCACCAAGCGATACGGTTATTCTTGGCCTAAAAGACATTCCCGTTGCCGATTTTCCCTTACGCCACAAACACATCCAGTTTGCCCACGTCTATAAAGGGCAAGATGGGGCTGATCAGTACTTGAACCGTTTTAATGCAGGGGGTGGCACTATCTATGACCTAGAGTTTCTTGTAGATCAAAACGGTCGCCGTCACGCAGCTTTTGGCTATTGGGCAGGCTTTGCAGGGGCCGCCGCAGGGTTAATGGCATGGATTGCCCAGACGAAAGGCACGATTGCATCAGAGATTTCCAGCTACCCTGACAAAACTACCCTAATCGCAGAACTGAAAACCAATATTGCGTCTGCAAATGAACAACCTGATGCCCTCGTCATCGGTGCATTGGGCCGTGTTGGGACGGGCGCATGCGATCTGTTTGCAGCGTTAGATATACCCGTTACCAAATGGGATATGAATGAGACCAAATCTGGCGGGCCATTCCCTGAAATCCGCGATCATACAATTTTTCTAAACTGTATCTTAGCCAGCCCAGAAACGCCATTATTCTTCGGTAAGGATGACATCGCAAAAGACCGAAAACTGCGCGTTATCACCGACATTTCTTGTGACCCAACCAGCAGTTACAATCCTGTACCCGTTTACGATGATGTCACCAGCTTTGGGGCACCTGCCGTGCGGGTGGCTGAAAGCCCGCCCCTTGATGTTGTCGCCATCGACAACCTGCCTTCCATGCTACCACTGGAAAGCAGTCAGGATTATGCATCGCAATTACTGCCCTTGTTGCTAAGCTTCACCACGGATGAAGACGGCACATGGGCACGCGCCAAGGCAGTGTTTGATAAAAAGGCCGCCGCAGCCGCTTAAAGCTTATCTTTGCCCGCCCGCCGCTTGATCTGGCGGATCATCAACCAGACCAACAATATCATCGGTAAGATCAAGGCAGCTGAAAGCTGATACTTTTCAAACTTCAGCGCCTTGGCAACAGGCACCAACAGATAGGTCGCCAAATTAACCGCATAATAGGTGATTGCCACTACCGACAGCCCTTCGACCGTTTCCTGCAAGCGCATCTGTAGCTGTGCACGTTTATCCATCTGATGCAGCACCGCACGATTTTGCTCATTGGTGCGCACAGTCACACGCGTTGCCAGCAAATCAGATGCGCGTGACGCCCGTTTGGAAATATCACGCAACCGCGTTTGTGCAGACCAGCACGTGCGCATTGCAGGGTCAAAGCGGCGCATCATAAATTCTGAAAACGTTTGTCGTCCCTGAATACGTTCTTCACGCAATACTTCTAGCCTCTGCGTAACAATCGTACTGTAGGCTTCAACTGCGCTGAAGCGATAGGCACTTTGCGATTGCAGATACTCAATTTGCGCCGACACTGATAACAGTGCATCAAGACGATCTTGCGACGTTCCTTCACCTTCGGTAATTGTTTGAACCGCGCTTGTTAGCTCTTCATTCAACGCGCCAACATGCCCGAATATATCGCGTGCTACAGGCAGCGTTAACATAGATAACGATTTATAGGTTTCAATCTCTAGCAATCGTTGCACGATGCGTCCCAAACGGTTTTCACCGACCTGACCTATTGCAAGAACAGCCAACCGCACTTGGCCCTCTTCATCAATGGTAAAATCACTTGCAACGACAGCCTCTTTGCCTAGCACATAATTCACAGCCAAGCTTTCACTTTTAAAGCACTTAAAAAACTCTTGAGTTACATAATCATCTGCTGCTTTTTGCGCAATCGGGCCTACCACCTCTAAGAAGCATGAACTTAAAATCTGCCCGTTCGAGCTTTTAATCCACTCCTCTGGAAATAGCGCATGGGGATTATCCGCAAACAAATCCGCATCTTTACGATCAACAAACAATGTATAAGCCACAAACTCCGTATGGCATTCCCATTTTAATTTACAGGTTCCAAGGTCGCCAAAATAATGGCTGCCTTCGGGTGTTTCATCCTTTTGTCCCATCAAGGCAAGAAGTTTGACCAATACCGCGCGGTCTTTATCCGTGGACCCTTCCGAAGTAATCGCCAAATATGCACATGATGCAGGTGCCGTAACTTTCGGAAAAGGTCGCGCATGTAACTCATTGGCTAAAAGCAAGCGTTGCGGATGGTTTTTCAGCATTTCATTACGGTCCTAATTGGTTTTTGGTGTCAGCTTCACCACATCGGCACTTGCGCCGTCCAGCTCTTCAAAATCAAACGCGTCCAGACGCCGCGCCCTTGTGCCCGCTTTTGTGGCCGAGATTTTGATCTGTTCGATGTCCTTGCCTGCCTGATTGAAATGTCTATCCAGATTTTCAACCCGATTACCCAACAGATCAACATCCTTATATAGCAATCCTAGTTCTTTACGAATGGCACCCGCCTGTTCTTGCATCCGCGCATCTTTTAGAACTGCGCGCATTGTGTTCAAAGTTGCCATGCAGGTTGTGGGTGACACAATCCAGACCCGTGCATCAAAGCCGATCCGTACCACATCGGCAAAGTTCGCATGCAACTCTGCATAAACAGCTTCGGATGGCAAAAACATCAACGCGCCATCTGCGGTTTCACCCTCAATGATATACTTCTCACTAATCGCTTTGATATGCACTCGTAACGACGATCGCATTAACCGCGCCGCAATCACCAGTTCTTCATCTGTCTTCGCCGCACGAATGGCTTCATATGCTTCCAGCGGAAATTTCGCATCGATAACAATCGGCCCAGGCGGGTTTGGCAGATGGATCAGGCAATCAGCCCGTTTGCCGTTCGATAATGTCTTCTGAAAACTATACGCATCTGGGGCCAGTGCTTTGAACACAATGTCATTCAGTTGAATTTCACCAAACGCACCGCGCGTTTGTTTGTTTGACAAAATATCCTGCAAGCCCAGCACATCGCCTGACAGTTTTTCAATATTCGTCTGCGCCTTATCAATCGTGGCCAATCGTTCCTGCAACTGCGTTAGCGACTGTGTCGTTTTCACGCTAGAGCCGTGCAGGCTATCCTTCATTCCTTTATGCATCTCATACAAAGCCTGCGCCGATTTCAACGCATTCGTGTGCAGCGTATCGTTCATATGCTGCTGCACAGTAGCCAACCGCTTTTCCATCGTCTGGATCAAATTTACTTGCGCATTGGCCTGTGTATCCGACACGCTTTGCAAATTTCCTGTCAGTTGTTGTTGTCCTGCCCCAAGGGTTTGAACATCCACGTTCAGGTGGTTCATCTGTGCCGCCATATAATCCATCGACGCACCGGATTTCCCTGCACGACGGACAATCATAATCAGCAAGATAATCATCAGGAAAAGAACACCAATGCCGATCAACGCGCCGAGAACAAGCGGGTCGTTTAAAGAATAATTATTTTCACCTATTGTAATCATGTTCTACCAAACAACCGTTCTATATCCGCCAATTTCAATTCCACATAAGTTGGGCGCCCGTGGTTACATTGCCCCGAATGCGGTGTTGCTTCCATTTTGCGCAAAAGTGCGTTCATTTCTTCGGCCTGCATTCGTCGACCTGATCGAATTGACCCATGGCAAGCCACCCGTGACAGGATCGCTTCGATCTGATCTTGTACCGTTTGGGTATTATCCTGATCGCTTAGCTCATCACATATATCACGCACCAAATTAATGGCATTCACTTCGCCCAAAATGGCAGGCGTTTCACGCACACAAACCGCGTTGCCGCCGAACTCTTCGATCACCAGACCGAACTTGGTGAGTGTCGGCAATGCTTCAATCAGTGCCAGTCGTTCATTTTCAGATAATTCCACAACTTCGGGTAACAGCAATGCTTGTGACGCCACACCGTTCACCGCCATTTGCGCCTTTAGTTTTTCATAAACCAAGCGTTCATGAGCTGCATGTTGATCTACGATCACCATGCCATCCTTGGTTTGCGCAATGATATAATTCTCATGCACTTGCGCACGCGCGGCCCCCAGCGGCGCATCAACCTCAACCGGGGCCTCTTCCACGCGCCCTGAATAATCCGTCTGCACCTCGGCAAAACCTGATTGGACAGGCGTAAATGCTGCAGGGCGTGATTGCTGATCCATCTGATAAACAGGCGTTTCAGGGCGAAACGCGCCCAAAGTTGCATCAGCAACTGTGGTCGATGCACGGTGCCCTGCCCCTGTCAGCGCATGGCGTAAACCGGACACAATCAAAGTGCGTGCCGCCGCAGGATCACGAAACCGCACTTCCGCTTTGGCAGGGTGAACATTCACATCAACCAATGTGGGATCGCATTCGATAAACAGGGCGACAACAGGGTGTCGATCACGGCTTAAAAAGTCGAAATAAGCCCCGCGAACGGCACCTAAAAGCAAGCGATCTTTCACAGGGCGTCCGTTCACAAACAGATACTGCCCAATCGCCGCCCCGCGTGAATAAGTCGGCAATGACGCATAACCATGCAAACTTAGCCCTTCGCGTTCAAAATCCAGCCGCACAGAATTTTCAGCAAATTCCGACGCCAAAATTGAACGCAACCGCCCCAGAACCGCATCAAACAAATCACCCGATTGCGCGTCTGCCCTAAAGGTCACACGACCCTGCCCGCCACCCGATATATCGCGCAGGGTAAAGCCCACATAAGGCTCTGACATTGCCAGCCGTTTGACCACATCGGTAATCGCTTGGCTTTCCGCACGATCAGTGCGCAAAAACTTCAACCGCGCAGGGGTTGCATGGAACAGATCGTTCAATTCCACCGTTGTGCCAACACCGCGCGCAGCAGGTTTTACGGGTAAAACCTGCCCGCCATTCACTGAAATTTCTGCGGCACTATCCGCACCCTCAATCCGTGACGTAATGGTTAATCGCCCCACTGCGCCCAAAGATGGCAAAGCTTCACCTCGAAACCCGAACGTGTGAATATTCAACAAATCAGAACCATCAATTTTAGATGTCGCATGACGCGATAGGGCAAGTTGCAACTGATCGTGTGCAATGCCCAGCCCATCATCCACAACACGGATCAGGGTCTTACCACCATCCGCATAAGCCACATCCACACGTTTGGCATCTGCATCCAGTGCGTTTTCAACCAGTTCCTTAACCGCAGAACTGGGCCGTTCCACAACCTCACCTGCCGCAATACGATTTGCAGCGGCATCATCAAGTTGCTTGATCTGCGGGCGGGAACCCATGATATTGGGGCTAGGTTTATTCATACCACTAGGGATAGCACGAAATCATCCGATTCGACAGTATCGATAGGTTAATCAGTTGAAACTAAGCCTTCGGGCTTACCAACAACAACAAAACGCATGGCGTCAGGTTTAAGTAACCACTTAGCAACCGAATTCACTTGTTCCAAAGTCACTGCATTAATCGTGTCATTACGCGTCTTGGGGTAATCAATCGGCAAACCCTGCCTTTGCATCCCAACCAAAAGCCCTGCAATGCGCCCGTTACCATCAAACCTCAACGGATATGCCCCCGTTAAATATTTTTTGGCCGCGATCAGTTCTGCTTCTGTCACACCAATATCAGCCATCTTGCGCCATTCATCCTGAATAACATCAATCGCGGTTTTAATTCTGTCATTTGACGATGAAACACTACCGCCCACAATGCTAACGTAATCATAGGGCGCAAGATATGAATATACCCCATACGTCAGCCCACGTTTTTCACGTACTTCTTGCGTTAGACGCGCAGTAAAGCCACTGCCGCCCATAATGTGATTAAGCAGGTACGCTGCAAAAAACTCTGGGTCACCGCGGTCTATTCCGCTGTGCGCCCATATCGCAACCGTTTGTGGTGTATCAAAATCAACTACAGTCAGCCCACCCGGTGCAGAAAACGCGGTTTTTTGTGGCAAGGCTGGACCTTTGTCAGGCAAGTCGCCCAGCAGATCATCCAGCAATGGCCCCAGTTCGGCTGCAGTTATATCACCCACAACACTTACATACATCCGGTCTTTGGCAAAAGCTGCCTGATATGCTGCTTGTATATCTTCGACAGTTAGCATTTCGACGGTTTCAACTGTGCCTTCACGAGGTTGGCTATAGGGATGGTCGGGATATGCCAACGTGCGAATTGTACGCCCCGCTATGTCATTCGGGTCAGTTTGGCTGGATTTCACAATGGAAATAACCTGTTTTTTAACCCGATCAAATGCCGTTTGGTTAAAGGTTGGTTGCATTAGGGCTTGCTTTAACAAAGCCAATGATTGGCTCTGATTTTCAGTTAAAATCTGTGCAGAAATAGAAACCGTATCACGACCTGCATCATAGCCAAAACTTGCGGCAAGCTCTTCGGTTGCGCGGGAAAAATCGGTTGCATCCATATCGCCCGAACCTTCCTCTAGAAGGCCAGTCATCAAATACGTGGCACCAGCTTTATCTTGTGCATCTAGGGAAGTTCCGCCTTTAAATTGCACTTCCAAAGCGATGAAAGGAATGCTTGTCTCTTCGACCAACCAAACCTTAATTCCACCTTTCGTAGTAATCTCTTTAATATCGGTCTCGGCACTGGCAAAAACGGCACTTAACGTCCATAGAATAATAGCAAATAATACGCGCATGATTTAGCTTTCCGCCTTTGGCAGCAACCAAGCTGTCACTGAATTATTCTTGTTTAAAACTTTTTTAGCAGCCGCCATAACGTCTGCAGATGTGACGCTTTGCAACACATCTGGCCATGCCTGAACATCTTCTATCGTTAGGCCAGATGTTAGGGCCTGGCCATACCTGCGCGCCTGCCCAGACAGGCTATCCCGCGCATAAATCTCACTTGCTTTTGCTAGTGTTTTTAATCGCGTCAAATGTGCTTCATCAATTTCAGTTTCCATAAAAGCTTCAAGTGCTGCATCCAGTGCTAGCTCTGCTTCTTGCGGTGCAGTGGTAGGTGCGGGCAGCATAAACACGCCAAACACATCTTTATCCAGGGCCAGACCGTCATAAAATGACGACACACTTACAGCTATCTTTTGCGTTAGCTGTAGTTCTTGCCCAAGATAAGACGTTAGCCCTGACCCGCCTAATAATTGCGCAAGCATTTCCAATGCAGCGGCTTCTTTTTGGTCACCAGATTTACGGTTTTCCGCCAGATAGGTGCGCACAAGTTGTGGCTGGCGAACACGTGCATCTTTCATTTCAATACGCATAGGCGCCAAATGCGGCGGCTCTTGTGTGCGAATGCGCTCTGGTAAATTCGTCGAAGGTGACAGTTTTCCATAATGCACAGTTGCCAAACTGCGTACTTCTTCGGGTGTAGTATCGCCAGCTACAATTAAAATTGCATTATTTGGTGCGTAATATTTTTTGTAAAAATCTATCGCATCTTTTTGTGTCAATTGGCTGATCTCATGTTTCCAGCCAATCACAGGAATGCCGTATCTGTGGTTGAAATATTGCATTGCACGGCGTTGCTCACTTAATAAGGCACCTGGATTTGATTCAGTACGTGAATTCCGCTCTTCAATCACCACATCGCGCTCTGGCAGAACCTCTTCCTCTGACAAAATCAAATTTTTCATCCGGTCCGCTTCTAGCTGCATCATCATTGGCAACCGGTCAGCCGAAACCTTTTGAAAATAGCCCGTGTAATCATAAGATGTAAACGCGTTTTCCTGCCCACCGTTCTCGGCGATTATCTTAGAAAATTCGCCTGGTGCCATTGTATTCGTGCCTTTGAACATCAAATGTTCAAGGAAATGTGCGATACCAGATTTACCCGCTTGTTCATCCGCAGAGCCAACTTTGTACCAAGCCATATGGGTAACAACTGGTGCGCGGTGATCTTCAATCACAACCACCTGCATGCCGTTATCTAAATCAAACGATGTAATAACCTGCGCATTCAGTGCCGCTGGCAGAATACACGTTATAACAAATAATAAACTCTTTAGAATTTTCATATTATTAGTATCGCCTCTATATTTTAGATTACATGAACCATAACTGTAGCTTTATCTTTAAAAGAGGCAACAACACATACGTAATTGTGAAACGGTTTAGGCGTTATTTTGGCGGCGCAGTCGGAGTGCGTACACCTAAATCTTGCAACCGCCACAATTCGGCATATCCATCAAGAGATTGATCTTTATAGCGTCGTAAATAAGACCCGTTTGAACCAATCCAACGTCTCATGAAGTCCCGCTTGCGCTTGCCTCGGAATGCTTGATCTTCGGCAGCCAGTTCTTCGCGAATACCCGCAGATACGCCATTTCTGGAAGCTGCGGTAATCAACGCCTGCTCACCACTTCCAACTTTGGTGCTTTCCAACTGATCCGATTTTCCCCCCAACGCTACAACTGCATCGCTTTGTGGTGTCAAATCCGCACGATTCTTTGAACCCAATGTGGGTTCTGGCAAAACTTTCAGATCTTCTGGTAGTTCCAATTCTTTGGTTGGCAAAACAGAAAACTCATCTGGGCCCGCATCTTTTAGTCGGAAATTCCCATTTTTACCATAAACTGGGTTATTCCCACATGCGGACAAGGCAACAATACATGCCATTGGTAAAACCAGTTTTAAAATCCGTAAAAACATGTGTTGCTCACACCTCAAAAAACTATTTCGTCACTGTTTAACCTAGAATTAAACCCGCGTCACGCCCTCTTCTTTAGCTTTTCTGAAAAGATCACCAATCCAAAAGCCCCGAAGAAAATAAATATATCCGCTATATTAAACACAAACGGATTGTTCAGGTCGCAACATGACATATTCAAAAAGTCCGCAACCGCTCCGTACATTATCCTGTCCAATGCATTGGCAAGTGCGCCGCCCATTACACACCCCAAAAACAATGGGGCAAGCCACCCCTTAAAGCCCCGCGCATACCAAACCAATCCAACGGATACTATAATCGCCACCGCTACCAAAACCCAGCGCATAACCTCTGCACCGTTTGCGAATAACCCAAAGTTAATTCCGTAGTTCCACCCCATTTTGAAATTTAGCAAAGGGGGTAAAACATCTATTGAAAGTATGTTTTGTAAATCTAGATAGAACACCACATACCACTTGCTGATCTGATCGATCAGAAACGTTGTAACCGCAATGAAAAGTGTTCTGCCCAAACCAAATACCCTTAATGCCTAAAGTGGCGCATACCCGTGTAAACCATAGCCAAACCAGCATCATCAGCCGCTTTAATCACTTCATCATCACGCATAGAGCCCCCAGGTTGAATAACCGCCGTTGCCCCTGCCTCTGCCGCAGTCAACAAACCGTCAGAAAACGGAAAGAAAGCATCAGACGCTACAACAGAGCCTTTTGTCAAAGGCCCCGCCAACCCCATGGCTTCAGCCATATCAATAGATTTTCGGGCCGCGATGCGCGTACTATCAACACGGCTCATTTGCCCTGCACCAACACCCACGGTTGCTTGATCTTTCACATAAATAATCGCGTTTGATTTCACATGCTTTGCCACTTTCCACGCAAACAGCATATCGCGCAGCTCATCACCCGTTGGCGCGCGTTTGGTCACAACCTGCAAGTCGTCCAAGCTGATAAATCCGTTATCACGATCCTGTATCAAATACCCACCTGACACCTGTTTCCAAACTTGCCCGCTTGTATGAATATCAGGCAAACCACCGGTTTCCAGCAAACGCAGATTCTTCTTGCCCGCAAAGATCGCCTTGGCCTCATCACTTATAGAAGGTGCAATTACTACTTCGGTGAAAATCTCAACAATCTGTTCGGCCGTGGCGACATCCAATGTTTGGTTCAATGCGATAATCCCGCCAAAGGCAGAGGTGCGGTCACAATCAAACGCAGACTTATATGCCTCTGCCAAAGTTGCGCCACGCGCCACACCGCATGGGTTTGCGTGTTTGATAATCGCGCAAGCTGGCCCATCAGCAGGATCAAATTCTGCAACCAGCTCAAACGCTGCGTCAGTGTCGTTGATGTTGTTATAAGACAATGCCTTGCCTTGCAGTTGCATGGCAGATGAAACCCCCGCCCGTGTACTACCATCACTGTAAAAACTAGCTGACTGATGTGGGTTTTCACCGTAACGCAAGGTTTGTACATGTGTGCCCGCAATGGCTTTGCGACGCGGCTGTTCTTCACCGATCGCACCCGACATCCATGTGGACACCGCCGCATCATAGGCAGCTGTGCGTGCATAAGCGATTTGCGCCATTTTTTGGCGATATGCCAAAGTTGTACCTTTGTTGGTTGTCATTTCATCCAATAGGCCTGCGTAATCTGCCACATCGACAACTGTCACTACAAACCCATGGTTTTTAGATGCTGCACGGATCATCGCAGGGCCACCAATGTCGATATTCTCGATACAATCCTCGTATGACCCACCCGCCGCAACGGTGGCTTCAAACGGATAAAGGTTCACCACCAGCAGATCAATGCCGCCAATGCCGTGTTCTTTCATCGCTGCCAAATGATCCGCGTTATCGCGCAACGCCAACAAGCCGCCATGCACCATCGGGTGCAATGTTTTTACACGGCCATCCATCATTTCTGGAAAGTTGGTGATTTCAGACACATCTTTCACAGGCAACCCCGCTTCGCGAATTGCTTTTGCAGTACCGCCCGTTGACAGCATTTCAACACCTGCCGCGTCTAATGCTGTAGCTAAATCCACAAGGCCAGTTTTATCAGAAACTGAAAGTAAAGCGCGGCGAATGGCGACGGGGCTATGAGACATTAATCAATCCTTTGTCACGGCTGGGTTTAATTCAGCCTTATTATAAATATGTGCGTTCTTGGACTAATCGGGTAAGCATCCAAGTTACCGCGCCTTCATAGTTCACAACTTGTGAAGATACCACGATCTGTTTTGTCGCGCGTGGCTTAATACGATCAGGCTCAAAATACGTACTGTCTTTCAATGCCAAAACCCCGGATGAAGCCTTAAATATCCAAACATCATTGTTTGGCAATTTCAAAGAAACCGCCGTTCCACCCAAATCAAGTTCAACATCAACATCAGGGGCCACATGAAAGTGTAATGCATAACCCAGCATTTTATCTTCATGCCCTGCCGTTACTTTGCCAAAAACTGCTTTATCTTTATCGGTCATACATTTGAAGCTATCAGACCCGAACAATATCCGCCCGTTTTCATCCAATTCCAGTTTTCGTGAATACCGAAGCCCGTAAACCTCTTGGTACCCCGTATGTACTGCACCCATGGTCGCTGCCCCTGATTTCGGTTGTAGCTCCGTCATCGGGAATACCTGCATTCGGGATGCTTCCAACTTAGCTTTCTCAATCACTGCTACACTATATGATGAAGGTGCTAAACTATGGCAAAAACCTGTGCTTTGAAATATATGCTTGCCACCCGTAGACACCTCAAACGCCAAAGCGGATGCACTATCTGATACGCCCCCGCCAACATCCATGACTAGAACTGCTTCTTTGGCAGATGCGCGCGCAAATCCCATAACGCGGGTTTGCGTAGTTTTTGAACGCGTCCCTGCATCTGATAAGACCTGTTCCACAACTGCACTTGCGACAGAGTTTGCACCCTGAAACGCTACTAACCTTCCATCGCCAATGCGCAGAGACCGAATTGCAGGTGACATTCGTTCAATCGCATCCAGTAAAGCCCTGTCAGGTTGAACCGATGCAGAAGTCATACCCTGTTCAATCCAGACCAATAGCATGAAAATTTCCAATAACTCTTCTGGGTTTCGGGTTGGAATGCCCCCATCTTGCGCGACATAAGCCTCACATTCTTTTGCCAACGCGCGCATTGCGGGCGTCAGATCAGATGCAAATTCTTCCAAAGCCAATGCGCTATATATATATCCAGCCAAAGCCCGAAACTTTGGCAAGCCATCAGGCGCAAATTGACTGCGCTTTTTTAAAAACCGCGCATGATGTGAAATAGTTTCAAAGTAATACTTTGCATCTAACTCCTTAGAACTTCCCAGCAAAACGATAGCGTGGTTTACCATACGGATGACACGCCCCCCCGCTAGTTCTGGCGTCCAAGCTGAATTGTCGCCGTCCCCAAACCGTTCAACCCACTCTAAAAACCATAGTCTGGCTTTTGATAAACACGCTTGCGACCCGTTCGCCACCAGATCATCCAACCATAAAAAACCATGTGCTTTTTCTTGAAATGGCGTATTTTCATACTCTACATCCCAAATAAACTCATCTGGCTCTTTTACCAGCTGGCCGTCAATTAAGTAATTTCCCGCATTTAATTGCAGCCCGATATGCGCAGAGCCAATTCCCTTTGGCATCGGTTGCGATATAAAAGCCTTCGCAGATTTTCCGCGTCGCGTACTTCGCGCAACCGCTTGGGTTTTGCTTTCATTATGATCGCGGTTCAGTTGATGGAAAATGTCAAATATCTTTGCAGGCACGTTTCAAAACCCAAGGTTATATCTTAGCCCTGTCTATGGGGCATTCTGGTTCATGTCACCCAGTTTTCTTATTCAACCGCGCTACAAAAAACCCATCCAAACCACCAATATCAGCCCAATAAGATGGCAATGTGCGTAAATATCCCTGAACGCTTACCCATTCGGCTGGTACATCTAATCGGTTTGGATCAATCGGATCAACTACCGCTTGTTTGTTACGTTCCAGAAAACGTGCAATCTGATCTTCGCCTTCTTGTTGTAACAAAGAGCAGGTACTGTAAACCAGCTGCCCACCTGGCTTTAGCCATCTGAATGCGTATTGCAGCATTTCTTCTTGCAGCTGAACCAGACTTTTAAGCATGTCTTTGTCTTTTAGAAACGGCAAATCAGGGTGCCGCCGAATAGTGCCTGTGGCAGAACAGGGCGCATCCAGCAAAATCGCATCATATTCAACACCAGGTTTCCACGTCAAAACATCCGCAGTGACAACTTTCGCCGTCAGACCTGTACGTTTCAAATTCTCATGCACACGCGCCAACCGATGTTTTGATAAATCCATCGCGGTTACATCTGCACCCTTTGCCGTAAGTTGCAGGGTTTTACCCCCTGGTGCGGCACATAAATCCAGCACGGCCTTGCCTTCTAGGTCATCAAAACATTTAGCAGGCAGGCTGGCGGCAAAATCTTGTACCCACCAAGCACCCTCAGCAAATCCTGGCAATGCAGATACCTGACCGGCTTTATGCAACCGCAAACTATCCAATCCAATAGCTTCAGCATCAAGCAATGAAACCAACTCTGGTACATCTGCGGGGTCTTTTACTGTAATATCCAACGGGGCTGATTTTACATGTGCCTTTTCCATTAACTTAACAGCATCTTCGCCGTGATCTTTCAATATTACAGATCGTAAGTAATAAGGCAGTTGTTGGGTTGGGTGTTCAACCCAATGTTCGCGGCCTTCGGTATTCAGCTTACGGCAAACCGCATTTATCAACCCAGATAAATGGGCCGTATTACGCGATAGTTTTGCCAAATTAACCGCCGAATCAATCGCCGCATGGGGGCTGATACCATCTACAAATAATTCAGCAGCACACAGACGTAAAATATGACGCGCCCGTAGTGGTGGATCTTTTTTCAGATAAAAATCCAACAGCATATCAATCGGCTCTAGATGTTTAAGCGTACTGATCGCAAGGCTTTGTGCCCGCGCCCGTTCCGACCCAGTTAGTTTTCGCAATATATCACTGCCAGCATCTGTCATATCTGACAACGGGCGGCGTTCAAATAATACACCATCCAACAATTTCAATGCCGCTATCCGTGCAGAAAGGCCGAGTTTAGCCATTTTATATTCACCTAACATATAAGGGTCTAAATAATGGCTTATGCCTGAAAGATCACAAATCAACCAGAGCATAAAATTGCACTTTACAAAAAGCTGCGCTAAGCACGGTTACAACACTGGCAGGTATACTATGAACAAAACCCCTATGACTAAAGCCGAACGCATAAACGCGGCAGCCAAACGTGCGCTACAAGAAGCGCAAGATCGTAAACAAAATGCCGCTGAACCCAATCGCCCAACAGAATTAGATGGCCGCAATGGCCCCGAGCCCACACGGTTTGGCGATTGGGAAAAAAAGGGAATTACATCAGATTTTTAGATAATTGATTGAATAAAAAGGTAAAATACATCTGCGCGTTAACATTTTGATATAATATACCTTGTTTAATCCACCCAAACACAGGGGTAGATTATGAAGCCATTTCACTTTCTTGCAATTAGTATTCTTTTATTCATGACTTTACCCATTTCCACAGGGGCGCAAGATAGCCCAAAAAAATTCACGTGGATGATATGGGAACAACGCGCGGTCAACCCGCAGCTATGCAGCGCAAAAAACCTATGCAAGCCCCAGAAAAAATTCATCACACGTCTGATTGAAGAACCCACAAATGAAAAAGCCCAACAAATGCTAGGCGCCATAGATCAGCTTGCAAAATTACGCGGAACACCTGTTGAACACCCCGAATCCCCAAGAATGTGCCAACAAACGGAAGCGGGTAAGATATTGGGCTTCAATCCTGAAGCGTGGGAATTAAGCGACAAACTTGCAGCCCTGCGTAATCTTCCTGGGGTATATTTTTCTGTGCAAAACCTAAAAGGCCCCAGTCATTATTCTAGCAGCTTTGGTGCAGATTTACAAAAAACCATGTTCAAACGTTTTAAGGAGGCAGGCTTACACATTTTAACAGAAGAACAAATGGAACAAACACCTGGTAAGCCGCAACTGAATATCTATTTCTCAAACGCGAATGCCAAAACCGGTTGTACTTACAGCCTGTTTGCCAGCCTGACACAAACAATGTTGTTAACCCGCAACCACACAACAAAATTAAAAGTAGGCACTTGGGGCGCATCGGGCGGCCCCTCTGCGGACTTCCCCGCTGGGAACGAATATGATGCGGTCATTCGGGTCGTTGATAAGTTATTGGCAGATTACAAACGCGCTAACAAACATAAATCTTAAAGCCCAAGAACATCCAGCATATCATATTCGCCGGGGGATTTACCTTGGCCCCAAAGGGCTGCTTTTAAAGCACCTCGCGCAAAAATCTGACGATCTGTTGCTAAATGGCGCAACACAATACGTTCGCCATCAGCTGCAAATATCACATCGTGTTCGCCTACTACGTCACCGCCGCGTATTGCGCTAAACCCAATATGGCCACGTTCTCGCGCGCCGGTTATACCGTCGCGACCGCGATCTGAAACATCTGTCAATGTAACGTTACGACCCTCAGCAGCAGCTTCACCCAACATAAGGGCAGTTCCAGAAGGTGCGTCAACCTTATGACGATGATGCGATTCTACAATTTCAATATCAAAATCTTCATCCAACGCTTGCGCAACCTTTTTGGTCAGTTGCACCAAAAGATTAACACCCAAACTCATATTTCCCGCCCGAACTATCGCACAATGCCGCGCTGCTGCTGAAAGTTTTTCCAAATGCTCTGGCCCAAGTCCAGTTGTACCGATCACATGAACCGCACGCGCCTGTGCGGCCAATGCTGCATGTGCGACGGTTGCATCGGGTGAAGTGAAATCAATAATCGCCTGTGTCTTCGCGAAAACCTCTAACGGATCATCAGACACAATAACCCCACTTGCCGCCTTGCCCATGCAAATACCCAGGTCTTTACCAACCCAGTCATGACCAGCGCGTTCTGTTACACCCACCAAAACCGTGTTTTGATGTGCATTTACCGCTTCAATCAGCATTTGCCCCATTCGACCAGAGGCCCCGACAATGGCAATACGTGTAAGATCAGGCATCATATAACTCCACTTTTACTCATTCCCTTTAACTTGCCGCATGTCCAAAGGCAAAGGCTTGCTTGCGCTTAAATGACAAGTCTTTTAAATGATGTGATGAAAGTCAATATGCCTTAATATACAGGACATCAATATGCACAGCCCAGACGGCCCTAGTCAAAGACAACTGCGCGTAGGCGAAATGCTGCGCCGTGCTATATCAGAGGTGTTAGCACGCGGTGATCTATACGACCCAGAATTGGCAAACGTATCTGTAACGGTTGGTGAAGTGCGCACTTCACCCGATCTTAAAAATGCCAGCGTATATGTTTATCCATTAGGCGGTCAAAATGCTAAAGATATGGTTAAAGCCTTGAACAACAATAGCGGTGAAATTCGGTATTCCCTAAATAAGAACATCGCCCTGAAACACTCACCGAAAATTAAGTTCTATGTGGATACTACATTTGACCAGATGGATGAAACACGCCGCTTGTTAAGCCAAGACAATGTTACACGGGATTTAGATACGGAACCGCTAGAAGAAGAATAGGGCCTACTGCCATATGAATTCGACGAAGATACAATCACTAAATGCCATTGCCAGCGGAAAACTGAATGCAAATCTTGGCAAAACCCTACTGACGACAGGAACATATCCGCTTTACTATAGAATGATCACAAAATGTGGCTGCACATTTATTATGAATATCCTGTATTACTTGAATTATGGGTACGTCAATCTTGACCCTTTTGCAGTGCACGACAAAAGCCACATAATACCAAAGGCAACCCTTGCAACAAATGAAGCCATCGCTAGCAGCCCTTATAGTTTTGTTGTTATTCGCGACCCTGTTGCGCGCTTTATGTCACTTTATTTCGACAAATTATATGGCCAACCTAGGCCCAGCGAAAAATTCAGCCTAGGCACATACTTCATTGAAAACGGATTGATAAAACCCAATGCCAACAACAACGTCACACTGCATCGCGAAAACTGTATTCGCTCGATAAAATGGATTAAGAAAAACCTTTCAGGTCAAACCGACCAAGAAGTGAACTGGCACTGGAAGCCGCAAAAGTTTCGCTTGAACCAAGTGTATCAGCTGCATTTCAATGTGCTTATGCTGGAAGACATTACATTTCAATTAACCAACACCTTAAAACCACTGGTACCAAACATTGAGGATGTTATCCGCAATGTTTCAGCGCAAAATATATCAAAAAAACCAGTACAAACCGAAGATATTCTAAACGATGAGCTTTACGAACTGATCGCCGACACCTATCCAGACGACATACGCATTCACTGCGAAGTATCCAAATATTGGAATGATCTAAAAGAAGCAAAGCAATGGCCCGAAAATCAAACAAACGTGATGTAGACGGTTGGCTAATTGTCGATAAGCCTGCGGGCATAACTTCCACATCTGTTGTCAATAAAGTAAAATGGCTGTTTCAGGCTAAAAAAGCTGGGCACGCGGGCACGCTAGACCCAGATGCAACTGGCCTGCTGGCGATTGCGTTTGGCGAAGCCACCAAAACCATTCCCTACATCACCGACGGGTTAAAAACCTACGAATTTGTCGTAACTTTGGGGGCTGCAACCACAACCGATGATGCAGAAGGCGACATAATCAACAGCAATGAATTACGCCCATCTGATGAAAAAATTCGCGCCGCACTACCCGCTTTCACTGGCATAATTTCCCAAACCCCGCCCAAATTCTCTGCTGTAAAAATCAACGGCGAGCGGGCTTATACCATTGCACGTCGCGGCGATGATGTTGAGCTGGCATCACGCGAACTATTCGTCAGCAAATTGGATTTTGTTAACCGTTTGTCACAGGAAGATGTAGAACTAATTTTGATATGCGGTAAGGGTGGTTACGTCCGCTCTATCGCCCGTGACTTAGGTGAAAAACTGGGGTGCCTAGCCCATGTGAAATGGTTGCGTCGCTTGGATACTGGGCCTTTTGACATCAAGCAAAGCACTTCACTTGACGACCTACTTGCGATTGAAAATATGAATGATCTCGAAGCTCTGCTTTTACCATTAGAAACTGGCCTTACTGAAATTGAATCAATCGATGTTTCAGATCAAAACGCAACTGATATTCAACACGGTATGAGTATTGCTGTCACAACCGATCCAAGTGGGCCAGATACACCCGTTTGGGCTAACTTGAACGGTAAAGCACAAGCCATAGGTGTGGTTGAATTTGGGACTTTCAAACCAAAGCGCGTCATTTTACAACGCAAACCATGATTACAAAGATACACACCAAAGGTGACGCAGCTTCGACCGCGGTTTATTCGGATTGCGAAAACTATCGCTACAGTCTGACCCGTATCTGGGACGATACCACCCCACGCGTATTGTTCGTCATGCTAAACCCATCCACCGCCACCGAAGTGCAAAACGACCCCACAGTGGAACGCTGCGAACGCCGTGCCCGCACCTTGGGCTATGGTGCATTTTGTGTCTGCAATATATTCGCCTACCGCGCAACTGACCCGAAAATCATGCGCGCACAAACCGATCCAACTGGCCCCGAAAACGACAATGCCATCAAAGAAGCCGCGGTTTGGGCAAATGACATCGTTTGCGGTTGGGGTACGCACGGCGAACACATGGGTCGTGGCCCTGTAGTTGAAAAAATATTACGCAATCAGCCAAAACCCTTAACACACCTAGGCCTTAGTAAAGCAGGTCACCCAAAACATCCGCTTTACATTGGCTACAAAGTACAGCCACTACTTTGGCATGAGTGATCAACTAAAAGGCCTTATCATAACAACCTGCGGGATTCTCTTTGTAGTTCCTGACGCGTTGTTCATCCGTTTGATTGATGCAGAGCCGTTAGTCATTGCCTTTTGGCGGGCATTTTTAACCGGGACGGTTCTATTTGTTGGTTTATTATTATTGAATCGCAGAAATTTCATTCCATCCCTGCGTGCTACCGGAAAAATGGGATTATTCTATATATTTTTCGCCGGCAGCAGTTCGATTTTCTTTGTTCTTGCCATAAGTAATACAAGTGTCGCCAATGTGGTTTTCATACTAGCCGCAATGCCAGTATTTGCCGCCTTTTATAGCTGGATATTCATGGGTGAACGGCTAAACCGCCACATGATCATAACAATTCTTTTTGTTATCATGGGCCTTAGCATCATCGCATATGGCTCGTCTGATACAGAAAGTTCCCATTGGTTGGGCGATCTTTTCGCTCTGATCGCTAGCGCTTTTTTTGCGGTGGCCATCACTGCCGCGCGCACCGTGCGCCCTGTCTCTATGGTGCCTGCTGCCCCTGTTGCCTATCTAGGTGCTGCTTTTATCCTTTTTTGGTTTGTTGAGCCCATGGCAATACATCCAGATCAGTATTGGCTGGTAGTACTTCACGGCGGTGGTTTTATTGCTGTTAGCACCGTTTTATTAGCTATCGGGCCACGGTTTATCACGTCGCCCGAAGTAGCACTTTTGATATTGCTGGAATCCATAATCGCGCCAATTCTTGTCTGGTTTTTCATCGGCGAAGAACCCGGTGAATGGGCTTTAATCGGCGGTGCCATCGTTATCAGCGTTCTGTTCATTTCCAACATGATGATATTAATGCGTAAGAAATCGGATTAAATCGCTATTTCAATAAAGCCAGTGCGCCTTGTAACTGTTTTTGCATATCAACATCTTTAAGCATGCCCTTTTCAACGTCAAAAACATCGTAAAAGCTGGCAATAGACAAATCCGCCTTCACATCCGCCCCAAAAAACGGTGCCGAAGTTTTCGCCAACCCCAAGACACTGGCTGCACCGCCGCCACCAGGTGAGGTTGCCAGAATAACCATTGGCTTATCTTGAAAAACCTTCCCTCCAAGGCGCGATGTCCAGTCAAACAGGTTCTTATAGGCAGCCGAGTAATTGCCATTGTGTTCAGCATAAGAAATTAGCAAAGCATCTGCGCCACCGATTTTAGCGGCAAATTGATGTGCCAGATCTGGGATGCCACCTGCCTCTTCGCGGTCACTGCTGTAAATTGGCATTTCATAATCGTTGATGTCCAGAATTTCAATCTGGGCATCTTTGATTATATCTGATGCCAACACGTCAGCCGCATGGGTAACAAGTTGCTTGTTGATGGATTTGGAACTGCTGCTTGCAGCAAAAGCTAGAATTTTCATGGTGTCCTCATTTCTATGTTGTCACCACCTAACCGCTTTTTTAGCAAGATCACAATATACTGGATTTGGAACATACTTTTGCGCCAATAAGCACAAACGCATATTTTGCTTCCATTCCGTTTGATTCGCGCCTACAAGCCCCCATCCCGTGCAAATTCACGGGACTCCATGGGCCTGACTGGACGATATCCCGGTCTGTGCCATTAACCTAAATCTTAAGGAGACCCCGATGTCGATAACACCAGAGCTGAAAGCACAGCTAATTAAAGACTATGCAACCAAAGAAGGTGACACTGGCTCACCTGAAGTTCAGGTTGCAATCCTAACGTCCCGCATCAAAACGCTGACAGAGCATTTTAAAACCAACAAAAAAGACAACCACTCTCGTCGTGGTCTTTTGAAAATGGTTGCCCTGCGTCGTAAGCTGCTAGACTACGCAAAAAGCAAAGATGAGGCCCGTTATCAGGACCTAATCAAACGCCTAGGCATCCGCCGCTAAGCCGGACTGCATTCAAGTGTTTAAAGCCCGTTCCATTTGGAGCGGGTTTTTCGTTTTAGGGGTGATGTCCCAGTTGGGACATAGGGTTAGAATGTTGTTTTTGTTGGTAATTTTTCTTTAAATGTGTGGTAAAATACCTGACTTTATTGGATAAGTAGTAACCAAAAGTGTCGTTTGAATAAATCATCTAAGCCAACACGGATTTCTGATTTCTTAGTTATGCCTAAAGTTTTTACATATTTAGCTGTATTTGATGGGGAAATTTATTACATATTCGTTAGGGTTGAAATATTGTGGTTATTAGTTTTCATGAAAATGTGTGTATATTCAAAGAAGAAAAAAGAAACCCGTATAATATCCACCTAATTATTCTTAAAAATTTAATAATGCACTATTCACTTATATTTGTTTTTTATGACAAAATTCATTGTTGTGTTGTTTCTTTTAGTAGTTAATAAATAATAAACAGGTTTAGAAACAATTATTTGATAAAAATATAAATTTTGGGAACTTATAATGAGAAGTAAATTTTTTGGCATTGCAATTATGTCCATTGCAATTTCTGGTTGTGGCGGTGGTGGCGGCGCTTTGCCAGTAACACTTGGGCCAACAACTGTTACCAAAAACAATCTAACCAATGTGGTTGGAACAGTGGGTAATGCAACAATCGTCGCAAGTGGTTTACCTGGTGGTGCTGCAACGTATACAAGTACTCCTGCCCTTAATAATGGACCGTTTGCTGCATATTCTCGTACAGTAGGTGGAACAATATATATTGTGTATCTTGCACAAGATTCTGGCGTTGAAGCGTCGTTTGGTGGCGAAGTAAATAATGCTGGTAAAGGGGTACGTGGTACCGTGATCAAGCGCACGGCGACGCTGGTGCTACCAACGACAGGTACGGCAAGTTACAACGGGTCTTACGCAGGTATAGTTCAAACAACTGCAACGAATGATAGCTTTGCCGTGAGTGGTAATGTCAATATCCAAGCAAATTTTGCGACAAATCGGGTGAATGGCACGATCACAAACCGAAACAGTGGCGCTACGCCGTTTGCTGCGGTAACGTTAAGCCCTAGCACACTAGACACATCTGGGCGATATGCTGGTTCTGCATCCAATACACTTGGCACAACTGGCACCTATGCAGGTATACTTGCAGGGGGAAGTGCTAACCAAACTGCTGGCGTTCTAGAGCTTAACACAGCTGGCGGTGTAAGCCGGGAAACTGGGGCCTTTATCGCAAGGCGATGAACAGAACCAAATGCTTTAATACTGGCTCGGCGCTTGTTTCTATATTGCTGCTAATTATCACTTTGTCTGGGCTTTTTAGCCCAGTACTAAGTCAAGAGGTTTCGCTAGAGAAAGCGATGGAAGTCGGCCAGATTGCATTGGTAAACGGTGATGTGACATATGCCGAAACGGTTGCTAAAGCAATTCTGAAAGAAAGCCCAAATAGTGTACAAGCCTATTTGTTTCTTTCATCTGTCTTTAATATAAAAGGTGGTTTTAAAGCATCGCATGATGCTGCAAAAACTGCAAATAAGCTATCAGCTACACAAGATCAAAAACACAATTCCGCTTTGGCTTTAGGTGTGGCGGCAGCCAATGCAAATCGCCAGCTAATGGCCGAGTATTGGTTACGTAAAAGCCTGAATTATACGCGCGATGTAAATAAGAAGCGGTTTGCTGTAAGCCTATTAGGTGAGGTGAGGAAAAACTCACCGTGGCGACGTTCACTTTCTTTTGGGGTGACACCGTCCTCAAATATAAATGGCGGCTCTTCTGCAAATGAAATTATAATTAATGATCTAGAATTTATCTTAGATCCCAATGCGAAGTCTATTAAAGGTCTTGGCTTTAATTACGGGTTTGGTATTTCTTATCAAAAGAAAAAAGCAACCGATGTCACATTTTTTTGGTCCGCAGATGTTTCAGGTGTTGCTTATAAAATTTACCCAACTGCTGAACAAGAAAAACTTGGGGTTAAAGCGTCAGATTATGATTATCACAGAGCGTCAATGCGGGCTGGTTATGCCTTTGGGAAAAACAGTGACCATATATGGTTGCGTCAGATGGTGTTTGCGACCGATTTTTCCCAAGATTGGTACGGCGGTAATGTGTTGGCAAACACGGCTGGGGTAGCTGCCAGAAAATCAATCCCGCTCAATCAAACCTCAAGATTATTGTTCAAGCTCGCTTATGAAAAACGATTTAGGAAAGACCTGACCGAACGAACATCCACTGCAAAAATGATGGACATTCAATATGATAAGTTATTTTCAAGTGAGGATTTATTTTCATTCAAGCTGTATGCTTCTGATCGTTCATCGCTGTCTGCCGAAATCGCGAATGTTCGGATGGGTGCAGAAATTTCATATAAGCTGAACCCTCAAAACTTAAGTTTTCAACCAGAATTTATTTTAGGGTATGATCGGACACTTTTCGACAGGCCATTTTTGACGTCTGACCGTAGAATAGACAAAAAGTTAACAGTAGGTGTTTCTGTGAAATTATTAAAATTATCCTATTTTGGCTTTAATCCAACAATCGGATACACATATCAAAAAACAACTTCGAATAACAGTTTGCACAACAGTTATAGAAGCTTTTTTAGAGTAGGTTTACAAAGTCAATTTTAAGGTATGAAAGCGGAAAACCTTTTAGATTAGCGCACATTCAACTGTCCGTAGGAACCCGATCGAGAACCATCATTTGATTAACCACATAATAATGCGGCTTTTTACACATATACAGACCAAGACAGCTTATTTAGGTGTGCGTAAATGAGGATCAGAACGTTAAATTACATTTGTGGCGTTATTTGTGCCGCGTTTATGGCTTTAAGCAGTACGCTGCTTGTTTCTGCGTCTGCATCTCACATTAATTTAGTTGATCCACAACTAGCACAGTATTTGGATACGGGCGGATCGCTTGATGATCTTTGTCTTGCTGACCATGAAACATCTCATGGTCATGATTGCCCGTTCTGTCGCGAAATTGATATCTTTGCTTTGGATGCATCACATCCAATAGTCATTGGGAACTACACGAGCCCCGAAAAGGTTCGTTTTTCCAATGAGGTTTTCACTACAATATCTGCCCCTCTTCTTCCATGGTCAGCAAGAGCCCCTCCAGTAGTTCACATCTAAAGAATACCTAACTTGATGCGCCGTAACATTACGGCATTTGAACTATTGAATTGAGGAATACTCATGATAAATACTATCTTGCGCCTTTGCGCAACCGCTGGCCTTGCTATGCTGTTGGCTTTTCCGGCCTTTGCCGACAAAATTAAACTTACTGATACGCTTAATCGTACGGTTGAAATCCCTGAAAACCCTGAACGCATCTTGCTGGGGTTTTACTACGAAGACTTCTTTGCAGTTGCAGGGCCTGACGCGTATGATCGTGTCGTTGCGATCTCTAAAGATACTTGGGAAGGCTGGCGTAATCTTCAGTGGAAAAACTATGTTTCTGTGACACCACGTTTAGAAAAATTAACTGACGTTGGTGAAATAGAATCCGGTACATTTTCTTTTGAAGCCGCTGTTGCAGCTAACCCAGATGTAGCGATCTTTGCCGCTTGGCAGTATAAGGCTTTGGGTGAAGTAGCAGAACGAATGGAAGCCGCTGGTATTCCAATTGTTGTTCTGGATTACAATGCACAAACTGTTGAAAAGCATGTACAATCCACAATTCTTTTCGGAAAGATTTTAGGCGCTGAAAAGCGTGCAAAACAGTTGGCAGATGAATATGCTAATGCGGTGGCCGATGTTGAGGCGCGTTTGGCTGGTTTGGATAAATCCAAAGCGCCAAAGGTTTATGTAGAACTTGGCCGCAAAGGCCCGGGCGATATCGATAATTCCTATTCAGGCACCCAATGGGGTAGTGTGGTTGACCAACTTGGTGCCATCAATATTGCAAATGGACAAATCAGCTCTTGGGGCAAACTTAGTCCAGAGTATGTTTTGGCCCAAAACCCACAAGCGATTTTCATGGCTGGTTCTGGTTGGGTTGGGCGTGAGCAAGCCATAATTATGGGCCCAGGCGTCAACGCTGCTTTGACGCATGAACGTCTTGCAGCTTACCTGACACGCCCAGGTTGGGATGGTTTGGATGCGGCAAAATCAGGCGATATCTACGCCATCTATCACGGCGGCAACCGGACATTGTACGATTTTGCTTTTTTGCAGTTCATGGCCAAAGCCTTGTACCCAGAAGCGTTTGCAGACGTTGATCCACAGGCAAACGTAGAAGCTTTCTTTGCGAAGTATATGCCCGTTGAATTCCAAGGCACATACATGACCAAACTTCCATGAGCGTGTGTGAAAACACACCTATTACAACTGAACCAAAGGCGGCACATGCTGTCGTCTCTGGTTTTACGTTGCTTATAAAACACAGATTACAAGTGCTTGTAGTTACGGTTGTGTTGCTTTTGTGTACAATCATTGCCGATATCTTAATTGGCCCTGCATTTCTTAGCATTTCAGAAGTGATGTCAGGCATCTTTACACCTGGCAAAGTATCGTCATCGACTGCAATAATCATCTGGGATATTCGCTTGCCTATGACGTTAATGGCCATGTTGGTGGGCATGTCATTGGGTGTGGCTGGGGTGCATATGCAAACAATACTCGGCAATCCCTTGGCCAGTCCGTACACGTTAGGGTTTTCGGCCGCGGCTGGGTTTGGTGCCGCATTGGTAATCTTAACAGGGATCAGCCTACCGTTAGTACCTTTCCTATCAATCCCGCTTGCCGCATTTGTTATGTGCGGTGTTGCAGCTTGGCTTGTGTATATTTTTTCACGCGTGCGCGGCATGACCGCAGAAGTGATGGTACTGGCCGGCATTGCGACACTTTTTCTGTTCCAATCATTACAATCCCTAATTCAATATCTGGCTTCACCTGAAGTGCTTCAGTCTATTGTGTTTTGGCTGTTTGGATCATTGTTGAAAGCAAGCTGGAGTAATGTGCCCATTATAGCCACTATTTTTATTCTATGTACTTTAGCCGTATTGCCAAACATTTGGCAGCTGACGGGTTTGCGTTTGGGGGATGATCGTGCCGAAGCTGTTGGTGTTAATGTAAGAAAGCTTAGGCTTAAGATGTTTTTCATTGTGGCATTATTGACGGCAGGTGCTGTTGCATTTGTGGGCACCATTGGTTTTGTGGGGTTAGTAGCACCGCATATTGCGCGAATGCTTGTTGGTGAAGATCAACGTGTTTTATTGCCTATGGCAGCTTTATCTGGTGCTTTAATTTTGCTTGGCGCATCTATCTTATCGAAATTGGTTTCGCCGGGCGGCGTAGTGCCCATAGGGATCGTAACAGCTGTTATTGGCGTGCCCTTTTTATTCGGGTTAATTTTACGAAGTGGGCGAAGCCATTGGTGAACTTAACTATTCAAAACCTAACGGTTTCTTACTCTGACAATCCTGTTTTGAATAATATTGGGGATAGATGGGTTGCGGGTCAAATCAATGGGATTATTGGAAGCAATGGCGCAGGCAAATCTACGTTGCTTAAAGCTATTGCTGGGCTGATCCCCGCAAAAGGCACGTTGTCTTTTTGCGGCACTATGATTGATAAAGACACGCAAAACCGCGAAATCGCATATATGGCACAAGACAATGGCGCAACATCATCCCTAACAGTGATTGAGGTTGTATTGTTGGGTCGCTTAAACTCGCTAGGTTTAACAATACCCGAATCGTATGTGAATGAAGCGATGACCCACCTTAATGCCTTTGGCCTTTACCATCTACACACCAGAACACTTGATGCCCTTAGTGGTGGGCAACGACAGCTTGTTTATCTTGCCCAAGCACTTTTTCGAAACCCAAAAATTTTGTTGCTTGATGAACCTACCGCAGCCCTTGATTTACGTCATCAATTGTTGGTTCTAGAACATGTTCGCCGTTACGCGCAGGAAATGGGTGCGATTGTCGCTGTGGCAATGCATGATTTAACGTTAGCTGCGCATTTTTCAGATCGGATAATAGCGATTGATGCGGGGCAAGTCATTGCTCATGGAAAACCCATTGACGTGCTGACACGCGATTTATTAGGACAGCTTTACGGTGTAGAAGCAGACGTAAGCATCGGTTCGTCTGGGCGGGTACACATTGTACCTACTGCAACGGTGAAACGTGCGGGCCACGCAAACTGAATAGCCGCGTGTAATTCAGTTTGCCATTTTGTTGAGACTTCGGAAACTGTAGCTTTGTCAGCTTTATACCCTTTTGCCATTTTACATCATCAACCGTAAAACAAGGTCGCGCCTGACTACAGATATAAGGGGTGTATACACCACGTTGGCTGATGTAAGGTACGAGACCGATTTGACGCCCCAAACCAACCCCCTTTCCAAACCCACATTTTACCTATATACGCCCGCCTATCTGAAACGCACCGCTTTGACCCTGGTGGACGCATAGGAATAGGGGTCGGTGGCAATGGGGCCACTATTTTATCGGGAGACCTTGGAACGCCAAGGAGTGCTCCCTATCTTAGGAAACATATATGTTTAACGTTGTTAAAAAATCAATCGAATGGGGTGAAGAAACCCTAACGCTAGAAACTGGCAAAATCGCGCGTCAAGCTGACGCCACAGTAATTGCCACTTTGGGTGAAACTTCTGTATTGGCGGCCGTCGTGTTTGCCAAGAAAGAAAAGCCGGGCATGGACTTCTTTCCACTGACCGTAAATTACCAAGAAAAATACTATGCTGCTGGTAAAATCCCTGGTGGCTTTTTCAAACGCGAAGCCCGTCCTACTGAAAAAGAGACACTAACCGCACGTTTGATCGACCGTCCAATTCGCCCGTTGTTTATCCCAGGTTTCAAGCATGAAACACAGGTAACATTGACAGTTCTGTCACATGACCTTGTGAATGACCCAGATATGGTAGCGATGATCGCAGCCTCTGCCGCCCTTACATTGTCAGGCGCGCCGTTCATGGGCCCAATCGCATCTTGCCGTGTTGGCTTTGAAGATGGTGATTACATTCTAAACCCAACAGTTGATGACATGCACGATCTGCGCAACAAGCCAGAGCAACGTCTTGACCTTGTAGTAGCTGGTACAAAAGACGCAGTTATGATGGTTGAGTCTGAAGCTTATGAGCTGTCAGAAGATGAAATGCTGGGTGCGATTAACTTTGCCCATGCACAAATCCAGCCTGTGATTGATATGATTATCGACATGGCCGAAGATGCAGCCAAAGAGCCGTATGATTATCAGGCACCTGATTATAGCGATCTTTATGCCGTTGTGAAAAAAGCTGGTGAAAAAGCTATTCGTGCAGCATTTGGCAACACGGATAAACAAGAACGCACAGCTGCAATTTCTGCGGCACGTGATCTGATTAAGGCAGCTTTGAGCGAAGAACAGTTAGAAGACAACAATTTGGGCACATGCCTGAAAAAATTGGAAGCTGAAGTTGTTCGTGGTGACATCGTTAAAACCGGAAAACGCATTGATGGCCGCGACTTGACAACAGTTCGTCAAATCGTTTCTGAAACTGGTATTCTGCCTCGTACACACGGTTCTGCCTTGTTTACACGCGGTGAAACTCAGGGGCTTGTTGTGACCACATTAGGCACTGGCGACGACGAGCAAATGATTGATGCGCTGAACGGTACATACCGCTCACCATTCTTGTTGCACTACAATTTCCCTCCATACTCTGTTGGTGAGTGTGGTCGTAACTTCGGCCCGGGCCGTCGTGAAATTGGTCACGGCAAATTGGCATGGCGCGCATTGCAAGCTGTTCTTCCTCCTGCAACCGACTTTCCTTACACAGTACGCGTTGTATCTGAAATCACAGAGTCCAATGGTTCATCTTCAATGGCATCCGTTTGTGGTGGCTCATTGTCTATGATGGACGCAGGCGTTCCACTAAAAGCACCAGTTGCTGGTGTTGCTATGGGTCTGATCCTACAAGACAGCGGCGAGTACGCAGTACTTACTGACATCTTGGGTGACGAAGATCACTTGGGCGACATGGACTTTAAAGTGGCAGGTACTGCAAACGGTATCACGTCATTGCAAATGGACATCAAAGTAACTGGCATCACGACTGAGATTATGGAAAAAGCCATGGCGCAAGCCAGAGACGGCCGTTTGCATATCCTTGATGAGATGGCCAATGCTTTGACCGAAGCGGGTTCTTTTTCTGAGCATGCTCCACGCATTGAAACCATCCAAATCAACCCTGAAAAAATCCGTGAAGTGATCGGTTCGGGCGGTAAAGTGATCCGTGAGATTTGTGAAGTATCTGGTGCTAAAGTTGACATCAACGACGACGGCGTAATCAAAATCGCGTCATCAAACGGTGAACAAATCGAAAAAGCCCGCGCAATGATTATGGAAATCGCAGCCGAGCCAGAAGCTGGTGCGATCTACACTGGTAAAGTTGTAAAGGTTATGGACTTCGGTGCATTCGTGAACTTCTTTGGCAAACGTGACGGGCTTGTGCACGTATCCCAAATGGCCAACGAGCGGGTCAACCACCCGAACGATCTGGTTAAAGAAGGCCAGTCAGTGAAAGTTAAACTGATGGGCTTTGATGACCGTGGCAAAGTGCGTTTGAGCATGAAAGTTGTCGATCAGGAAACTGGCGAAGAGATTACAAAAGACGAGTAAGCTGAATAAGCTTTAGCTTTCAAGTAAAATGGAAAGGCCTCGCAATTGTGGGGCCTTTTTTGTAACTTGCTTTTGGAAATAGTATGAGAGCATAGATGACAAACGCATTAGAGGGTTTAGATAAAATTAATTGGTCAAATTTGGAACACGCCTATGGGCCAGCAAATGACGTACCAATCCTACTCAAAACGCTCGTTGAAGGGGATAAAAAGCAACGCGATAAAGTATGGTATGAATTTTTTGGAAATATCTGGCATCAAGGCACAATCTATGAGGCAACAGTCTTTGCTACGCCATTTTTTGTCAAACTAGTCCAAAAAGGCCCCCATCACGACTTAGCAAGCATCCTAGATTTTCTTTCGGTTCTTGCGGATGGAACATCTTATTTAGATGTGCATCAAAATATAATTTGTTCAGAAGAAGAGAAAATATCTAACGAGCATCAAAAGCAACTTAAGAAAGAACTCTCTTGGGGCGCGGCAGTAAAATCGGCAATCTTAGTCGGGCTAGACGATTATAAGTCTTGCTTAGATCATCCCGATGAAAAGGTACGGGAATTTGCGCAAGAACTCATATTAAAACTAGAATAGCATTTATTCCATTACCTCACCATATCAGGCCATCGTCCCCAAACGAGGGCCGCGCCCGACCCTCCCCAGGGGAGGGCGCTATGCACCCACCCAGGGTCAGGCGCTATGTGTAATTATTGTAATGTTTGGTTTTGCCGTCACCCGCGCCAGATGCTACACAGCGGATAATCCATCCCTTGCGGAAAGATCAATAATGCAGAACCTACGTATAACCCTTCGATCTAAATTCCCTAATTTAACCCATTGGCGAATATCACGCACCTTAACCTGTTGTTATCTTCAACCCATCAGACGCAACACCGCGTCGCAACATTTGGAGTTATACACATGAAAAAGATCATCACATCCCTTAGCGTACTTGCAATCGCTGCAACAACTGCTGCGGCCTTTGCGGGCGCAACAGGTACAACAACCGCAGATGCCGTTGTCGCTGAAATGAAAGCCGCAGGATATACCAACATCTCGGTTGAAACCTCACTTTTAGGGCGTACTGAAATCGAAGGCGAAAAAGACGGCGAAGAACGCGAAGTGGTTCTTAGCAGATCTGGTGAAATTCTGCGCGATGAGGTTGAATTGGAAGATGGGGGCGAAAGCGAAGAAAACGACAGTTAAGGAAAGCCCCATTACCAAAATGTAAAATGATCCCACCCCTTGTCAGCATTTCGATAAGCTCTTTCCTTTTTGCGCCGCCTTTGTCACAAAGGTGGCGCGTGTTATTAAGGTACCTCAATGTTCCCATCTGCCATTCGACTGATCTTACTCATCCAGATACTTTGTGCGCTGGTATTCTTGTCTGAATTCATCGGTCAAGTGTTTGGTATCAAAGCCCTAGATCTACCCTGGCAGTGGCATGAATATATTGAACTTTCAGCCGTAGCAGGTCTGCTAATCGGTATGGGCGTCACGATCTACACACTTCGCACTACATTGGTACGCAACAAAAAAGTTGAAGAGCAATTAATGTTAGCCTCTGGTGAATTTGAAAAACTGCTAACATTAAAATTCAAACAATGGCAGCTAACCCCATCCGAAAAAGAAGTGGCACATTTAATTATTAAGGGGTTTTCCACATCTGAAATTGCAAACTTTCGCGGCAAAAGTGATGGCACAATCAAAGCCCAAAGTGCCGCTGTTTACAAAAAATCAGGCCTGGCTGGACGCACCCAGTTACTGGTGTCTTTCGTAGAAGATATGGTCGATCACGCACAAGATAATCAATCATAATCCGTTTACCCGTTTGATCTACATCAACGAACCACCTGCCAACTGATCTTATAGTTTGTGAAACAGTAATCACCCTATAGGTACCCTAATGACATATAAAACCATCACCCTTAGTCTGAAAAACTTGGAAAATGCTGAACGTCTTTGTGCGTATGCCTGTATGGTTGCGCGCAAATTCAATGCCCATCTGATCGGGGTGCATACTATTCCCGCGTTAGAGGTTTACCCTGGCATGATGGCCCCTGCCAGTGTTAGCCAAATGACGGGTTATGCAGATAAACAGAAACAGATTTCCGAAGACATCAAAAAGATCTTCGAACACGCAGTACAAGCCGAAGATTTCGTATCTGAATGGCGTGAGGTTGATGCGCAATATCTAGGGTCTGAACACCATCTGATGGCCGATTGGATCGGGGCTGACCTGGTGATTATCGGCCAGTCAAATCCAGATCGCGATCGCCGCGATCAGCGTAGCCATGTGGAAAATGCCGTGCGCAATTCAGGTCGTCCTGTGTTGGTACTGCCTTATGCGGGCAAGTTTGAAGCCGTTGGTGACAACATCCTGTTGGGGTGGAGTGGCACACGCGAAAGCACGCGTGCTGCACATGATGCACTACCTTTCATCAAAACTGCAAAAGCCACCCAGATTTTTTGGGTCGGCAAGCAGGATGATCGCACCCATTATCTGGAACAAACAGCCCGTGAAATGGCGGTAGGGCTGGATCGGCACGGGGCCAAGGTTACGGTTACCCACCGTGAACCGGGCGGAATTTCCATTGGTGATGAGCTGTTGAATGAGGCCAGTGATAGGGGCACCGATCTGATTGTTACAGGTGGTTTTGGCCACTCGCGGGTCTATGATTTCGTGCTTGGGGCAACAACCAGCCATATCTTGAAATGTATGACCGTGCCTGTGTTATTTGCACATTAAAGTATAAAGACATTCGCCCCGTAGCTTTTATAATTGCGTTGCAAGGTGTACAAAAGCCTAATCCACACCAAATGCAGGCCCAACTGGGCCTGCTTATTATTTAGGAAATCCAGTGCAGCGTGCAGAAATTACCGGCCCAGATATTATCGAGACTGTACGCGCAGCCCTGCAATTCATTTCATTTTATCATTCAAAAGATTATCTTGCACATCTATCAGAGGCATATGCACGCGAAGAAAGTGCACCCGCACGTGCCGCAATAGGGCAAATACTTGAAAGTTCTCGATTAGCTGCAATGGGGCAACGGCCTATGTGCCAAGATACCGGAATGGTTACGGTATTCGCCCGTTTAGGCCAAGATGCACATATCAAATCTGATAAAACCTTACCTGATCTTATCAACGACGGTGTGCGGCTTGCATATTTAGACGCCAAAAACCCGCTTCGTGCCTCTATGGTAGCAGACCCTCTATTTGACAGGAAAAACACCAAAGATAATACGCCCGCAGTCACACATATTGAATTGGTTGCAGGCAAAACGCTTGAACTGATGATTGCGGCAAAAGGCGGTGGGTCTGAAAACAAAGCCCGATTTACAGTGTTAAATCCCTCAGCATCTGTCAGTGATTGGGTAGTTCAAACCATAAAAGCCCTTGGGGCTGGTTGGTGTCCACCTGGGGTGATTGGTATTGGCGTTGGCGGCAGCGCCGAAAAAGCTATGCTGTTAGCAAAACGCGCAGTAATGGACCGCATCGATATGTCAGAATTATTGCGCCGTGGCCCGAATAGCAAAGTCGAAGAATTCAGAATTGATTTATATAATCGCATAAATGCGCTGGGAATTGGTGCGCAGGGTCTTGGTGGCATGACAACAGTTGTGGATGTGAAACTAGCAACTTATCCAACTCATGCGGCATCAAAACCAGTTGCTTTAATGCCGCAATGTGCCGCCAACAGGCACGCCCTGGTCACAATGGACGGTTCTGGCCCCGCATATTTAAACCCTCCAAACTTATCAGATTGGCCCGTTATTGTAGATGACAAATCGACAATAACTACGCGACGTGTAAACTTGGATACGCTTACACGTGAAGCAATGGCTGAATGGGAAACAGGTGAAACACTGCTGCTAAGTGGTAAGATGTTGACAGGACGGGATGCAGCGCACAAACGACTGTCTGACCTGCATGCATTAGGTAATGAGCTGCCGATAAGCCTGAAAGGTAGGGTAATTTATTATGTAGGCCCTGTTGACCCGGTTGAGGGCGAGGCCGTTGGCCCCGCAGGGCCTACAACATCAACCCGAATGGATGCCTACACAGATATGATGTTGGATCAAGGGTTGTTATCTATGGTCGGAAAAGCCGAACGGGGCCAAGAAACTATCGACAAAATTGCCGCCAAAAAGGCCACGTATCTTATTGCTGTCGGTGGTGCTGCTGTTTTAGTATCCAAAGACATACGCGCATCAAAAGTCGTGGCATTTGGCGATTTGGGTATGGAAGCTATACATGAATTCACAGTTGTTGATATGCCTGTCACAGTTGCGGTCGACACCAAAGGTAACTCTATTCACACAACGGGGCCAAGTCGTTGGGTAAAAATGAAATAATGCATACGGGCAAGCCAATTTCGACCTGCCCGCAATACGTAAATATCATAATTTATGAAGGCAGTGAGGTCTTGCGCAGATAAGGCAATACTGTTTCAAACTCGCCAAACTTAGCCTTAGCATCTTCATTGCTGACCGTCGGTGGGATGATCACATCTTGCCCCGTCACCCAGTTTGCAGGCGTTGCCACACCGTGTTGCGTTGTGGTTTGTAAAGCGTCTAGTGCACGTAGGATTTCAGCAAAATTACGGCCCACTGACATCGGATAAGTCATGGAAAGTTTCAACTGTTTATCTGGCCCGATAATGAATACGGAACGTACGGTTGCACTATCCGCAGGGGTGCGCCCGTCGGGTAAATAAGCCTCGGCTGGTAGCATATCAAACGCTTTTGACACAGCTAGGTCTTCATCCGCAATAATCGGGAAGCCCGCTTTTGCACCAGAAACTTTTTCAATGTCGGCTTTCCATTTTTTGTGGTCTTCAACCCCGTCCACAGAAATGCCCATCACTTTCGTGCCGCGTTTTTCCCATTCAGCGGCCAACTGGCCCACCGCACCAAATTCAGTGGTGCAAACGGGTGTAAAATCTTTTGGGTGGCTGAACAAAATTGCCCAGCTATCACCAACCCAGTCATGGAAGTGAAAGGTTCCCTGATCCGTAACAGCAGTAAAGTTCGGAACGACATCATTGATACGTAAAGACATTTAAGATTCTCCTATGAAATATTTGCGCCTAGGCTAGGAGCCTTCGCCCTAGACGTCAATTAGGCTTGTAATTAACCAGCCCAAATGCCGCGCCTAATCAGGTTTAGACCCATCAAAAGAAATACCCATAAGAATACCCTTGTGAATTGCGTCGTATCCATACGGTTACGAATTTTTTCCCCGATATAAACACCAACAAAAGTAGGTGCCATTAAGGCCACACCTATAGTCACAACCGATTTGGTTAATTCACCTGATAGCCAAAAACCAGCGACCAGAAACACCGATTGAATAGAAAACATAACCCCCAAAGATTGGACAAACTGGGGTTTCTCCATTCTTATAGACATCAGGTAAATCGCCAATGGCGGGCCCCAAATTGCTGTCAGCCCGCCTAATATACCACTGCCGATACCAGCAATAATTTGTGCAGGTGTATCAAATTTATGGTTCAGCTTCGGGATATTGGCGAACAGGCTGGTCAGCGAAAAAACAGCAATAGCAATGCCGACACAACTTAAGATAACTGATACGGGAACTCTGGCCCCAACAAGTGCTACGCAGAAGATACCAATACTTGCAAAAATACAATAATATTTCAGGCGCTTGATAATTGCCCACATGTTATCGCCGACAAACGCTTGGCGCATATTAGTGGACATAATAACAAACAAAATCATCGCAACCGCCGTGCGCGGCTCGTAAAACATTGTCATGAAACCCAACAGATATGTTGGTAAGGCAATACCTATTGTGCCCTTTATGATGCCGCCAAACAGGAAAATCACGATAAGTATTAGGATTTCTGCTGTTGTCATGTTTTTTCCTTCAAGGTTTGATCAAATTTTCAAAAATTGATCAACCTTCCCTTGTCATATCCTGTACGCGATGCAAGTGTCCAACAAAATACATCCCAAAAATAAGGTGATTATCATGTTGGAAAATCGTAATTTTTATATAAATGGCCAATGGGTTGCCCCAGCCCGTGCAAATGACCTGAATGTCATTAACCCTGCCAATGAAGAGCCCTGTGCAGTTATTTCATTGGGCGATCAGGCCGATACAGATGCAGCCGTTGCAGCAGCTAAAGCCGCTTTTGACCCTTGGGCGATGACCCCAAAGAAAGAACGTTTTGACCTTATCAAAGCCTTATATGCCGAATACCAAAACCGTAGCGAAGATATGGCTAAGGCCATCTCGCTAGAAATGGGTGCCCCGATTGATTTAGCGCGCGCAGCACAAACAGGTGCAGGCAGTTGGCATATCAAAAACTTCATCGATAGTTTTGATGAAATTGAATTTGAAAGTACTCCTTGGGCTAACTCACCGGGCGAAAAAATCTTGCGCGAACCTATTGGTGTTTGCGCCATGATTACACCCTGGAACTGGCCGATGAACCAAGTCACTTTAAAAGTCATTCCTGCGCTTGCCGTAGGCTGTACTGTGGTGTTGAAACCATCTGAAGAGTCGCCTTTGTCTTCAATCATCTTCGCTGAGATCGTTGATGCAGTAGGTTTTCCAAAAGGTGTATTTAACATGCTTAATGGCGACGGTGTAGGCGTTGGCAGTCAACTGTCCAGCCATCCTGATGTCGATATGATAAGCTTCACAGGCTCTACCCGCGCAGGCCGTCTGATTACCAAAGCCGCGGCGGAAACCATCAAACGCGTAACTCTGGAATTAGGTGGCAAAGGTGCCAATATCGTCTTTGCAGATGCAGATGAAAAAGCTGTTATTCGCGGCGCACGTCAATGCTTTGGCAACTCTGGTCAATCATGTAACGCCCCTACCCGCATGCTGGTTGAACGTAGCCGTTATGATGAAGCGGTCGAGCAAGCCGCCAACACAGCTTTACAAACCACGGTAAATGAACCCGCACTATCAGGCAGGCATATCGGCCCCGTTGTTAACAAATTACAATACGACAAAATTCAAGAGTTGATAGAGGTTGGTATGGGTGAAGCGCGCCTTGTTGCAGGCGGTCTGGGACGGCCCGAAGGTTTAAACCGCGGCTATTATGTACGCCCAACTGTGTTTGCGGATGTAACGAATGATATGGTTATTGCACGCGAAGAGGTGTTTGGCCCTGTTTTATCCATCATTCCCTTCGACACTGAAGAAGAAGCCATACAAATCGCTAATGACACGGTTTACGGCCTGACCAACTATATTCAAACACAAGACGGTGCAAAAGTTGACCGTGTTACCCGCCGCATGCGAACGGGCATGGTTAGGATCAATGGCATTGATTCCGCCCACCCATCACCCTTTGGTGGTTACAAGCAGTCTGGCAATGGCCGCGAAGGTGGCGTTTGGGGCTTAGAAGATTTCCTTGAAATCAAGCACGTCGCTGGGTTAGTCAGTTAAACAATTAACCTGACGGGGCCACTATGATTTTATTTAGAGCATTAATCTGTGCAGCGGTACTTGCTGCTGCACCTGCAACCACATATGCAAAAACTTGCGGCGGTGACTTTAATAATTGGTTATCCACCCTAAAAGCCGAAGCCGTTTCTAAAGGCCATAGTAAATCGCAGGTTAACAAATTTTTCCGTTCTGCCCGCATTGACCCCAAAGTACTAAAAGCCGACCGTTCGCAGGGTGTATTTCGTTTAACATTTACAGAGTTTGCCATGCGCGCAATCAGTGCCAACCGCATGGACAACGGTAAAAAGAATATGCAGAAGTTTAAGCGTACTTTTGCAAAATCCCGCAAAACATACGGCGTACAACCTGCCGTGCTAACTGCGTTTTGGGCATTGGAAACCGACTTTGGTGTGGTACAGGGAAATTTCAACACGTTAAATTCCCTTATCACGCTTTCGCATAACTGCCGCCGTCCTGATCTGTTTCGCCCGCAAGTTTTTGCAACGTTAGAGCTGTGGAAGCGCGGTGATTTTGACCCCGTGAAAACCAAAGGTGCATGGGCCGGTGAAATTGGTATGGTGCAAATGCTGCCAGAGGATATTCTACATCGCGGCGTTGACGGTGATGGTGATGGGCGCGTGCGCCTGAAAACCAGCGCACCCGACGCATTGATGACAGGCGCGCGATTGCTAAAAGATTTAGGATGGCAGGCCAACCAGCCGTGGTTGGTTGAAGTAAGCCTGCCCAAAAAAATGAACTGGGCTGAAACTGGGCTGGATAAAACCAAATCAGTTTCTGATTGGGTCAGTAAGGGTGTGAAAGCACGCGGTGTGAAAATGCCAAACGGCAATTTACAAGCTGCCCTGATGTTACCACAAGGCCGCAAAGGCCCCGCGTTTTTGGCGCTGCCTAACTTCTTTGTTTATTTTGAATGGAACAAGTCACTGGTCTACGTCAGCACCGCTGCGTATTTTGCAACACGGCTGTCAGGGGCGCCTGTGTTTAACAAAGGCAAACCAGATCCCGCTTTAAGTGCGAATGCTATGAAAGCTTTGCAAAAGAAGTTGAAAAAACACGGTCATGATGTGGGCAAGGTTGACGGTATATTAGGGGCTAAGACGCGCGCTGCGGTGCAAAAAGAACAGGTGCGTTTAGGGTTCCCTGCGGATGCATGGCCTACGGCAGCTTTTGTAGCGAAGTTATAAATATCTAAGCTTGTTTTGCCATTTCTTTAACTATGCGTAGCGCATCATTTTCTCGACCATCAGGCACAAACAGGTGGTCGTGATAAAACCCCGATACTGGATTTACACCCATATTGGCTTTCGCAAGTTCTGTGGCAATCCGTGCTATAAATCCAACTGCCTCCAGCGAAGAATGTATTTCAAGCGTGATCATGCGGCAGGGGAATTCATAAGTCAGATTTGCAGCTTCAGCCTGTTCTTTGAGAAGTATCAAGGTCGTGCCTTCTGCTTCTACAAAAACCATGCGCGGCTTTATCCCCGTTGGCACAGCCTGATCTTTCAATGTTACAAAAACATAAATCCCATCGACAAGCGTTGCCGTCATTGATGACAGCAAAACTTCCAAGTTTATCTCACCAACCATGCACTATCCTTGCCTAAAATTCTGCGCGGTTTAAACCTCAACCACCATCTTTTCAGCCTCAACCAGATCAACCGATACCAGTTGGCTGACGCCTTGTTCAGCCATAGTCACACCATACAAACGATCCATGCGCGACATGGTGATGGCGTGGTGGGTGATAATCATAAAGCGTGTATTTGTACGGGTGGTCATTTCATCCAGCAAGTCACAAAAACGCGTAACGTTGGCATCATCCAGTGGCGCATCGACCTCATCCAGCACACAAATCGGTGACGGGTTGGCCAAGAATACCGCGAATATCAGCGACATTGCAGTCAGGGTTTGTTCGCCACCTGAAAGCAGTGAAAGCGTTGAAAGTTTTTTGCCAGGTGGTTGGCACATCAGTTCCAACCCTGCTTCAAGCGGGTCGTCACTTTCAACCAAAACCAAGTTAGCCTCACCACCACCAAACAGATGTGTAAACAGCAAACTGAAGTTTTTGTTCACCTCATCAAATGCCGCAAGTAACCGCTGCCGACCTTCTTTATTCAGGCTGGCTATGCCCGTGCGTAATTTTCGTATTGCGGCCTCTAGATCGTCCTTTTCAGCGGCCAGAGTATCACGTTCTTCGGCCACTTCTTTGGCGTCTTCTTCTGCACGCAGGTTCACCGCGCCAAGTGCGTCACGTTGGCGACGCAGGCGCATCACATCATTTTCCACGCGTGTTGCATCATGCATTTTATCAGGGTCAATTTCCAACTGCTCAAGCAAACTTGCGGGGTCTGTTTCCAGTTCTTCGTGAATACGGTCGGCTGCGGTCGATACCTGAATGCGGGCCGCATCTGACACGGCATCGGCACGTGCACGTGCCTCACGCGCACTTGACGCATCTCGTTCGGCTTCACGTTCAGAATTTTCAGCCGCACGCAAAGCCGTTTCACCAACTGCCAATGCATCTGATGCGGCCTTTAAGCGCTCTTCTGCTTTCGCAATCGCTTTTGATAATTCTTCACGCTTGGCGGCAATTTCTTCTGGGGCAGAGGTTGCTTGCTTCAACTCTATCTCTGATGCACTTTTGCGTTCCACTAATTCGGAAATCCGCTTGCCTGCGGTTTCCAAACGATACCGCCAGCCGCTTGCCTCTTTGGTAATCTCTTGTTGACGCTTCAGGCGCGTTTCGCCTTCGCGACGCACCTCATCATACAAAGACCGCTTAGTCAGCATTGTCATGCGTGCCGCTTCAACAGCAATTTTTAGCACTTCAATTTCACCGCGTGCCGCATCCAAATCACCCAGATCACGAATGCCAAGTTCAGCTTCTTTTAACGTGTTACGTGCCGCTGTAGTTTCTTCTTCTAGGCGTGATTTAGCCAGTTGCAGTGTTTCCAGTTTGCCCGACAGCATATCGCGATCAGCCTCAGCACGTGACATTTGCCGTGTGGCGCCTGTTGCTGCATCATCTGCGGTTTTGCGGTTGCGCCGCGCTGCATGATCGGCCTCAGTTGCCGCCTGCAATGTGGCGTGTGCCAAATTAAAAGCTTCGCGTGCCGTTGTCGCTTTGGCATCCGCTTCTGCATGGGTTTCTTTTAATGCCAGCAGACGGTTTTCCTGTTGAAGACGCAATGCCGCTTCCGTAGGTGTATCATCTGCCCCTGCACGGTAACCATCCCAGCGCCACAAATCACCTTCAACACTCACCAACCGTTGGCCCGGCTTTAAGGCCGCTTGCATTTTTGCCCCATCCGCTTGTGCCACCAATCCGATTTGGCTTAAACGGCGCGATAAAACATCAGGTGCAATCACATAAGCCACAAGGGGTTCAGCCCCGGTTGGCATTGCCGCATTCGCCGTGTAATCGGCCAAACGCGCCCAACCAGAAACCCCGTCAGGCCCCACAATCGGGGCCTTTAAATCATCGGCCAAAGCCGCACCCAATGCAGCTTCATAACCCGCTTTGGCACGCACTTCATCAATCAGTTGTGCGCCCGTATCGCGATCACGCGAGATCACCCGTTGTAGGGCAGCAACTTCGGCACCAAGTGCATTTGCCATGCCTTCAGCCTCGGATAATGCGCCGCGCACATCACTTTCAACCGCTTGCGCATCAACCCGCTTACGGTCCATATCTTCTAGCAGTTGTTCCGCCCGCAATGCCGCTTCTTGTGACACCGCATATGTGGATTGTGCTTGCGTCAACATTTCTTGCGCTGAAGTAAGGCCATCTTGGGCAAACACAACTGAACTTGCAGCCGCTGTGCTTTGTTCTTCACGCTTGCCTAAATTGGTTTGTGCTTCTTCCAGTTTTCGATGTGCAGATTGATGCCGCGCTGACAGGCGGGCCACATCTTCGGATCGTTTATCAAGGCTGGCTTCTTTTTCTTGCATGATCGCAGCTGCATCTCGTGCGTCTTTATTCGATGTCTCTACTTTTTGATCCTGCCCCAAAGAGGCTTTTTCAAGGGCTGCTTTTTCCCACTCCAACTGTTCAATAGTTTCAGTTGCATCTTTGTTCAGACCCCGCTCACGATCTATATCATTACCTAATTGCGCGATGCGTGACCTTAGCGTTTCGATGGTAAGCCGCGCATGACGTTCTTGGTCGTTCAGAGTGTCACGTTCCACAATCAATCTTTGCGTAATAGCACCCGCAACTGCCTCTTCTTCACGTAACGGTGGTACAGAGCTTTCCAGCAGTGTGCGTTGTTTGGCTGATTGTACCGCAGAACCTTGTGCCGCCGCTGCAATCTTAGTTGCCTCGGTCAAAGCCTGTTCTGCTGCTAAACTGGCATGTTCCGCTTCTTTCCAACGACCATAAAGTAACAGGCCTTCAGATTGTCGAAGCTGCTCACCTATTTCACGGTATCTTGCTGCTTGGCGTGCTTGGCGTGCCAATGAGTTCAACTGACTATCTAATTGATCTACTACATCATCTAGACGGGCCAAATTGGTTTCAGCACCTTTCAGCTTTAGCTCTGCCTCGTGGCGACGTTGATAAAGGCCCGAAATGCCTGCTGCTTCTTCCAAAATGCGTCGCCGTGCTTTTGGCTTTGCATTAATCAATTCAGAAATTTGCCCTTGGCGCACCAAAGCTGGCGAATGCGCACCTGTAGATGCATCTGCAAACAACATTTGAACATCACGTGCGCGGGTTTCTTTACCATTAGCCTTATAGGCCGATCCCACATCGCGGGTAATGCGCCGTACGACTTCCAAACTGTCTGCATCATTAAATGCTGGTGGTGCTGTGCGGTCTTCATTACCCAAGTGCAACGACACTTCAGCATAGTTGCGCGCAGGACGGGCCGAAGCGCCTGCAAAAATCACATCATCCATTCCGCCACCCCGCATAGCAGTTGGGCGATTTTCACCCATCACCCAGCGCAAAGCTTCTAGCAAATTAGATTTACCGCACCCGTTTGGCCCGACAACACCCGTTAGCCCATCAGAAATCACCAGCTCTGTAGGGTCTACAAAGCTTTTAAATCCTGTCAGTCTGAGTTTGCTGAACTTCATATGCGTTTTTGGATCCTAATGATTCCGTTAAACACCAAAATGTCGGGTAGACCCCCTGCGAGTCAACCTAAATACACTCTATATTGCGCATTCAGGCTAGTTATCCACAACATATTGGTGTTTTCGGCAGGCTTTAGCCGTTTTATCGATACATCATTATGACGTTATTGTACAAATCACGGTCGTAAACCCTATTGACCAATGGCACTAGCAAGGTCATTAAGAAGGGGCATGGTTCCCCGCTAAGACATCAAATGTCTGGGGATCAAATGGGAATGTGGACAGGGACGACCCAAAAGGGGCCTAAAACCACAACCGCCCCCGCGACTGTATGTGGAGAGCGCCCGTCAACTACGCCACTGATAGCAATATCGGGAAGGCAGATGGCGCGCATTGACCCACAAGTCAGGAAACCAGCCTTGCGTGACTTTAACCAAAGCTGTCGGGAGTGACGGCGTAGGAGATAATTATGACAACGATTACACAATCAAAAGTACGGGCAAATACCCACGCAAGTTCTAACACCTTGGCCATTGCATTCACTGCACTTCTGGGTCTTGGCATTATGATTTTTGCAGGCCACGTTCAGGCAAATACATTGCATGGTGCAGCACACGACGTGCGCCACGCATCAGGCTTTCCCTGCCACTAACAGATGTTTACACGCATATTAACCAGCGCATTATTCGCTGGTTTTGCAGCGGGGCTGATTGCCGCTTTGCTGCAATTCGTGTTTGTGCAACCCGTTTTGCTTCATGCTGAACTTTATGAAACAGGCGCCAAACTACATTTCGGAACAGACGGAAGTTCTTCGCATGGTCCAGCATTTTCGTTTGACGCATTGCGCGATGGCTTAAGCATTCTATTCTCGGCCTTGATTTATACTGGCTACGGTTTGATGCTGGTTGCCGCAATGGCACTGGCAGATGAACGCGGTGTGATAACCTCAGCGCGTTCGGGTATTTTATGGGGCCTTGCGGGATTTATCACGGTACATTTAGCACCAGCAATAAGCCTGCCACCTGAAGTTCCGGGAAGTGCTGCGGCGGACGTCTCTGTGCGCCAAGTTTGGTGGTTTTCAACCATCGCCATGACAGGGCTTTCCCTTGCATTGATCGCATTTGGGCAAAATTGGAAAGCATGGGGGGCCGCTATTGTGCTTTTACTTATGCCCCATATCATCGGTGCACCTCATCCTGACGTATTCCAAGGAACGACACCGCCTGAACTAGCCAGCTTGTTTGCCAGCCGTGCTTTAGGTGTCGGTTTAGCCGCTTGGGTTTTGCTTGGGCTTTTTGCTGGATATTTCTGGCAAAATAGCGAAAAGACGGATACCCCTTAAATATGTTACCATCGCTTGCCAGCTAACAAAACGGCGGGCGATAATTCACTGTTATATTCAAACCAAGAGGTTAGTTATGCAAAGTAAAGTTGCACTGTTTGTCATAGGGTTATTTTTCGGCGGCGGTATTGGGTTTTTAGTTGCTGCTGGAAACAACATCACTTTAAGTGGCCACGAACATGGGGAACAAGCGGCTTCAGAAGTCGACATTCTTACGGCGACAACTGTTGATCACACACACAATCACAACGAATCTGTTGATATTCAAAACGATATAAATGCCCCAACACTTGAATTTGTACTGCACCCTGATGCTGTGTCTGGGTGGAACTTGGAAATTGTTACAACAAATTTCACTTTCGCACCCAAAAGCGTCAATCAAGAAAATATAACAGGTGAAGGTCACGCCCATGTTTATGTAAATGATAAACGCATTTCCCGGCTATATTCACCCTGGATGCATATCGGCACTTTACCAGCAGGTGATACGGTTATTTCAGTATCATTAAATGCAAACGATCACCGTCCCATAAGCGTTGATGGCACACCTCTTAACGCAGAAATGCTTATTCAGGTTCAGTAATGGAATGCGGTTTGGCATCTTGCGCAGGAATGCGGCCTATAAGGCAAAATCGAAGCCTTCCACAAGGGCGTGCATCTTCGATCCATCCATCAGCGGCGGCTTGGTACAAGTCTGCAAAAGCCAGAATATCGTTGTGGTCGGTTGCGGGATCAATACCTGAAAACAGATATACCGCCTTGCCGTTTGCCCTAAATGAAATCGCTGTTGGATTTGCACATGCAGACATGCATTCAAAAGTCTGTACATCAAAATCGCGAATTTTAGGGTTATCTGAATTAGCAAATAAAGCTTTTAATTCAAATGCCAATCCTTCGCCTTTAGGGGCAGCTTCATCGTTTTCACGACAAGTAGAACAAATGAAAACGGTGTGGCGCAATAATTTCTCTTTCGCATCAAACAAAATCAAGTGCCAATCCAGTAACCCACCCTTTAAGACCACGCAAGGTGCTGGCTTATAATGAAGTCTCTTAACTGCAACCCACATCATAATCGGAATCCCTAATGGCCAAAAAAATCCCTGCAACTGTTGTCACCGGCTTCTTAGGTGCTGGCAAAACCACCCTGATCCGCCACATGCTGCAAAACGCACACGGCAAGCGCATTGCGCTAATCATCAATGAATTTGGCGACCTTGGTGTTGACGGCGACATTCTAACAGGCTGCGGTGATGAAACCTGCACCGAAGATGATGTGGTAGAGCTGTCAAATGGGTGCATATGCTGCACCGTGGCGGATGAGTTTATTCCGACTATTGAGCAGCTTTTAGCTCGTGATCCAAAACCCGATCATATCGTGATCGAAACCTCTGGCCTTGCGTTACCGCAACCCTTGGTGCAGGCGTTCAACTGGCCCGACATTAAGACCAAAGTCACTGTTGATGGCGTGGTCACAGTGGTAGACGGCAAAGCCGTTTCTGAAGGTCGCTTTGCCCACTCTGTGGAAGCCGTGGATGCCCAGCGCGCACAAGACGAAAACCTAGACCATGAAACCCCGCTGTCCGAATTGTTTGAAGATCAGGTGGCGTGCGCCGATATGATTGTAGTGAACAAATCCGATTTGTTGGGCGAAGAAGACGCTTCTGCACTGGTTGCCAAACTGAAAGCCGAAAGCCGCGCAGGGGTACAGGTGGTCAAGACCACTATGGGGGCTCTGCCCGTGGATGTGTTGCTGGGTCAAGGTATTGGTGCTGAGGATGATATAGAAGCACGTCATGCGCATCACCATCACCACCACGATGATGACGACCCCCATGATGATCACCATCATCATCACCACGATCACGACCACGACGAATTTGAAAGCTTCGTGGTGGAACGTGCTGAGATTACAAATGTAGCTGCATTTTCGACACAAGTTGCAAACATCATCCGTGAACATGATATTTTACGATTGAAAGGCTTTGTCGCCGTTGAAGGCAAGCCCATGCGCCTAACAGTACAAGCGGTCGGGCCACGCATCGACAGCTATTTCGACAAACCTTTTGGCAGCAACCCGCGCGTTACACGGTTGGTTGTCATCGGGCAAGCTGGTCTGGATCAAGCCACCATAACTACGGCCCTACAAGCGTGAGCGAAATCCGTATAACACTAGAAAGCCCCGTCACCGATGACGGGCATAAACTGATTAACGGCAGTGAGGTCGCATTGCGGGCGGTTTATACGGCTGACGAGTGTTTCACCTTTACGGCGGATGAATTGCTGGACGATAAAGTGTGTTTCTATGTCGCCCGCAAAGGCGGAAAGGCAATGGGCTGTGTCGCACTGGTGAATGAGGGTGCTTATGGTGAGGTTAAGCGGCTTTATGTACCCGATCATGCCCGTGGTTTGGGCATTGCCAAAATCTTGATGGCACATCTTGAAACACAGGCAAAAGCCCAAGGGTTTGCACATGTAAAACTGGAAACTGGTGATAAACTGGCCGCCGCTGTCGCGCTATATAAATCACTGGGCTACAACGTATGCGGCAAATTCGGCCCATATGAAGAAGACCCTGTTAGTTTGTTCATGGAAAAGGTCCTGTAAAGATGCACCTTCTTGCCGCAACACCGGGGGCCATAAACGATGGTTCAGAACCCTTTGATCTGGGCCAAACCCCTGCTGACATCGTGTTCATTTCCGCCGCTGATACCGAACTTGCGGGGCTTTCTGAAGCACATTCCACATTAGAGGCTGGCAACAGCTTACGCCTTGCCAGCATGATGCACCTGCAACACCCGATGTCGGTTGATCTACACATTGAAAACTGTGCGCAGAAATCAAAACTGGTGATTGCCCGCGTTCTGGGTGGAACAGGTTACTGGAAATATGGACTGGAACAATATGCATCCCGTCTTGGGGCCGCTGGCATTCCCTTTGTTGCTTTGCCAGGTGACGATAAGCCCGATCAAGAGTTGTGGGATCTTTCCACGGTAAATCGCGCAGATTGGGAAGCATTATGGGCTTATATGGTCGAAGGTGGGCCGCAAAACGCTGCAAACTTCCTGCGTTATGCCAATGCCATGTTGGATGGTTCTGATAAGCCTGAAGGAGCTAAACCACTGTTGCGCGCAGGGGTTTATTGGCCGGGGGCGGGCATTGCTGACTTGAGTGCAGCGCAAGTTAACTGGACAGATGGCGCACCCATCGTCCCCATCATATTTTACCGCGCGCTTGTACAAGGTGCAGGATTGAACCCGATCAACAGGCTGGTCAAAAGCTTGTTGAAGCGCGGATTGAACCCTTTGCCGATCTTTGTAGCATCCCTAAAAGACGAAGTATCTGTGGCCACATTACAAAGCCTGTTTGAAACGGCTACCCCTTCCGTTATTCTGAACTGCACCAGCTTCGCAGTTGGCTCACCCCATCAAGATGAACATGGGAAAGGAGCGTCAAACCCCTTTACTATGTCTGCCGCCAACGCCGCACCTGTGTTTCAGGTAGTACTTTCCGCAGCATCAGAACAGGGCTGGGAAGATGGGTTAAACGGTTTGTCTGCGCGGGACATCGCAATGAACGTAGCCCTACCAGAGGTTGACGGACGCGTCTTGTCACGGGCGGTTTCCTTCAAAGGTGAGGCGTATTTTGACGACGCCACCCAGTGCCCCATCGCGACTTATCGCGCGCGGGGTGACCGTATTGAATTTGTCGCAGACCTTACACAAAACTGGGCGAACTTGCGTCATACGCCCGCCAAGGATCGCAAAGTTGGGATTATTTTGGCGAATTACCCCAACAAAGACGGGCGGTTGGCAAATGGTGTTGGGCTGGATACGCCTGCAGGGACGGTTCATACGCTAAACGCGCTGGCCGATCAGGGTTACAGCCTGCGTAACATTCCCAAAAACAGCAAAGCCCTGATGGATCAGATCATGGCTGGCCCCACCAACTGGCTGACTGATCGCGCAACGCGCACGGGTGGTGTGGACATGTCTATGGCCGATTACCAGATTGCTTACGGACAACTGCCGTGGGAGGTGCGTGAACGCATCGAAGACCGTTGGGGCAAACCTGAACAAGACCCATTTTATACCCGTGGTGAAGTTGATTGCGGTCATTTTTCACTTTCCATCTTCACTTTTGGCAATGTGATTGTCGGTGTGCAACCCGCGCGTGGCTATAATATTGATCCCAAAGATACCTATCATTCGCCTGATCTGGTGCCGCCGCATAACTATCTAGCTTTCTATTTCTGGCTGCGTAATCAGTTTGGCGCACATGCGCTGATCCACATGGGCAAACACGGCAATCTGGAATGGTTGCCGGGCAAAGCACTGGCCCTGTCAGACACTTGCCTGCCCGAAGTTATCCTTGGGCCAACGCCGCATATCTATCCTTTTATTGTAAATGACCCCGGCGAAGGTACACAAGCCAAGCGGCGCACATCCGCAGTGATTATCGACCACCTGACACCGCCGATGACAAGGGCCGAAACTTACGGGCCATTGCGCGACCTAGAGGCTTTGGTGGATGAATATTATGAAGCCGCAGGGGTTGATCCGCGCCGTATAGAACATATCCGCCGTGAGATCTTATCTCTTACGTCGGTTACGGGATTGGATGAAGACGCAGGGCTGACAGGCGATGATGAAGATCGCGATCTGGCCAAGCTGGATGAATATCTGTGTGAGCTGAAAGAGGCGCAAATCCGTGACGGGTTACACATCTTTGGGCAGTCCCCTGAAGCAGGTTTAGAGGCTGATCTTATTCAAGCTTTAGTGCGAGTGCCACGCGGTACTGGCAAAGGGGCAGACGCGTCTTTGCAACGCGCCATTGCCAAGGATTTAGAATTGGGTTTCGACCCGTTGGATTGCGATATGTCCGCAAAGTGGACAGCTGCAAAGCCGCAAGCATTGCAGGCTGTTACAACCGATACATGGCGCAGTGCAGGCGATACCGTTGAACGTATTGAGCTGTTGGCAGGGTTGATGATTACAGGGCAAGCAGATGTTGGTTCGCATAGTCAGGCCGTGCTTGACGGGATTATTGCAAGCGTTCGCCCAACCGTTCAGGCCTGTGGCCCATCAGAAATAAAGGGGCTTCTAACCGCCCTAAACGGGCAGTTCGTCGCCCCTGCACCATCGGGTGCCCCCACGCGCGGGCGCATGGATGTTCTGCCCACAGGCCGCAACTTTTTCTCGGTCGACAGCCGCGCGGTTCCCACCCCCACCGCTTGGGCCTTGGGCTGGAAATCCGCGAACCTGCTGATTGAACGGCATCTGCAAGATCACGGCGATTGGCCGCGATCCATGTTGCTGACCGCATGGGGTACCGCCAATATGCGCACAGGCGGTGATGATATTGCGCAAGCATTAGCCCTGATGGGTGTAAAACCGAAATGGGACAGTGCCAATCGCCGTGTGACGGGGTTTGAAATCTTGCCGTTGTCGGTGCTGGATCGCCCACGCGTGGATGTGACCCTGCGCATCTCGGGCTTTTTCCGCGATGCTTTCCCACAACTGATTGCTTTGGTGGACAGTGCTGCACGCGCCGTGATGGAACAAGATGAACCGCATGATATGAACCCTGCCGCTGCAGCGCACGCCAAGGGCGAAGAGCAATACCGTGTGTTTGGCGCAAAACCTGGCGCATATGGGGCAGGCTTGCAGGCGATGATTGATGAACGCCTGTGGAATGACAGCGCCGATCTGGGCGATGCCTACCTTGAATGGGGCAGCTACGCTTACAGTAAAGACGTCCAAGGTACGCGTGCGCGCGGTGCTTTGGAAGCGCAATTATCACGGGTTGATGCGATTGTGCAAAATCAGGACAACCGCGAACATGACCTGCTGGACAGCGACGATTATTACCAGTTCGAAGGTGGGGCAGCGGCGGCGGTAAAATCTTTGCAAGGCGTTGATCGCCCGATCTATCACAACGATCATTCACGCCCTGAACGGCCTGTAATCCGCACGCTTGATCAGGAAATCGGTCGTGTCGTTCACAGCCGTGTGGTTAACCCGAAATGGATCGAAGGGGTCAAACGTCACGGTTATAAAGGTGCGTTTGAAATGGCCGCAACTCTAGATTACCTGTTTGCCTTTGCCGCCACCACAGGAGCCGTCAAAAACCATCACTTTGATTTAGTGCATCATGCGTTTCTAGAAGATGACAACACGCGGAATTTTATCGAAGAACATAACCCTACCGCCTTACGTGAAATGGCCGAACGCCTGCAAGAAGCGATAGATCGCGGGCTGTGGGTGCCTAAATCAAATTCTGCACAAGCGCGGATTGCGGGGTTTTTGTGACCAAACCCAACATTCTGTTCATTTGTGGAAAAGCCCGCAAACGCAGCCCGACAGCTGCAGAATTGGTTGCAGGTTGGGGCATGGTAAATACAGATTGCGCTGGTGTTGGCCTTGACGCTGATACAGTGGTTTCATTGGATGAAATCGAATGGGCAGACAAAATTATCGTGATGGAGTTAAAGCAAAAGAAAAAACTTAACGCGTTATTTGGCACAGCCCTTCGGGATAAACCAATCAGATGCTTGGGCGTTCCCGACAATTATGAGTATATGCAGGATGCTCTGGTAGATATTTTAACAACAAAGCTAGCTTTTTTAAGGAACTAACATGACCAAAGGCCATTGCCTATGCGGGGTTACATCTTGGGAATATTCGGGCGATGAAACATGGGCTTGTTTTTGTCATTGCGATGATTGCCGCCGTAACTGTGCAGCCCCTGTCACTGCTTTTATCGGCGTTCAGTTAACCAACTTCAAATGGACAGGAAAAACCCCAAAAGTCTACCGTTCATCTAAGGCCGTGCAACGCCATTTTTGCGAAACCTGCGGCACACCTATGGCCTTTCAGGCCGAACATTACGTAGGTGAAATTCACCTATATGCCGCAAGCTTGGATAATCCACAGGATTTCAAGCCAGAATTTCATGTCCACTATGACGATAAATTAGACTGGTTGCATATTCGCGATGATCTGCCAAAATACCCTCATTCAAAAACATAAAGGCCACACCCATGTCAGAAGATACCGACCGCCACGCAATGAAGATGGCCAAGAAAAAGGCCGCACGTGATAAAATCATGGCAACCAAGACCGAACAAAAGGGCCTGATCATTGTCCATACTGGCAAGGGCAAGGGTAAATCATCCGCCGCTTTCGGCATGATTTTTCGCCATATCGCCCACGGTATGAAATCTGCTGTGGTGCAGTTTATCAAGGGTGGCATGTCCACGGGTGAACGTGATTTGATCCTAAAAAACCACACCGACCTGTGTTCGTTCCACACCATGGGCGAAGGCTTTACTTGGGAAACCCAAGATAAAACCCGCGATACCGAAATGGCGCAAGCCGCTTGGGCCAGGGCTAAGGAACTGATTTTGGACGAAAGCAATTCCATGGTGCTGCTGGATGAGATCAACATCGCCATTCGCTATGATTACGTGGATGTGAACGAGGTAATTGAATTTCTGGCCACCCAAAAACCCCACATGACCCATGTGGTTTTGACGGGCCGTAATGCCAAACCAGACCTGATCGAAATTGCTGATTTGGTGACAGAGATGGAACTGATTAAACATCCGTTTAGATCAGGTGTTAAGGCGCAAATTGGGGTGGAATATTGAGCGACGAACAATGGCATGACGATCTTGCATCGTTAAAAGCGGAAGTTCACAAGATGAACAGCCACCGTTTTATACGGATGCATAACTCCTTAACCAAACTGATCTGGTTCAACTTCATGCGCGGTTTGGCGTTCGGGCTGGGGTCTGTAATCGGGGCCACGGTTTTGGTGTCATTGCTGGTCTATTTCCTGCGCAATATTGATTTCATTCCCATCATCGGTGATTGGGCCACGGAAGTGCTGTCGATCATTACAGAGCAAAAAGCGGAATAATATACCCGCCTGTAGGGTGGGTATATCTGCTACGCAATATAGATTTCATCACAACCTCGGTAAACATTACCCAACAGTTCGCGCTTGGCGGAAAAACTTGAAAGGCGAAGCTGCGGGCGATGGCCTTATACCTTGTTGTGTATTTTTCGAAATAACAGCCTTCATATCACTTACAAATTTTTGCCTTTGAGAAATGAAACTTGGTGCATGTAATTCTTTTCCGCGTGCAAACTTCATAACAAAAATAGGCCGCTTTTCATGTTTTTTAATAGATATTAAGCTGGATAAATCCCGTGTTTCGGAACTTAACTGCACGCCGCGTACTGTAATTGTATTTTGATTGTACGTTATCTTTTGAACAAACGTTATCATAACCCAAGTATACAACAATAACGCCATCACGCAGAATGTAACGGGCATCTGCATCTTATCAGAACTTAGACCAAGAGACTCCCAAAATGGATCAAAGCTTGTTGCAAAAAACGTTAAAGCGGCAAAAATAGGAAGCAAAAAACGCGCACCGACTGGGGGGCGCAGTTCCGTCATTCCACGGCTCGATTTTGTTACTTTTGTTTGACCGAGCATTGCCATGAGATTTAAACCGACATCGTCCAAACCAGTATCATGTTTGAACAAAGACGTATTACTTTTTGATGCAGTCCATTTCTTGAAAAAGACCGCAACCGCAACAGTCAATGCTAGTGAAAGAATAGCAAGGACGAACACTCCATTATCACCAAACGTGGATTCTATAAAATTGAACATAACCTACCATAAAATTACCTATGTACGATATATTACCCATCAATCTGTCAAAAATTAGACAAAAATCTACCCCTTTAAATTCTCGGTAAAAAACGCTTTTGTACGCGACCATGCCAATGCTGCATCTTCAGCATCATAACGCGCACTAGACGGGTTGGCGAAGGCGTGATCGGCTGCGTACCAGTTTACACTCAGGCTTTCATCCTTACCTGCTTTGCCCATCTCTTGTTCAAACCCACCAACCATTTCTTTGTTAATCCAATTATCAAGATCACCAAAATGACCCATTACCGGGCCAGACAATAGTGACAGTTTTTTGGCATTAGATGTAACATACCCATAGTAAATCACAGTCGCATCAACAGGTGCGGCTATAGATGCCTTTAGGGACCAACCGCCGCCAAAACACCAGCCAATCGTGCCAACCTTACCATTTGAGCCTTCCATTTCACGCAGGTGTTTAACGGCTGCCGCTAACTGCGAGGTAGCGTCGTCTTCATCAATGAAATTCATCAATGCCCGCGCTTCATCAGGGGTGGTTGCTACTTCACCTTCGTACAGATCAATCGCATAGGCGATATACCCCAGATTTGCCAATTCAACCGCCATTGCTTTGATTTGGTCGTTTAGGCCCCACCACTCGTGAATTAAAACCACAACAGGCGCAGGAAGCTTTGCAGGCATGGCAATCACACCTTGCGCTATACCACCAGTGCCCACAGGTATTTCCAATGCAGTCATTTTAGCGCCTTGGGCGGCTGCCATTTCGGGAAAAGCCAGAACGGTTGCTAAAGGTAATGTAATAGCACCTGCCAAAAATGCCCGACGGTCTGTATCTGTTAGTTTAATTGGTGGCATATTCTTATGCGTGCCGCAGCCATCTAATGTACACATGTTTTGTTCTCCGTTATATTTATCTGACTATAGCCCCAAAAATCACAAACTCATAATTCACTTTTATAAGATAGTTTCAACGATATAATTTGAAACTTCAATCAAGTTACCATCAGGGTCACGAATATAAAGCGACATGATTTTACCCCTAGCCCCTTTGCGCGTGATTGGCCCCTCTTCGACCATAACGCCACAATCAGCGAAATGCTTTTGCCAGACATCCAATGGATCATCCGAGATAAAACAGATGTCTTGCGACCCCACAGTTGCATTTTGTGCGTTCGGTTTAAATTCAGCCCCCGCCTGATGCAGATTAATCTTATTGGCGCCAAAGGACAAAGCCCAGCGTGTGGTGCCGTCCGTTGGCTGAAACCGTTCTGCCGTCATACCCAACACACGGATATAAAACGCCATCGTTGCATCAACATCCTTGGCGGTTAAGACAAAATGATCAATATGGGTGATTTTTGGCATAAGCTTTCCTTTGAAACAGACCTTGCCACAAATGGCACTTTGCGCAAAGACTGAAGCTATGAAAATTTCAGACGTATTAGACCCGGCACGCGCCGCAGCTTTGCATACAGCCCTTGGATTATCAGGCCCTTCCCCAAGTGCGAATGATCCCTTGCCTGCCTTTTGGCATTACATCTACTTTTGGGACGCACAACCTGCAGAAAACCTGGGTCAGGACGGCCATCCCAAGATCGGTGGTTTTATCCCTGATCTAGGATTGCCACGCCGTATGTGGGCAGGTGGCGACTTGCAGTTTATTACACCTCTGCGTCTTGGCATCCCTGCCACAAAGGCATCGAAAATAGTAAACACCCAACAAAAATCAGGCGCATCTGGCCCGCTTGCTATTATAACCATTGAACACGAAATTATGCAGGAAGATCAATTTTGCATCTTTGAAAAACAAAGCCTGATATACCGTGAAGCTGCAAATCCTGCTTTGCCGCAACCTATACCGCCACAGGCACGTGTGGACGAAACAGTGACTGAAACCCACAGCTTCACATCAACACTGTTATTTCGCTATTCCGCATTGACGTTTAATGGTCATCGCATTCACTACGATAAAGACTATGCGCAAAAGGCAGAAAGGTACCCCGACCTTATCGTTCACGGCCCACTATTAGCCCAGCTACTTATTCATTTCGCTGAACGCCATTTCGGAAACCTGAAAGAATTCAATTTTCAGGCAACCGCCCCCATGTTTGCTACAGAGACGGCAACCTTATGTGCTAAGCAAAATGATACAGGGGTGGATCTATGGGTGCGGGGCCCTGATGGCAGGTTAAACATGCGGGCCAAAGCTACGCCATATGCCACTCAACCGTGAAGTTTTTCGGCAATGCAAACGATCCTCCGCCCGCAAAATCTGCAAGAACCTCGCCCACGCTGTGGGCTACCCCAAACCCGATTGTATAAGCCCCCATCGCACTGAACACACCTTTTAACCCCGGAACTGGCCCCAACATCGGGTACCGACGCCTTGCTTTTGGTCGCAGCCCCGCCCACCGTTTTAGAACAGGTGCATCGCGTAAATCAGGTAGCAAAACACGCGCCGCTTCAATGACAGCATCCAGTTTTTCATCAACCGCATATGGGTTATCCCACTCCGTTTCAGATGTGGCCCCCACAGATGTCACCCCACCTAACTGGGGGATGACATAGACACCATTTGCGAAAATCTGTGGGGCTGCACCCAAATCACATTCCAGCAATGCAGCCTGCCCTTTTATGCCTGACCCTGTAACGCAACCCAGATGCTCGTCTAATAAACCAAACCCGTGCGCACCACTTGCGACAATAATTGCACTGCTTTGTTCCTGCCCCCACGCACCTGTCACTAAATCTGTATCCACTCTGTCAACAAGGTGGTTTTCAAAAATTTCCACCCCGATAAGCGCGCAAGCCCTAGCAAGGGATGCAACTGCATTCGCGGGCAACAATCTTGCAGACAACGTATCATAGGAAACCCCGAATGGGGTTGTTTTTTCAGGTAACATCGGGTGATTTTCCAACGTATCCCACTTGTATAAACCTTGCCATAAATCTTTTGCGTTTTGGCTGCGCTCTTGGCTTAAGATACGATCCCGCTTATTTACAATAGGCACCAGACGGCCAATACGACCATAACCAGATGACAGGCCAGATTTAGCATCTATCTCTGCCCAAAAAACCGCAGCACTATCTAGCGCCTTAAACTGGAATAACTTCATGGCGTTCCAGCTTTCAGGTACGTTCGGCGCCATCGCGCCTACGACACCACCACTGGCACCTTGCCCGATTTTACCTGCTTCAAAAATTGCAACAGATTGCCCGCGTTTTGCACATGCATAGGCGCACGATAGGCCCCAGATACCGCCGCCCACAACTATCACATCCCACTTGGGCATCACCTGTTTTCCTTTGCAAGAGTATCAGAATACTTTACGTCAAACCTTTATGAGCTACCATATAAAAACCGCGCGAATTGAATGGCAGGACAACAAACAACCCGTTTCTGCACGCTTTGATGATCCGTATTACAGCACACAAGATGGCTTAGAAGAATCTAGGCACGTATTTCTGACAGGTAATGGTTTGCCTGAACGGTTTGAGGATGGGTTTCATATCGCCGAACTGGGGTTTGGTACTGGCCTAAATCTGTTAGCGGCATGGCAGTCCTGGAACGCATCAGGGCAAATAGGACGTCTGAATTACACCAGCTTTGAAGCATTCCCAATGACTGTTACAGATATGCGTAAAGCCCTGTCAACTTGGCCAGACTTGAATGCACTTGCTGATTTTATGCTAACACAGTTGGAACTTGGCACATTCAAAATAGAAACCCCTACCCTTTCAGCTAATATCATTCTAGGTGACGCCCGTACAACCCTGCCCGAATGGCAAGACAAAGCGGATGCGTGGTTTTTAGACGGTTTTAGCCCTGCCAAAAACCCAGAACTATGGGGTAAAGACATACTGCAATCAGTTGCAGAACACACAGTTATTGGTGGAACTTGCGCTACTTATACCGCCGCAGGCCATGTCAGACAAAGCTTGGCAACTGCGGGTTTTACAGTCACAAGGGTCACAGGTTTTGGCCGCAAACGGCACATGACTATCGGTATTCTTTGAAAGACCACACATGGCTGAAAATAACCCGCGCCTTGGTATCATCCTAATGATCGCCACAACATTTGTGTTTGCTATACAAGACGGTGTCTCACGGCATTTAGCAGCGGAATATAATGTCTATATGGTGGTGATGGTGCGGTATTGGTTTTTCGCATTATTTGTAATCACATGGGCCAGAATGCAGCATGGATCTGTGCGCAAAGTGGCTGCAACCCGTCAACCTATTTTACAAATATTTCGGGGTCTTTTACTAATCACCGAAATATGCGTGATGGTCTTGGGTTTTGTTTATCTTGGCTTAATCGAAAGCTATGCGATTTTCATCACCTATCCGCTAATTATTGCCGCCCTTTCAGGCATCATACTGGGCGAACAGGTTGGCTGGCGTAGATGGGCCGCTATCTGTGTTGGCTTCTTAGGTGTTTTGGTGATCTTGCAACCCGGCTTGCGCGTCTTTAGCCCCTACGCACTACTGCCAATGGCTTCGGCTTTGATGTTTGCACTTTACGGACTGCTAACCCGATTTGCCGCACGCAAAGACAGTGCCGAAACCAGTTTTTTCTGGACAGGTACAATAGGTGCCATCGGGATGACAGCGGTGGGCATGTTTCACTGGCAACCAATGACAACCAGCGATTGGGGCTGGATGGGGTTCTTGTCGGTTATGGGCGTATTGGGGCATTTTCTGTTAATCAAATGCTATGCTGTTGCAGAAGCCAGCACCGTGCAACCGTTTGCCTATCTGCAACTGGTGTTCGGTGGCGCATTGGGCTGGATGATTTTCAGTGATGACCTACGCTGGGGCACCGCCATAGGCGCCCTGATCGTGATCGGGGCGGGTCTGTTCACACTTTGGCGTGAACGTCTATCCGCGCGTTAAATCCTGCGTCAATTTAAGCGGCGGTGTTTTGCCTTTCAGACGTGCGCGATACACGTGCAGCGATTCCATTACCCGCATCACATAGTTACGCGTTTCCCGAAACGGAATATGTTCGATCCAGTTAATCTGATCGATCGTGCTATCACGCGGATCGCCAAACTTTTCTATCCAAGCTTCTGCACGATGTGGCCCCGCATTATAGCCAGCAAATGCCAATATATAAGAGCCGTCAAATATCTCTAGCAGGCCGCCCAAATAGGCTGTTCCCAGTTGCGCATTATATCGCCAGTCAGTCGTTAGGCGGGTCTTGGAATATGCCACACCTATATCTTTAGAAACTTTACGCGCTGTTGCTGGCATAATCTGCATCAGTCCACGCGCACCCGCAGGACTGATCGCATTTGTGTTCAATTCGCTTTCGCGCCTTGCAATAGACATGGCAATTTCAGGTGCAACATCCACCGAATAGGTCGCAAGTTCCGTAATTGGGAAATACGATTTTGGTAGAATAATCCCACGTTTCGCCGCTTGTTTGGCAATCGCCAATGCCACATACGAGCGATCCAAATCCAATGATAAATCGGCAAGCTGGCTAAGGCCTTCGCGATCTAGCTTTTCCGCAACATGGGTGAAAAACCATCGCATTCGCGCCTGATCGTCTGCATAGTGCAGTAAAATACCAGCCCGAACGGAGGCAACATCTAAAAAACGTGCCTGGCGCCAATTTCGAGTTACTTCAGTACCGCTAAGTGATTTATCCGCCTTAAGGTCTAATTTCTCTGCTGATAATTGCCCATAAAAACTGGTTTGATGTTTGGCACCCAGACGGTAAGATTTTTGTGCCTTATCATTCTGGCCCAGCTTTTCATAAATCCGCCCCAACCAATACCCAGCACGCCCTTGGCTTATCGGGCTTTTTACTGCGGCTTGAAAGTTTAAAAAGTGCCCCAGTGCCTGTTTCGGTGCATTCATTTTTGTCAAAGAAATAAATCCCGACAACCATTCAAGGTCAGCGTAATTTGATCCTTTTGAAAGGTCATGCTGGCTGGCCAGCCAATAGGCCAGATCAGTGTCACCTGCCCGCATTGCGCGCCTTGCAAAACCACGGCGTCGGTTTGACCATGCCTCTGGCCGCCCCAGCTTTTCAACCGAGCCTGTTTGACGTGCCAATAATTCCTGCGCATCATCCCATCGGCCTTTTTTCACACGCCACTTAAATCTGTCATATGCAAGACCAGGGTCAGATTGCAAATGATCCGGCACATTGGCAATTTTGATGTCCACATCTTTCGTCGCGCGTTGCAAGCTAATTCGCGCCTTTGCCAATTTCACATAACCATCAGGCACTCTTTTGAACATACGTTCAGCTTCACGGGTTAATCCACGCCATAACAGATTATCTAGGCGTTTTAAGTTTTGCTTTGAAAGTGCCCCATTATAATCCTTGTATAACGTTACCTCATCATGTTGTTTCAAAGACATTTCCGTCCATGCGCGTAGTGCTTCAACACGTGCTTCTGCCACCCTACCTTGCGTAGAATATGCTTCTGCCAGACGAATGGACCCCGCACCTGTTTGTGGTAATTGTACTGCGAAATACGCCCGTACAATTGTAGGGTCGCTGCCTTTGGGGATGGTTGCTTCACCTTTACGACGCAGTCTTTTCAATCCTGGCCAGTCGGCATTTCGCGCAAGAAATTCCTGATATTCTTCCCAGCTACCTTCGCCTTGGCGAAGCCGTTCCCACGTAACTAGGTCACTGCCAACAGAATCACTAATTTGGGACGCATAATGTTCTGCTGAAACCCAATCTTTGCTTTCAACCGCGCTAAATGCTGTTGAAAGCAAATCACCGTTTTCCTCTTCGGTATTGGCAAATAGCAAAACAGGGGCAAACATTACCGTAAATACCGCAAAAATTCTGACCATAGGTATCATGTAACTGCTTTCGCCCTTTTCCTGCCTGAATCTATCCAACTTACTCTTGTTTTTCTAGGATGAACTTGGCAAAGGTCATTTTAGATCGTGCCAAATGGTTAAAATAATTGTAAAGCAACACGCAAACATCATCTATTCGGAGGTAATTCCCCATGTTCAAAGGTTCATTCCCAGCTCTGATAACCCCGTTCAAGAACGGCAAGGTGGATGATGATGCGTTAAAGGCATTGGTAGAGTGGCATATCGCTGAAGGCTCTAACGGTCTTGCCCCTGTAGGGACAACAGGTGAAAGCCCGACGTTAACGCATGCTGAACATATGCAAGTTATAAGAACTGTAGTTGAAACAGCCGCTGGCCGTATTCCCATCATTGCGGGTGCGGGTTCCAACAATACCGCAGAAGCATTACAGTTTTTGCAATTCGCAAAAGATGTAGGTGCGGATGCTGGTTTGGTAGTGACGCCTTATTATAACAAACCAACCCAAGACGGCCTGATCGCGCATTATGAAGCTTTGAACGAAGTGGGGCTGCCTATTGTTATCTACAATATCCCGCCGCGCTCTGTGGTGGATATGTTCCCAGAAACCATGGGCAAACTGGCAAAGCTGGATAATATCATCGGCGTAAAAGATGCCACAGGCGATTTGGCCCGTGTCAGCCAACAACGCATTCACTGCGGTGCTGATTTTGTGCAACTGTCTGGCGAAGACGCAACTGCACACGGATTTAACGCTCAAGGTGGTATTGGCTGTATTTCAGTGACTGCGAATGTCGCACCAAAACTTTGCGCGCAACTACAGGCCGCAACCCTTGCAGGTGATTACGCAACAGCACTGGAAATTCAGGATCGGCTAATGCCATTGCACAATGCAATTTTCACCGAGCCAGGTTTGGTTGGCGCAAAACATGGTGTATCAATTCTAGGTAAATGCAGTTCAGACGTGCGCTTGCCACTTATTGGCCTGACAGAGGGTACCAAGGTAAAAGTAGAGGCCGCAATGCGATATGCAGGGCTGATTAACTAGGCAATGGCCGAAAGCACATTCGACATACACCTTGTGTGTGGTGCAACGGGGGCAGGCAAATCCACATACGCAGAAAATCTGGCGCAATCCCTAGGGGGTTTGCGCTTTTCCATTGATGAATGGATGCAGTGTTTGCACAACGCAGATCAACCAAGTGAAATCAGTTATGACTGGTTATATGAACGTGTTTTACGCAATTGTGCACAAATGCGTGACATCGCAGAAAAACTTGCACCCTTAGGCATCCCTTCCATTTTCGACTGTGGCTTGACCAAGAAAGAAGAGCGGACGGTTTTCACGAAATGGGCCGCCAACCACGGCTTTAGTGTACAATTACATTTCATCGATATCCCAACCAATGTACGGTGGCAACGTGTGCAAAAGCGCAACACGGAACGCAAAGACACATTTCAGTTTGAAGTCACCCGCGAAATGTTTGACTTTATCGACGCAATCTGGGAAGCACCCAGTCCCGAAGAAATGCAAACCTATGCAGGAAAACAAATAACAAGCTAATGGCCCCCAAAAAGAAACCATCTGACACCAACAACAAACTGATCGCGGAAAATCGCCGCGCGCGGTATGACTATGCTGTGGAAGACACGCTTGAATGTGGTGTGGTTTTGATGGGCTCAGAGGTAAAGTCCCTACGGGGTGGCGGGGCGCATATTACCGAAAGCTATGCTGATGTTGAAAACGGCGAGCTGATGCTAATCAACAGCTATGTAGCACTTTATCCGCAAGCACGGAACTTTGGCCATGAAGAACGCCGCCCGCGCAAATTACTGGCATCCAAGCGTGAAATTTCCAAACTTTGGCAGGCCATTGGCCGCCAAGGCATGACGCTGGTTCCCCTTAAGATGTACTTCAACGACAAGGGCCGCGTGAAGCTGCTATTAGGCATCGCCAAGGGTAAGAAAAAGGCTGACAAACGCGAAACCGAAAAGCAACGCGATTGGCAAAGGCAAAAGTCGCGGGTGCTGCGGGATTACGGCTGATTTTCCTTATTTCAACTGATTCTTGATAATTCCTGCGGACACACTATGGTGGTGCCACGGCTCAGACTACAATGAGCGCAAAACAAACATGAGGGAAATCGTATGGAAGGTTTAATCATACAACTGGTATCAGGCGCAGTAGGTGGTAACGTTGCAGCAGCACTTTTAAAGAAATTCAACATGGGTGTTCTTATGAACTCTGTCGCGGGTATCATTGGCGGTGGCATAGGCAGCAACATTTTAGCTTTTTCAGGCGTAACAGGTTTAAACAGTATACTTGGGCAAGTTGCCGGCGGTGGCGTAGGTGGTGCCATTTTATTAGTGTTAGTAGCGACTGCTAAAAACATGCTAAATAAAAACTAATTACTTTTTATTAGTCAAACGCGCATGGCATAAGTTATGCGCGTTTTCTTTTGCTCTCTTGCATCACAAAGCACACAGGTCTAATGGGGATATGAACACCCTAAAAAGGCTAATGCGATGGATCATGAAGATCCGAATATACTTGTCTCTACCCAATGGTTGGCAGAAAACCTGTCAAATCCAAACCTTTGTATTTTAGATGGGTCGTGGCACTTACCCACTGAAAATCGTGACCCCCTAGCCGAATATCAAGCTAAGCATATACAGGGTGCACAATTTTTCGACATTGATGCGATCAGTAATAAAACATCTGATCTGCCCCATATGATCCCAACGTCCGAGCAATTTGCTAAACAGGTTTCTGATCTGGGTATTTCCAACACCAGCCAAGTCGTGGTCTATGACAGCCAAGGTCTATTTTCTGCCGCACGTGTCTGGTGGTTATTCAGGCATTTCGGGTTGAACAATATCGCCGTTTTAGATGGCGGTCTGCCTAAATGGAAAGCCGAAGAACGTCCCACAAGCGGTACACCGATCACGCCTGTATCAGGTACATTGTCTGCAACCGCCCAAGGTCATCTAGTGCGTGACGCGGCACAGGTTCTAGTGGCAAGCACATCCAACGCCCAGATCATCGACGCCCGCGCACCTGCACGTTTCAGAGGGGACGCCCCCGAACCCCGCGCGGGATTACGTGCAGGGCGCATTCCAAACTCAAAAAACGTTTTCTTCAAATCATTGTTGAATGCGGATGGCACCCTTAAGTCAGACGCCGAACTGACTGCAGTTTTCAAAGCACAAGGCGTTGACCTTGACCAGCCGATCATCACCTCTTGTGGTTCTGGTGTTACCGCTTCGGTGTTAATTTTGGCTTTACAGAAAATTGGACACAATAATCACGCACTTTATGACGGCTCTTGGTCGGAATGGGGCGCGCTTCACAACTATCCTATCGAACAGGGCTAATACCCAAAAGGAAAGACCATGCTTAACAATCTTAAACCCCTTCCCGCAGATAAAATCCTAATACTATCTAGCCTGTTTAGGGCCGATGAACGCGACACTAAAATTGACCTTGGTGTCGGTGTTTATAAAGACGCAAACGGCCACACACCGATTATGCGTGCGGTAAAAAAAGCTGAAAAACAGCTGTGGGAAACCGAAGATACCAAAACCTATACCAGCCTTCCGGGGGACGCGGGTTTTCACAAAGCTATGGCCGATATGGTTCTGGGCGATAGTGTTGACCGCGCACGTCTTTCTGCCTGCGCCACACCAGGCGGTACGGGTGCTATTCACAACGTGTTGGAAACCATCAAAATGGCCAACCCCGATACAACCGTTTGGGTCAGCAACCCCACATGGGGCAACCATTTGTCGATTTTGAAGCACCTGGGCATCGCGTTTAAAACTTACGATTATTTCGACGCTGAAACCTGCGCGATTGATTTCACTGGCATGATGGCCAGCTTGCAAAACGTTCAAACGGGCGACACTGTGCTGTTGCACGGCTGTTGTCACAACCCGACAGGGGCCAACCTGAACCAGACACAATGGAATGACGTTGCCGACTTGTTGCAGGCAAAAGATGCCACACCGTTTATCGACATCGCCTATCAAGGATTTGGTGATGGCTTGGATGATGACGCCTATGGCACACGTCTGCTGGCCAGCAAGTTTGATGAAATGATGATCGCGGCAAGCTGTTCCAAAAACTTCGGAATTTATCGCGAGCGTACAGGTATTGTGTTGGCAGTTTCAGCCGATGCAGATGCTGCCAAAATCACTCAAGGTGCTTTGGCCCATATGAACCGCCAGAACTTCAGCTTTCCCCCCGACCACGGCGCACGTCTTGTGACCATGGTGTTGACCGACCCTGAACTGCGGGCCGATTGGGAAAAAGAGCTGGAAGAGGTGCGCAGCGGCATGTTGGTGTTGCGCCAACTATTAGCCGACGCATTACGCGCTGAAACGGGTTCTGATCGTTTTGGTTTTATCGCCGAGCATCGCGGCATGTTTTCACGCCTTGGCCTGACCAAAGAGCAGGTTATGGAACTGCGTGATACACATGCGATCTACATGGTCGATGACAGCCGTATCAACATCGCGGGATTGAATGAAGCCAATGTCCCGATTATTGCTAAAGCTGTGGCGACAGTTATTTCCTAGCTCTAATCCACTTTATTTATAGCGTTTCATGTATGTTTGAAACGCTATAAAATAGACTAGGTCATTCAAACTCTAGCTCTGAATACACTTGCTGTGCATTTCGTTTGGCCAAGCTGTCAAACTGTTTAAGATAAGCGAAATCCGATTGGTCGACATTCACCGATTCGAATATCTCGCCCCCATCAGCCATATAAGCACTTAATTTTTCACGCAAGTTTGTAAGGTAATTCAACGTATCCGCCGTAGCCTGTTCCATATCAGTTGCATGTCCGTGTCCTGGGACAACATGTGTAGCGTCAAGTTTGGCCATTTCGGTGAACACATCAATCCATTCACCTGAATGTGACACAGAGCTAATCCCCAAAATGCGTTCAACATAAACAATATCACCCGTAAACACCGTGCTTTTTTCAGGCACCCAAATAAAGCTATCACCCGGTGTATGTGCTTGCCCTGCATGTGTTATTTCAAAAGTCAGCCCACCCAGTGTAAAACTGTATGTATCTTCATAATCGGTTTCAGCATAAACAGGTTTTGTACCATCAAGCTGATCACCTATAAGGTTGCCAAGTATAGCCAACATTATAAGACCGCGTTCTTTATGATCCTCTATAGCATCACGTGAAGCGATAATTTCAGCACCTTGCGATTTCCAATAACCATTGCCTAGCCAACGATGATCTTGTCCACCAGAATTGATCACAACTTTCACGGGTTGATCTGTAATCGTGCGAATTTTTTCGTGTATACGCTGCGCCCCTTTCCAGCTGCCACCCGCGTCGATTAACACAACCCCGTCTTTTGTAACAATAACACCGTGGGTGGAATTATTACCAAGGTTTGCGGGCGAACGTTGCTTCATTTCACCTACCAGTGCATAAACTGCGTCTGTTACTTTTTGTACTTCAAAAGCAAATGCAGGGAATGCCATGAAGATGCATGTTAATAGAAAGGGGATGGTTTTCATAGAAAGTCCGGTTTATTTAGGACGGGAATAGCCTGTATGTATTGTGGCGTTAAATATAACGGCTTGCAAATTTGCAAGCAATAGATAGCCCTTGCATAATGCGCTGATTTTAGAAAATAACTCAAAATGATGTGCTGGCCTTATGTAGAACCTTCACAAGGTTTATCTTGCCACCACCAATTTTGACAGCTATGCGGGCGCATCCCCTTATGGGTAAAGTGTCCGCAACCTTTTCAAAACGGAGTTCATGATGAACCGTGGCTTAATTTTTGGCGTTATCGCCATGGCAACTATTGTTGTTGCCGCTAATATACTTGTGCAATTTTTATACGGCAACTGGCTGACATATGGGGCGTTTACCTACCCGTTTGCCTTTCTGGTCACCGACCTGATGAACCGGCTTTATGGGGCTGCAAACGCACGCAAAGTTGTGTGGGCTGGCTTTGTTATCGGCATTGCATGTTCTTTTATCGGCACACAAATTATGGGTGAGTTTGGCCCGCTAGTAACACTACGCATCGCGATTGGTTCTGGCACTGCCTATCTGGTGGCGCAACTGGCAGACGTGTTTGTGTTTGACAAAATGCGCAATGGTGCGTGGTGGCGCGCACCATTGGTATCCACATTGGTTGGTTCTACTTTGGATACCGCGATCTTTTTCAGCGTCGCATTTTCCGCAAGCCTTAGCTTTATTAATCCTGCAACAAACGTCGCTTGGGCCAATGAAATGTTGCCAATTTTAGATGCAGGCCCTATCGCGCCGCTATGGGTAAGCCTTGGTGTGGCCGATTGGTTTGTAAAAGTTGCTTTGTCACTTGTCGCCCTTTTACCCTTTAAAATACTGGTTTCCCGTCTGTCTGACACGCGTACATAACCCTTTCACACAAATGTTTTAAAAAAAACATTTGGAGATTTTGCAATCCTGTTGCATGATTCTATTATCGGCCATGACCGATCATTAGAAACATTCAGAAAGGAGGTGCCAATGATTATTGGGAAAAAAGAGCAGCTGGTGAAGGATACGAGCGAGGTTATAACCTAGGGGGCAGCCCCTCTACTCAAGACCTTGGCTTCGGGATGTCACAATCCTGCTTGGCCACCTCTAAATCTCGAGAAGAGCCCGCATTCCTTGGTGCGGGCTCTTTCATTTGTA